>Ga0065721_10003682_pt1 | contig 106256 bp, 78 predicted proteins | sample Mesricmetagenome_FD_59108 | JGI IMG/M metagenome (GOLD analysis project Ga0065721, IMG submission 59108) | Mesophilic microbial community from rice straw/compost enrichment Sample: eDNA_1 v2 (version 2) | ecosystem: Engineered > Solid waste > Grass > Composting > Bioreactor | place: USA...
CCCCCGCGACCTCGCCGTCCCCGTCCTCATCCGCGCCGAGGAAATCGCCCACGGCGAGTCCGACCTCAAGCGCTGGATCAACCAAGGCATGTCCGCCGTCGAAATCGTCAAACGCGGCGGGTATTTCTAAAACCACTACGCTTCCCCCGATCGCCTCGTCCCCGCCTCCTTCCCTCCGCTCCACAGCTTCTCCAACACCCTGTCCCCATGAAAACCGCTCCATACACCACCCCGTCCTCGTATGTCACCCTCCCGCACGTCTCGCGCGTTCTGCTCGCCGCCGCTCCCCTCCTCGCCTTCTGCGCCATCGGAGCGAACTCCGCTCTTCACGCTCAAACGCAGGTCGCCATCCTCGCCGAACGCTTCGACGCCCATGCGCGCCTCCTCTCGTCCGGCAACTCCACCACCGCCTGGTATTATTCCGGCGGCGTCTCCGAGATCACGGACAGCGCCAACGGCTCGCTGACCCTCAACACCGCGGACGGCGCACGCACGCTGGTCGCCCACTTCTCGCCGGTGGAACTCGCGCTCGGCGAATCGCTCACCGTGTCCTTCTCGTTCTCCGGCACGGTCGGCTCGGACACCTCGAACCGCAGCTTCCGCTTCGGTGTTTTCAATTCCAACGGAGCTGAGCTCATCACCGAGGACAACTTCGGCGCCAATTTCACGGGTTACACCGGTTACATGTTCGCCCTCAACACGACGACGTCCGCGAGCCAGGACGGCCGCATCACCTACAAGTCGTCCGGGAGCTCCTTGCTATCCACCAGCCAGGCCACCTCCTTCGGTGCCAACGCCCCCGCCACCTCGTTCGTCAACAACGCGCTCTACACCGCCGCCTTCACCATCACCCGCATTTCCGCGACCGATGTGAGCATCACCCTCGGCATCGTCGGCGAAGGCCTGTCCGACTACAATCGCACGTGGACCACGAGCACCCACTACCAGACCGCCTTCAACACCTTCGGCATCGGCACCGGCACCAAGAACGTCTTCGACGTGCTGACCCTGCACTCCGTCGACATCATCCACACCACGACGATTCCCGAACCCGGCAGCTTCGCCGCCTTGCTCGGCGTGGGCGCCGGCGTCGTCGCCGTCGGCGGTCGCCGCCGCTGACATTCCACCCCACGCCCACCCCGGCGTCCCCTCCCATTCCGCCGCCATCATGCACTCCGTTTCCCCAGTCCCCCGCGCACGCGCGTTCACCCTGATCGAACTTCTCACGGTCATCGCCATCATTGGAATTCTCGCCGCCATCCTCGTTCCTGTCGTCAGTGCCGCGCGCAACCAGGCGAAGGCCGCCCAGGCGAACAACCAGATGCGTCAGCTCGCCATGGGCGTCATGAGCTACTCGGTCGACTATCGTGTTCTCCCCGGCCCGCTCACCACGGGCCAAAACTTCGACTACAACGGCCCCGACTACGACACCTCCCAATCCGGCAACAGCCGCCAGAACTCCCTCCTCACCTACATCCACCCCTACCTCAATCTCGCCCCGCCGCCCAACCCCCAACGTTTCCTCCAGGCCAAACAATTCCAGACCCACGCCCAACGCGCGTGGGAGGAAGACCCGCGGGCCTACAGCAACGGGGAGCCGATCTACTTCACGGTCAACGTCAGCGGCATCAAACCCTTCGGCTACTCGAACGATACTCCGCCGACCAAACCCAAGCCGCTGAACCTCGTGGAAAACCCATCCACCACCGAGATGATCCGCGAGGCCGATCAGAAAGCGAAATGGGTGCCCACCGGAAGCAACGCCTACGGCCGTTGCCCGCCCGAACCGCTCCACGGAAACCGCCGCCAGGTCGCCTACTTCGACGGCCACGTCCGCGCCTTCACCCTCGCCGAAAGCAATCGCTGATCCCCTCCCTCGTGTCTTTGCCCAAATTCGCCGCCCTCCTCCTCGCCGTCCTCTGCGCCTGGCACCGAACCGACGCCGCCATCTGGCACGTCGACGCCGCCTCAGGCCGTGACACCCAGCCCGGCGAATCCCGCGCCACGGCCTTCGCCACCTTGCAGCGCGCGGTGGACGGCGCCCGGCCCGGCGACACCATCATCGTGTATCCGGGCACCTACTACGAGCACGTGGTCATCCGGCGCGGAGGCGCGCCCGAGGCGCCCATCACAATCCAGGCCGACCGCGTCGAACGCGATCGCGTCATCCTCTCCGGCGCCGACGCCAGTATCCGCCAGGGGCGCGTCGCGTGGGAGCCGGTCGACGGGACGCCCGGGCTCTACCGCGTCCCGCTCGCCTATCGGCCGACCCGCGTCCTCGCCGACCGGGTCGACCTGCTCGCCTACCCGACGCTCGCCGATCTGCGCGCGTTCCGCTTCCTCGATGCGGACTACCTCGGCCACCCGCACGGCTTCTCCCACGATCCCGAGACCGGCCATCTCTATGTGCGCCTCCGCGCCGACGGACGCTACGGCGCCACCGATCCCAACCAAACCACCATGGCCGTCTCCCCGCCCAACGGCGGCGGACGCTTCGGCGCGCAGACCACGCATCGGCCCGACAACTACAACCTCGCCATCCCCTTCTCCGGCCCCGCCCACGTGGTGATCGACGGCATCACCTTCGAGACGCCGGGCATCGCCGGCATCTTCACCGCCGCCTCCGACGTCACCATCCGCAACAGCTGGTTCTACGGCTGCCGCGTCGGCATCGCCGGCGTCCGCACCGACGATCCCGCCTTCCGCGACCGCCCCACCGCCGACCGCGTCGTCGTCGAGCACTGTTATTTCACCCAGTTCCCCGCCTACACCGACATCGAGGCCATCACCCCGGAGGAGGTCGCCGACCAGCGCGGCCGCACCCGCTCCCCCTATCGCCCCGCGCACTGGCAGCGCAAAGGCAACCACACCGTCGGTCGCGCCTGGAGCTACGAGGTCGGCGCCATCCGTGGCATCGGCGACCGCTGGGAGATTCGGCACAACCACTTTCACGACATGTTCGAGGCGCTCAGCGACGCCGGCCGCAGCACCAACACCGTCATCCACCACAACCGCTTCGAACGCATCTGCGACAACGCCATCGAGGCCGAGCCGCGCGCCCGCGATCTCCACGTCCACCACAACCTCATCATCGACACCTTCGAGCCGATCTCGTGGCAACCGCTCGACGGCCCGCCGCTCCCCGGCCCCGTCATCATCCACGACAACATCATCCTCCAAACCGAACGCGCCCAAGCCATGGCCACCGCCAACACCGGCGGCGTCTTCAAACTCGGGATCGGCAGAACCAACCGCTACTGGCAGACGCCGCTCGAAAACGGCGCCCTCCCCGAGGAGGCCGCCGCGCCGGGAGGCTTCTGGATCGCGCACAACACGATCTACCACCCCTCCGGCCGACTGCTCACGCCGCTTAATCTCGATCCGCATCCGCTGCGCGGCTTCCACGTCCTCAACAATCTCGTCGTCACCCACACCTTCTCGACGCGACCGGCCTCCGGCGGCGTCCACTTCGACGGCAACATCGCCCGCTTCGCGGGCGCCTTCCCCTCCGTGCTCGCCGTCGCCACCGTGCCCGAGCTCGCCGCCATCGCCGCCGGCCCGCACGGCCGCGCGGTGTCCGTCGAGGACGACAACCCCGGCCTGCACCTTCCCCTGGACGAGACCACCGCGCTCGCCCCCTACACCGAGGACAGTCCCTTGCGTGACACAGGCATCGACGCGACGAAACTCCCCGCCGACACGCCGACGCCCGAGTCGCTTCCGCTCCGCGCCACACCCGGAGCGGAGCCGTTCACGTTGCATGTCGGTCCCCGGTCCCGATCGTAGCCCGGATGACGCCGATACTCGCTCGGCGTCTTTCCTGTCTTTTGGAAAAACCGGAGCGAGATTCGCGACCGGCAGCATCGGCAAACGCGCGACTGTCGCGGCTTCGTGAATACACCCTCGCGCCCCTCCTCCACCGCGAACGCGCAAACGCGGACGCCCGCCGGCCTTGACGCTCCGTGCGATCCACGCCCCATTCGCCCGTCCCCGTCATTTTAGCCCCATGAGAAAAATCGTCTTTACCTGCAAAATCGAAGATCCCGCCGCCCGCGCCCGCATCGCCGCTCTCGGCGAATTGATCGAGGCCCCCGAGGCGGACGCGCCCGCCAAGGTGCTCGCCGCCGCGCAAGACGCCGAGGTGCTCATCGTGCCCTTCACCGCGCAGCCGCTCATCACGCGCGAGGTCGTCGACGGGGCCCCGAGCCTCAAGCTCGTCGGCACGACCTACGGCGGCGTCCGCCAAAACGTCGACGACACCCACGCGCTCGCGAAGGGCCTCACCGTCATCCACACCGGCCCCACGCGCGTGCGCCCCATGGCCGAATACACGCTCTCGCTCGCCCTCACCGCGCTCACCCGCATCGCCGCCTACCACCACGCCATGCGATCCGGCGAAGCCTGGCCGCGGATGAAGTTCGGCCGCACGCGCATCCTCCACCAGCGCAAGGTCGGCGTCGTCGGCTACGGCCTCATCGGCCGCGGCATCGCGCAGCTTTTCCGCCAGTTCACCGACCACGTCGTCGTCCACTCCGAGCACTCCACCGCCGAACAGCTCGCCGCCGAAGGCCTCCGCAAGGCGACCTCCCTGCTCGACGTCTTCCGCGAATGCGAGATCGTCATCCTCGCCGGCGGCTACACCCCGAAGACGCACCACATGGTTCGCCGCGAACACTTCGAGGCGATGCAGGACGAGGCCGTGTTCATCAACATCGCCCGAGGCAAGATGGTAAACGAGGCCGAGATGATCGAGGTCGCCTCGCGCCGCCCCATCCACCTCGCGCTCGATGTCTTCGAGGAGGAGCCGCTCGCCGCCGACAGCCCGTTGCGCGACAACGATCGAGTCGTGCTCGCGCCCCACCGCGCCAACGCCCCGATCGAATTCGAACAACGCTGGGCCTACCTCGCCGACGAACTCGAGCGCTACGCCCGCGGCGAACGCCCCCACACCGCCCTCACCCCCACCCGCGCCTCCGTGATGAGCGAATCGTGAGTCTCCGCGCCGAGCACGACTCGGGCGGTCTGGCCGCACCATGCTTGCCCTCATCGTGCCATCGCGGCAGTCTGGCGGCCACCCATCCGGTTCGTTTTCCGATCCGTGATCAGCCGCTTGTCGCCCGCCTCCGCCAATCACCCCGACAACCCGCCCCGGAGCTGGTGATAACGCGCTCTGCATTCCTGTTTTCCCTCTCTTTTCTCACCGCGAGATTCCCCGCGCCTTCTCATGGGTCGCATCCTCCACTCCATCGATCGCCTCCCACCCCCGCTCGTCTTCGCCGACGAACGCACCACGCTCATCCCGCGCGGCGAAAGTCTCTACATCCCCAACCGCGGCATCCCCCACCGCGGCATCAAGCTCCTCTACTTTCTGCAAGCCGATCTCCAGATGCACATCGGCGGCGCGTCGCCGATCCGCATCCGCACCGGCGATATCCTCGTCGTGCCGCGACGCGTGATGCAGGTTTATCGCCCCGCCGGAAACACCGACTCCCTGCATCATACGCTACGCATCCTCATCGGCGCCACGCCGCCCGGTTTCGACCCGCTCATCGAATCGGCGCTCGAGGACATCCACCATCTGCCGGACGGCATGACGCCCCGCCATCACGAGCTGATCAACCGGCTGCGCTCCGAGTTGGACGACCGCCCCCCCGGTCACCGTTTCGCGATCGGAGGTATCTGCCTCGACTTGGCCGTGAACACGCTTCGTTGTATTCATAAATCGGCTACATCAGCCGATTCCGGCGATCCGGCTGGCGCCGCCGCCGAGCTCCACATCCGCCGCGTGAAGGAGTTTCTCCTCGAAAACTACGAGAAGCCGCTCCGCCTCGAGGACATCGCCTGGAGCGTGCGACTCAGCCGCGAATACCTCGCCACCCTCTTCCACAAAGTCACCGGCCTCACAGTCTTCGATTATTTGCTGCAACTCCGTGTCGAAGCCGCCAAGAGCCACCTCTGCGACACCAACCTCCTCGTCAACCAAGTCGCCGCCCTCTCGGGCTTCACCTCCGACGCGCTCTTCTGCCGCACCTTCAAGCGCCTCACCGGCCTCACCCCCACCGCCTACCGCCGGCGCATCCTCCAGGACGCCGGATTCGAGGCCACCCTTCGCTATCAACCGGTCCGCATCACCGAGACGGCATCCGACATGAAGTCCCCCGGCGAGGACGGCCTCCGCGCCGCCGCCCTCGCCAGTCGCGTCGAATCCGCCCGCCGCCGCGCTCCTCGTGAATCTTAACCACGGTCAATCCTTGTGACTCACAGCTAATGACAGTCTGAGCCCGCCCGCGGTATAGTCTTCGCATGGTCCACCCCCGCCTGCGCAGACCCCTCCTCCGACTGCTCCTCGCCGTTTCTCCCGTCTTTTCCGCCCTCGCTGCGTCGGCCGCGGACGGCGTCCCCTTCGACGGCTTCCCCTTTCACATCCCGCCCACCGGCACCGTCCCCGGCACCGCGCCCGCCGCCCTCGGCCTCCCCGCCCGCCCCGCCGACAGCCCGATCGTCATCCGCGGCGACCAGTTCATCCGGGCCGACACCGGCGAACCCATCCGCTTCTGGGGCGTCAACCTCTCCTTCGCCGGCGCGTTCCCCGATCACGAAAACGCCGATCGCATCGCCGCCCGCCTGGCCAGCCTCGGCGTCAACATCGTGCGCTTCCACCACATCGACCAGCGCCGCTTCCCCGGCGGCCTCTGGCACCGCGACGCCCCCGGCGCCTCCGCCAATCCCCGCGAGGACGACATCGAGCACCGCGTCTTCGACCCCGAATCCCTCGACCGCCTCGACTACCTCGTCGCCCGCCTGAAGGCGCACGGCATCTACGCCAATCTCAACCTCAAGGTCTCCCGCACCTTCAGCACCTACGACGGCCCCGCCTTCCCCGCGCCCGCCGCCGACGAATTCACCCCCCGCAAAGGCAAAGGCTTCGACCAGTTCTACACGCCGGCCATCGAGGCCCAGAAAACCTTCGCCCGCCTCCTCCTCACCCACCGCAACCCCTACACCGGCTCCACCTACGCCGCCGAGCCCGCCGTCGCCCAAGTCGAGATCAACAACGAGAACGGCATCCTCTGGGCCTGGAACTACAACCTCCTCGACCGCCTCCCCGCCCCCTATCTCGCCGAACTCTCCTCCCGCTGGAACACCTGGCTGCGCGCCCGCTACCCCGACACCGCCGCCCTCCGCGCCGCCTGGGCGGACGGCTCGGCCGCCGCATCCTCCGTCCTTTCCCCCGGCGCGCCCGCGAGCACCGATCTTCTCGCCGGCGTCGCCCCGGAACTCCGCACCGCCAGAAGAGCCCGCGCCACGCTCCTCCCCCCGCCCGCGCGCGACACCGGCGACGCGGACGCCGACGACACCACCGCGCTGCGCCTCACCGTGGACGAAGTCCCCGACGCCGCCTCGTGGAACGTCCGCTGCAACTACCCGCTCACCCTCTCCCCCGGCGCGACCTACCTCGCCACCCTCCGCCTCCGGGCCAACCGTGAGGAAAAAATCGCCCTGCGCCTGCGCGACCCCGACAACCAAAACCTCGCCGCGCCGCGCACGCTCAACCTCGAGACCGACTGGAAACGGCACACCCTCACCTTTGCCGTCCCCGCCGGCGACCACCCCGCCGACACGCTCGCCGCCCTGCTCTCCCTCGAAGCGGGCCGCCCCGGTCTCGTCCTCGACATCGACGCCGCCTCCTTCCGCCTCAACCTCCTCGCCGGCCTGCCCTCCGGCCAAGGCATCGACCCCGGCGACCGCCCCGTCGCCTGGGTGCTCCGCCGCGACCTGCCCGACCGCACCCCCGCCACCGTCACCGACATCATGCGCTTCCTGCGCGACACCGAGGTCGCCTACTGGCGCGAGATGCACGCCTATCTCCGCGACGAACTCGGCGTCGTCGCCCCCATCGCCGGCACCGCCGTCGGCTACTCCACCCCGCAGATCCAGGCCGAGACCGGCGACTTCGTGGACACCCACCGCTACTGGGGCGCGCCGCGTTTCCCCAGGTTCGACCGCTCCAAGCCCTGGACCGTCGAACAGAAGGCCATGGTCGCGCATCCCGGCTCATCCACATTCGAACGCATGGCCGCCCGTCGCGTCTTCGGGCGTCCTTTCACCGTCACCGAATACAACCACCCGCCCTCCAGCGACCATCACGCCGAGGCCTTCCCGCTGCTCGCCCTCTACGGCTCCGCGCAGGATTGGGACGCGCTCTTCCAATTCGCCTACGCCCACTCCCCCGACGCCTGGGAAGGCGACACGCTCCGGGGCTTCTTCGACACCGCGCCCAACCCCGCGCACACCGTCGCCGCGCTGGCCGCATCCGACATCTTCCGAAAACGCCGCGTCGCCCCGTTCTCCGAAGCCGTCGCCGTCCACGTTCCTCTCGAACGCCAGCTCGAACGGCAGAACAACTACGCCTTCCCGCGACTCGTCGAGGCCTGCGCCGTCTTCGGCGGCCTCCCCGCCGACGCCTGGCTGCACCGCCGCGTCGGTCTCGCGCTCCACCCCGGCGAACAACCCGCGTCGCTCCCTCCCGCCGCCTCTGGCCATCACCTTGTCTGGGACGCCGCGCACGCCGGCTCCGCCCACGTCCGCTTCGTCGGCGACGGCGCCGCCGGCCTCGTCGGTTTCGTCGCCGGCCGGACACTCGACCTCGGCTGGCTGCGTATCACTCCAGGCACTACATCGCTCGACGGTTTCTCCGTCGTCATGCTCAACGCCGTCGACGGCCAGCCCCTCGGCGCGCCCGGCCGCCACCTGCTCACCGTCGTCGTGCGCGCCGCCAACCGCCACATGGGATGGAACGCCGACCGCACCGGCTTCGGCACCGCGTGGGGCGAAGGCCCCGCCCTCGTCGAGACCGCCCCCGTCGACCTCGCCTTCCTCAAGCCGGCGCGCGTCCACGCGCTCGCGCCCGACGGCACGCGCCGCGTCGAGCTCGCGCCCGCGGAGGGTTCCGGCTCCGCCGTCCGGTTCCGCGCCGGCCCGGAATACCGCACCCTCTGGTATGAGATTTCCCTCTGATCCGACCTTTCGCCCCTGTTCCCTAACCATGAAAAACGTCCCCCTGCTCCTAGCATCCCTCCTCGCCATCGCGTCGCCCCTCGCCGCGCAGACGATCGTGAACCTCACGCCCATGGCCGACACCCACGTGAGAGAGGCGAGCGTCAACAACAACTACGGCACGACCAATGCCATCAGCATCCGCGGAACCGCCAGCGGCAACAACCGCTACGCCTATCTGCAATTCGACGTCTCCTCCGTCACCGAGCCCATCACCGGGGCCACGCTCACCCTCACGCTTTCCCTGTCGATCGACGCAAATCGCACCTCCGCGTCGGAGCTTGAACTCTACGGCCTGACCTACGCCACCTCCTCGGAAGCGCTCGCGCTCGGACTGGAGAGCACGCTCACCAACAACAACGCCCCGTGGCCCGCCGTCCGCCCCAACAACTTCCAGCCTCCCGCCAACGCCACCCCGCTGCTCGGCACCGTGGCGTTGCCCGCCTCGGGCGACACCGGCTCCGCCGTCGGCTCCAGCTTCACCTTTTCCAACACGCCCGCGCTCGTCTCCCTGCTCGAATCCGCCCGCACCGGCTCCAACAGCATCGTGACCCTCGTGCTCATCGAGCGCGTCGGGCAGGGAGCGGAGGTCAACTTCGCCTCGCGCGAACACACCACCTACGCCGCGCCGCTGCTCACGATCACCGCCGGCGCCTCCAACATCCCCGAACCCTCCGCCGCGGCCACCCTCGGCGGACTCGCCGCCCTCGCCGTCGTCGCCTCGCGCCGCGGCCCCCGGCACGATTGATCCCGCGCGAGGGCTCCCGCCCCTTCCCGCCATGTCCTCGGTGCCCCTCCTCCGAGTCCCGTCGTCGCAGCCCGCCCGCCGAGCGCGACGCCGGGGCGCGTTCACGTTGATCGAGCTCCTCACCGTCATCGCCATCATCGGCGTGCTCGCCTCGCTCATGCTCGTCACGCTCGGCCGCGCGCGTGAGCTCTCCCGCTCCGCGCAATGCGCCAGCAACCTGCGTTCGATCCAGGCCGCCGCGCTGCTCTGGATCAACGACCACACCGGCAAGATGCCCGACGGCGACACGTGGGGCACCGATTTCGCCTCCTACCTCTCGCTGCCCGTTCCGCCGCCCTCGCCCTGGGACCCGGACCGCCCCTCGGTGCTGCGTTGCGACTCCGCGCATCTCCACCGCCCATCCGACGCCGCCTACGCGCGCAACTACAGCATCAACCGCTACGCCGCCGCCACCCGCAACGGCGCCGTCAACACCACCGCCGGCCACCTGCCGCGCTTCACCCTCGCGACCAAACCGTCGCTCATGTTCTTCTTCATGGACGGCGCCATCAGCAAAACAACCGGCAACACCTACTGGGGCAGCATCACCGCCACCAACCTCGACCCCGGCGCCGCCAGTCCCGTCACCTACCGCCACAACAACTCCGTCAACGTCGTCTTCCTCGACGGCCACGTGCGGCGCATCTCCACCACCGAGATGGTCGCCCGCTACGCCAGTCACGCCACGGCGTTCTGGCGTTACGACCAATGACACCTCGCCGTCGTCCCGTCCGCGCCTCCGTGATGAGCGAATCGTGAGTCTCCGCGCCCTCGCCAGTCGCGCGAAGCTCCCGTTGCCGACAGCAGCTTCACGGTCTGGTCGCTCAACATCGCCGCCGCCCCCTCCGACGTGAAGGGGACCGGCCGCACCGGCAACATGACCGTTTCGGCGACCGCGGCGGGCTCGCCTTCCCCAAGCTCCGTCTCGACGTCCGCCGTCGTTTCAAGATCTTCGCGCTTTCTCGACGACGGCGGCGCCCGCACCGCCCGCGATCTGCCGGCGCTTCCGTCCATCTCTTCCCCACCCTCCTTCAACATCTTCCCATGAAGTGGTCCGATCTCGTCGAATTCCACAACTGCTCCCCCGAACCGCGCGAAGGCGGTCTCGTCCGGCTCCCCCGCTACTCCGCGTCCGTCCGCCACACCCTCAACAACAAGGCCCGCGTCGTCGCCCTCGAATCGTGCGGAGCCGAACTTCGCTTCGTCACCCCCGCGCACGCCCTGCGCATCACCCTCAGCGCCGAAAACGCCGACGCCGACGTGCTCGTTTATCGCGGTCCGTTTCTCCACTCCACGCATCGTCTCAACAAAAACATCCCGACCACGCTCGATCTCGCCCCGCCCGAGCGTTTTCCCGAAGCCACCGACGCCGCCCTCTCCTCCGGCGGCTGGTCGCCCGATGTCTGGCGCGTCTTCTTCGGCAAAGCCGCGTTCTTGTTTCATCACCTTGAAACTTTCGGCCATCCCGTCCGCCCGCCGCTCGCCGCCGAAAAACCCGCCGTCACCTGGCTCGCCTACGGCTCTTCCATCACCCACTCCAACCCGCTCGGTTATCCCTACCACGCCTCGCGCCTCCTGCATTGGAACGTCTTCGGCAAGGGCCTCTCCGGCGCCTGCCAGGTCGAAAAGGAAGCCGCCGATCACCTCGCCGCCGTCGCCGCCGAAATCAAGGCCCGCGTCGTCACCGCCGAACTCGGCGTCAACATGCGCGCGGGCTTCACCGTCGAGGAGTTTTCCAAGCGCGCCGCCTACTTCGTCCGGGCGATGCGCGCCGCCAATCCCGCGACGCCGCTCGCGCTCATCACCGCCTTCACCAACAGCGGACATTTTCCCCGCGCCCCGCGCGAGGACTTCGCCCGTCAGCGCGCCTTCGACGACTTCCTCCGCGATCTCGTCGCCAAATCCGGCGACCCGCATCTCCACCTGATCGAAGGCGCCGAGATTCTTCCCGATTTCAGTCTCCTCGCCGTCGACCTCATCCATCCCACACCCGCCGGCCACGCGCTCATGGGACACCTCCTCGCCGAGCGTCTGCGCTCGCTGGCGGGCTAGGCGCCCCTCGCGGGAAACACGACCCGCCCGGGCGCCCGACAAATCAAAAAAATACAACTTCGGTCAATCCACGCTAAAGACGAAAGCGGGGGAATTGGGTTAACATTTCCGTCTTCTCGGTCGGATCGACGGAACGCAGGCCCGCCGCCTCCGCCGCGTAGTTTTTCCCTGCTCGCGTCCTTTTCGCCCATGCCAAGCACCGCCCCGTCCTCGCCCCCGCCCTTGAGCGTCACCTCGTTCCCGATCCCGGACCGCTGGTGTGTTCACGGTTATTACAGCCTCTGCCCCTACGCCCCGGACGGCTCCGATCGCATCCTGCTCGCCGGCGCCGACCTCGAGACCGGCGCCGGCGAAATCATCATCCTCGGCCCCGACCGCGGCATCGAACATCGCTTCGCCACCGGCCCCGTCGGCGAAGCTTTCTGGCACACCGGCTTCTGGCAGACGTGGGGGCCCGACTGTCGCCATGTCTACTTTCAGGGCGGCTCGCTCGAGCGTCCGCTCATCCGCCGTCGCGAACTCGCCACCGGTCGCGGGGTGGAGGCCGCCGGCGACATGGAGGGATCGCCTCCTTTCGGCGAACCGATCTCCTCCGGCCTCCTCGGCATGCTCTACGCCGCCGGCTACGGCGACGGCGTCTACCGCCCCGAGCGCGCCCCCGTCCCGTTCCAGGACCGCGACCGACACGGGATTTTCGAGCACACGCTCGATCCCGCCTCCTCGCGCCTGCGTTTCAGCGTGGCCGAACTCCTCGAGCGCCATCCGCAGCGCGACCGCCTTCTCGCCGCCGACCAGGAGATCAAATCCCGGCTCGGAAAAAACGACGGCCTCACCCTGATGGCCTATTGCGTGCGTTGGAACCGCGCCGGCACCCGCTGCCTCTTCTACTTCGGCAACCACTGCGTCGTGAAATCGCGCGGCGAACCCCGGATCGGCATGGTCTACACCGCCGACCGCGACTTCCGCGAAATCCACCTCGTGCTCGACCTCTCCTTCGGCCGCCGCGGCGTGCATTGGTCCTGGCAGCCCGATGGCGAGCATCTCATCGGCTACGGCCCGCATCCCGACGATCCGACACACGCCTGCCTCGCCGAGGTCCGCTACGACGGCACCGGCTACCGCATGCTCTCCGAACACGCCAGCGGCGGACACCCCTCGGTCAGCCCGCTCGATCCGGACCTCATCGTCACCGACGAAGGCACCCCGACCGGCGGCGCCGTTCTTTTCCTTTCCCGCCGCACCGGCCGGGAGGTCGCCCGCGTCTCCCTGCCCAAGTTCATCGGCGAAAGCGAACCGCCCGGCCGCAATCCGCACCGCATCTGCCACCATCCCGTCTTCAACCACCGGGGAGACCGGGTGCTCTGCAACACCCTCCCCGGCAGGCACGCCGTCCTCGCCGAAATCGTCCCACCCGCCCTATGAGCTTTTGGATCTGGTTCGACGGCGGCGAAAGCATGCCCGTGGCGCGCACCTGGCGACAACGCCTCGCGCTTCGCTTCGGTCGTTACCTCGCCACCCGCCACGCGCACGTCCTCGTCGATCCCACCGCGCGCCTCAGCCCCTCCGCGCGCATCCACCCGCGCCACGGCTCCCTTCGCATCGGCGCCAACTCCAGCGTCGCTCCCGGCGCCATCGTGCAGGGCAACGTCGACATCGGCGACAACTCCTCCGTGCAAACCGGCACCATCCTCGTCGGCTACGGCGACCGCGACACCCGCGCCGGCCGCATCGTGATCGGAAACAACGTCCGGATCGCCCCCTTCGTGCAGATGATCGCCGGCAACCACAACTTCTCCGACCTCACCCGGCCGATCTCCGAACAAGGTCTCTCGCTCGCTCCCATCGTCATCGAGGACGATGTCTGGGTCTCCGGCCGGGTCGTCATCACCGCCGGCGTCACCGTCGGTCGCGGCTCGATCCTCGCCGCCGGCGCCGTCGTCACCAAGGACGTGCCGCCCTACTCCATCATGGGCGGCGTCCCGGCCAAGTTGATCCGCCGCCGCGAATGATCCGCTTCCCACGGAACGCATGCCCCGCAACATCCCGACCTCGCCGCTGATTCCTTTCGTGTTTTGACACGGTCCTGCTTCGCGCCGCGCGGTCGCTTCTGTTCCCTCCTGATCCGGTCTTTTCCTCAACCTCCGCCATGTCCCTCCCGTCCCTGTTCTCCCTCTCCGGCAAAACCGCCCTCGTCACCGGCTGCAAACGCGGCATCGGCCTCGCCATGGCCGAGGCCCTCGCCGAGGCCGGCGCCGACATCATCGGCGTCAGCGCCTCGCTCGAAAGCTCGGGCAGCGTGGTCGAGCGTGCCGTCACCGCCCACGGCCGCTCCTTCCGTGGCTACACCTGCGATTTCTCCGACCGCGCCGCGCTCCACGCCTTCGTCGAAAAACTCCGCGCCGAGGTCCCCGTGATCGACATCCTCGTCAACAACGCCGGCACGATCCTGCGTCAACCCGCGGCCGAACACACCGACGCGTATTGGGACAAGGTCATCGAGACCAACCTCAGCGCGCAGTTCGTGCTCAGCCGCGAGATCGGCCGCGACATGCTCGCGCGCGGTTCCGGCAAGATCATCTTCACCGCCTCTCTCCTCACCTTCCAGGGAGGCATCAACGTCCCCGGCTACGCGGCCAGCAAGGGCGGCGTCGGCCAGCTCACCAAGGCGTTGGCCAACGAATGGGCCGGCCGCGGCGTCAACGTGAACGCCATCGCCCCCGGCTACATCTCCACCGACAACACCGAGGCGCTGCGCAACGATCCCGCGCGCGCCGCCTCCATCCTCTCGCGCATCCCCGCCGGACGTTGGGGCGTGCCCGAGGATTTCAAGGGTCCGGTCGTGTTTCTCGCCTCGCGCGCCTCCGATTACGTCCACGGCGAGATCCTCACCGTCGACGGCGGCTGGATGGGCCGCTGATCGCCGCCGCGCCGACATGCGCCTCCCCCCGCGGAGGCGCATGTCTGTTTTCGCGGGCGACGCCAGATCCCCGCGTTTCCCCTCCCGAAACGAAGCTTCCCCGCAAGCGGGATTTCCCGCGGGATCCGTGCGGCGCCCGGAGCTTTCCAAATACCTCCGGACGTTGCCGGACAAAAAAGGCGCCGCGATTGCGGCGCCTTTGGCTATCCGGAAAACATCCGCACGGATCGGATCACCGGCGACGTCGACGAAGGGCGACCGCTCCGAGCGCGATCGCTCCGCCCAGCGCCGCGGTCGAAGACGGCTCGGGAATCGAGCTGACGACGCTGATGTTGAAGTTGTCGATGTTGATGCCGTTGCCGACGGTGAAGGTCTGGGTGCCCGTGAGCACGCCGAAGGTGTCGAAACTGAACGTGCCGCTGGCGTCCGTGCGATAGGCGGTCCACTCGCCGAGCGTGGCGGTGAAGAGCAACTCGTCCCCCGTGCGGGTGAGGGACAGGGTCACGGACAGCGGCGTTCCGGCGATCGCCACGAAGTTGCTGCCAGCCCAGTCGACTTCCGACTGATACGATCCGAGAACGGTATGCGCGTCGGCGGAGAAAGGATGATTGTGCTCCCCCGTCCGCTTAAACATCCCGGAACGCGCCGTTGAGTCGGCCGAGGGCGACACCTCGTTCGCCGAGGGATTAACGACCAGCTTGTAACCGGTGTAGTTCGCGAACGCCCCATCGCTCGTGGCGGTAAGGTCTTCGCCGATACGGCTGCCCCCCGAATTGAAGATGCCGAACTGGAACGCGTTGTTATCGTTGGCCCGGACTTCGGTGAAGGTGAGGTCGAACGAGATCCGCAGCGTTTCTCCGTCCGCGATGGTGACGCTGCCGCTGTCGGTGAAGTAGGTCATCGCCCAGAATGCGGAGCCGGTCAACGCGGAGCGGTATTGGAGCTGGCCGTCGGCGACACCCAAGGTGCCCGGACTGGAAGCGTTGGAGGGCCCGAGATACCACGCGGAAGAGGACGGAAGGTTCTGCGTGTTACGATCGGCACCGGAAAAAGTGTCGTTGACGACGGTGAGCTGCGCTTGGGTGGTGAGCGGCAAGGCGAGAGCCGCGAGGGCAATCGATGTCTTGGTCATGATCGGGTGAGGTTTGGGGTTGGTGGTTGACGCTGGTGGTCGCTGTTCTGGCTCGCGTTCATGAACCATGATCGGACCGGGGGTGGGAACGGATGCGAAGCAGGGAAACGCCGTCGATGCCGGCGAAAATCCTGACCGCGCATCTCGATGCCCGGCACATCAGCCAGACCGGCGTCGAGCTTTCAACCTTATGTCAAAGCACGAAAACATAGATCAAAATAGTGCAAATGAATCGGCCATCCGATTCGTCCCCGATTCATCCTCCCGCCCCTGGCCGCGGCATCGCGGGCAACGACGGCGACACGATCTCCCGATCGACTCCCCTCCTCGTGGGCATCCGAAGAACATGACGGCGATCCGCTCTCCACCGAGGGAAACGCCGGGGGCCCCGACGAAAACGTAACTCCCTCGTCAAAGTTGAAAGTCAGGCCCGCCCACGACCGGCCGTCGCCTTCCTCGCGCATGCCAGCCCACAGAGGGAAATCGGCCCGCGTTTGGGCCCCTGCATGTCGATTTTATCATAAAATTATCCTCGTGCTAGCTTCCGCTCCCTCCCTGCGCATGGATTGCGGCACCCGCTCGTCGCCCCACGACTCCCCTCCCGATCCCCGCTTTCCCGATCATCGCCCCCCTATGCGTGCGCTCCGCTCGCGCATTTCCGGCGTCGCCTTCCGCCGGACAGAGTTTCGCCCGCAGGCGAAAACCCAAAACATGAAAACCCCAGAAATCCCCCCGCCCCTCCTTCGCCGGGCCGCAAGGTTGCCTGCGCTGCTTCTGCGGCTCGCGGCCTTTGCGCTTCCCGCCGTCGCTCAAGTCGACCCGATCCTCATCGACAACACGAGTCCCTCCGGCTTCGAGCCATGGGGTTCGTTTCACGCCGCCACGACGCCTTCCGGCTACATCTATTCGAACTACTTCCACGACAACGGGGAAAACAAGGGCAACCGCGCGGCCAGCTACCGTCCCGATATCCTCACCGCCGGCAACTACGAGGTCGCCGTCCGCTGGCCGCAAAGCGGCACCCACGCGACCAGCGTCCCCGTCGACATCATCTCCCAGGCGGGCACGACCACCGTCCACGTCAACCAGTCGATCTCCGGCGGAACCTGGAACACCGTCGGTGTCTTCCCATTCGCCGTCGGCACCTCCGGATACGTCCGTATTCGCAACGCCGGCACGACCGGCCGCGTGATCTGGGACGCCGTGCGCTTCACCCACGTCCCCGACGAGGAGGAGATCGTGGACAATCCCGACGCCACCACCACCGGCTCCTGGACGCTCAACGACACCGGGTATCCGCTTCTTCGCTACGGAAACAACTACCTGACCGACGGCGGCGTGAAGTCGTCGCTGAAGACCGCGACCTTCACGCCCACCCTGCCTTCCGAAGGCGTCTATGACGTGTATATCTGGTGGACCTCCCACGCCAACAGATCCACCAACACGCCCGTTTTCGTCTACTCCGCCGAAGGCGTGGAAAAGTTCCTCATCGACCAAACGCTCGGCGGCGGCGGCTGGCATCACCTCGGCACCTACAACATGCTCGCGGGAACCTACGCCAAGGTCGTCATCTCCAACGAAGGCACCGCCGACGGCACGCACGTCATCGCCGACGCCGTCCGCTTCGTGAAGCGCCACTCCGTGGAGCGCATCGTGGACAACACCGATCCGTCCAGCGCCATCCGCACCGGCAGCTGGAGCACCAGCGACGCGATGTCAGGCCACTACGGCACCAACTTCCTTCACGACAAAAACGACGGCAAGGGCGCCAAGTCCGTGAAGTTCATCCCCGACCTCCCGCATTCCGACACCTACGAGGTCTTCGTGCGCTGGCCCAACAACGACAACAACTACCCGCGCGCCACCAACACCCGCATCATCGTCGACTGGTCCGGCGGCGTGACGGAACATATCGTGAACCAAAAGCAGAACGGCGGATCCTGGGTGTCGCTCGGCGTCTATCCCTTCGTCCACGGCCGCGTCGGCAGCGTCACCGTCTCCAACAAGGACACCAACGGCTACGTCCTCGCCGACGCCGTCCGCTTCGTTCGCAAGACCAAGCTGTGGACCCCCGAGGATCTCGGCGACCGCCTCTGGTCCTACTGGACGGCCGACTCCCTGCCCGACGGCCCCGTGGTCTCCTGGTATGACAGCCGCCGCAACGTGGAGCTCTACCAGCGCTCGCTCGATCCCGACAACGAGGACGACAGCCCCTACGTCCCGCTCCGCCCGGAAAAAACGTCCGCCGGCGAGGTGTTCTTCGCGAACATGAACAAGCACCTGCACATCCCCTTCCAGCCCGACGCCATCATGTCGCACCGGGCCATTCTCGCCCTTTTCCGCGGCGACGTCTCCGGCAGCGCCAAGGGGCAGACCTTCTTCGCGATCAACGGCACCAACACCAACAACATCAACCGCCAGCCCGCGCTCAGCATCAACCCGAAGGACGACCGGGTCGCCGTCACCTGGATGAGCCGCAGCGGCAGCAACGGCATCGGCTTCGACATCCCGAACGACAAGACCAAGTGGCACGCCGTCGTCTCCCGCCGCACCCGCGACCACCACTTCGCCTCGATCAACGGCCGCATGGACCACAGCGAGACCGGCGCCTACGGCGAAAACTCCGTCCCGATGGCCGACTGGGGCCTCTACCGCGATCCGCTCACCAGCCCCCAGGGCCGGGTAGGCACTCCCAGCAACCACATCGAGTTCGCGCTCGACACCATCGCCATCGTCTCCGGCGACGTCACCCGCGCCGAGGCCGAGCGCCTCACCGGCTGGGCCATGTGGAAACGAGGCCAGCAACATCGCCTCCCCGACGACCATCCCTTCCGGCATCACCCGCCCTACGTGCCCATACCGCACTACCACTTCGTCGAGTCCACGCCTGGCGAATGGAACGAACTCGTCGCGCGCTTCGGCAACATGAGCGGAAACGCCGACAGCATCCGGTCCAACCTCGGCGACGCCGTGGATCTCTCCGATTGGAACGAGGTCTTCCGCGACGACTTCGATCAGCACAGCGTGACCGACGACACCCGCGGTCGCGGCCTCTGGTTCGCCCCCGGTCACCCCGAGGCCACCGGCGTGGCGCGGGCCGTCGTCCCGGGATTCAACGCCTCGACTCCCACCATCGGCTCGCCCGGATCGCCGTCCACCTACGTGCACACCGGCTCGTCGATGAAAATCATCATGCGGCGTCACTCCGGCACCTACAACTGGACCTCCGGCTCCTTCGCCTCGGTCAACAGCAACGGTTTCGGCCGCGCCTGGCTGTATCCCTACGTCGAGGCCCGCATCCGCGTGAACGGCACCAACGCCGACAACCTCAACGGCGTATGGCCCGCGCTTTGGTTGAAGTCCCTGAACTTCTTCCACAACCGCGCCGAGACGAACCTCGAATACGACATCTTCGAGTCCTACGGATCCGACCAGCAGGACAACTACCACCACGCGATCCACAACTGGGTGGCCAGGGCCAAGCAGCCCGGCCGCGTCCAGCAGACGCGGCGCCTCAGCCACATCAAGAGCCTCGGCGAACCCTGGGACCCCGACATCAAGGAGCTGTTCGACGGCGAATACCACACCTACGCCACCATGGTGACGCCCGAGTGGACCATCACCTACTTCGACGGCAAGGAGGTCGGTCGCCACAAGACGCCCATCGAGATGCACCAGCCGCTCTGGATCCTCGTGGACCTCGCCATGAAGGAGGGGAACAACGAGCACAAGGCGGCCGGCTGGGAAAATCACGAGATCGAGATCGACTACATCAGCGTGCGACAGAACCCCGCCCACGAAGGCTACAACCAGTTCATGTTCCCCTGACGGCCACGCATCCGATCACCGGACGTCCCCGATGGTCGACTTCAGCCCGCCGCCGAAAAGCGGCGGGCTTTTTCGCGCCCGGAAGCCACGCCTCCCGGTGTGAGGCCGGGGACACGCCGCGACACCAGGCGTTCAAACGCTCCCGCGCACCGCCCCGGCCGCATCGGAAAGCCCGCGCGCCATCTCCTCGATCTCCGGCCAGGCCAGTTCGGGGAAAAAGCGATGCCCGCCCTCGCCCACCACGAGCCGCACGCGCTCGGCGCAGCCTTGCCCGGCGAACAACTCGCGTGTGCGGCGATATCCCGCCTCCACGCCCGCGATGTCCGCAAGGGGATCCGTTCGTCCGGCGACGATCAACAGACGGCGCGGCGCGACCAGCCCCGCCAGCTCCGGCATGTCCGCGACCCCGCCGATACCCGGCAGATATCCGCAGGCGCAATGCGGCCGGCTCAACCACGAGTCGGCGAAGGTGCAGAAGGAACACGACACCACGGCCAGCCCGATGCGCGGCTCAACGCAGGCCGCGTAGAAGCTCACCGTGCCTCCGCTCGAGTTGCCCATGCAGCCGACGCGCGTCGCGTCGAGATCGGGCCGCGTCGCGACGAAATCGACCGCACGCATCACGTCGAAAACGCGCTGTCCGGTCAGCGGCCGGCCGTGGTGCAGGGCGTGAAGCGCCGCATCGTTGCACTTCACGCCGGGTTTCGCCCGCAGACCGAAGGCGCGCTGCTCGATGACGAGCGCCGCCCAGCCGCGCGCCGCCGCCTGCAGGGCGATGTCGCGGCCCTCGGCGATCATCGCGCGTTCCTTCTCGTTGGTCGCGCGACCGAGCGAGATGTGCATGCCCGGCGTGTGGCCTTGGAGACAGATCATCACCGGAAGCGGGCCGCGCGCTTCCTTCGGTTTCACCAGATATCCCGGCACCGCCTCGTCCGGCGACGCTCGAAATCGGATGCGCTCCACCGTGTGCCGATCCGTCTCCTCGTCCGCCTCCGCCACGGCGTCCAGCGGACACGCGGCGCCGACGGGCAACCCGAGGATTTCGCGCAGGCGAAAACGCAGTTCTTCGGGCGAGGAAAACGGATGGGCGGGCTGCATGCGATCGGTGTCGGTTTCGGGCTCGTTCGGGAGAACGGAGTATCGCTTTCTCAAATACAGCGTGCAAGACGCCGGCGCGCGAGACCTCACGGATCGAAGCCCGGGTGGTTTGGATTCTGGTAAACGCGGACGTAGTCGATCTCGAGTTTGTAGACTCCGTCCGCCTTTCCGCCTTCGTCCGGATGCATCGCGAGATCGAGCAACACCCAGAGCGGCTGCTCCATCTCGATGGGCGTGGGGATGCGGCGGACCTCCTTGCCGTCGAAGAGATTGATCACCCATTCGGGCGTCACCATCACGCCGTAGGTGTGCCACTCGCCGTCGAAGAGACCGGTCGCCGACGGCAGCGTGGGCGACCAGTTTCCCGCACGGGTGACATCCACGTAATCGCTCATGCCCCGGCTGCGCCGGAGCCGCCCCGGCTGGACGAACTGCGCATCGTGGTTGTGGTAGGCGTGATGATGCCCCTTGCGGTCGGAGATGTAGCCCTCGTAGGCGTCGTATTCGACGTAGGACTCGGCGCGGTTGTTGATCATGTTGATCGATTCGAGCCACAACGCGGGCCACGCGCCCTGCCAGCGTTTCACCGGATCCGGGGAATCGCTCGGGCCGATCCGCATGCGCGCCTCGACGTAGGGATACATCCACGCCTTCCCGTGGCCGCTGCTGTTCACGCTGCAAAACACGCCCGACGACCATCGGCCCCGGCCGTCCTTCTGCATCACGATCGACATGGTGCCGGCGACGGGATCGTGGACGTAGGTCTCGGGATCTTGCGACGAGTTGTAACGCGGGGTGCCCAGCGTCGGGTCGTCCGGATTCGTGCCGGCCTGCACCACGCGCGCGGCGCCGGTCGCCGCGGGATGGACCGGGGAAAACCATTTCCCGCGACCGGTGGACTCGTTGGTGACGCTGAAACGGTCGAACTCGTCCCGCCACACCAACTGGTAGCCGTGCGCCTCGGGCGGAACGGGCGTGCCCTTGTGCGCGGCGGCCACCGGCTCGTTGGTCCAGTAGTCCCGCGTGGCCTGATATTGGGCCGGCGTGGACTCGATGAACTGATAGGTCGGCGCGGGAACGTAGGGAGGCCGGTGACGATAGGGATGCTCGTCGGGGAGGCGGTGCTGCTGTCCGCGTTTCCACATCGCCCACCCCATGAAACGTTCGGCGTCCTCGCGGCTCAGCTCGCCGGAGATGATCGCGAGGGTGTCGATCGCCGCCTCGCGGCCGCTCGCGGGAGAACCGACGAGGCCGGTCGGCTCCGAGGCGTAGTCGCGAAACAACGACCAGTCTGCCATCGGGACCGCGCTCTCGCCATAGGGCCCCGTCTCGCTGTTGTTGGCGCGGCCGTTGATCGACGCGTAATGGAAATCGCGGGTGCGGCGCGACACGATCGCATGCCACAGCGTCTTGTCCTCCGGAACGACGAAGGAGATGAGGTTGTTGCCGCCTGGCGTTCGCCACGAGACGTTCACGTGGTCCGCCGACGGGTTGTAGGTGATGGCCGGCTGCCGCGACGTCACGCTGCCGTCCGTGCCGTTGAATGAAACCAGGCTGAAGCTGTCGCCCGTGCCGCCGACATCCACGCGAAAGAGCGCGAGCATCGCCCGGTGGCTCATGTTGGCCGTCGACTGGTGCGGGATCCTCAAACGCTTCTGCCCGGCCGCGAAGAACACCTCGCCCTCACGCTTCTCGGGCCGCAACGGAATGTGCGGCGACTCGTCTTCGCCCTCCTTGTCCGGTTTTGGGAAAGCTCGATGCGACGGCGCAGATCGACCCACGAACGCACCGGCCCGTCGGGCAGCGAGTCCGCTCTCCAATACATCCAGAGCCGGTCGCCGAAATCCTCGGGCGTCCAGAGCTTCGCCTTGCGCACGAAACGGACGGCGTCGGCGAGAACGTAGCCGTCGGTGTCTTCGTTGGAGATCGTCACGCTGCCGTGGTGGCCGGCGAGGAAGTTGTAGGTGCCGACGGAAACCCACTGCGCGACGTCCTTGCGCTGGTTGACGATCACCTGGTTCGCGCCTCCCGCCCAGTCGATGATGACGGGGACGTTCGTCGCGCGCGGCAGGCTGTTGTCGTTGTTTGGCCAACGCACGAAGACCTCGTAGGTGCCCGCCTCGGGAAGTTCCGGGGCGAAGCGCACGGACTTGTTGCCTTTCCCGGTGTTGCGGTCGTGCAGGAACTTGGGCCCGTAACGTCCGCCGACGGCGTCGCTCTCCGCCCACGAACCGGTGATGGTGACCTGGTCGGAATCGGCGTTGTCCACGATCCGTTCGATCTGCGCCACGAGCGGCTCGGCGCCCGTGACGCGAAGGCGAAAAAAACGCCGCGGGATCCCCGGATTCAACGGGATGGTCACGAGGACATCGCCGCCGATTTCGAAGTCGCCGATGTCGACGACCGTCCAGCTGTCGGGCTCAAGCGTGGTGGACGTCTCGACCTCGTAGACGAGGCCGGACCGCGCGGCGCGAAAGCCGAGTTCGAGGACCGTCCCGGCGCGCCGCTGCGTCAACGGAGGCGCGGGATCGGACCGCGCGGGATCGCGATCGAGCGCGTATTCGAGAAAATTGGACACCCCGTCGCCGTCGGGATCGTGAAATGCCCCGCGTTCTCCGGGGGGAAGGGAATCCGCGTGCTGCCCGATCCACTGCGTGTAGGTGACGGCGGCCGGCGGAGGAGACGGCGGCTCGCCGTCCGCCATCCGCGGGGCGGTGAGCTTGAACCCGAGTATCTTGGCGTGGTGCGCATATTGGCTGCGAAAGAACACCACGCGAAATTCGACCGGCGTCGTGATGTTCGCGTAGGCGGCGGTGTCGGGAAGGTCGAAGACGATCTCGCCGTTCGTTCCCTCTGCGGGCGTGCCGCTGGTCTCGAAGATCTTCTGGCTTTCGGCAAACCCGCCCGCCGAACTGAACACCGCGACATGCCGGGGCGCGTGATAGGTGAGGCGCGTCCACTCGAGGCGGAACTCCGCCTGACGCAGATCGAGCTTCTCCCCGGGCTGCGGCGTGATGGTGAACGTCCAGTCCTCGCGGTCGGCGATGGCGGAGGCGAGGGTGGAATACGTCGAATCGGCGGTGCCCTGGGACACGGAAAAATGCAGGCCGTCGGTGTCGGAGTAGAGACGCACCCCGCGACCGTCGGCGCCGTTCAACGCCGTGCCACCTCCGGCATGGTAGGGCGCGCCGATGTTCCAACCCGAGAAGTCCACGCGCGAGTCCACGCTGTGCGCCTTCGTCCAGGGCAGATCGCCGGCGCCGGAGAAGGTGCCGCGGAAATCGCTCTCGACGAGCACTCCGGGACCGCCGGTCACCTGCAGGCTGAAAATGCGCCAGGCGGGATCGCCGTCGCTGTCGTTGACGCGAAGGTAGAGGTAGTTCGATCCGCCGGCGGCGGGCGTGCCGCTGATGCGCCAGCGGTGGGGATCCCCGGGCACCGGAGCGGAGACGAGCCCGGGCGCGAGCAGGGAGGCGATCTCGACGATGCGCGGGCCGGCGCCGGCCGTGTAGTCGCCTCCGGATACGACGATGTCCTGCGAGTAGGGCTGGAGGTAACGGGCGGGCGGCAGCTGCGCCGGCGTGATGAATTGCGGCACCGAACCGAGCGGCGAGTGCACGTGGCGCAACATCGCAAGATCGTCGGAGGTCTCCATGACGACGGACCACTTCACCGCCTCGTCGAAAGGCTGGTCCATATACTCCAGATGCCCCACTGGCCGTAGATGCCCCAGCGGCTGACATCCACGAACAGGGTGTTGCTCGCAAGCCCCTTCGCGAAGGCGGCGTTGAGCTGGGCGCGGTAGATGTCGGCGAAACCGGGATGGCGGTTGAGGGCCTCGACAAACAGGGTAACGCCCCCGTTGTCCGGCAGGGTGTTGGTGTAGAGCGAGGGGCCGCCTTCGTAGGAGACGAGCGGCTTGCGCGTGCCGAAGATCGACCGGACCAGATCGGGAAGCCCGGCGTCGAAGCCGCCGAGCGTGCCGGTGGCGTCGGGTCCGCCGCCCTGCGCGGACGAGCCGGAAAACAGGCGACGCTTCCACTCCGCGAAGGCGGCGAGCTGGTGCCGCTCGAAGCGCTCCGAGGTCCAGTAGGCGTGGTTCGTCCCGACGCTCGCCGGCTGCCCTCCGGAATTCGGCGTCATGAACCACGGCGAGGCGGAGGCGAAGTTTCGACGCGCCTGCTCCTGCGCCCAGTCCTGGATGCCGTTTCCGAAATAGGTGGTGGGAGCGATGACGTCGGGCTCGACCGGAGGAACAAGCGTGGCGCCGTAGTCGCGCAGCTCGGTCAGCACCTCCGTGTTGTAGGTGCTGTTCGCGGTGAACAGCGACGCGACGCGCACGACGCGCTCGTGTCCGCCGAACACGCTCTGGAAGATGCGGAAAATCTGCGCGATGCGCCGCGCGACGAAGATGTTCTTCGGAAGTCCCTGCTGCGCGACCCACTGGCCCTGGCGGAAGGCCTCGTCGCCTCCTCCCTGCCACACCTCGTTGGAATACTCGATCCAGACGCGCAGATTCGGATCGAGCGGCCGCCACACCGGCTCGGCCTGCGGCGAGGTGTAGGGCATGCGCCCGTCGGAACCGTAGCGGATGAGCTGCGCCAGCTTGGTCACATAGTCGTCCGTCGCCATGTGCGGCACGCAGATCCACATGTCGCGCTGCGTGTCGTTGGCCAACTTGACCATCAACTCGTAGGCCACGCCGGTGGACCGGTCGGGCTCGCGGTTGGCCGCGGCGGGACGGCGGTTGAGCACGCCGAGCTGATGACGATGACTCGGCAGACGACGATCCTCCCAGTCGCGTTGCGGGCTGCTGTTGGTGCGCCCCCAATCCATGAAGCGCAGATGGTTCATCCTCTCGACCGTGCGGAGAAATGCCGGATGCCAGAAGCGGCCCTCCAGACTTTGCTGCTGGGGATTCTCGGGGTCGGGCAGCCAGACCTTGATGTCGGTGATCGGGTTGTCCGGATCGACGGCGCTCACCTCGAGGTAGTTGTTGTCGAAAGGCGCCGAGAGACGGTAAACGCGCCGGCCGTCGGTGAGCATGCCGATCGCGGGACCGTTGCCGGAAACGAACTGCGCGTTGTTGAGGCGAATATCCGCCCGGCCTTTCCACGTGACGGTCCAGAGGCCGATGCCCGTGTTGAAACGAACGGGCCACCCCGGGGGCTTGGCCGGTCCCATGCCGAAGGGCCACATCAGGGCGCGGAGCAGCTCGCCCTGGTTGATGTATTGCGGGTAGCCGTTTTCGTCGAACTGCGGATCGCGCGTGCCGTCGGTTCGAAAATACCGGGCGGGCTGGCCCCAGTCGCCGACGGTCGAACGCTGCCAATCACGGCTGGTGAGCATCGTGTTGGCGAAGGGCGTGGACGTGTAGTCGTTGAAGGCGCCGAGACCGAGGCCCACCGGGCCGAGATTGGCGGGAGGAGCCGCGAGGGCCGCGCGCGGAAACACGAGGACGGCAAGCAGCCACACGATACGCCGAAGGGAGGAGTTCATGGGAGACGGGGTTTTCCGCGAGGGGAGCGCGGATTCGGAGGAGCGTTAACCAAGTGGACGAACGCCGAAGAATTCCGACGAACAGTCCCGGACCCCAACTAGCGCCATCGGCGCGCACCGAGCCAAGCGAGCGAATCGCTGTATGATAAAGTCTGCGCGAAATTCGTGTCCGGCTCACTCCGCCGAATCTCTCGGCGGCAACGTCGTGCCCTCGTGCCACTCGCCGCGCAAAAGGATCGTCTGCATCGCCGCGGGAATGCCCACTTCGCCGCGGTGGATCTGCACCACCACGTTCTCCACCGCCGCCCGACCAAGCGCCTCGCCCGCCTGGTCGATCCCGCTGAATTCGGCCCGGTCGTCGCAGGTGAGGTCGATCATGCCCACCTCTTCCGGCACTCGGGCCGATTTGCCCACGATTTCGCGCACTTCCCGCGGCGTCACCACCAGCAACACGTCCGGGCGATGCCGTTCAAACCACGGCCGCACGGTATCGTGAAACCCCGAAAAATCCGGCGTCAGGCAGGGCGGAACCTTCCCGAGGTTTCTGTTCAGATACTGGATCGCGAGAAAGGTGCTCAGGTAGGCCGAGCGTATGTGGCTGTTGAAAGGAATCGGCAGCACGAGCCCGGGCCTGCGGTAACCTCGCGCCACCAGTTTCTCGACCGCGAGCTCCATCGCATGGCTGTAGTGCGTGTTCACCTGGTGCAGCTCCGGCCGGACCAGGGAACCACCCACGGCGACGCAGGAGAAAGTCTCGAAGGGAAAATCCAACGAACCGGACGGGTTGAGCTGAGGCGCGATGACCAGACCGCGGATCGCCCGGGCGCGCAACGAGGTGGCGAGGTTGCGCGCCGGCAGCGTCTCGGGCTCCCACTGGAAAATATCGATCTTGTATCCGAGCTCGTCCGCGCGCCGTTGCATGCCGCGATACCAGTCGCGGTGGTAGGGCACGGTCTTGAAGAGCTTCAGCATATACTTCTCGGTCAACAACCCGAGCACGGCCTGCTCCGACTGCCGACGCCGGCCGTGCAGACGCGCCATGAGCGTCGAGACATAGGCGTCGGGCCGGTAGCCCATCTTCCTCGCAAGCGCCTGGATCTTCAGTCGCGTGGCCTCGGGAATCTTCGGGTGGTTGTTCAGCGAATACGAAACCGTGCTGATCGCCACGCCCGCCCGGTCGGCGATATCCTGCATGGAGACCGCGCGGCCGGTCTTGTTGGAAGCGGATCGAGACATCGTTCGGCTGGAGTTCCCTGGTGAAGGATATCACCGCAGGCCAATTGGCGAGTCGCGAATACGCCCCTCGGTCGGCGCCCGCATGCCCGACCGGACGCCTCCCCCATCCCGACATCCCGCTGCCCGGCGGGATTGGCGCACGGCCGCCGGAAAGCCGCGAATCCGATGGCCGCGCGAACCGCCCCCGGCCTGAAATTGGTGAAGGATTTCACCATCCCGATGTTTGCCGTGCCCGGATCTCGCCGGGAAGGTGTGCCGCACCCCGACGCCCCTCCCTGCGCCCATGATCTTCGCCCGAATCGCCCGCCTCTTCATCGCCATCGGCGTCGTCGCCCTCGGCCTTCTTGCCGGCCGCATCGCCGCCCAATCGGCCCCTACGGCCAAGACCACCTCCGACTGGGCCGACATCGAATACGTCCGGTCGGCCGATCCCAACGCTCCGCTCGAGGTGAAGCTCACCTACAAGGGATCCGAACCCGGTAAACTCGCCGTCGACCTCTACTGGATGAAGAGCGACGGCAACTTCGGCGGCATGCTCCGCTACGGCCAGCGCAAGGACGCCATCCCGGGCCGGACCGAGATCTTCCGTTTCACCCCGGGCACCAAGCCCGACATGGCCTCCTTCCACGCCCTCGCCTTCCTCAGCCCCGACGGCAACTGGAACAACCGCCAGAAAGAGATCCGCGGCCACCACGTGCCGGTCGGCGCCTCCGCTCCCGCCGCCTCCACCGCGGCTCCGGCCACTACTCCCGCTCGCACCGCGCCCGCCGCGGAAGTCACCAAGACCAGCTCCGATTGGGCCGATATCGAATACGCCAAGGCCGCCGATCCCAACGCCCCGCTTGATGTGAAACTGACCTACAAGGGCACCGCCTCCGGCAAACTCGCGGTGGATCTCTACTGGCTCAAGACCGACGGCAGCTTCGGCGGCATGCTCCGCTACGGCCAGCGCAAGGACGCCGTCCCGGGCCGGACCGAGATCTTCCGTTTCACCCCGGGCACCAAGCCCGACATGGCCTCCTTCCACGCCCTCGCCTTCCTCAGCCCCGACGGCAACTGGAACAACCGCCAGAAAGAGATCCGCGGCCACGACGTTTCACTCGCCGCCGCGCCGGCCGCGTCCTCCGCCTCGGGCGCCTCCGCCACCGGCACCGTCAAGCAGACCGAGGCTTGGGCCGAGCTGGTTTATCCCGACAGCGCCGCCATCGACGCGCCTTTCACCGTCAAACTCACCTACAAGGACAACGCGCCCGGCATGCTCGCCGTCGACCTCTACTGGATGCGCGCCGACGGCAGCTTCGGCGGCATGCTCCGCTACGGCCCGCGCAAAGCCGCCCAGCCCGGCCAGACGCAGGACTTCCACTTCACCATTCCCGCCAAGGACGGCATGGCCTCGGTGCAGGTGACCGCCTTCCTCAGTCCCGACGGCGATTGGAACAACCGCCAGAAGGAGATCCGCGGCCCCTCCGTCCCTCTCAAGGGCGGCACCGCCTCGGCCGCGGCCCCCGCCGTGCCGGCCGGCGTCGAATTCAAGAAAAGTTGGCTGAAGCTCTCCTATCCCGAAGGTCCTTTTGTGCAGGGCGACCAGTTCACGGTCACCGTCGATTACTACCTCGATCCTTCCGAGAGTTGGGGCGCCGGCACCAAGCTCACCCTCGCGGCCCACGGCCCGTGGATCGACAATCCCGACGGCAAATACAACCCGAAGCGCGAGCATAAGGCCATCCCCGGCCTCACCGGCGACCGCTACGCCAACATCCAGCCCGGCCGCGGCAGTCACGAGTTCACCTATACCGTCCCCGAGCTGCACGCGTTCAACAGCCTGCTCCTCATCGGCCGCTTCATCATGAGCGACGGCAACAAGCCCTGGCCGTGGTATGTTCGCGCCTCCGGCCCGACTCTCGAGAAAACCAATCCGCGCTACGATCTGCGCACCGCCAAGCCCGGCAACCTCTTCACCTACGACGAGCCCGTGCGCATCCGCGTCGTCACGCGTGCCGGCGCGCAGGGCGGCGTCTCCAAAACCCTCGCCTACACGCTCGTCGACAGCACCGGCGCCACCAGCACGGGCCGCATCCCTTTCACCAGCGCCGCCGTCGGCCAGCACACCGAGCTCGAGATCCCCGTCACCACCCGCGGCACCTTCGTGCTGGAGGCGGACGTCGAAGGATGGGGCGCCCGCGAGATGGTCTTCGCCCGCGTGCCCGACGTGCGAGTAATCATAGGTCCACAGCCCACGCTTTTCGGCGTCACCAACGTGACCACGCGCGCCGAAAACGAAATCGCCCGCGCACTCGGCTTCAGCTGGGTGCGCCATTTTTTTCCCTGGAATCGAGTTCGTCCCGCCGCCGACCACTGGGTCTATGAGGAGTGGGACTCCATCCTCGACACCAACCTCGCGCACGGCCTCCGCCCTTGGCTGATGCTCGTCTATCCGCCCGCCTGGGCGCAGGAGGGCACGCCGCGCAACGTCGGCTACGTCCCCTACCCCTTCGAGGCCTCCGCGCTCGAGTCCACCGTCACCACGCTCAGCCGCCGCTGGGGCGACAAGATCTGGGGCTGGGAATGGCAAAACGAGATCGTCCCCGGCGACCTCGTCTCCGACCCCGTCGCCAACTACACGCGCTTCGTCGAGATCGGCACCCGCGCCGCCAAGGCGGTGAAGCCCGAGCTCAAGATCCAGCTCGCCGGCGGTCTCTGGCCGCGAAACTTCCGTAACGATCTGCTCAAGGCCGGCATCGCCGAGCACATCGATGTATTGCCCGTCCACTACGGCAACTTCGACACCATCGCCGACGCCCGCGACGATCTCGCCGCCATCGGACAGGCCGGACGCGTGCGCGTCTGGGAAAACGAAACCAGCAGCGGCCTCTCCACCTGGGGCATGCCTCTGCGCGAGATGATCCGCGTCACCACCCAATCGCAGTGGGTCATGGATCGCTGGGCCGACGAACTCTCCGCCGGCACCGAGCACATTACCCTCTTCGGCGGCCACACCGAGCCCGCCGGCAACTGGAGCTACCTGCTCGACGAGCGCACCCCGCGCCCCTACGCCGCCACCGTCGCCGTCTTCATCTCCAAGACCGCCCGCGCCAAACCGCTCGGCAAATTCTTCTTCGGCGACGGCGCGCAGGGTCACCTTTTCGACCGCGACGGTCAGGCGCTGCTCCTTCTCTCCGCTCCCGCCAAGGCCGGCACGCACTCCCTTTCCGTCGGCTCGGGCCGCGTCACCGTGACCGATCATCAGGGCAACGAGACCGCGCTCAACACCACCGACGGCACGCTCTCCCTCCCGCTCGACGCCATGCCCGTCTTCGTCGAGGGCGGTGATCTCGCCATCCTCAAAACCCGACTCGTCCTGCGCGCCGGCACCTCCTCGCGTCCGCAGCCCACGCCGCAAATCACCGCGGTCAAGGAGTCCGGCCTCCGCGTGCCCGTGCAGCTCGCCAATCCCTACGATCGCACGATCCAGACCCGCGTTACCCTCTCCCCCGCCGGAGGCGCCACCGCGCTGAGCCAGGAGTTCACCCTCGCCGCCGCCGAGCGCCGCACGCTCGAGCTCGAGGTGCCCTCCACCTCCGCGTCGACCACTTCCGCCGCCCAGCCCTGGACCGCCCGCGTCGAGTTCCCCGGCACCCGTCTGCCCGCGGTCGACAAGCCTTTCGCCGTTTCGTGGATCGATCCGTCCTCCCTCGGCAATCTGCTCCGCAACCCCGGCTTCGAGGAACGCGGCCCGAAGGGCGCCGCCCACTGGTTCATCTCCACCACGTCCTCCGTCCAACCCGCCGCCGGCGGCCTCGGCCTCGGCGAGCAGGTGCTGAAACTCTCCGGCGCCGACAGCTGGATGGCCGCCAGTCAGGAGATCCCCGCGCCCGCCGGACAGTCCTATCTCTTCACGCTCTGGGCTCATCCGCGGAACGTGAAACAGGCCGGCGGCAACATCACCTACCTTCTGCCCGACGGGAAAAAGAAGGAGCTCTACATCCCGCACGTGTTCCAGACGCCGACCAGCACCCCGTCGTGGATGCTCCTCAGCTACCGCGGCACCGTGCCGGCCGACGCCACCGCCGTGCAGTTCACCCCCATCGCCAACAGCGGCACCATGCTGGTGGACAACGTCCGCGTGACGCTTTTCGAAGGCTCCAACTTCGCCGCCGAGGCCGGCTCCGTCTCCACGCCGCCGCGCATCGACGGCGATCTCTCCGACTGGAAGAAGACCCACCCCATTCCCTTGCTCGCCGTCAACCAGCTGGTGACGCGCAAGCCCGGCTACGCGTGGACGCCCGAAAACCTCTCCGGTGTCGCCTACTTCCAGTGGGACGAGCAGGCGCTCTACCTCGCCGCCGAGGTGATCGACGACCGCGAGTCTGCGCCGCACACCGGCGATCGCACGCCCGAGAGCGACAGCCTCACCGTCGCGCTCCAGCCCGTGCGCCTCGGCCCCGATTCCAACGACCGCGCCTTCGCCTATCACCTCAGCCCCGCCTCGCCCGGCGGCGGCAGCGGTCGCCACACGCTCTACCGCCCGGCCTCGCGCTCCGGCGGCCTCTCCTCCGGTCAGCTCGCCAAGGACTCCTCCGTTTACGAGATCTCGATCCGCCGCTCCGGCACGCGCACCACCTACGAGGTTCGCCTGCCCTGGTCCGAGCTCGGCGGCGCCGCCCCGCGCCTCGGCGCCAAGCTCGGCCTCTCGCTCGCGCTCCACGACAACGACGGCGACGGCCCCGCCGCCAGCATGATCTGGGGCGAAGGGCTCGAACCCGCCTGGGAGCCGTCGCATTTCGGCGTCCTGACCCTCGTCCGATAAGCTCGGCTCCGCCCTCCGTATTACGATACCGCCCCGTCCCGCCCTCCCTTCGTATCCATGTCTCTCCTACGAACGTGTTTTCACCCCCTCCCGAAAATTCCCCGCGACCATCCGGCCGACGATGGCGGAGCGTCGCGATCGGTGAAGGATTTCACCAACTCCACCCCCTCTCGTAAGGCACGGAGCACAGCTGGACTTGCAACAAGCCGGCTCCGGCGCTCCCGGCGAGGGGCTTGGCTAACGTCTCGAGCTATGGTTCCTTCGTCCATCCCCCAAGCCGCCGCCAGTCGGCATCCCCGTCCCCTTCCCACCATGACCGCAAAACCCTCCGCTTCCCTCCGGCTCCGGCGCGCCTCCGGGTTCACGCTCATCGAGTTGCTCACCGTCATCGCGATCATCGGCATCCTCGCGGCGATCATCATCCCCGTGGTCGGCAAGGTGCGCCAATCCGCGCGCGCCTCGCAGAGCATCGCCAACCTCCGCACCATCGCCCAGGCGGTGCTGGCCTACTCGGGCGAACACCGCCACACCCTGCCTTTCCTGACCACGGACTGGTCCTCCCATTTCTGGACAGACGATCTCGAGCCCTACGTGGGCTCCAAGGTGGAAAGCGCCTTGATCGACGGCAACGGCACCCGGCTGAAGGTCAGCCCCGTGTTCATCAGCCCGATCCTTCCGGACGGTCATCACCACGCGATCAGCGACTTCGGCGCGAGCAACGAGCTTTTCCGCCAGCCGAACCAAGCCCGGCGCAACCTGAGCGAGGTGCGGAATCCCTCGCGCACCGTGGCGATCGCCGCCGCGGAATCCCGCTCCGCGATGTCGAGCCGGAACAGCACGGTCCCCTACGGCTCCTACTTCATCCAGGCCTTCGACTTCGCCAACGGCGGCGGCACCCAGGTCCCCTCCACGCACGGTATGAGCAAGGCCCCCCTCGCGTTTCTGGACGGGCATGTGGAACAGTATTCGCCCGCCGAACTCACGGAACAGCGACGCACCTTGTTCCTGTTGAACCCCTGATCCCTCCCCCCACCCGGCGATTTGATCCACGCGCGCCCGCCCGCTTGAGACGAACGCGTGGCGCGCATCCCCGCCGGGATCACGTGGAGGACTCCACCTCCTTCTGCGGTGAAGCCTTGGCCGCCTTCACCGCTCCACCGTCTCCGGACAAAGGGGCCGGCGCCGACCGTATCCGGTCCCGACGCGAGCCCGGCGCGAACCGTTGTCGTGAGGATGTGAATACGCGCCCTCCCGCGACGATCCCGTCACACAAGCGAATCTCCGGAGCCTCCCGCCACCATCCGCCGTCCCTCACAAGATCCCGCATGAGCCTTCGTCCGCTTCCTCTCCCGCGAGCCTTGTCCGTGTCCCTCCGCATTCTCTGCCTCTGCGCCGCCGCTTCCTTGCACGCCGCCGGAAGCCACCACCTGCAGCACAACCAGTTCAGCCCGCACAACTGGAACTCCGTCGGCACCAAGTTCGGCTGGTGCACCGACCCAAAGGCGATCAACACCGAGCTCCCCGAGTTCGACCCGCAGGGCTCCTACTTCAACAACGGCTTCACGCTCCGCACGGTCGACGGCCGGGCCGACGCCTTCGACGGCGCGATGCTCACCCTCGCCGGCGGCTCGCTTGAGCTCCGTTTCGCCCACCCCGAACTCGACTCCCGCGTCCCTCGTCTGGTCGTCAGCACCGAAGACTCCACGATCGACAACGGCATCTACGACGGCGTCTCCGGCCTCCACATCGGACATCTCGAACTTCTCGGGCGGGTGAATCTCGGGAAGGCCAACCGCGGCTATCGCTCCCTCCGTCTCCGCATCGACACCCTAGTGGGCATCGGCGACATCGCCACCATGTCCGACAAGGGCCAGGTGTGGCTCCGCGTCGACGACGCCTCCGCCTACTCGGGCGACATCATCCACCAGGTCGGCAAACTCGACTTCGACGCCCCCTTCACGTCCAAGGGCGCGCTCGTCGTCTCCGAAGGCGCCGTCCTCGTTCTCGACGAACCGCTCGTCTTTTCCTCCGTCATCATCGCGGGTCGCGAGCTTCCGCCCGGCACCCACCGCACCTTCGCCGAAGGCGTCACCGTGCGCGCCGAGGGCTCCCTCACCGTCCGCCCCGCGTCCCGTTGATCGGCACCCTTCCCCGGCCTTCTCTCCCTTGTTTTGGTGAAGGATTTCACCAAACGGCGCATTGTTCGTCCTCCGACTTTTTCCGACATAGGGGCGTCCGCTCTTCAGTCGGCTTCAACCTCAACCCCGCATCCATCATGAAACGCACCCTTCCCCTCGCCGGCCTCCTCGCCGTCTCCGCCTCCGCGCTCGCCGCGCAGGACTATTACCTCGTCAAAAATCAGGATAGCTGGATACCGGACCTCTGGGAGCAAGTAAACCATTCCGATGGCTGGCACACCCACCCTTCTGAAACAGGCACCGGATACCGGCTCACCAGCTTCGACACCAACGGCCACTACCACAACAACGGCTTCCGGATCTTCACCCGCGATACCGCCGACACCTTCGACGGCGCCAGCCTCACGCTAAACGGGGGATTCCTCGAACTCCGCGCGACCGACGGCACGCCCACCTCATATCTTTCCACCGTCCACAACCTGATCATCGGACCGACCGGCACTGCGATCGGCACCAACGACTGGGCCGACGGCGGAGTAAACGGCGGCGGCCTCAACGTCACCACCTTGACCGTGAACGGCAACCTGCGCCTCGAACGGGATGGTCCCCGTCACGTGCGCATCAACGTCACCACCGTCGTCGGCTCCGCAAACATCGAAGCCGGCACCACCGTCAACAGCCGCGTGGGCATCGGCATCAGCAACGCGACCGGCTACACCGGCAACATCGTCGCGAACGCGGGGACCCTGTCCTTCACCTCCGACATCTCTTCCTCCGGCGGCTTGGATATACTTACAGGCGCGACCATCTTCACCAGCGGACAGTCGCTTAGCTTTACCTCCGTCACCATCGGCGGCACCGCGTTGGCCGAAGGCACCTACGACATCGCCGCCCTCGACGTCGACGCACTATACGGAAAATTCTTCGTCAACGGCTCGACCGGCACGCTGATCATCGCATCCGCCATCCCCGAGCCCTCGGCCGTCGCCGCGCTTGCCGGCGCGTTCGCCCTCGGCTGCGCCGCGCTCCGCCGCCGCGCTCGCCGGTGAGACGCTGGCAACACACACCGCATTGACCGTGCCCCGAGGCGACTCCCCGCGGGAGTCGCCTTTTTTGCGCCCGCGCGGTCCCGCGCGCCACATCGTCAACACTCGTTCCCATGTCCGACCACTCCGTTCGTTGGCTCGTCGCCCGCGGCGAGGCCGCCTCCTCGCCGGTGCAGGCCTATCGGCTGCGCTTCTGGCGCGAACGCGCCGGCGTGCTGCGCCTCGCGATCAGCGCCGACGAACGCTACGTCCTCCATCTCGACGGGCGCGTCGTCGCCCGGGGACCGGAACGCGGCGACCGTGAAAACTGGTTCTTCGACTTGCGCGAGCTTCCGGTGAACGGCGGTTCGCACATGCTCGTCGCCATCGTGTGGGCCGCGGGCGAGGCCGCTCCGCTGGCGCAAACCTCCTTCCAGCCCGGCTTCTATCTGCACCACCTCAATCCCGGCCGCGAAACCGATCTCTCGACCGGTCTCGCCGCGTGGCGGGTGAAGCCGCTCCCCGGACATCGCTTTGTCGATCTGGGCGGACGCATGCCCGAATTCCACGCCATCGGCCTCGACCTGGAGATCGACGGCACGCGCCACCCTTGGGGCGTGGAACGCGGCGCGGGCGCCGGATGGTTGCTCGCCCCCGACGCCCCCCCCTGCCCCGAGGCGTTCACGCCTTACGGCGAACAAAACTCCGCTCGTCGGCTTCGCGAGGGCGCGCTTCCGGCGATGCAAGAGCGTCCCGCCGAAACCGTCCCCGTCGTGCGACACGCCGAGGAGCTTTCCGACATTTCCACCGTCGAATTCCGCGAGGACCGCCACGACGCGACGCTCGCCCGGGCCTTTCAGCGCATGCTCGGCCAACGCCGCAGCCTCGTGCTGCCCGCACGCTCCCGATGGCGGGTGTTGATCGATCTCCAGGACTACCTCTGCGCCTACCCCTCCCTCCAGGTGAGCGAAGGCGCCGGCACGACGATCACCCTACGCTGGGCCGAGGCCCTGCACGTTCCCGGAAATCACCGCGCGAAGGGCAACCGCGACGAGATCGAAGGCCGCGTGTTCTCCGGCCCCGGCGATCGCTTCCTCCCCGACGGCGGGCGCAACCGCGTCTTCACCCCGCTCTGGTGGCGCGCCGGACGTTACGTGCAATGCGAGTTCGTCACCGCCGACGAACCGCTGCGCGTGCAAGCCCTGGAATTTGTCTCCACCGGCTATCCCGTCGAACCGGAAAGCCGCTTCAGCTCCTCCGACACCGGCCTCCGCACGCTCCTCCGTCTCTGCCTGCGTTCGCTTCGCCGTTGCGCCCACGAAACCTACGTCGACTGCCCGCACTACGAGCAGCTCATGTATGTCGGCGACACGCGGCTCGAGATGCTCGCGCACTACACGCTCTGCCGCGACGACCGGCTGCAGCGCAAATGCATCGCCCTCTTCGACTCGGCCCGCGACGCCGGAGGCATGATCGCCAGCCGCGCCCCGGCCCGCGTGCGCCAGGTCATCCCGCCTTTCGGTTTTTGGTGGATCGCCTGCGTCCATGATCACGCGCTCTGGCGCGACGATCCGGATTTCGTGCGCGAGCGCCTGCCCGGCGTCCGCGCGCTCATCGAGTTTGGCCTCCGTCATCGCGACCGCGACGGCCTGATCGCGAATCTGCCGGGATGGAACTTCGTCGATTGGGCCCCCGGGTGGGACCGCGGCGTGCCGCCCGACGGCGAGGCCGCCGGCGGGGTGATCAACTGGCAGTTCGTCCACGCGCTCGACGCCGCCGCGGAGCTCGAGGAATGGCATGGCGACACCGCGCTCGCCGCCCGCTGCCGGCGCGAATCCACGGCGCTCGCGCGGCGGATCGACGACCTTTTCTGGAGCGAGGAACACGGACTGTTTTCCGACGATCGCGACGGCATGGCGTTTTCCGAACACTCTCAATGCCTCGCCGTGCTGAGCGGACACCCGACGCCGCCCCGTCTGCGCTCGCTGCGCCGCGCGTTTGCCGGCGAAGGCCCGGCGCTCACGCCCTGCAGCCTCTATTTCAGCCACTACTGGCTCGAGGCCTGCCGTGTTCTCGACCTGCCCGACTCCTGGTGGTCCCGCCTGGCGCGATGGCGCGAGCTGCCGACGCAGGGATTCCTCACCACGCCGGAGCAGCCCGGCGACTGNCGTTCGGATTGTCACGCNTGGAGCGCGCATCCGCTCTTTCACGTCCACGCGACCCTGCTCGGCGTCCGNCCCGCCGCGCCCGGCTTTCGCAAGGTGCGCATCGCGCCTTTGCATCCCCGCGCCCTCGACCACGTCGCCGGCTCGGTCGCGCATCCGGCCGGCAAGATCGTCGTGGAACTTCGCCACGCCGACACCCGTCCCTGCGCCCGCATCGAGCTGCCCACCGGAGTCGAGGGCGAGTTCGTCTGGAACGGTCGGACCCGGCACCTGCCCTCCGGACGCACCACCCTTTTTCTCGCGAACGAACAAGATTCCTCCACCGCTCCGCGCCGCATGGCGATCGCCTAGCTGTGCCGCCGCGAGACTTGCCGCCGTCCCCGCCGCGCACGAATCTACGCGACGCACGATGAAATCCGCACCACGCCTCAAGGATGTCGCCGCCGCCGCCGGCGTTTCGGTGATGACCGTGTCGCTCGCGCTGCGCAACCACACCAGCCTGCCGGAAGCCACCCGGACGCGGGTCCAGAAGATCGCCGCCAAAATCGGTTACCGACCCGACCCCAACATCAGCCAGCTCATGGAACGCGTGCGGGCCAAGAAACCCTCCCGCACCGGCACCGTGCTCGCCTACCTCACCGCGCACGAACAGCGCTTTTCCTGGAAAAACAGCCCCACCCAACGCGATTACCACGACGGCGCCGCCCGCCGGGCTCACGACCTGGGCTACCAGTTGGAGGACTTTTGGCTGCGCGAGCCCAACATGACCGATGCCCGCCTCTCCCGCATCCTGCGCAACCGCGGCATCGAGGGCGTCATCGTCGCGCCGCTGCAACACCCCGGCGAACTCTTCGCCGATTTCGAGTGGGAACATTTTTCCGTCGTCGAGCTCGGCTACTCGCAGCGCAACCTCCATCACCATCGCTGCTGCAACCAGCAGTTTCAGTCCATGATGCTGCTGCTCGATCGCCTCCTGCAGGCGGGCTACCAGCGCATCGGCCTCGCCATGGGGCCCGGCGAGGACGAGCGCGCTAATCACCACTGGCGCGCCGCCTACCTCACCACCCTCAGCCTCTTGCCCCCGAAACAAACGAGCAATCTGCCCATGCTGCTCGCCGAGGACACGACATGGACGCGCGACAACTTCGCCTCCTGGCTTCGCAACACCAAACCCGACGTCGTCGTCACCGTCGGCACCGACGTCCAGACTTGGCTCAAGGAACTCAAGCTGCGCACGCCTCAGGACATCGCCCTCGCCAACGTCGACCTCAACGAGACGATGCCCCACGTCACCGGCATCAACCAGAACGCCCTCCGAGTCGGCGCCGCCTCCGTCGATCTCCTGCTCTCCCTCATGCGCACCGGCGAACGCGGCCTCCCCGCCACTCCGCGCACCCTCATGGTCGACGGCGTCTTCGTCCAAGGCCGCACCACCAAAGCGAGCCTCAAAGGCGGTCGCCGGACGCGGCCCGTCTGACACCGCTCCACGCGCCCGCGGAACGGCGTTCGTATTTTCCCGCCCCGCCGACACCATCGTCGCGCCTCCCGAACAAATGTCCGGAGCGGAGGGACGGCCACCTCGCTCTGTTTTATTATAAAACTTCAAGGCACTGGAAACGAAAACGAGCCGGATCCACCTTTCTTCAACCCCTCCCCTACGATGAAAACCCACCGTCACTATCGTGCGCCGGCTTCCGCTTGTCCCCATCGCAGTCGTGCCCGTTCGTTCGGTTTCACGCTGATCGAACTTCTGACCGTCATCGCGATCGTCGGCATCTTGGCCGCCATCATCATTCCGGTGGTCAGCACCGTCCGCAAAAACGCCCAACGCGCCACCTGTGTATCCAATATTCGCGACGTGGGGGCGGCCGTTTTCGCGTATGCGCTGGACAACCGCGACAAGCTCCCCGGTCCGGTCATGCACAGTTTCCCCAACACCTATCAACTCGCCGGTTCGGACTACGACCTGAAGACCAACCCGACCCTCGCCAATCACCTGGCCAAATACCTCAAGTTGCCGCCCCCGACCTCCGGTGAAGCCCGCTACGCCCCGCAGTTCCTTTGCCCGGCGTGGCACGCGGCGGTCGGCGGCAAGGAGGCGTCGGTCCAGGTCAGTTTGAACCGGGTCTGGCGTGGACACGTCGCTCTCGGCAAACGCGCCGGAGGCGGCAATCCGCCCGACTCGAACCCCATGACCCTTTCCCGCGCGCTCTCCACCCCGAGCCCCGGCGTCACGGATGTCTTGGCGAGGACCGGCGACCCGTCCCGGATGGTTATCGTCACGGAGATGGACAAATCAAACTACTCGAGCGCGCCCGACAACTACCACGGCAACCACACCCGCACCCGTCTGTTCTTCGACGGTCGCGTCGAACTCGTGAAGTATACTCCCAAACCCTGATCCCGCCGCTCCGGCATGTTTCGCGGACACCCGCGGGTGTCCGCGTCTTCACCTCCCGATCGAGATCTTCGACGCGGCGCCTCGGCGCCGCGTTGTATTTTCCAAACACCCCACCTGATGCGCAACCCGCTCCTCGCCTCGCTTCTGCTCCTCGTCACCCTCCCGCTCGCGGCCGAGATCAAAATCGCCGCCATCCGTGAAAGGCCCGCCAACCTCTTCAACGTCGAAGAGCCCGTGAGCCTCTCCGTCGAGATAAGGGGACTGCCGCAGGCGAACGCCGAGGTGAAGGGCGAGGTGAAGGACTATCACGGCAAGATCGTCTGGAGCGGCTCCCTGGCGACACGCGCCTCCGATCGCGCGCGCCAAGCCGTCGCCACGCTCTCCATCCCGCCGCTTCCCCCCGGCTACTACGAGCTGGCGACGAACGTGACCTCCGGCGGGCAAACCGGTGCCGGACGTTCCAGCTTCGCCGTTTTCCCCCTCGTTGATCGCAGCGCCCAGGAGGTGCGAGACGGCGGCTATCGCATCGGCCTGAAAAAATGGTCCCACGGCCCCATGTCCTGGCACGGTGGCATCGACTGGGACGAGGACGAGGCGATGAAGGCCACCACCCGCCTCGGCCTCCAGTGGACCCGCGACGAGTTCAACCGGAAGTCCCACCAGCCGGTTCTCGACACGATCAACAACTACCCGATGAACGTGATCCTCAAGATCGAGCGCTTCCCGCGCTCGGTCTTCGACGAGGATCGCTACGGCCCGCTCGACGCCTGGATCAAGGCCCGCAAGCCCGCCTGGCAGCTCTACACCGTGCCGAAGAAGGAGCCCTACCAGAAATGGCTCCGCGAAGAACTGCTCAAAATCCCGCCGGAGCAAAACGTCTTCGAGATCTGGAACGAGGCCTACAACGGCATGTCGCCCGAGGATTTCGCCCGGATCTGCCAATACGTCATCGAGGTGCTCCGCGAAGTCCGCCCCGACGCCATCGTCGGCCCCAACCTCGCCGGCATGCCCGGCGACTACGCCTTCGACGGCAAGTTCATCGCCGCCGGCGGCATGGAGGGCATGAACATGGTCGCCCTTCATCCCTACCGTCATCCCCCCGAAGGCGTGCGCGAACAGATCCGCGCCTATCGTGAATGGCTCTTCAAGAAGCTCGGCCGCGAAGTCGTCTTCACCGTCACCGAATACGGCTCGCCCACCCACCCGAAGGGCGGCTTCACCGAGAACCAGCAGGCCGCCTTCACCGCCCGCCAGACCATCCTCATGTATGCGGAGGACATCAAGATCATGGCCCCGCACTGGATGGGACAGACCGAGCGCGACCCGACGTATCGGGAAGACTACTACGGCTTCTTCCGCGCCAACAACGAACCCAAGCCCTCCGTCGTCGCCCTCGCCACCACCGCCCGCATGATCGACGGCGGCCGCTACGTCGGCGATCTCTGGTTCGGGCCCCACGTCGGCGCCTCCATGTTCGAGAAAAAGGGCGTCAACGTCCTCGCCCTCTGGTCCAACCGCGAGAGCGACGAGGTCGAGCTCGCGCCCGATTCCACCTCGCTCCGACTCTTCGACGTGGTCGGCAAGGAGCTCCCCCTTCCCGCCCGGCAAAACGGCCGCCTCAAGCTCACGCTCACCGGCGACCCGCTTTATCTCGTCGGCGTCGGCGCCTCGCTCGCCGCGCAGACCACCACCGAACTGAATCCCGACCACTGGCCGCGTCCTCCGGTCGTCCGGCACGAACGCACCGCCGTCCGCTTCGCGACCCCGCCCGTCGTCGACGGCAAGCTCGACGAATGGGGCGACGCCAACCGCTTCGACCTCATCAACAACGCCGTCGCCGGCGGCGACGGCAGCGCCAACATCTACACCGGCTGGGACGAGAACTTCTTCTACATCGCCGCCGACGTGCGTGACAACGAGGTGATCAACAAGAACCGCGGCGACACCAACACCCTCTACCGCGGCGACAGCCTCGAGATCTTCATCTCCGGCACCCCGAAGGAAGGCGGGCTCAAGCAGCTCGAACCCGACGACTACCAGCTCATGGCCAGCCCGACCTCCGCCGACGGCCAGCCCAAGCTCGTCATGGTCGTCGACCAGTTCGGCGGCAAGGTGGCCCCCGTCGAGGGCGCCAAGTTCGCCACCACGATCACCTCGCGCGGTTGGACCGCCGAGATCGGAATCCCGCTCTCCGCCTTGCAAAACTTTCCCCGGGCCGCCGGCGGTCGCGGCGCCTTCGACATCAAGATGAACGACGCCGACTCGACCCGCAGCGGACGTTTCGAGATCTTCCCCAACGACAACCCGCACCGCGTCACCATCAACGCCCCCTTCAACTGGGCTTTGCTCACCCTCGGAGAATAATCCCCCTCGCCCGAGACACCGGACCTCGCCACGGATTTCACGGATGCCCCCCACGCCTCTTTCCTCCGCGCCAATCCGACGCCCCGAGGCCCATATCCCGGGCATCGGCCCGCGAACCAAACCCGTCGTCGACATCCCTTCGCTCGCATCGCGTCGCGCATGAAAATCCTCCGCCGCCACTTCATCGGAAACGGCACTTCGATCACCTATCCGCACTGCAACGGCTTCCTCCCCGGCGGTCGGAAAATGGTGTATCAAAAGAATCTCGGCGGCGAGACGCGACGCCTCTTCGTCCTCGATCTCGAGACGCTGGAATCCACGCCCTTGCCGATGATCGTGCCGCCCGATCCCTCCGTGCGCGCCGGCATATCCTTCGACATCGCGCTCCGCTCGCCCCGCATCGCAGTGATCGCGCACCGCATCGCCTGGACGCTCGACCTGGACCGGCCCGAGGCCGGCTGGCGCCAGGTCTACGCCTCCCCGGAGGGCGCGAAACAACAGGATCTGCCGAGCATCACCCCCGACGGCTGCCGCCTTCTCACCGGCGAGACGCGCGCCGGGTCCCACGCCGCCGTCGAGATCGATCTGGCCACGCTCGAAACGCGCACCCTCTTCGAGCACGCGTGGTATGCGAACCACTTCCACTACTGCCCGCACGACCCGTCCTGGATCGGCTACTCCCACGAGGGCCCGGCCGAGACGACGCTCGACCGCTGCTGGGCCTGGCATCCCCGGCACGCGCCGCAAGGACGCTGCGTTTTCGACCAGTTCTCCGCCGCGGAGGATCGCGCCCGCCCGCTCAACGCCGGCCACGAGCGCTGGTGCTTCCACGACGCCTCCGCCTATGTCGTCGCCTACGCCGTCAGCCCCGGCGGCAGACGCGGCCTCTACGAGATCTTCGCCGACGGCCGCGCCCCGCGTCTCCTCCGCGAAAGCAACACCGCCTGGCATTGCAACATGGACGCCTCCGGACGTATCGCCGTGGTGGATACATCGGCCGCCTGGGACTCCTCCCCCGCCTCCCCCGACGAACACCGGGCCGGCGTCGCCGCGCACCTGAAGGCCGACCGCGAGCGTCTGCCCAATCTTTCCGACGTGGTCCTTCTCGACCTGGAAACCGGCGAAGACCTCCCCGTCGCCCGCGTCACCCGCACCCGCCATCCTTGGCATCCGCATCCGGCGCTCAGCCCCGACGGCCGTTGGCTCGCCTACAACGACGCCGCCCCCGCGCGCCAGGGCGCGTGGTTGATCGAGATCGCGACCACATGACCGCCTCCGTCGTCAGCCGGAATCCTCCGTCCTTTGTCATGCCGTCACTCCGTGTCCCGCCCCCCCTCCGTCGCCTGCTCCTCGTCCTCGCCGCCCCGTCCCTGTTTGCCGCCGGCACCCGGGACGAGGCCACCGCATGGGAACAGCTGACCGTCGGCGAATCCGCCGAGGCGCATCGTTATTTCTCCGGGATCCATGGCGGGAAACGTTCCCGCTTCGTGATCTACGGCGAAGCGGTCTCCCTGCTCGACATCCAGCCCCGCACCGCCGCCCGCGTCGACCGCGCCGTCGAGCTGCTCGATTCCCTCGCCGCGTCGGGAGTCGAGGACGAGCTCACGGTCCCCGTTCTCTACCTCCGCGCTCGCATCGAGCAGATCCACCGCGCGTCGCCCGATCTCCCCGCGGCCCTCCGGCTCTACGACGAACTTTTCGAAAAACATCCCGCGCATCCGCTCGCGCAGATCGCCGCCGGCAAGGCGGCCATGATCCGCATCTACACCGCCGAAGACGATCCCCTCGGCGCCCCGCTCGCCTCCGCGGAGGCGCTCGCCCCGCGCCTCTCCGATCCGACCGCGCGCGCCTCCCTTCATCTCATGATCGCCAACGCCTGCGTCCGTCTCGGGGACCAGCCCCGCCGCTCGCTCGACCACCTGGAGGCCGCCCTCGCCGCCGGCATCCACAACACCAAGTCCCGCGGCAACGTGCTCGTGCGCATCGGCGTGCTTTCGGACGAGTTCGGCCGGCCCGAGCGGGCCATCGCCGCCTTCGAGGAATTTTTGCGCGAGTTCGCGCGCGATGATCGCGCGCACACCCTCCGCCGCCGCCTCGCCGGGCTGAAGTCGAAGGAGGTCGCGCCATGAACCGCCTCTCCTGGACCAACGCCGCCGGCCTCGGTCTCCTCGCCGTCTGCTTCCTGCTCGCCTTGGGACGCGTTCTCCTCCGCGTCGAACGCGAGAGTTCCGACACCGTCGTCATTCGCATCGCCCACTGGCAGCTCGAGTCCGGCCTGCGCGACGCCTTCGACGCCGCCGCCAAGGACTACATGGAGCGCAACCCCGGCGTCATCGTCGAACAACTCCCCGTGCCCGAGCGCGTCTTCAAGAGCTGGCTTCGCACCCAGCTCGTCGGCGGCACCGCGCCCGATATCATCGAAATGATGAAGGGATTGGAGCCGACCACGATCAGCCGCTACTTCTTCCCCCTCTCCGAAGCGCTCGACGCCCCCAACCCGCACAACGCCGGCACGCCGCTGGAAAACGAACCGTGGCGGCGGACCTTTTCCGACGGACTCATCAGTTCCTTCAACGAGGTGCTGCTCGACTACTACTCGGTGCCGACGTCCATGTTCACCGTCCGCGCCTTCTACAACAAGACGCTCTGGCGGGAGATCTTCGGCAACCGCCCGCCGCCCTCCACCTACGAGGAGTTCATGGAGGTCTGCGAAGGCGTGGTGCAATTCAGCGCCAGGACCGGCCGAAAAATCATTCCCGTCTCCAGCTCCCGCTACCACGCGAAGTATCTCACCGACCGCATGTTTCAGAGCCAGACCCAGCGGCTCATGTTCGAACTCGACCGCAGCCGCGGACTCGCGCCGACCGGGATGGAACTCGGCATCGACTACCTCACCCGCAAGTGGAACTACGACAACCCGGCCATGCGGGACGGTTTCCAGATCGTCCACGAGGTCGGTCGCTACATGCAGCCCGGCTTCAGCCAGCTCGCTCGCGAAGACGGCACTTTCTACTTCGTGCAAGGCCACGCCCTCATGACCTCCTCCGGCAGTTGGGACGCCTCCAGCCTTCGCGCCCAGGCCCCCTTCGAACTCGGCGCCTTCCCCATTCCCCTCCCCAGCAAGGAGCACCCGCGTTTTGGCAAAAACGTGATCGGTGTCGCCAGCGAGGCCGGCACCGAATCCGGCGCGCAGTTCGGTGTCACCCGCGCCTCGAAGCACCCGGAGATCGCGCTCGATTTTCTCCGCTACCTCACCAGCCGCGACGCCAACGAACGTTTCATGAAACGCAGCGGCTGGCTCCCGATCATCGAGGGGGTCGAACCCTCCGACGAGGACGTCCACGTGAAGCCGTTCATGCCGGTGCTCGAGGGCGAACTCCCCGGCATCGCCCATACCATGGCAAACTTCGGCAACGACTTCTCCCAAATGCTCCAGGACCAGTTCCACCTTCTCGTCGGTCCGGACGGAAGCGTCGACCGCTACCTCGCCGCGGTGCTTCCGCGCATGGATTCCGCCGTGCGATCCGATCTCTCGCGCCGGGCCAACCGCGCGCGCTGGAACCTCTGGCGACAGGACGCGACCGCCGCCGCCTACTGGCAGTTGCACCGGCTCCGCGACGACCCCGTCGCCCGCAAACGCTGGTCGCTCACCCTGGAAGCGCAGACCCAGCAGGAGGCCAACGCGCTCTGGATCGAGCGCGCGCTCGCCACCCCGTCCGCCCCCGCCTCGGAAACGACGGAACCCTGAGCCGGCGCGGCTCCGTTGGAGGCCGATTCCCCTCCGATTTCTTTTCGATTATTTTAACATAAAATCCAACCGGGCTCGCGAGTCGGTCCGAGAAGCGGCATCCCCACTTCGAGCCCGTTTGAGGAACGCCGGCGCACACATGCGCGACGCCCCGCCCGGAGCCCCTTCACCCTGATCACCCCATCCATGAAATCCCTCGTCCGCACACTCTCCGCCCTCTCCGTCTCCGCGCTTCTCTGGCCCGTCACGGCCTCCGCCGACATTCTCGCCTACGATTCCTTCCTCTATCCGGACAACTCTCCCCTCGCCGGCCAATCCGGAGGCGGCGGCAGCTGGTCCAGTCCGTGGGGCGTGCACAAGAACATCGCTTCGGCGACCATCCAACGCGGCACCCTCATCCTGGGCGATGGCTCCCAGAATCCCCTCGTCGATCCCTCCAAAATCAGCAGCGCCTACCGGTCCTTCACCAGCTACAACGGGCCGCGACTCTTCCTGAAATACACCTTCATGCTGGGTCCCGGCACGGGCGTCGATCCCGACCGCGTCTTCGTCATGCTCACCGGCCGCGGCAACGGCGGCGGCTGGGGCACGCTGGAAGTCGGCACCGGCCTGAACCACCAGTTCGCCGCGCACACCCCCGAGGCCAAGACCGACCGGCGAATCACCGCCCGGGTTTACAGCACCTCCTCGCATCGCGTGGCCAACGCCGTCGCCGTCACCGATTCGACCGAATACACCGTGGTCGTGGAGCTCGTGAAGGAATCGCCCCGGCTGGACGCCCCCTACTCCCAGTTCCGCCTCTGGGTGAATCCGAGCGCCTCCGACTACGACTCCACGCCCATGAAGCAGATCGCGTATCGCCAGATGCTCCACACCGTGAACCGCGTTTTCCTCTCGGTGAACGAAACCGAACCCGGCGACGTCATCCGGTTCTACGACGTGATGATCGCCACGGATTGGGCCGACGTGGTCACGGGAGACTCCGCCGCGCCCGCGCCCTGATCCCCGCGCGACACGAGGAAGGCTTGTCCGGAGGCGGACGCCCGTTAACCGTAACGGCGTCGTGCCCTCCTCCCGTCCTCGCCCCACTCTTCAGGCGGTCGCCGCCGCCGCGGGCGTGTCGGCGATGACCGTCTCGCGCGCCCTGCGCAACCATCCCGAGGTTTCGCCCGTCACCGCCGAGCGGTTGCGAAAAATCGCCCGTTCGCTCGGCTACACGCCGAACCCGCTCGTCTCCGTCCTGATGGAGAACGTGCGGCGGGGCGGACGCGACACCGCGTCGGTCAATCTCGCCTTCCTTCACTCCGGCCCCGCGCGCGGATATTGGAAAACGCTCCCCCATTATCGCGAGCTGTTCTCCGGCGCGAAGACCCGCGCGGCCGAGCTCGGCTTCGGCCTTGAAACCGTCTGGCTCGACGATCCCTCCGTCCCGCCCGCCACGCTCCTCCGGCTCCTGCATGCGCGAGGCGTCCACGGTCTCGTGATCGGCCCCGTCTTCAGACCCGAGATCACGCTCGATCTCTCGTCCTTCGCCGTGGTCGCGACCGGCCTCTCCTTGAAAAGCCCCGCGGTTCATCGGGTCGCGACCAACCAACAGGCGGCGATCCAGATCGCGGTCGAGCACCTGCAAAAAACCGGCCGCCGCCGCACGGGGTTCATTCTCGGCCAAAACACCGACCGCCGTTACGATCACCAGTGGCTCGGCGCGGCCTGGGCCGAGTATCATGCCCGTCCTCCGCACCAACGCGTGCCGCCCCTCCTCCTGTCCGGCGACCGCCACTTCGCGCGCATCGGCCTGTGGCTGCGTCGTCACCACCCCGACAGTCTCCTGATCACCGACGACATCATCGCCGAAATCGTCCGCGAGCACATCCCGGACAAAACGCCCGCGATGGTGAACCTCCTCTGGGAGGAAGGCCGCTCGACCGTGCCCGGACTCGCCCGCGACCGCGTGCGCATCGGCGCCTCGGCGATCAACATGCTCGCGACGATGCTCGCCCGCAACGAACGCGGCGTGCCCTCCTCGGCCGAACTGCTGCTGGTCGCACCGCGTTGGGTCGAACCCCTCGCGTCGACATGAGCCGACGCCGGTCGCGAACCCGGCGCGGGGAACCGCGCGCCATCGTTCGCGTCCCCGCCCTCCCGCCGCGGGCGGGGTGTTTTCCCGCCGGGAACCGCCCGCCCCCGTCTCACTCCTGGGGCGCGGGCGGCGTCACCTCCTCGGGCTCCGCGAAGTCGCCCGTCATGGTGTAGGGAAGTTTGAACACACGATCGCCGGCCTCGTTGCTGAAGTAGAGATGGGAGGCCGAAATCTTGTCCGCGTCCCCGTCGGCCCAGAAGGCATAAAAGTCCGGATGCGCGTTCACCGGATGGCGCACGTAACCGTGGTTATACTCGCTGCCGCCGGTGAGATCGCGGATCTTCGTCCAGGTCGCGCCGCCATCGGTGCTTTCCCATAGCGCGACCTCGCCTCCGGCCCCCCATCCCTGCGGGCCCTCCTCGGTCGGGCCGAAAATCCGCCAGGTGCCGTCCGATTCGATGCGGAGAAATCCGACGTCGTAGTTGTGCGTCGAGGTGGTCACCTCGCGAAACACCCACTCCGAGCCCTGCCAATGCGCGATCTCCCAGAGGCGCGGCGAGCCGTTCGGTCCCGGACGATAATCCGAGCTCGTGACATAGAGAATCGCCGGACGCCCCTCGAGATCGAAGGCCATATCCTGCACGTAGACGAGCCGCCCGTCCGCGGAGTAGTTGCGCACCCGCGCCTGCGAGGAGGAGCTGGAAACCGGCGTCGCGACCGTCACGCCGGCCGCGGTTTTCCAGGTCGCCCCGAAATCGTCGGTCTGGAGATAATACAGGTCGGTGCGCGCGTCGACGCTGCCGCCGGGATGACGGTTGAACGCCGTGCCGATGCGGTCGCCGTGACGATCCGACACCTGATAATGCCCGCCTATGCCGGCCAACTTTTGGTCGGGGCTCCAGACGTCGCCGTTGCGGCTGGTGGACCAGTAGAGTTCGCGACCGTTGGTGTATTTGGTGAAGAGATGCAGGAAGCCGCGTCCCTCGAACCAATAGGGCTGCGGGTAGGTGAACTCGGCCTCCCGGACCTGCTCGAAGCGCTCGATCGAGAAGGGCAACTCGCTGCGGAAAGCGCGCCCGAGACGCGTGGTGTTGCGTCCGCTCACGAAGAGCCAGACGTGGCCCTCCTCGTCGAGCGCGAGACTCGCGTTGTCGTGAGGGTCGTCCACCCCCGGCGCCGCGTAGACCAGCGTGGGACGCGAAACGAGTCCGGTGGCATGGTCGTAATAGCCCACCATGATCTGCAACGCGCGCTGGTCCGCCTCCGGCGTGCCGCCGTAGGTGAAGAAGGTCTTGTTCGCCTCGGGCGAATAGATCGCGAGCGGCGAATGGCTGGAGGTGTAGGTGCCGAGCCCCCCGGAGTATTTGTCCCCGTAGGTGGAGGTTTGGCCGAGCTTGAACCAGATGCCCCGGTAGCCGTCGCCCTTCGGGTTCGGCCGGCCGCCCTGAAGCGACGCGCGCAGCCGCATGAACGCCGCCCGGTCGCCGTCCGCCAGCGGCAGGGTGGCCGTGTGAAGGCCGTCCGGTTCGGCGGGAGGGGTGACGATGACGCCGTCGGACGTCCATGCGCCCGAGGCGAGGTCCGCCGTCCACTCGGGAACCACGTCGACTCCGGCGTATTGGTCCTTCGGATACCGAATGACCAGGCCGCGCGAGGCCCCGGCCACCGGCGGGGAAAGCGGTTCGACCGTCGAGACCAGCGGCGAGACCGGGCTCGAGGAGCCCAACGGGTCGGTGCCGAACGCGTGGTGCAGCAGATTGGAGATGCCGTCGCCGTTGGCGTCCGCCCACGGCGCGGCGACGCGGAGGATGTCCGGGCCGAAATGCGAGGTCTTGTAGGCCGTGTAGGAGCCGGCGGCCGTGACCGTGACCTCCACGATCGCGGACGCCGACTGGCCGCCGGGAAGCGTGGCCTGAACCTTCAGCTCGTAGTCGCCCGGTCCGGAGAACGTGGCGCCGGTGCTCGCTTGGTCGGCGGAATCGAAGATCACCGAACCGGGCCCGGATACCTTCGTCCAAAGAATCGTCGCCGACTCGATATCCGGCGCGGTGCCTCCCAGCGTGGCGGCGAGATCCGCGGACGCTCCGCCAGGCCCCCAGGTGACCTGAATCGAGGGGCCCGCATCGACCACAAGGGTGGACTCGGGCGCGTCCACGGTCCGGTTCGTGGCGTCGAGCCAGATGTCTCCGAGATGCAGCGTCTTTCCCGCATGCGCGTTGTTGGCCCGGATCTGGAAAGTGCGAAGTTCCTGGCTCCCCGTGCCGCTGCGAAAAGCGAAGCGGGTGTTCCCGTTGCCGTCGGCGAGCTGAACCGGCGCCTCGTCGCCAGGCCCGCGAAGGAAGAGCTCGTAGCGGTCGGCGGGGTTGTCCACCACCATCCAGCACTCATACCAGACCTCGGGCTGAATCGTGACCAGGTCCTTGAACGTGCCGTCGTGCGCCTGGAGCGTGGCGTTGTTCACTCGCAGGGTCGTGGCCGGCGTCTCCGTCGCAGGCGAAACCAGTTCGGTGAGACCGAAGGAAACGTCGGCGTTCGCCGCCGCGGGCAGACGCAGGCGGAAATACACGGTCGCCGTGGCGTTGACGGCGACCGACGCGGAACGGCGCGCGGTGCGGTAGGAACCGCTCGACGTGATCTCGAGCACCTTGCCCTGCGCCGAGGCGGGATCGGGGACGACAAGGAGATTGGTGCCCGCCGGCAGCACCGACCAACCACCGGTGCCGTGGAGTTCCGCTCCCGTGCTCATGCCAGAAAAGAGCGTGAGCGGCTCGAGCGCGGCCGACACCGGTCCCGCGACGGACAGAAGCGCCGCTGCGGCGAAAACGGAAACCGATCCCGGACGGATGACGGAACGAAGGGGGGTGACGAAACGTTTCATGAGAATGGATTGGCGCGGGCGCCGGCCTCCGCCGACACCGACACGCCCCACCCTGCGCGTCCCCGGGGCGGGGGCGAATCGTTGCTTCCGTTAATCGTAACGGAGCCATGCGCCGCGCCCGTCGGGACGGCCCCGAAGACCGCTCAACACAACCCGGGTGCGCTTTCGCCGGGCATCCACTTGCCGGCCACCAGGGTGATGTGGCGATTCCTGGCCAACCCACGCTCTCCGGTCCGGATCATGCCGTCGAGCTTCTGCAACGCGACCTCCACCAAGGCGTCCGCCGGGTGATACATGCCGGCGAAATCGTCCGCCCGCTGCCGCAACCCGATCGCGACCAGGTGACATCCGCGAGGGAGAAGCGGCCGGATCGTTTCGCAGCACGCCCGGCTGTCCACCGCCACGATGTCGGGCGGATCCTTCGCGAACCACGCCGCCACGGCCTCGCGTGCCGGCAGGATCTCGTAATGCCGGACGCCATCCTCGACGAAGCGCTCGGGGGCGTTCGCGCGCACCCCCTTCCAAAGCAGGGAAAGCCGCCAGCCCATGCTTTCGTCGAGCTGCCGCCGGATCAACACCGCCACCCGTCGATAGCCCGCGGTCTCGATCCTCCGCCAGGTCTGCAAGACCGCCTCCGACAGATCGCTGTTCACGATATGCAGCGGATAGGGCGTGTTGCCCCGCGACGCGGTCACCGACGAAAACTCCTCCCACGGGAAATTCTCGATCCAGTCGGCCCGGATGCGCGTGCCCCACAGGATGCCCACCACCCCTCGCGCCCGCCAGATGCCCGCCAGACGACGCAAGTCCTCCGAGCCGTAGTCGATCGGGTATTCATCAACTGAATACCCGAGTTCCGGCGCCGCCGCCTTCGCCGCCCGCCACAGCGAATGCAGATAAAGCGTCTTCGGCGTCAGTTCCGGCGCCACCGGGATCAACGCGATCGCCCCGCGGGTCGTCGCCCCTCTTTTGCGCCGCCTCGAACTCAAGGCCGACAACAGGGGGTCCCGCCGATACCCGAGACGCGCCGCCGCCGCCTCGACCTTCTCGCGCGTCGCCGCCGGAATCAGCAAACTGCCCCCCAAGGCGAGCGACACCGTGGACTTCGACACGCCCGCCGCCCGCGCCACATCCACCATCCTCACGTTCTCCTTCATTTCCTGGGATTAAGGCAACAAGCCCCCGCCATCGTCCAGTGTTTGTTAAACTGGTCCAACAGCGCACCAATTGCACGCCCCCGCCATTCGAAGGAAACTCGCGATGCCTCAAACGTTATATCCGGCTATCCATGAAACCTACCCTCAATCCCCGCCCCCTCCTCGCAACCGTCTGCGTCGCCGCCGCCGCCCTCCCCTGCGTCGCCTCCGCCCAGACGACCGCCTACCTCGAGACGTTCCACAACACCCTGCCCAGCGGTAATGCCAACTACCAGACCGTCGGCTGGAGCCTTTATTGGAATCAAGGCGCCAACATCGCGCAAAATCGCACCAACCCGAGCCCCAATACCGGAAGCGCCATCTCGCGCACCCATGTAGAGGACTCCGCCACGAGCAACATGGGGCAGGACCAACCTGGAGGAGAAGGTGGTTTGGCCTTCGTCGGATCAAGCAACGTCACCGAGGCCTTCGCTTTTACGACCGAGTATAACAACGCGTTCGGACCGATCACCACGGACAACATCCACAGCGTTTCCTTCCTCCAAGGTAACAACAATGAAACCACTTTCCGCGTCGCCCTGCGCATAAACGAATCGTGGTTCGTCACGGAAGCACAACAGGGCGACGTCATGTCGGGCGACGATTTTACCGGCAACACGTCAGGCGAGAACTACACCGGCGAGAAATCCGCCGTAAAACTGACCTTCGACCTGACTTCCGAGTCGTGGTCCACGCTTAACTTCACTTCGGGCTCCGCCCTGAGCGTCGGCAGCACAACCACCCTCCCGTCCGGCACCGTTACCGCGTTTGGCTTTTTTGTCACGTTGACGAACGGGGGAACCATTCGCGTCGACGACTTCACCGTGATGGTCTCGACCATCCCCGAGCCCTCCACCTTCGCCGCCTTGGCCGGTCTGGGTGCGCTTGGCCTCGCCGCCACCCGCCGCCGCCGCACGGCCTGAGCCATCTCTCACGGCCTCCATTTCTCCCCAAAGGCGCGCCTTCACCGGGCGCGCCTTTTTTCGTCCGTGTTGCCCGCGAAAACCTTCCCTCGACCCGAAAAGCTCCCCGCTCCGTTTTGAAGCGTTTGCCGCGATCCAATCAAACGGGACCGGGCGGAAACGGTGAGTAAACCCGATCCCAGGCACACCCCGCATCGGCGCCGGGACGCGAAAGGCGCGCGGCTGGAAGGCGGCTCCATGCCCGCCTTCGTGTCGTCGTATTCGACGACAAGGCCTCCGCGCCGGGCCGCCCGCCGCCACCGCGCTTTCCACGCCGCCAATCACCACCGGGTTGCAAGTCATCCCTCGCCTGTTAGGTCCGGAACAACTCGGGCTCTTCGTCGCGCCCGCCTCGTTCCGGTTTCCCGGGCGCCGTCCCGCGTCCCGACGCCGCTCGTCATCTCGCCCACCGTCCTTTTTCAACCATGACATCACACCGATCCTCCTCGTCCTCGCCCGGCATGCTTGTTTTCTGGGGCTGCTTCATCGCCCTCGTCGCCACCTCCTTCGGCTTCATCACGCGCATGCTCCTGCTCGGCCGGTTTCAGGCCGACTTCGCCATCGACAAGGTGCAGCTCGGCGAACTCCAAGGCGCGGGCATCTGGCCCTTCGCCGTCTCGATCATCCTCTTCAGCCTGATCATCGACCGCGTCGGCTACCGCGTTTCGATGATCTTCTCCTTCGCCTGCTACGCGGGCTACCTCGCCCTGGCGTCCCTCGCCTATCTCTCCATCCAAGGCCTCCACGGCGACGCGCTCGTCGCGGCCCAAAAACGCGGTTACGATCTGCTCTACTGGGGCAGCATCATCCTCGGTCTGGGCAACGGCACCGTCGAAGCCTTCGTGAACCCGCTCGTCGCCACGCTCTTCAAGGAAGACAAGACCAAGTGGCTCAACAAACTCCACGCCGGCTGGCCCGCCGGACTGGTTTTCGGCGGACTCATCACCATCGCCATGTCCTCGACCGCCGCGACCGGCGACTGGCGGCTCGTGCTCGGACTCATCGCGCTGCCTTCGGTTCTCTTCTTCGCGCTGCTCATCGGCGCCCCCTTTCCGCGAAGCGAGCGCGAACAGGCCGGTGTTTCCTATCGCGACATGCTCGGCGAGTTCGGCGTTTTCGGCGCGCTCGTGGCCTTCGGCCTCATCTTCGCGCAACTCGGCGAGGTCTTCGGCTGGGGCTTCGGCGTGTCGCTCGCCTTGACCGCGACCGTCGTGCTCGGGTTCGGCGCCTTCACCCGACGCTTCGGCAATCCCCTGCTCGCGTTTCTCATTCTCCTGATGATGCCGCTCGCCACCACCGAGATCGGCACCGACGGCTGGATCAGCAGCCTCATGGAGCACCCGCTCGCCGCCGCCGGCCACCACGCCGGCTGGGTGTTGGTATACACCTCGCTCATCATGATGGCGCTGCGCTTCGTCGCCGGCCCGATCGTTCATCGGCTCTCGCCCGTCGGCCTGCTCATCGGCAGCTCCCTCCTCGCCATCCTCGGCCTTTTCCTGCTCTCCCGCTGCGCCGAGGCGCCCCTTCTCGCCATCTTCGGCGCGGCCACGCTCTACGCCGTGGGGAAAACCTTCTTCTGGCCGACCATGCTCGGCGTCGCCGCCGAACAAAGCCCGCGCGGCGGTGCGCTCACCCTCAACGCCATGGGCGGCGTCGGCATGATCGCCGTCGGCGTGCTCGGCTTCCCCTACATCGGCGCCATCCAGGAAAAAACCGCCAGCGCCCATCTCGCCGCCGAGGCCCCCGCCCTCGCGCAAACCGTGCTCGTGGAGAAATCCTATCTCCTCGGCGCCTACCAGGCGATCCAGCCCGACAAGGCCGCCGCCGTCGCCGATCCCGCCGCCCAGGCCGAACTGGCCGCCGCCCAGCTCGCGGGCCAGTTCGACGCGCTCGCCCACATGACCCTCTTCCCCGGCATCCTCCTCGCCGGCTATCTCGCCTTGTTCCTCTACTTCCGGACCCGCGGCGGCTATCGCCCCGTCGTATTGGCGAATCCATGACACGCGCGACCGCCGTCGGTCGTTTCACCGACGGCGGCCCGCAACGCTTACAAGGCCTGGAGCAGGATGCTCTCGTAGAGTTCCTGTTTGCCGCTCTTCGGCTCGGGCTCGCCCTGCGCGTGCGCGATGCGGTGCAGGTCGAGGAGCGTGAGCTTGCCGTCCTCGAAAGCCTTGCCGTCGCCGGAGTCGAAAGAGGCGTAGCGGGCCTTCTTGAGCGCGGGCAGCTTCGACTTCGTGAGGAGCTTCTCCGCGGAGATCGCGGCGCGCGCGAAGGCGTCCATGCCGGTGATGTGCGCGATGAAGAGGTCCTCGAGGTCGGTCGAGTTGCGACGGATCTTCGCGTCGAAGTTCACGCCGCCGTGCGTGAAGCCGCCGGCCTGGAGGATGATCATCATCGCCTCGGTGAGTTCGAGCGGGTCGATCGGGAACTGGTCGGTGTCCCAGCCGTTTTGCGCGTCGCCGCGGTTGGCGTCGATGCTGCCGAGCAGTCCCGCGTCGGCCGCGACCTGGAGCTCGTGCGGGAAGGTGTGGCCGGCGAGCGTCGCGTGGTTGACCTCGATGTTGAGCGCGAAGTCGCCGAGCAGCCCGAACTCGCGGAGGAAGCCGATCACCGTCGCGGCGTCGTAGTCGTATTGATGCTTCGTCGGCTCGCAGGGCTTCGGCTCGATGAAGAACTTGCCCTTGAAACCCTGCGCCCGCGCGTAGTCGCGCGCGATCGTGAGGAAGCGCGCGAAGTGCTCGCGCTCGCGCTTCATGTCGGTGTTGAGCAGCGTGAGGTAGCCCTCGCGGCCGCCCCAGAACACGTAGCCCGTGCCGTCGAGCGCGATGGTGGCGTCGATCGCGCCCTTCAACTGGCCGCCGGCGCGGGCGAGCACGGAGAACTCGGGGTTGGTCGCCGCGCCGTTCATGAAGCGCGGGTTGCTGAAGAGGTTCGCCGTGCCCCAGAGGAGCTTCACGCCCGAGGCGGCCTGCTTTTCCTTCAGGTGGGGCACGATGGCGCCGAGCCGTTTCTCGAACTCGGCGAGCGTGGTGCCGGGCTCGTCGACGAGGTCCGTGTCGTGAAAACAGTAATACGGCGCGCCGAGCTTGGTGATGAACTCGAAGGCGGCGTCGGCCCTGTCCTTCGCGCGCTGGATCGGGTCGGCGGCGTCGAGCCAGGGCATCGGGCGCGTGGGCGCGCCGAAGGGATCCGCGCCGTTGCCACAGAAGCTGTGCCAGTAGGAGACGGCGAAACGCAGCCAGCTCTCGAGGCTGCGGCCGAGCACGACGCGCGAGGGATCGTAGTAACGAAACGCGAGCGGATTGTCGCTCTCCGGACCTTCGTAGGCGATGCGTCCGATCTTCGGGAAATAGGCTTTGGTGCCGACGGTGACTTGGGTGGACATGGCGGTGGTGGATTCGGGGTTGGTGTGTTTGCGGAAAATCAGGCGAGCGCCTTGGACAGCGCGGCCTCCCAGCGCGCGGCGGCCTCGCGACAGGGCGCGACGAGCTCCGGCTTCGGCTCGATCGTCTCGAGCACGGCGAGACCGGCGAAGGACTCCGCGGGCGTGGCGAAAACGCCCGCGCCGAGTCCCGCGCCGCGCGCCGCGCCGGCGGCTCCGTCGGTGCTCACGAGTTCGATCGGCACGCCGAGCGTGGCCGCGAGCGTGTCGCGGAAGACCGGGCTCTTGAAAAGGTTCGCGTCGCCGGCGCGGATCTTCGCCGGCGTGAGCCCGGTGGCGCGCATGCCGGCGATGCCGTGGCTGAACGCGAACGCGATGCCCTCCTGCGCGGCGCGCGCGAGGTGGCCGGAGCCGTGTTGCAGAAAGTCGAGTCCGAGCACCTGCGCGCCGACGCGGCGGTTGCCGAGCATGCGCTCCGCGCCGTTGCCAAAGGGCAGCACGGCGAGTCCCGCCGAGCCGGCGGGCACGTCGGCCGCGAGGGCGTTGAGCTCGGCGTAGGACAAGTTCGCGCCGAGCATCCGGCGCAGCCACGCGTAAAGAATGCCGGTGCCGTTGATGCAGAGCAGCACGCCGATGCGCGGCGCGTCGGCGCGGTGGTTGACGTGCGCGAAGCCGTTCACGCGTCCCTGCGGATCGACGGCCAGCCGGTCCGACACGCCGTAGACGACGCCCGAGGTGCCGCCGGTCGCGGCGATCTCGCCCGGCTCGAGCACGTTCAGCGAGAAGGCGTTGTTCGGCTGGTCGCCGGCGCGGTAGGCGACCGGGATGCCCGCCGGGAGGCCGAGCTCGCGCGCGACGGAGCCGAGCACCGCCGCCTGCTTGCCGAAGGTCGGCGTGAGGCTCGCGAGCAAGGTGGAATCGATCCCCCAGTGCCGGAGCAAAAACTCCGCGGGCGCGTCGTTGGCGAAATCCCAAAGCGTGCCCTCGGAAAGTCCCGACGCCGTAGTCTGCGCCTCGCCGGTCAACCGCAGCGCGATGTAGTCGCCCGGCAGCATGATCTTGCGGATGCGGGTGAAGTTTTCCGGCTCGTTCTGCTGCACCCAGCGCAGCTTCGAGGCGGTGAAGTTGCCCGGCGAATTGAGCAGACGCGAGAAACAGGTCTCGGCGCCGAGCTCGGCGAAGGTTCGCTCGCCGATCTCCACCGCGCGGCTGTCGCACCAGATGATCGCGGGACGCACCGGGCGAAGGTCCGCGTCGAGCGTCACGAGACCGTGCATCTGGTAGGAGATGCCGATCGCGGCGATGCGCGAGGCCTCGCGTCCGGCGCAGACGGCGCGGATCGCGAGCGCGGTGTGTTCCCACCAGGTCTCCGGATCCTGCTCGGCCCAGCCGGGATGCGGGGCGGCGATGGGCAGCTCGGTTTGCGGGGATTGCGCGGCGGCGAGGATTTGGCCGGACGAGGCGTCAACGAGCGACGCCTTCACGGCGGAGCTGCCGAGGTCGATTCCAAGGAGAAGCATGGCGGGGCGGGTTGCGGGCATTGTAGCAGAGCCCGGCGCCGGCGCACCTTCACTTCCGACTCAATTTCCGGCGGCGATTAGCACAAAAGGATCAAAAGCGCCGACCCCGCCGGCGAAACTCGGTCGGCGTGCAGCCGGCCACGAGCCGGAACTGGCGCGCGAAGTAGTTCGCGTCGTTGAAGCCGACCTCGAAGGCGATCTCGGTTACTCCCTTTTCGCTTTGGAGGAGCAGGCGCTTCGCCGCCGCGATGCGCAGCTCGATGAGGTAGGCGATCGGGGACTTGCCCGTGGCCTCGCGGAAAATCCGCAGCAGGCTCGCGCGCGACAGCTTCGCGCTCTCCGCCAGCTTCGCCAGATCCCAAGCCTCCGCGTAGCCCTGCTCAAGCGAGCTGATGAGCCGGCCGAGCCGGAGGAGCGAACGACTCTCGCGCGTGAGGTTGTCGTGATAGCTCCGCGAGAGAAACACGATGAGACTCGTGAGCCAGCTCAGCAGCATCGCCTCGTGCCCCGGCCGTGCGTCCTCCGCCTCGGCGCCGATGCGCGTGCCGAGATCCTCCGCCACGCCCAGCGCCTCGCGATCCAGCCTCAGGCGGCTGGAGAAGGCGTGCGTGCGACGAAAGCGCGGCTCGAGCAGGAACAACGCGCTGTAGCCCGGGATGCGTCGCAGCAGCTCGACCGGCAAGGGGAGCCGCGCCGGGTCATACATCACGTTGAGCAAAACCAGTCCGTCGCGGTCGCCGAAGCTGTGCACCTGGCGTCCTTGAATCACGAATACATCGCCGGCCGACACCGGAAAGGATTCCGCGCCGAGCCGATGCGTCCCCCGCCCTTCCAGCACGAGCACCAGCTCGCTGAAATCGTGGTAGTGGGCGACCTCGGTGTAGTCGTGCGGATGCGAGGCCCCGCGATCGGGCGTCGTGCGCACGAGACGCGTCGTGACCGGAAAACCGTCGACGCCGAAATAGTCGCTGCCTTTCGCCAGAATCGCCATGGAATTAGCACTAAAGAGACCGGCCATTACGACGCAATCGGTGCCGTAAGCGATTCCTTCGTGGGCCTCCGCTTATCTTTCCGCGCCCGCCCATCGTCATCCGCCTTCGGGTTTCGCGGCTCCTGGAGAACGCGCACACCGGTTCCACCGACGCCGCGCGGATTGTTCATCTGTAACAAACACCCTCCCCCTTCCGCTCCCCCGAGAGCACTTTGGATTCGCGGCGATCCCGACCAAATCCTCATGCAATATTCATTCCGATCTCCAGCGCATGATTCCCGCGGTGCCCATTCTCGAAAAAGACTCGGATCACCCGAGATCATCGTCGCTCCGCCAAACTAAACAAACTCCCGCGCGCCCGCGGGGAACTTCGTCCCCAAGACCGCGACCGCGCCCCGCATCGACATCACCTTGGCCCGGCATCCGCTCCGACCGGGCCGTTCTCCGCGGAGGCTGACATGTCCCTCTTCCGCGATCTCCCCTACGGTCCCGGCCCGCGTCAGGTCGGCGACCTCCACCTGTCCGACGCCGACGGCGAACGAACGTCGCCCCTCCCCGTGCTTCTCATCCACGGAGGTTCGTGGAACAGCCTGAGCAAGGAATCGCTCGATCCGGTCGCCCGTCTCGTTCGCGAAGAAGGGCACGATGTATTCAATATCAACTACAGCTTGATCAACCAGGCTCCCTGGCTCGCCTGCCTCGACGACTGCGTCGCCGCCGCGCGCTTCGTTCTCGACGGCGGCCTCTCGGCCCGGGGCTTGCATGCCCCCCCCGACGGCAAACTCCTCGTCGTCGGCGCCTCCGCCGGCGGACATCTCGCCATGCTCGTCGGCCTCGCGCTCGGCGCCCGGGCCTGCGCGGGCGTCGTCTCCCTTGCCGGCCCCTCGCGCGTGGAGCCCCGGAAGGAAGACACCGAGATCTCCGCCCTTCGGCACCCCGGTCTCCTCGAGACATTCTTCGGTTCGCCCATTCCGCCAACCCCTTCGCAGCTCGCCTCGGCCAGCCCCGCCGCGCGTGTCACCGCCATGTCCCCGCCCCTGCGCTGCATTCACAGCCGCAACGATCTCCTCGTTCCGCCCGCGCACTCGCTTGAAGCCGTCTCCGCCTGGCGCATGGCCGGCGTGCCCGCCCGATGCGATTTTTTCGACGGGCGCGATCGGCTGCATGGTTTCTGGACGACCGATTCTCTCGCGACACGACAACTCATCCCGCCGGTCGCCAATCTGCTCCGTCTCGCTCTGCGCTCGTTCTGAACATCGTCCGCCTTTCGCGATCCGGTGATCCGCCGACGGCAAACGCCAGGCGAGCGAACGCGTCGTCGGATCTCGGTTGTTGCCTGCCCGGCCGCAACCGTCTCCGTTCCCGCGAACGATCCTCCGCGCCGCCGTCTCCGCGCCAGCCTTCCCCCACGCCCCCTCCAGTCCTCGCCCATGAATTCAGAACGCCCGGAACAACCGCCCCTCGCGCTCAAGGTCGGCGCCGACGGCCGGTATTTGGAATGCGCGGCGACCGCGATGCCCTTTCTCTGGATCGGCGACACCGCCTGGGAGTTGTTCCACAGGCTCGATCGCGAGGAGGCGCTGCACTACCTCGACCGCCGCGCCGCCCAGGGCTTCTCCGTGATCCAGGCCGTGGTGCTCGCGGAGAGCGACGGCCTCCGCACGCCCAACGCCTACGGCCATGCGCCGCTCGTCGATTGCGACCCCGCCCGTCCGAACGAACGCTACTTCGAGCACGTGGACTTCATCGTCCGCGCCGCCAACGAGCGGGGCTTGTTCGTCGCCCTGCTCCCCACCTGGGGCGACAAGGTGCCCAACCTGGCGGGCGGAATCGGCCCCGTCGTTTTCGACGCGACCAACGCCCGGCATTACGGGCGCTTCCTCGGAAAACGCTACCGCGACACCGGCGTCGTCTGGATGCTCGGCGGCGATCGCGGAATCGACACGCCGACGGTGTTGGAGATCTGGCGTGCGATGGCGCTCGGCATCCGCGAAGGCGACGGCGGCCGACATCCCATGACTTTCCATCCGCGCGGCGACGCCAGTTCCGGCTGGTGGGTCCACAACGAGCCCTGGCTCGATTTCAACGTCTTCCAGAGCGGACATGTCGCCCGTTACCTTCCCGTGCATCGCTTCGCGGAGGAACTGGCCTTGATGCGGCCTCGCAAGCCCTTCCTCGACGCCGAACCGCCCTACGAGGACATCCCGGTCCGCTTCTGGAATTACCTGAAACCGCACAGTCCGGAACCGGTTCCCCCGCGGGTGCTGGATCGGAACGGCTTCCTCGCCGACACGACGCATTTCCGCGACGGTTTCTTCACCGATTACGACGTGCGTGTGCACGCCTATCGAAACCTCCTCGCCGGTTCCTGCGGCCACACCTACGGCAACAACGCCGTGTGGCAGATGTGGCGCCCGGGACAACCGGCCGCGATTCCCTGCCTCCACGACTGGCGCACCGCCCTGGATCGTCCGGGCGCAAATCAGATCCGCCACCTGCGCGCCCTGTTCACCCGATTTCCTTTCGATCAACTGGTTCCCGACCAATCGCTCGTTTTCGGCCCGAATGGCGACGGGCCGGATCACGTGCGGGCCGCGATCTCCGAAGATCGCACCTTCGCCCTCGCCTACCTGGCCCGGGCACGCCCGCTGACGATGGCGACCCGCAAGCTGACCGACGCTCCCCTTTCCGCCTCCTGGTTCGATCCGAGAACAGGCCGGACGCTCCCGGACCGCGATCTCGCCCAAGGCGGCCATGCATCCTTCGAGCCCCCCGCCTCCGATCCCGGGCTCGATTGGGTGTTGATTCTGCAAAGCGCCTCGCCCGCCCCGGAGGCATCGCAACACCGGCCCGCCGCCGCCGAACCGGCGGCCACCCCGCCGATGACGAAAGCCGCGGACGACATCGTCGTCAGGTGAACCTCACGCGAGCGTTCGGGCCCGCCCACGACGCGGCGCCGACAAGCCCGACCGGACGACAACCCGGAGCGGGAGAGCGTTTTTCTTCGGCGTCGCGAAAGTGAACGTTTGAGCGAATGTGAGCGATCGGAGCGAATCGCTCGAACACGTTCGATTCCTCAAAACACATCCATGAGCCTCCGCCCCATGCTGACCGCCGAACGCCACCGTCAGATTCTGCGCCTCCTCGCGGAGCGCGGTCGCCTCGGCCTCTCCGAAATATCCTCCCGCCTCGGCATCTCCGCCGCCACCGCCCGTCGCGACGCCGCCGCTCTGGCCGACGCCGGCCGCGTCCGGCGCGTGCACGGAGCCCTCCTCCCTCGCGACTTCGGTCTCGAGGAGCCGCGTTACTCCCGCAAGGCCGAGCGCGCCGTCACCGCCAAGCTCCGCCTCGGGCGCGCGGCCGCCGCCCTCCTGCCCGACGCGGGCGCCGTCTTCATCGACTCCGGCACGACCTGCCTCGAGGTCGGTCGCGCCGTGCTCGATCGCGCCGACCTGCGCATCTTCACAAACTCCATCCCCCTGCTCGCCCTCGCCGGCGAGGCCCGCGCCACGCTTGTCTCCCTGGGCGGCGAGGTTCGTCCCCTCAGCCTCGCGCTCACCGGCGCCTTCGCCCTGCACTGGCTGGACAACCTGCGCTTCGACGCCGTCGTCATCGGCGCGTCCGGCCTCGATCCCGTCGCCGGGGCGTCCACCACCGAGACCGCCGAGGCCGGGGTGAAGTCCGAGGCGCTCCGCCGCGCGTCGCGCCGCATACTCGTCGCCCACGGCGAAAAATGGAACCGGCCCGCCGTCCTGCGCTTCGCCGCGTGGAACGCCTTCAGCGACTTCGTCACCGACCATCCGTTCTCCCGCGCCGAACGCCTCGCGCTGAGCCGCGCCGGCATCGCCCTCCACCCTCCCCGATCCCGCCCATGAAATCCGCCCGCCTGAACCGACTCTTCAATCCGCAAACCGGTCGCTGCTTCGACGTCGCCGTCGACCACGGCTTCTTCAACGAGGAATCCTTCCTCGCCGGGATCGAGGATCTCCCCTCCGCCGTCAAAACGCTCGTCGCCGCCGCGCCAGACGCCATCCAGCTGACGGTCGGCCAGGCCCCGCACCTTCAGTCCCTCCCCGTTCGCCCCAAACCCGCCCTCGTCCTCCGCACCGACGTCGCCAACGTCTACGGACGCCGGCTTCCGGGAGCCCTCTTTTCCCGGATGATCGCCGACCCCGTCGGGCAGGCCCTTCGCCTCGACGCGGCCTGCGTCGTCGTGAACCTCTTCCGCATCCCCGACCAGCCCGAGGTCGCCGACCAGTGTATCCAAAACATACTTACACTTAAGCCGGCCTGCGACCGCCACGGCATGCCGCTCATGATCGAACCCCTCGTCTTCCAGCCCAACGAAAAGGCCGGGGGCTACATGGTGGACGGCGACCCGAGGAAAATCATCCCGCTGGTCCGCCAGGCCGTCGAGCTCGGCGCCGACATCGTCAAGGCCGACCCCACCGACGACGTCGCGGTCTACCACAAGGTCGTCGAAACCGCCGGCGGCGTCCCCGTGCTCGTGCGCGGCGGCGGACGCGTCTCCGACGAGATCATCCTCCAACGCACCGCCGATCTGCTCGCCCAGGGCGCCCGTGGCATCGTCTACGGCCGCAACATCATCCAACACCCCAAACCCGCCGCCATGACTCGCGCCCTCATGGCCGTCCTGCATGAGAACGCGTCGCCCGCGCAGGCCGCCAAGCTCCTCGCCTGATGCCCTCCACGCCCTCACCCTCCGTTCGCGTCGCCGTCATCGGCGCCGGTCTCATGGGCCGCGAAGTCGCCAGCGCCTTCGGTCGCTGGTTCGCGCTGCTCGACTGTCCCGTCCGCCCCGAACTCGTCGGCGTCTGCGACGTCAACGCCTCCGCGCTCGACTGGTTCCGCCAGGTCCCCGGCGTCCGTTATTTCGAGACCGACCACCGCGCCCTCCTCGCCCGCCCCGACGTCGACGTGGTCTACGTCGCCGTGCCCCACCACCTGCACGAGGCCATCTACCTCGACGTGCTCCGCGCCGGCAAAGACCTCCTCGCCGAGAAACCTTTCGGCATCGACCTCGGCGCCGCCCGCCGCATCCGCTCCGAGGCCTCCGCGCTCGGCCGCTTCGTGCGCGTCTCCTCCGAGTTCCCCTTCCTCCCCGGCGCGCAACGCGTCATCGCCGCCTGCCGTAACGGCGGTTTCGGCAAAATCCTTTCGATCCGGAACAGCTTCCTCCACTCCAGCGATCTCGACCCGTCCAAGCCCATAAACTGGAAACGCCAGGTCCGCTTCTGCGGCGCCGCCGGCGTCATGAACGACCTCGGTCTCCACGTCGCGCACGTTCCCCTCCGCCTCGGCTGGAAACCGACGCGCGTCCACGCCCGGCTCCAGAAAATCTACCATGAGCGCCCCGACGGCAAAGGCGGCACCGCCGCGTGCGACACCTGGGACAACGCCGCCCTTCACTGCTCCCTCGACCTTCCCGGCCAGGCCGACGTCCCGCTCACCCTGGAGATGAAACGTATGAGCCCCACGGATACAAATTCGTGGGAGATCGAGATCCTCGGCACCGACGCCGGCGTGCGCTTCTCCACCAAGCGGCCCAAGACGCTCCTCACCTACGTGCGCGAAAAGGAACAATCCTGGCGCGCCGTCGACCTGGGGTTCTCCATGCCCTTCAAGACCATCACCGGCGGCATCTTCGAACCCGGCTTTCCCGACATCCTCATGCAGATGTGGGCCGCCTTCCTCGCCGAACGCGCCGGCCGGCTCGGTGATCGTTTCGGCTGCGCCACCCCCGACGAAGCCGTGGCGCAACACGAGATCTGGGCCGCCGCCCTTCGCTCCCACGAACAAAACATCGTCGTCGCCCTCTGACGCGCGTCCCCCTCCCATCGCCCCACGGAACCCGATGAAACGCTCCGAGATCAATCGCGCCTTCCGAGACGCCTCCGCCTTCTTCGCCCGACACCACCAGGCGCTGCCGCCCGAGCCCCGCTGGGATATCACCGATTTCGGCCTCGGCGATTTCGCCCGCTTCGGGCTCACCCTCGTCAACCTCGCCGAGGAACCCGAGTATTGCGAAAAGCTCATGTATGCCCGTCGCGGGCAGACCACCCCCTGTCACACCCACGCGAAGAAAAAGGAGGACATCATCTGCCGCGTCGGGGAACTCACCCTCGAGCTTTGGCCCGCCAAACCCGACTCGCCCTCCACCCCGCCCGGCGGCCTCGTCGTCTCCGTCGACCGCGCCCCGCGCACGCTCGCCCCGGGAGAAAAGCTCGTCCTCGCCGCCGGCTCGCGGGTCACCCTGGTCCCCGGCGTGTGGCACGCGTTTTTCCCTTCGTCCGAAGAGTGCGTGATCGGCGAGGTCTCCACCGCCAACGACGACCTCCGGGACAACTTCTTCGCCGACTCGGAGGTCGGCCGCTTCCCCGGCATCGACGAGGACGAACCCGCCCTCGTCCGCCTCGTATCCGAAGTGCCGTGAGCGCGCCCGCCTCCGCCTCTTCCCCGGCCGCGTCCCTTTCCGGACGGCACGGTCTGCTCGCCGCCGGAAACTGGATCATCGACCACGTCAAAACCATCGACGCCTGGCCGGAGCAGGACTCCCTCGTCAACATCGTCTCCCACGAAACCGCGAACGGCGGGGGGCCCTACAACATCCTCAAAAACCTCGCCAAACTTCACGCGCCCTTCCCGCTCGCCGGAGCGGGCCTGGTGGGCGACGACCCCGACGGGCGCGCCATCCGCGCCGATTGCGCCGCGCACGGGATCGACGCATCCCGACTGCAAACCGCGACCGGCGCCTGCACCAGTCACACCGACGTCATGACCGTCCGCGACACCGGCCGGCGCACCTTCTTCCACGCTCGCGCCGCCAACGCCCTCCTCTCGCCCGCGCACATCGCCTTCGACGGTTGCACCGCGCGCTGGTTCTACCTCGGCTACCTCCTTCTGCTCGATTCCCTCGACGCCATCGACCCCGCCACCGGCGCTCCCCGCGCCCGCGCCGTTCTCCGCTCCGCCCGCGAAACCGGGCTCCTCACCGCCGTCGATTGCGTCTCCGCCGCGGGCGACCGTTTTCGCTCCGTCGCCGCCCCGGTCCTCCCCGAAGTCGACGTCCTTTTCGTCAACGACTACGAGGCCGAGCAACTCACCGGCCTCTCCCTCGGTCGCGGCGCCTCGCTCGACCGGAACGCCGTCGAGTCCGCCGCCCTCGCCCTGCTCGCGCTCGGCGTCCGTCGCCACGCGATCGTCCACTTTCCCGAAGGGGCCTGCGCCGCGTCCACCGACGGTTCCGTCGTCTGGCAAGCCTCCGTCGCCGTTCCCCCCGGCCTCGTCGCCGGCGCCGCCGGAGCGGGCGACGCCTTCGCCGCCGGCTGCCTCCTCGCCCTTCACGAGGAACAACCCTTGTCCTCCGCGCTCCGCCTCGGCGTCTGCTCCGCCGCCACGTCGCTGCTCCACCCGACCTGCTCCGGCGGAATCCTCCCCGCCGAGGAGGCGCTCGCCTTCGGACGGCGCCACGGCTTCCGCCCGCTATCCTGATTTCCGCTCCCGTTCCCCGTTTTCCTTCGATGCCCGTCCGCCCGCTCCCCGCCCCCTCCTGGACCCTCGCCCGTCTTCCCGCCGCCGACGCGACTCCCGTATCTGAAGACTGGATACCCGCCGTCGTCCCCGGCGCCGTGCAGCTCGACTGGGCCCGCGCCCGAGGCTGGCCCGACCTGAACTTCGGCCAAAATGTCGCCGCCTACGACGGTCTCGAGGATTTCTTCTGGCTCCACCGCACCGTCGTGCCCGTCGCGAAACTCGAACCCGGGGAACGCCTCGTCCTCGCCGGCGCCGGCCTCGATTACCACGCCGACTTCCTCCTCGAGGGCCGTTCCGTCCTTTCGCACACCGGACTGCAAACGCCCTTCGAACTCGACCTCACCGACGCCGCCCCCGGCGCCACGCTCGACATCCTCGTCCACCCCGCGCCCAAACGCCCCGGCGCGCCCGCCGACCGTTCGCAAGCCTCCGCCACCGCCAAGCCGCCCGTCAGCTACGGATGGGACTGGCATCCTCGCCTGATCCCGCTCGGCCTGAGCGAAGAGCCGCGTTTCGAGGTGCGCCCCGCCGTCCACCTCCGTCACGTCGATTTCGCCTACGTGCTCGCCGAGGATTTGTCCGCCGCCGACATCACGGTTTCGATCGAGAGCAGCGCGCCCTGCGGCTTCACGTGGAAACTCCTCGATCCCGACGGTCGGCTCGTGCTCTCCGCGTCCGCCGGATCCTCCTCGGCCTCCGCCACGCTCCGCTCGCCTCGCCTCTGGTGGACGCACGACCACGGCGAACCCGCGCTCTACACGCTCGAGGTCGTTCTCGACGCCCCCGGCGCCGACATGCGTTCGCGCCGCGTGGGTTTCCGCCGGGTGCGGCTCGTCATGCACGAAGGCGCCTGGGAACATCCCGCCGGCCTGCCCAAATCCCGCAGCCATCCGCCAATCACGCTCGAGTTGAACGGCCGCCGGCTCTTCGCCCTCGGCACCAACTGGATCAACCCCGACATCTTCCCGGGCCGCATCACAGCCGAGACCTACCGCCCGCTGCTCGCCCTCGCGCGCGACGCCCACTTCAACCTCCTCCGCTGCTGGGGCGGCGCGCCCGTCGCCAAGGAGAGCTTCTTCGAACAGTGCGACGCGCTCGGCCTGCTCGTCTGGCAGGAGTTTCCCCTCGCCTGCAACAAATACCCCGACGACCCCGCCTACCTCGCCGATCTCGACCGCGAATCGCGCGCCATCATCCGACGCGTGAGACAGCATCCCTGCCTCGCCCTCTGGTGCGGCGGCAACGAGCTCTTCAACTCCTGGGGCGGCATGGACGACCAGTCGCACGCCCTTCGCCTGCTCGGGCGCAACTGCTTCGACCTCGATCGTCACACACCCTTCCTGCCCAGCTCGCCGCTCGACGGCATGGCGCACGGCGACTACCGCTTTCGCACGCCCGAGGGGCTCGACGTTTTCCAGATTTTCCAACGCAGCTCCCACACCGCCTATCCCGAGTTCGGCTGCCCCGGTCCCTCGCCCGTCGACTACCTCCGTTCCATCATCCCCGCCCCCGAGCTCTGGCCCCCGCGACCCGGCACCAGCTGGGAGACGCACCACGCCTTCAAGGTCTGGAGCCCCGATCCCAACTACTGGATCAATCTCTCCGCGATCGAACACCACTTCGGCCCTCCCGACTCGCTCGAGCAACTCGTCGCCCTCGGCGAATGGCTCCAATGCGAGGGCTACAAATCGATCTACGAGGAGGCCCGCCGCCAGCATCCCAAGTGCGCGATGGCGCTCAACTGGTGCTACAACGAGTGCTGGCCCTGCGCCGCCAACAACAGTCTCGTCAACTTTCCCTCCGCGCCCAAGCCCGCCTACTTCGCCGCGCGGGAGGCCTGCCGGCCGACCCTCGCCAGCGCGCGCATCCCGAAGTTCCAATGGGAACCCGGCGAGTCCTTCGCCGCCGAGCTCTGGCTGCTCAACACCTCGCCGGAAACGCAACCCGCCGGCGAACTCGTCGCCGCGATCGAACACGACGGCGTATCCACGGAGCTGTTACACTGGTCTTTTCCCGGTGTCCCCGCGCAACGCAATCTCGCCGGCCCCTCCGTCCGCCTCGTGCTTCCGGCCTCCCCGCGCGCGGCCGAATTCACCCTCCGCCTTCGCGTCGCCGGCCGGCCCGCTCTCGACTCCGCCTACCGCCTCTCCCTGCGCCTCCCCGACGCGCCGACGCCTTCCGTTCCGGCGACCGCCCCCGCCCTCAACACCTGAAGCCGCGGCGGGCGGCGAAGGAAACCGACGAGAGACGAACCCCCTCCCTGCGGCCTGATCTCATTCCGAGGGCTTCGGCCGCCGCGACGCCCGATAGGCCGAGGGAGCGATCTTCTCGCGCCCGCGGAACCAATGGCTGAAGTGCGATTCGCTTCCGAAGCCCAGGTCGAGCGCGATCTCCTTCAGGCTCATCCCCGTCTCGGCCAGCAGACGCAGGGCCGTCTCCCGCCGCCGACGCTCATGGTAGCGCCGGGGCGTGAGCCCCGTCGCCTGGTAGAACAACGCGTTCAACTGCGAACGTCCCGCGCCCACCGCGCGCAACAAGGCCCGCTCCGAGAATTTTTCGCTCAACGGCTTGCGGTCCAGTTCCGCCAGCGCCCGCAACACGCGGTCGTCGATCTCGCCCAGCCGCCTGGGGAACACGCCGAGCCGGGCCTGCGCGTCGAGGTAGGCGGACAGCCAGCGCGGCAGCATGTTCTGCACACGCAGATACGCCGACAGCGTGCAGGGCTGCGTCGGCAGAAAAGCCGCCGCCCGCGGGAAGTCCCGCTTCACGATCCTCGCCAGCGCCAACGCCGCCTTCTCCAGCGCCGGCTGCTCCGCCGCGTCGAACACCGCCGTGCGCGGCTGCTCGATCACCGGCTCCCCGCCCGGCCAGGAAAAATGAAAATGCACCGACAGGATCTCCGCGTCCCCGCTGAATCGCTGCCATCGTGTCGGCGTCGCCACGAAGACCCATTGCCCCGCCTTCGCCTTCACCGTCTTCCCCGCCGCGCGAACCTCCACGCTCCCTTTTCGCAGCAACCAGCACGAGGGGTCCGGCTGCGTCCACTCCCCGCTCCGCCCCGACTCCGGCACCGCGCCTTCGTAGGCCCACATCAGGCCGTGCCGAACGCTCGCCCAATCGCCGAAACGACGTTTCGCCTCGAGGGAAGGTCCGGGGTTCGCCGAAGTTTTCATCGGCTGTTTCTACAACATTTTCGTCAATCTATGAAAGCCCGAACGATTGATATCCCGGCCTTGCCGGGCGTTTGTTTCCCCACCCCCGGAAGTCGCCCGCCCGCCTCCGCCCCTCTTCCCGTCCCCGAGTCCTTTTCCCCGCCTCCATGAAGATCGAATCCAACGAACCCGCCTACGACGTGGTCGTCATCGGCGGCGGCCCCGCCGGCATCGTCGCCGCCACGCAGGCCGCGCGCGCCGGGGCGCGCACCCTTCTCGTCGAGAAGAGCGGCATGCTCGGCGGCACGACCACGCTCAACGGGGTCAACTTTCCCGGTCTCTTCCACGCCTGGGGGAAACAGGTCGTCGCCGGCATCGGCTGGGAGCTCGTCACCGCGGCCGTCCGCGAGGCCGGCGGCCGCCTGCCCGATTTCTCCACCTGGAACGAGGTGCCGCACTACCGGCTGCAGATTCTCGTCAACGGCGCGGTCTACGCCGCCCTCGCCGACGAACTCGTCCTGGGCGCCGGCGCCGAGCTGCGCTTCCACACCCTGCTCGCCTCCGTCCGCTTCGAGGGAGACGTCTGGCATCTCCGGCTCTGCGGCAAGGAGGGCCTCTCCTCCGTTCGCGCCTCCGTGCTCGTCGACTGCACCGGCGACGCCAACGCCGTCGCGCTCGCCGGGCTGCCGCTCGTCCGCCATTCCACGCGGCAACCCGGCACCCTCGTCACCCGCACCGGCGGATACGACCTCGAGAAGCTCGACCTCGACGCCCTGGAGGCCGCCTTTCTCGAGGCGGTCCGCGCCGGCACGATGCTCCGTTCCGACTTCCAGGCCGCCACGCGACCCGTGACCAATTTCCTTCGCATGCGCGGCGGCAACGCCATGCACGTGATCGGGATCGACGGCTCCACCAGCCGGGGAAAATCCCACGCCGAGATCTCCGCCCGCGCCGCGCTCCTGCGCATCGTCCGCTTCCTCCGCGCCCAGCCCGGCCTCTCCGACTTCCGCGTCGAGCACATGGCCGCCGAGTGCGGTATCCGGGAAACGGTTACGATCGTCGGCGAGACCCGCGTCACCCTGGCCGACTACGTGGGCGGCCGCGTCTGGCCCGACTCCGTCTGCCACAGCTTCTATCCCATCGACCTTCACGTGCCGGAAGGCGGTGCGATCGACACCCGGCCCCTGCGTCCCGGCGTCGTCCCGACCATTCCTCTCGGCGCGCTGCTTCCGCGCGACAGCCGCCGCCTCGTCGTCGCCGGCCGCTGCGCCTGCGGAGATCGAGAGGCCAACTCCGCCTTCCGCGTGCAGGCCTCCGCCATGTCCATGGGACAGGCCGCCGGAGCCGTCGCCGCGCTCGCCGCCCGCGACGGGCTCGAACTGCGCGAAGTTCCCATCGACGATATCCACGCCCTCCTCGCCCGCCACGGCGCGGTCGTCCCCCGCGTTCCCGCCACGGTCGCCGCCGCCTGATTCCTTTTTCCCCATCCCCATGAACCCCGCCGCCTCCCGCCCTCGCCCTCCCCGCCGCCGCTCCGGCGGCTTCACGTTGATCGAACTGCTCACGGTCATCGCGATCATCGGCATCCTCGCCGCCATCGTCATCCCCGTCGTCGGCAAAGTCCGCCAAAGCGCCCGCAAGTCGCAGTCCCTCTCCAACGTCAAACAGATCGTCCAGGGACTGCTCACCTACGCGAACGACAACCGCGGCAACCTGCCCCGGCAGGGCCGCGACGGCAACTACACCCGCCCGCTCTGGCCCCAGGTCGTCAACGCCTACCTCCTCGGCTACAACCAGGAGCCCGCCAACTGGGACGCCCTGAAGATGAGCGATGTCTTCTTCGACCCTCTTCTCCCCGACGGCTACCACAGCATCCTCAGCGACTACGGCAACAACACCGAGGTCATCACCCTCCATCCCTCGCCGCCCTTCAACCTCGGCTCCGCCCGCTCCCCCTCCCGGCTCGTCGCCGTCGCCACCACCCAGGAGATCAAGAGCGGCGCCACCCACGGCGGCTGGTATATCAACGCCAACTACGTGGCCAACGGCGCCACCGCCACCAGCAACGCCGCCGTCTGGGGCCGCGACGGCGGCCCCGCCATGCTCGGCTTCCTCGACGGCCACGTGCGCGCGGTCCCGATGAGCGAACTCGACACCCGGGAAAAACGCGAGGCCCTCTTCCTCAACCGGGACTGACCCTCTTCGCAATCCGTATCTACCCCATGAATACACACGACCCGTCCAGCCTCCTCCGCGGCGCCGTTCTCGCCGCGTTCGCCTCCGGCCTTCTCGCCTCCTCCGCCTCGGCCGGCATACTCTTCGACGACTTCGACGGCGGCGCCGTCGACGGCGCCGTCTGGGCCGTGCGCAGCACATCCGGAAGCGCCACCGTCGGTGACGGCGCCATCACGTTCGCCCTCGCCTCCACCAGCACCAGCCAGCGCAGCCTCGTCGTTTCCCGGGCGATGGACTTCAACCCCTTCGCCGAAAAACTCACCATCAGTTTCGGCGGCCTCGTCCTCGGCGGCTCCTCCGCCGAGGACCAGCCCAACTGGGGCAACACTTTCTACGCGGGCGTGGGCCGGGCCTCGGTCGACACCGGAGGCGAACTCACCACGACCGTGCTCAACGGCTACTCCAACGTCGGCAACGGCTATGAGAGCGCGCTCGGGCTCAACGTGCGCCGCTCCGACACCGCCGTCATCCTGGCCATCATCGACCGCAACTCGGAGAACCACACCACCACGAACCTGACGCTCAGCGGCGTGCCCACCGACGTGGTCTGGGAAATCGACGGCGCCGCGAAGACCTGGAGCATCACCCTCACCGGCGCCACCTTCTCGGACTCCGGCGACGCCTCCGCCACCGGCTCCTTCTATCGTTTCAACGAGACCGGCCTCCTGGTCTCCGAGGACATCGTGTCCCGGCTTTTCTTCGGCGCGATCAACGTCGGCAACCTCGTCGATCCCACCACCGTCACGCTCGACAGCGTCGGGGTGGGCGCCATCCCCGAGCCCGCCGGCGCCGCGCTGCTCGCCTCCGGACTCGTCGGTGCGGCGGTCATAACCCGCCGCCGTCGCGGCTGATCCGCCCCCGCCCGTCCCCCGCCCGGTCCTCGAGCCCGTTCGCCTCGTCGGGCGGGGACCGGTTTTCTTTCTCCGACCCCATCCCCGAATTTCGTCATGTCCCTCATCTCCCGCCTTCAGTCCCTGGCCGCCGCGCGCCTCGCGGTCACGTTCGCCGCGCTCGCCCTTGCGCAAGCCGCCTCCGCCGATTCCGCCGCGAGCCGCGCGCCATCCCTCACGCTCACTCCCCGCGAGGGACAAGGCCTCGGCACCGTCTCCACCTACGCCGGCGTCGTCGCCACGCTGGCCTCCGATCCCGCGGGCGTGGACACCATCACCCTCGCCGATGCGGGAGGAAACGAGGTCAACCTCGTCTGGACTTTCTGGAGCCACCGGCAGCCGCACACCGACCAATGGCCCTCCGGCTCGACCGCGCGCACCACCCTCACCGTTCTCTCCCCCGCCGACGTCACGCTTTCCCCCAAGGTCGGCCTCCGGGTGAGCGGCGAATGGACCGAGATGGTTCCCGGCCCGCAGATCACGTTGACCGCCGGACAACCCACGCGCCTCTCGCTTCCTTTGCCCGGCTCGCTTCCCGTCGGGGCGATAGAAACCGTCCGTATTCAGCTCGTCGCCCGCCACCCCATCCCCGAACTCAAATTCACCCATTGGTCCGTCGGCACGCAGCCGTAGACCCGCGCCACCTTTCCCCTTCGCCGATCGCATCCATCCCCATGCCGTTGCTCCTCGCCTCCTCCGCCCTTGCGCCGCGTGCGCGTCGTTTTTCCGCCGGCGCGCTTTTCGCGACGATCTGCGCCCTGCTGCTTCCCCTCTCCGCCGGTCCCGCCGCGCGCGCCTCGGAGGAAGGTTTCTATTCCCCCGTCCACACTTACTTCCCCCGGGAAGGCACCGGCGAAGGCACGCCCTCGGCCTACGCCGGCGCGACACCCCGCGTCGAAAAGGCCCCGGACGGGCGTGAAATCCTGCGCCTTCCCTCCACCGGTCGGAACGAGGTCAACCTCCTCTGGACTTTCTGGGGGCACCACCGTCCCTCCGCCGACCAATGGCCCTCCGGCTCCGGCACGCGCGCCAGCCTCACCATCGCGTCCGAGAGCGCCGTCACCCTGCAAAGCCGCCTCTACGTCAAAACCGGGGGCTGGTCCGAACCCGTTCCCGGCCCGGCTCTCGCCCTCTCGCCCGGGCAGCCCGCCACCCTCGAGATCCCCCTCCCCTCCTCCCTGCCCCCCGGCGCCGTCGAGCAGTTGCGCGTCCTCTTCTCCGCCTCCCCCTCCGTCCCTCCGCTCACCATCACCGGAATCTCCGTCGGAAATCTCGTCCCCGTGGCGGTGTATCCGGAAACCCACGACCCGGCCAACCCGGCCGCTCCGGTCGCCATCGCCGGACGCGCCTCCCCCGGAGCCGACGTCGTCGTGCAGGCCCGCGCCGCCGACTCCTCCCGGACGATCAAGGAATGGCGCGTCACCGCCGGCGCCGCCGACGGCCGCTTCTCCTTCCAGATCGACCCCGCCTCGCTCCCCGCCGGCCCGCTCACGCTGCGCGCCGCCACCCGTCCCGCCGCCGGCGGCGAGACCCTTTTCTCCGCCGACGCCTCCCTCTACCTGTATCCGATAATCGACCGAGCAAAGACGCTGCCGCTCGTCCACCGCGAGGGCCGCCAGCTCCTGGTCGACGGCAAACCCTGGGCTTTCGCCGGGCTCAACTACACGCGCTTCCTCCTCGAGTTCAGCCTCCCCGGCAGGGCCAGCTTCCAAACCGTCGCCGAGGATCTCCGGCGCTACGGCGACTGGGGCGTCTCCGTCCTTCGCGTGCCTTTCCACCTCGGCATGTTCCAACCCCGCCCCGGCGTCTTCCCCGATCACCCGGACTACCTCGAGATCCTCAAATCCCACAATCTGGACCCGCGCTTCTACGAGCTCTTCGAGTATTTCGTCGCCGTCGCCGGACACCACGGCATCCGCGTCATCCTCGACTGGCACGAAATGCCCACCGATCCCTACCGCTATTTCGTCGGCGGAAATCTCAACCAGAAAAAGGAAGGCAAGCCCGGCACCGGCATCGCCTGGCTCCACGACCCCGCCACCGGCAAGGCCGCCGAACCCGGCGACGCCCGCCATACCCGCGCCATCGTCGACACCAACCGCTGGCTCGCCCGCCGCTTCAAGGGCAACGGCAACATCCTCGGCTTCGAGGTCCCCTACAACGAACCCCACGGCGTCACCGATTCCTCCGATCTCGCCTGGCGCAAGATCACGTCCGACACCATCCTCCCCATCGTGAGCGAGGACCCCGCGCGGCTCACCTTCGGCATGCCTCCCGCCTGGGGCCATAGCAACGTGCTCAACTCCGTCACGTGGATGCTGCCCGACCACATCACCGGCATCACGCCGCACCACTATCTGGGCAACGGTCCCGTCCCCCTCCGCTCCGACGCCAAGACCCGCCACTCCCCGTGGCTCGCCCGCGACGTCGCCGCGACCTTCGACCACTCGATGTTCGCCGCCGCCCTCCCCAACAGCGCCGCCCCCGCGCCGATCTACAACGGCGAATCCGGCGAGCACGGCTACGGCTCCTTCCTTCCCGACATGGATCGCCGCGCCGCCACCTCCCTCATGATCGAGGCTCAGCTCGTGCAAACCTACGCCTCCGGCTGGACCGGCTCGCTCGGCTGGACCCTCACCGGCCACGAGACCGTCTACCAACCCGTCGTCGATCTCTACGAAGCCGCCTACCGCCGCTTCGCCCCCGTCTACGCCGCCGGCCCGGTCGACCAGATGAACGCCGACATCCTCTTCGTCCAGAACACCGCCGCGGTGCCGATCAACAACGGCCTCAACCACGCCTGCGTGCCCTTCGCCCGCCTCGCCCTCGATCTCCATCTGACGCCCGTCCACTACATGACCGACGACCAGCTTCTCGGAACCGGCCTCGTGCAGATGGCCGTCGGCCTCGAGCAGGTCGAGCAAATCGCCACCGGGCTCCGCTACAAGGCCGCCGTCGTCGACACCCGCAATCTCGACTCGCGCGCCCTCGATCTCCTCCGCGGCTCCAAGCTCCCGCTCCTCGTCGTCGACGACGCCGCCAAACTCACCGCCCCCGAACTCGCCGCCTTCCTGAAAAAGGCCGGTGTCGCGCTCGACGAGAAAACCCCCGCCGAACTCCAGCTCGTCGAGGGGCCCTCACACCTCCTCGTCTACCGTCGCTCCGGCGAGGGCGCCGCCAGGGCCTGGCCCCGCCTGGATCGCGCCGGCCCCTTCGAGCTGATCGACGAACAGGACCGCGTCGTCTTCTCCGGCACCGCCGCCGCCCTCGCCGAAAAGGGCGTCCCGGTCGACCTGCCGAGGTGGCGCACCGCCATCTTCCGCATCCGCGCCCGCGGCTGAGGCGCGCCGGCGCCGCCCGTTCCCCGTCGTCGTGCGGGCCCCGCCCCGGGCCCGCCCCGGCCCTTTGTATCCAAATTACCCCTACGCCATGAAGACCCCGAAACGCCGGCGGCTCGTTTTCGTCCTCGCCGCCCTTGTCGGCCCCCTCCTTTCCCGGGCCGGATCGCTCATGGACACCTTCGAGGGCTCCGCGCCCGATCCCGCCAGATGGGCCCTGGGCGCCACCGACGGCGTCTCCCCCCTCGTCTCCGTCGCCGACGGCCGGCTCACCCTCGACATCGCCCAGCTCGCCGCCGGCCGCGCCACCCTTCTTTCCCACTCGCACGACCACAACCCCTTCGCCCGGGCGTTCTCCATCCGGCTTTCCGGGATCACCCTTTCCGGCGTCGGCAACGGCACCAGCTCCGCCGGAGCCTACGCCGTCCTCGGCCGCCACTCCACCGACGCGGTCGGCGCCGCCACGCCCGAGCGCGCATCCAAATACGCCGTCGGCGGCGGCAGTTTCGCCGGCGCGCTAGGCCTGCAAGTGCTCCACTACGGCGGCGCCATCCCCTGGCGGCTCCAGATCCAGGACAGCGGCCCAGGCGCCGTCGCCGCCACCAATTTTTACCTGAGCAATCCTCCCGCCGACATCGAATGGCGGATCGACGGCGCCACCTCCACCTACTCCATCGTCCTCTCCGGCGCGACCTTCACCAACGTCCCGTCCGGCACCGTCATCACCGAATCCGCCACCGTCGCCACCGGCTCGTTCTCCCATTTCACCGAAGCCGGGCTCGTCACCGCCGGCGGTCTCGTCTCCCGCCTCGCCGTCGGCGCGATCAACAACAACACCGTCGCCTCCCGCGCCATCGCCTCCTTCGACGCCGTCTCCGTCTCGGGTTCGTCCGCTCCCGGCTCGCCGCCCGCCCTCCCCTGGATGATCGGCGTCAATCTCGCCTCCGCCGCCTTCGCCGAGGTTTTCCCCGGCGTCCACGGCACCCACTACATCTACCCCGGCGCCGACGACCTCGACTATTTCAAGGCCCGGGGCATGGAACTCATCCGCCTGCCCGTCCGCTGGGAGCGCCTTCAGCAAACGCTCTTCGGTCCGCTCGACTCCGCCGAACTCGCCCGCCTCGACGCCTTCCTCGACGCCGCCGACGAGCGAGGCATGCGCGTCGTCCCCGACATCCACAACTACGCCCGCTACCACCTCGACGGCGTCGCGCACATCATCGGCTCCCCGCAGGTTCCCCGCGCCGCCTTCCACGATTTCTGGGGACGCCTCGCCGCCCACATCAAGGACCGCGACTGCCTCTGGGCCTACGGCCTCATGAACGAACCTTACGACGTCGGCGCCCACACCTGGAAGGACACCGCCCAGGTGGGCGTCGACGCCATCCGCGCACACGACCAGCGTCGTCCCATCCTCATCCCGGGCGACTCCTACAGCAGCGCCTTCCGATGGCCCGCCTACAGCGGCGATCTCCACACCCTCGTCGATCCCGCCGACAATCTCATCTTCGAGGCCCACCAGTATCTCGACGCAGACCATTCCGGCACCGGCAACGCCGACTACGGCGCCGAAGGCGCCTACCCCGCCGTCGGCGTGGATCGCCTCGCCCCCTTCATCCAGTGGCTCCAACTCCACGGCCTGCGCGGCTACATCGGCGAGTTCGGCGTGCCCGACAACGATCCCCGCTGGGCCGTCGCCCTCGACAACATGGTCGCCCACATGAAGGCCAACAACCTTCCCGGCACCTACTGGGCCGCCGGCCCCCGCTGGGGCGACTATCAGCAGCGCGCCAATCTCCGTCCCAACCACGACGAATCCCCCCAGATGCAGGTCATGGTCCCCCACGCCACCGGACCCGGCACCGCCCACTGGCCCTCGTTCACCTGGTATGCCGACGCCGTCACCCCCGGCTCCCACGGCGCCTACACCTATCAATACAAGTCCGACACCGCCGTCGCCGAGGTGAACTTCGCCGACACCGCGGTCCGCCACTCCGGCAGCCGCGCGATCCGCTTCTCCTACACCATCCCGCCCGGCGGCTGGGCCGGAGGCGGCCTCCACATCAACGGCGGCGTCAATCTCACCCGCAACTTCCTCCGCCGGCACGTCCTCTCCTTCCACGCCCGCGGCACCGCCGGCTCCGCCGTCCGCGTCTTCCTCGTCACCGATGACGACGTCATCAGCGCCAAGGTCCCCACCACCGGCTACGCCACCCTCGACAACACCTGGCGGAAAATCAGCATCCCCCTCGACCGGTTCCTCACCGCCGGTCTCGACGGCACCCAACGCATCCGCCGCGTCGCCTTCGAGGGACTGCCCGCCGACAACACCGCGCATGTCGTCCACCTCGATCATTTCATCGTGGAAAAACCCGACTCCACGCCGCCGTCCGTCACCCTCGACACCGCCACCGGCGCCACCACCTTTCCCCGGGACGCCGCGATTCCCCTCGTCGTCGCCGCAAGCGACGCCTCCGGCGTCGATTTCGTCGAGATTCTCGTCAACGGCGACCGTCGCGCGCTGCTCACCGCCGCGCCCTACGTCCACTCCCTGTCCCTGCCTCCCGGCACCCACCGGATAACGGCCATCGCCTGGGACGAGCACGGCAATCCCGCCCGCTCCGCCCCGAAGACCGTCACCGTCGCCGAAGGCCACGCCTCCTTCCTCGACTGGCGCCGCCTCCACTTCACCGCCGCGGAGCTCGCCGACGCCACGCTCAAACCGTCCCGTTGGGGCCTCGCCGCCGATCCGGACCGCGACGGGCTCTCCAATCTCCTCGAATACACGCTGGGCACGCATCCGCTCGTTCCCGACCCGGGCCTCGCTCCGCTCGCCGTTCTCCCCGGCGCCCCCGACCTCGTCGTCCGCTACCGTCGGGCCAAGCAGATCGACGCCGATCCGCGTGTCGCCCTCGAGGTGCAAAGCACCGCCGACCTCGCCCTCGGACCGTGGACCAGCCTCGCCGCCGCCGAAAGCCTCCATGCCGATTTCGGCGATTTCGAGCTTCGCGACATCCCCCTGCCCGCCCCCGACCCCGCCCGCTTCGTCCGGCTCCGCGCCACCTTTTCCCCGTGAACCCGGAAACCGGGTATCCGCAAAACAAATACATCATGCGCGACACCGCCGCCATCTTTTCCCGCTCCCGCTGGATATGGCCCGACAGCCACCACTGGGACCTGCACAACGGCTACGCGCTTTTCCGGCGCGCCTTCACGCTCGAAACCGGTCCCGTCAGGGCGCCGCTCTTCATCACCGCGGACCAGTCCTATCGTCTTCACGTCAACGGGAACTTCGTCGGCCGAGGTCCCGCCCGCGGCTACCAAAGCGCCTGGCCCTACGACGAGATCGACATCGCCGCCTGGCTCCGCCCGGGCGCGAACCTCATCGCCATCCGCGCCTACAATCCCGGTTTCAGCAATTTCCAATATGTCACCCAAGGCTTCGCCGGGCTGCTGCTCGCCGCGCGCTGGGGCGACTTCGAACTCGTGAGCGATGCGTCGTGGCGCGCCGTCCGGCAACGCTCAACGAAACGAGACACCATCCCCGCCAGCCTCCAGCTTTTCCCCCAGGAACATGTCGATCTTCGACTCGAAGATCCGGGCGACTGGTGCGCCGACCCCGCCTTCGACGATTCGACCTGGAAACCTCCCGTCGAACGCCCGTGGAATAGCGGCCCTTGGTTCTCCCTGCAACCGCGGGGCATCCCCCTGCTCGACGAGAAGCGCGTCGAGCCGCTCCGCCTGCTCGGCCTGGGCGAAGGTCGCAGCGCCCCCGGATACCCGCAAGTCCGGGACGTGACCGCACTGCACTTCCAGGAAGCGCGCGGACATCTGCCCGCCCCGGGAGTATCATTCAAACCACTACACGTTCGCCCGGCAGGCCGGGGGATGTTTCGCAGCCATCTCCTCGATTTCGGCCGCGTCGTCGTCGGCAATCTCGTGCTCGAGGTCGCCGGCGCCGTGGGCGGCGAGATGGTCGACTGCCACTTCGCCGAAAGCATCGACTCCACCTCGCTCAGCCTCGATCACATCGACTCGGCCCACAGCAGCCGCATGGCTTTCGGCGGACGGCTGATCTGTCGCGCCGGCGACCAATGCCACCGGTTCTACCACCCCTACGGCTTCCGATACCTCGCCCTCCTGGTGCGAGACACGACGCGGGAGATTCGCGTCTCCGTGTCCCTCGATTGGATCGGATATCCGCTGAAGCGCGCCGGCGCCTTCTCCTGTTCGGAACCGGATCTCGAGCGCATCTGGGAGGCCTGCGCCTGGACCCAGCAATGTTGCAGCCTCGACGCCTACGTCGACACCCCGTGGCGCGAACAGGCGCAATGGTGGGGCGACGCACGCGTCCAGGCCTGGAACACCTTTTTCCTGAGCGGCGACGCACGGCTCCTCCGGCGCGGCATCGCCCAGATCGCGGGCCAGACCACCCCCGACGGGCTCACCTACGGCCATGCCCCCACCATGGCCCACAACTGCATCCTGCCCGACTTCACCCTCGTCTGGCTGATCACGCTCTGGGACTACTACTGGCAGACCGGCTCCACCGAGCCCCTCGTCGCCCACCACGAAACGGTTCGCCGCGCCCTGGGCTACTTCCGCGCGCACACCGATGCCCGCACCGGCCTCGTCACCCACGACGAACGTTTCTGGCTCTTCCTCGATTGGAGCGATCTCCACAAGACCGGCACGCCCACGGTCCTGAATCTCTGGCTTGTCATCGCGCTGGATAAACTGGCGGAACTTCACCGGGAGATCGGCCGGTCCGACGAGGCCTCCTCGTTGTCGGCCTGGGCGGAACGTCTGCGCGACGCGCTGTCGCGTCTGGTCACCCCCGAGGGGCTGTTGTGCGACGGGCTCGACCGGAACAACCTGCCTGTGAACGAGTGCAGCATCCACGCCCAGGTGCTCGGAGCCGCCGCGCGTATTCCCAAGTTGAATACCGAACGCGCCGGACAAACGCTGCTCGTCCCCTTCGTTCGTGGCGAGTTGCAACCCGCGGCGTCGCCCTCGGCCTACTGGATCACGTATGTGTTTAGCGCCTTGGCCGACCTTGGACACGGCGCCGACGTCATCGCCTATATCCGACGTCGCTGGAAACCAATGGCCGACTACGGGACGACCTGGGAAAACTTCGAGCCCAAGCGGGCCGACGAAAGCCTCTCCCACGCCTGGTCGGCGCATCCGCTCTATCATTTCGCCCAGATCCTCGGCGGCATCAACCAAAGCGCCCCCGCGTGGCGCGAGATCATCTGGCGCCCCGTGTTCGTCGGCGACTTCGCGCGCGTCATCGTTCCCACTCCTCATGGAAACATCGTGTCGGCGTGGCACCGAAAACCCGACGGCATCCACCTGCGCCTCGAGCTCCCCGTCGGCGTCGACGCCCGGATCGCCCTTCCGGGCCGCCAAACCGAAGTCGTCACCGGCGGATATCGGACCGTGCTCGAGGCCGACAAGGTGCCGTAGCTCGCCAGGACATCGCCGCCGCCACCCGGCTCAAAACCGCGGGACAAGCCAAAACCCGCCCCCCCCCAACGGCCTCGTCCCATCGGGGAGCACGATGCCATCCCACCGGGGAATATCGGAACGGCCAAATCGCCGCCTTTTCGGTTGCGCCAAAGCTCCTTCGCGGAAACCGCAAAGAAGGACGCGTCGAAGCAGCCGGGCCCCCTCCCGGTGGCGTTCCCCCACCAGACCGCTCAACTCCACGCGAGCCGTTCGCGAGCCTCGGCCGTGAAGCGCATGTAGCGTTCGCCGGTCGCCAGGTCGGTTCGTTTCACCGGCGCGCCGCTGCGAATGGAATCCACGAAATCCGCCTCGACGCGCCAGGCGTCGGGCGCGCCGGCCAGCAAGACCTGCTCCGCACCGCCGCGCGGCGTGAGCGTGAGCGCGGCGGCGCGTCCGTCCCAACGAAGTGTGGCGTCCTCCCCCTCCACGGTGACGCACATCACGGGCGATCCGGATTCGATGCCGCTCAGCTCGATGCGAAGAGGCACGCCGCCCAAAGTCGGGAAACGCCCTTCCACGAGCAGCGCCTCGGGCAAATCGGCGTCGGCGGCGCGACGCTCGGGACGCAGCGTGCCCTTGGCGCTTGTCACTTCGGCGTCGGCGGCGAGCCAGCGCAGCAACACCTCATAAAAAATTCCCAGCGTGAGCATGTTCACGCCGCTGTGCCGGCTTTGCAGGCGCCAGGAAACGGGCGTGCCCAGATCGAGCATGTCCGCGTGGCGGTGCTCGACGCTCACCGCGCGCAGGCGGCCGAGCCGGCCCGAGCGCACGGTATCGCGCGCGAGCTCATCGTAGGCCAGCGTGTGCGGCGCGGGCACGATCTGGACGACGAGCCCGGGACGCGCGGCCGAGGCGGCGAGCATCGCACGCGCGCCAGCGAGGTCGGCGGCCATTCGGGCCTCGCAGAGAACGTGTTTTCCCGCCGCGAGCGCGGCCTGCGTGATCTCGGCGTGCGTGGCCGGCCAGGTGCCGATGCACACCGCGTCGACGTCGGGAGCGGAGACGACGGCGCGCCAATCCTCCTCGACGCGGCGAATGCCGTGCGCCGACGCGACCTTGGCGGCGGAGGAGGAGGTGCGGTTGGCCACCGCGACAAACTCGACGCCCGGCACGGCGGCGAAACCGGGGAGGTGACGCTCGATCGTGTTGCGACCGGCGCCGATGAAACCGATGCGAAGGGGAACCGGGGAGGCGGCTGCGTTCATGACGCGCGCAGCATGGCGCGCGTCCGTGGCGAGGCAAACAGTGGTCACAAAGGCAGAGATATTCCCTCCCGCTCCCCCCCGCCACCCAAATGCGGCGCCGATACCCGGAGAAGCCCCGCTCGTTCGCCAGGGATCACCCGAGTTCAAAAAACTCAAAGTCCGCATACCCGCGCTGGCCGGCCACGTCGTGACATCCGATGCCGATCATCGTGCCGGTGAAATGCAGCACCGGGCCATAATCGTCGGACAGCTTGGTGAAATCGAAGACGCCGCCGACCTGCGTCCAGGCCGCGCCATCCGGCGAGGCGAAGAAGCGCAGCTCCTCGCGGTCGATCTGCGCGCGCAGCCATACCACCGTGGGCCAGTCGTTGATCGGAATCACCGCGTCCGCCGGCTCGGCGTAAACGGTGTCGTCGGTCAACTGCACGCGCACCACGCGGCCGAGCGTTTCGTCGCGCGTCACCCGCAACGCGTAGTGCGTGCGCGTGTCATACCAGCAGGCGAGGCCCGCGAACTGCGAATAGCGCGTCGGCGAAAAATCCATCCGGGTGGTCGCGGTCGCGCGAAACGCCTGCAGCCGACGCGCGAGGAAACTCTGCTCGTGCAGCGAGTGCGGCGACTCGCCACCCGCCATCCGCAGCCAGCCGGGGCGCGAACCGAAATCGCACCAGGAATCGTCCACCGGACGCCGTAGCGACTGCCAACGCGCATCGAGCGCGGCGGCGCCCGTGAAGTCCGTGCGCACGGGAAGCGCCGGCCAAGGATGCGGAGCCAGCCCGGCGGGATCGGGCTGCTCCACCGCGGGCAGCACGCCGCCGTGGGCGAGACGCAGCCATCCGTCGCCGGTCCAGACGACCCGCTGCAGCGCCGTTTCACGGCCGAGCACGCAACGATCGCCGGCATGCGCCGCGGCGCTCGCGCTCTTGTCCGGCGAGTCGGGATGCCGCCCCGCCTTGGTGCGCAACGGCCGGCTGCAAAGATGCGCCATCCACCATTCGCCGGCGGGCGTCTCGACGAGTTCGCAGTGGCCGGCCTTTTGAAGCGGATGGTCGGGCGCGTGACGCGTGGTCAACACCGCCTCCTCGGGATCGAGTTCGTAGGGGCCGGTTAGCGTCCGGGCGCGCGCCATCGAGACGCCGTGGTTCCAGATCGTGCCGCCCTCGGCGACCGTCAGGTAGTAGTATCCGTTTTTCTTATACAGATTCGGCCCCTCGCAGAGGATGTTTTCCTTGCGCAGGAGTTCGTGGACCGGGCCGACGAGGCGTCGCGCCTCCGGATCGTATTCCTGGGCGACGATCCCGGCGAAACGATAGCGGCCGGGACGAAAATCCCACTGCACGTTGATCAACCACTTCCGTCCGTCGTCGTCGTGAAACAGCGAGGGATCGAAACCGATCGAGTTGAGTCGCACCGGTTCCGACCACGGTCCTTGGATGCGCTCGGCGGTGACGAGAAACACATGCGAGTCCTTGAACGGCCGGCCGGTGCCGGTGGTGACCACGTTCGTGTAGATCAGCCAGAAGCGGCCGTCCGCGTAACTCAGCGACGGCGCCCAGGAACCGGCCGAATCCGCCACGCCGCGCAGGTCGAGCTGCGAACGACGGGTGAGCGCGTGCCCGATCGGGCGCCAGTTCACCAAGTCGCGCGAGTGGTGCAGCGCGACGCCGGGGAACCACTCGAAGGTCGAGGTGGCGAGGTAGTAGTCGTCGCCGACGCGGCAGATCGAAGGGTCTGGGTGAAAACCGGGGAGGACGGGGTTACGAAGCATGGCGAATCGAAAGAGGAAGCGGAACCGCGCGCGGAGTTTGTTGGCAGGAAATCGGAATGCCGTGACGTTCCCCCGCCAAACCGCGCGTCATTCATACAATCAACGAGAGCGGAATCGAAGGGGCCCCATCACGTCCTTGGGGGCGTCACAAGCAAACGAGCCCGACAACCGAGCCCAAGACGACCGCACGGCCGGCGGAAAACCGGGAGAGACCGGAAGAGCGGCCATCCTGCGATTTGCCACGGGGCGGCAAAACCGCGCAACCGCCGGCACAACGCGCCGATCGCGAAACCCTCACTTACGAAACATTCTCAGAGGGAAACCTTTGGTGGAGCAGATGGGAATCAAACCCACGACCTCTTCATTGCGAACGAAGCGCTCTATCAACTGAGCTACTGCCCCGGAACCAAAAGGGCGGACTTTATGGAGGGTCCGCCGGTGGCGAGTAAACATCAATTTTTCCGCTCCCGCCACCGCCTTCCCGGGTCGCCGTTTATGAACGGGGTTGGCGATTGCTCCATCGTGTCACGCGGCAGGAGGCGGCGGTTCGCGAAGCGCGCAGGGCAACAAGGCGGCGTCCTGCATGCCGTGGATGATCTTCTTGTCCGGCGGGCAAAAGGTCGCGAGCGCGCCGCTCAGCTCGGCCTTGTCGCCGCGCACGAGGTAATACGGGCAGAGCCGCAGCCGCCCGAACTCGGGCGCCGCCTCGCCGCCCGCGACGGGATAGAGCGGATGCGAGGCTCGGCGCGGCTTCCGGTAGCTTTGCAACACATGGAGGTTTCGCGGTGCGTCGGCGATGGCGATGTCGACCGCGGCCTGCCATTCCTCGCGCGAGCAATCCGCGCCGTAGGCCACGCTGCGCGCGCCCCAGGCGCTTTCGTGGAAGCCCGAGATCTTCAGGATCAACTCGCGTTCCTTCTTCGAGGCCTCGACGAGACCGCGCCAGTCGTTGAGCGCGCGTCCGCCCACGGTCGGCCCCACGAGCGTCGCGCCGGGCGGCAAGGGCGCGGGATCGACCACCCACGAGGCGGGGATCAGCGCCTTCAGGCGTTCGCGCGACTTCGCGGGCAAGGCCTCCGCCCAGTAGTCCTGGAGCAGGTGGTGGTGGAACAAGGCGAGCCCGAGCTTCTCCTCCTGGAAGGGGCGCATCGGAGGGGTGATCGCCACCTCGCCCGCCGCCCAGGATTCGAAAAAGTAGTGCGCGGTCGGGATGCGCTCGAGGTCGAAGAGTTCGAAGAAGCGGTAGATGATGTCGATCTTCTCGGGGTTGCCCTCGACGTCGAAGCAGAGCGAGGGGCCGAGCGGGAAGATGTCGTCGGGCGAGAGGCAGAACACGCGTTTGCCTTGGAGCTGAAGCTGCTCGGCCAGCCACTCCATCTCCGGCCGGTAGGTCGCCGCCTCCTCGCTCACCACGAGCGCGATGAGGGGGTTGCGGATGTCGGATCGCAGCGAGGCCACCGCCTCGTGGAAGTTGCGGATCATCGCGTCGCCCGCGCCGACGATGTCGCCGGTTTCCGAATACAAACGATTCAGGAACGCGGTCAGGCCGACGCCGCCCGGCACCGAATCGAGCTCGGTCATCGCCCAGCCTTCGTCGGTGAGGAGCAGGTCGGGCCGAAGCACCGCCGGCATGGCGCCGCGGTTCTTCGGATCGCGCGCGTGGGCGACGAGCGCCTCGGGTTTGCCGCGGTCGAGGTATTCGGCGACCCAGGGCGCGAGCAGCGGTTTGTTGCGAAGCAGGTTTTTCCCCGCGACGCTGCGCAGGTAGAGCGTCTCCAGCGCGCGGTGGTAGTCGAGGCAGGCCGCTCCGATCTCGCGGAGCTCCTCGATCTGCGCCGGCGTGAGCGGCCAGGGCTCGGGCGAGAGACGCCAGGTCTTGTCCTCGAAAAGCGAGGTCGTCGCGAAGGCTTCTTTCAAGTCGGCGTGGGCGAGCGGCATGGGCTCTCCACGAGAACACAGCCCCGGCGGCGCGCAAGCGCGCCGCGCGCTCCGATGCGCGGGAAGGCGGCCGGAGCCTCCGCCGCGGGAGGACGCCGGCCGAAGGGGGGGCCGTTCAGTCTCCGGCTCGGGCGCCTCCGCCGGAACGCAGCATCCGCACGTAGAGCTGCTCGACCTTGGCGCGGGCCCAGGGCGTCTTGCGAAGAAAGACGAGGCTGGATTTCACGCTCGGGTCGTGGGTGAAGCAGCGGATCTCGATCCGCCGGCCGAGTTCCTCCCAGCCATAGTGCGCGACGAGCGCGTTGACGATGTGTTCGAGGGTTTTGCCGTGCAGCGGATCGCGAGCCGATTGGTCCATGTCGGAAAAAGACGGGAAAACGATTACAGGCCGTCCATCAGGCCGTTGAGGGTGTTCACGTATTTGAGGACGAAGCCGATCACGATGTAACCGATCATCGCCGCCACGGCCGCAAAGAGAATCCCCGGGTAAAGCATCGTGGCCGCGGCGAGCCGGCCGTCGGCCCTCTCCTGGTGGTCGGCCGCGAGCGAAAGCAAGGAGGCTTCGAGCGAGCCGGTCGCCTCGCCGTTTTGATAACGGACGACAAACTCCTCGGGAAACGCGCCGGTCTCCGCCAGATGCCGCCCCGGCGCGAGCCCCTGCTCGATGCGCATGTGCATCCGCTCCGCGGCGCGGCGCAACCGCGGCGACCGAGCGATCTCGCCGGCGTCCAGCCACGCGCGCCCGATGGGCGCCCCGGCCTCGAGAAGGTTGCCGAGCGCGAAGGAAAAATCCGCCAACGACTGATGTCGCCGGTAACCGCCGATCGCCGGCAACACGTTCAGCAGCGCATGCGCGACGGGGTTGCCCCTCCGCACGAGAACCCGGAACAACGCGGCGCCACCCCAGACCGGCGCCAATATGGCGATCACGCCGCCGAGGTAATCGGAAACGCCGCCGGTCAGGCCGCGTTCGAAATCGATCATGCGCACAAAGGGCAAAACCAGCGCGCCAAGATGGAAAACCCCGAGCGGGTAAAGCGACGCGACGAAGACCCGCTTTCGCGTCGAGGCGATCCGCGCGTGGCGGTCGGCGAGATTGACCAGCACCAAAGGCAGACGCCCCGAGGCCGCGCCCGCGGTCAAAAACGGACGGTCCCCCTCCGGCAACCAATCCCCCGCGGCCGTCAGGATTTCCGGCAACGGACTGCCCGCTTCCGCCATCGCCGCCATCCGGAAACAATCTCCCGCCGGCGCCGGCGAAGGAGCCCGCAACGCCTGCGCGAGGGTCAAACCCGCCGCGAGCTGTTGCGCGAGCTGACGATACAGAATGGACAGTTTGCTGTGGGGCAAGGACACGGGACGCCGATCAAGACCGACTCAATTCCGGCCGCTTGGCCATACCGGATATCACAGGGATACCGGAGGACGGCCCCGGAACCCGGCGTCCGAAAGGCGCGGCGAACCGCCCTCGCGCGTCGCTCAGACGCGGGTTTTCCCGTCCGCGGAGGCCTGGTCGCGGTTGCGCGGATGGAAGCGCGCGTGCTGCTCGACAAGCCGCTTCTCCTCCACCGCGGTGTAGATCTGCGTCGTCGCCAGGTTCGCGTGCCCGAGCATCTCCTGGATCGCGCGCAGGTCCGCGCCGCCGCCGAGCAGATGCGACGCGAAGCTGTGCCGCAGCTGGTGGGGTTTCACGCCGCGGGCGATGCCGGCCTTGGCGGCGTATTTCTGCACGATGAACCAAAGGGTCTTTCGCGACAAAGCCCCGCCCCGTTCGCTGAGGAAAAGCGCGCTGCCCGTCTTCGTTCGCACGAAGGCGGGACGGCCGGACGCGAGATAGACGCGCAACGCCTCGACCGCCTTGCCCCCGATCGGCACCACCCGCTCCTTCGCCCCCTTGCCGAAAACACGCAGGTAGCCGTTGTCCAGGTCGACCTGTTGCAGGGTCAACCCGGCCAGCTCGGAGACGCGCAGGCCCGAGGCGTAGAACAGTTCCAGCAACGCGCGGTCGCGCAGCGCGAAGGCGTCGCCGCCCGTCGGAGCGGCCAGCAGTTTTTCCACCTCCTCGGCCGTCAGCATGCCGGGCACGCGACGCACGCGCTTCGGCCCCTGGAGCAAGGCCGTGAAATCGTCCTCTATCAACTCCTCGCGGACGAGATGCCGGGCGAGGCCGCGCAAGGCGGACAGCTTCCTCGCCAGGCTCGCCACGGCGAAGTTGTCTCCACTCAACGAATACAGCCAGTCCATCGCGTGGGACGACGTGACCTCGCGCCAGTCGCGCACGCCCTTCTTCGCGACAAGCCAGGCCGCGCACTGGCGCAGGTCGTTTTCGTAGCCCGCCAGCGTGTGGCCGGAGCGGCCGCGCTCGAGCGTGAGCACGTTGCCGAAATCCTCGATCGCCGCGCGCATCGACTCGGGAATCGCCGGGGCGTCCAAAGGGGCCGCCGCCGGTCGGACTTCGCCGGACTTTGCTCCGGAAGGCGGCGCGTTTTTTTCCCGGTGCCGGGACGCTCGGGGCGAAACGGACTTGGCCATCGTGGCAAAAAAAACGCCCCGGAATCCGGGGCGTCTAGGAAAACCGTGTCGATGCGCGGCTCAGTAGCGGCGGCGGGCGGGCGGGCGCGGGCCCTGGTTCTGCTCGCGGATGCGGTAGGTGATGCGCGCCTTCTCGAGATCGTAGGGGCTCATCTCCATCTTCACGCGATCGCCGGTGGAGATGCGGATGAAGTTTTTGCGCAACTTGCCGGAAATGTGGGCCAGCACCACGTGACCGTTGGCCAGCTCCACCTTGAACATGGTGCCCGGGAGCACCGTGACAATCTTGCCCTCCACCTCGATGGATTTACCGTCGGAATTTGGATCAGAGGCCATATTGGGCGGCGCGGAGGCCAAGGAGAGAAGTTCGAGTCATGCGTGGTGTTTTCGTAAAGGACCTTGTAAGCCCGATAGGCGGCTCCCTAGTCAAGGCTTTCCTCCCCCGCCGCCCGCATGGTCCAACCCGCGCCCACGCCTCCTCCCTGCCCTTTCGAGAAACGCTTCCCGTCGCAGCTCGTGCGCGACGACGTGTTTTTCATGTCCCTCGCCTACAACCAGGCGATCGACGCCTGGCGGCGCGACGAGGTGCCCATCGGCTGCGTGATCGAGCGCGAGGGAGAGATCGTGGCGATGGCCCACAACACCGTCGAAGCCGCGCACGATCCCACCGCCCATGCCGAGATGCTCGCCATCACGCAGGCCGCCGCGGCGCTCGGCGACTGGCGTCTCGAAAACTGCACCCTCTACGTCACGAAGGAACCCTGCCCGATGTGCAGCGGCGCCACGCTCATGTCGCGGCTCAAACGCGTCTGCTACGCCGTGCCCGACCCGAAAATGGGCTGCCTGGGCGGCGCGACCAACCTCAACGATCTCGCCCGCGTCAACCATCGCCTCGAACTCACCGCCGGCGGCGTCCTCGAGTCCGAATGCCGCGAACTTCTCCAGGCTTTTTTCCGCCTGAAACGCGCCGACGCCGCGCACGCGACCGGCACGCGGCTTTCCGGCGAGTCTTCCTCCGCCGACGATTCCGCGTCTTGAGTCGAAACGCAGGTCTTTCTCGGCCGGGGGGTTGACGGCGCCGCGCACGCGGCGCACCTTGCGCGGCGTTTGTTCATTTTCCCAACCCAAAAACATAAGATCAACATGGCCTACGAACTCCCGAAACTCCCTTACGCCTACGACGCCCTCGCTCCGCACATCGACGCGAAGACGATGGAGATCCATCACACGAAGCACCACCAAGCCTACATCACCAACGTGAACAAGGCCCTCGCCGACGCCGGCGTCTCCGCCCCCGAGTGCGTCTGCGAACTCATCTCCGACCTCTCCAAGCTTCCCGAGTCGATCCGCGGCGCCGTGCGCAACAACGGCGGCGGCCACGCCAACCACGCCTTCTTCTGGAAGATCATCGGCCCCGGCAAGGGCGGCGCCCCCAAGGGCAAGCTCGCCGAGGCCATCGACGCCACCTTCGGCGGTTTCGACAAGTTCAAGGAAGAGTTCACCAAGGCCGCCACCACCCGCTTCGGCTCCGGCTGGGCCTGGCTCTACGTCACCCCGGACAAGAAGCTCGCCGTCGGCTCCACCGCCAACCAGGACAGCCCCCTCATGGGCAAGGCCGTCGCCGGCATCGAAGGCAAACCCGTCATCGGCCTCGATGTCTGGGAACACGCCTACTACCTCAACTACCAGAACCGCCGCCCCGACTACATCGCCGCCTTCTGGAACGTCGTCGACTGGGACGCCGCCGAGGAGAAATACACGAAGGCCGTCGCCTGAGGTTCCTCCACGCATCCGGCGGACGAAGCTTGTGTCATCCGCCTCCTTTCGAAACGCGCCGCTCCGTCGGCGCGTTTTTGCGTTCGCACCTTCCGCCTCTCATCGCGAGAAAACGCCATGCGTTACTACATCGGCAAAAACGGCACCCGGCTCGGCCCCTTCGACGCCCAGGAGGTGCGGGCTCAACTCGACTCCGGCGCCATCTCCCTCGACGACCTCGTCTGGCGCGAGGGCATGCCCGCCTGGGCTCCCGTGCGCAGTGAATTTCCCCCGCCGGACGTTCCTCCTCCGCCTCCCGATCTGACCATCCCGCCGTCCTTCGGCGCGCCACCGATGGTGTCGTCGACACCCGCGCCCGTCGACATCGGGCCCGTTCTCGCCGGGCGCGGTCGCCGGCTCGCCGGAGCCCTTGTCGATTTCACGGTCGCCCTCCTGTGTCTGCTCCCCGGCGTCCTGGCATTTTGGCCGCGCTTCATGGAGCTCATCCAGGAAAGCGTGGAGAACAACACCCAGCCCGACGAAGCGCTCGTCCAAAAACTCTACATGGAGGCCGCCGGTCCCTGGATGTGGCTCCTGCTCGTGCTCTTCGTCGTGCAGATGGCGCTTCTCACCCTTCGCGGCCAGTCCGTCGGCAAGCTGGTCTGCGGCACCCGGATCGTGCGGCTCAACGGCGACCGCGCGGGCTTCGTCCACGCCTTCCTCCTGCGTTATCTGGTCTTCAATGTCGCCACCGGCATCCCCGTGCTCGGCATGCTGCTCGCCCTCATCAACCCGCTGCTGATCTTCCGCGAGGACCGCCGATGCCTGCACGATCTGCTCGCCGGCACCGCCGTCGTCGACGCCTGAGACCGACGCCACCTCGCCCGTTTGCATCCGCCGCGGCGCCGTCACGGCCCGCGGTTTTTTCTTTCTGGCGGCTTGTTCCCTGCTCCACGCTCCCCGCCTTTCGCCCATGCGCTTCTTCAAGTATCACGCCCTCGGCAACGACTACATCGTCATGAACCCGGCCGATTTCCCCGGCTGGTCCGCGCCCACGGTCGAGCAGATCCGCGTCATCTGCCACCGCAACTTCGGCGTCGGCTCCGACGGCATTCTCTGGGGCCCCCTACCCTCCACGAAGGCCCAGTTCGGCCTGCGCATCTTTAATCCCGACGGCTCCGAGGCGGAAAAATCCGGCAACGGTCTGCGCATCTTTTCTCGCTACCTCTGGGACGCCAAACTCGCCACCACGCCGGTCTTCACCATCGAGACGCCCGGCGGCGTCGTGGAGTCCGAGATCAAGGACAACGGCGCGCTCATCACCGTCGAGATGGGCAACGTGAGCTTCGTCTCGACCAAGATCCCGCACGTCGGTCCCGAGCGCGAAGTCGTCAACGAGAAGATCCAGGTGCTCGACCGCGAGTTCACCTACTGCTCCGCCACCATCGGCAATCCCCATTGCGTCCTGCCCCTGCCCGAAGTCTCCGCCGAGCTCGCCCACAAATACGGCCCGCACCTCGAGACGCACCCGAACTTCCCGCGCAAGACGAACGTCCAGTTCCTGCAGGTCCTCGACCGTGCCAACATCCGCATCGAGATCTGGGAACGCGGCGCCGGCTACACCCTCGCCTCGGGCAGCAGCTCCAGCGCCGCGGCCGCCGTCGCGCACAAGCTCGGCCTCGTCGACGGCGACGTCACCGTGCACATGCCCGGAGGCAAGATCGGCATCAAGATCGCCGACGGCTTCGCCATCCGCATGACCGGCACCGTCAACCGCGTCGCCGAAGGCGTCATGCACCCGGAGCTCTTCCAGGTGAAGGTGTGACGTCGTCGCCCGCGACTCCGCGCCTTCATCCGCTTTCTCCGCAAAAAAGACCGCCCGAAACCGGGCGGTCTTTTTCGTATCCGATAAACGGTTACACGCCGTTCAATACTTCACCGCGCAACCGTAGGGCTGGGTGGTGGCGTTGGCGACGGGTTTGCCCTCCTTCACCGCGGCGAGGGCGCTCTTCACGTAGTTTTCCGCCTTCTCGATGTCCTTCGGGTTGCCCGAGCGGATGCTGTCGATCGCGCCGTTGTAGACGAGAACGCCCTCGGGGTTGATCACGAAGATGTGCGGCGTGGTCTTGGCACCGTAGGCCTTGCCCACCTTGCCGTCGACGTCGCGCAGATACGCGGTGGCCGCCGCCTTGGTCTTTTCCTGCCAGGCCTTGGCCGCGGCGGTGTCGTAGTCGCCCTGCTTGCCGGGCGCGGCGGAATTGATCTGGAACCAGACCGCACCGTCGGCGACCGCGGCCTTCTGCGTCGCGGGGATGTTGCCGCTCTTCTCGTAGTGTTTCACCACGAAGGGGCACTCGGGGTTCACCCACTCGAGGACAACCGTCTTGCCCTTGTAGTCGGCCAGGTTGTGGGTCTTGCCGTCGAGGTCGGTCAAGGTGAAGGCCGGCGCGGGTTCGCCGACGGTGGCGGCGCCGAGCACGGCGGCGGCGAAAAGACCGGCGGCGGCGACGCCGGCGCGGAGAATCGAGGGGAGACGGAGTATTTTCATGACGGAGGTAAGACGTTTGCGTTTTTGAGCGGTTTCAGGTTCGTCGGCGCCACCGATAAAGAGGTTCCGGCGATCCGCCACCGGAAGATCGCGTTTTTTCGGCGATTCACGGCCGCAACCCGCCGGTTTCACGCTTCTTCCGGCTCGCCCTCCGGCCTTCTTGCCCGCAGCGTTCGTGAAGTGATCGGCTGGATATCCGACCTCTTCCTCCTCGGCTGGGGCACGCTTTCTTGGAACACCCGCAAAACCTGGCACATCCTGCGCGGCCGCCGCCACCGCTGCCCTTGCCAAGTCGCGAGCGATTCCGGCCGCGCCTACGAAACCGGTTGCGAGGCCGTCACCCATCTTCACTCCCCCGGACGCTTCCGCGCGGTCTGCCCCTTGCTGCAACGTCGCGCCGACGGCGCGTGGGTCTGCTCCGTCGACACCGCCCGGGTCCGCCCTTTCTGGGGCCGGGCGCTTCTCCTGCTCGCCGGCGGCGGCCTCGCCGCCTACCTCGCGGTGACGCTTCTCGCCTTCGCGCTCCTCTCCGCGATGGGCTACCGGGTCTCCTATCGCCAGACCGTCTGGCCTCCTGCCTGGCGCGAACTGCGCGTCGCGCAGGCGCAACGTTATCTCGAAGAAGCCCGCGCGGCCCGCGAAGAAGGCCGCGCCGCCGAGGCCCTTCTCGCCCTTTCCAACGCCTACGAACTCAATCCCGCCGACTACGGCTCCGGATTCCTTCTCGCCCAGCTTTGGCAGGCCGGCCAGCCCGTGCTCGCCGACAACGTCTTTTCCCAACTCTATCGCGACCACCCCGAACACCGCGAACAAACCGCCCAGGCCTGGTATCGGGGCCTCCTCGCCCGCGGCCATTTCACCGCCATCCCGCCCCTCGCCCGGGACCGCCTGCTCGATTCCGGCGATACCCCGCCTTCCCCCGCCTGGATCCAGGCCTTCGTCTTCTCCGTTCGCCGGGTGGAACGCTTCGCAATCGACGAAGAACTGCTCAACGCCCCGCGTCTTTCCCCGTCGCACCGGGCCCTGCTCCGCCTGGAAAAAACGCTCCCCGCCCTAGACACCGCGCGTCGGGTGGAGTTGCTCGTCGAAGCCCTCGCGCACGAACGCGATCCCTTCGCCTGCACCCACCTGCTCCGCCGCCTGCTCGAGGAAAAACGTCCCGACCTCGTGCTCGCGCGACTCGCAAGCTCCGATCTTCCGCTCGGCGACCGGGAAAAAGTCCGGCTCCGCCTCGACGCCCTCGCCGATCTCGGCCGCGACGCCGAACGCGCCGCGCTCGTGCGCCGGGTCCTCGCCCTCCCTGTTAACCCCGCGATCTGGGAACTCCTCAGCTCGCATCTCATCGCGCATCCCGACCGCACGCTCCTTCACCTGGTCGCCGAACACCATCGCCGCGCCCCTCTGCCGCCCGAAGACTCGAACTATCCCCAATTGCTCGCCTGGTTCGCCGCCTGCGGCGTGCATGCCGACGCCGAGCTTCTCTCCGAAGCCGGCTCGTTTCTCGCCCAGGTTGTCGAACGCGACTCACCGAGCATCGACCACGCCCGCCAAGCCTTCCTCGGCCCGCGTTCCGCTTTTCGGCTCGAATCCGTGCTCCCGCTCATCCAGCCCCTTCCCTTGGAACCCGCCTACGCGCTCCACGATCACTACGCGCCGCCGCCCCCGCCCCCCAACTGAGCCGTCGCCATGCTTCACAAAACCACCGCCCAGGAACGCCGCGCCTTGCTCGTCCTCGCCACCTTGATCGTTCTCGGCACCATCGGCCTCTGGGTGCTCAACTGATCCCGAATCCGGCCCGGCCGACGCGTTTCATTTTCCACACGCTTCCGGTTTCCGATCTTCACCCCGTCCATTCCTCCGTCGTGACCACCTCTTCGTCTGCGTCCAAAGCCATCCCCTTCCCCGCCTGGCTCGGCTGGACCGCGATTGTCGCCGCGCTCGTCCTCGCGCTGATCGCCTTCACCCTTCGCCTCGGCCAGAATCAACTTCGCTCCCGCGTCCGCCTCGCCGAGGAGGAGGCCCGTCTCGCCCGGGCGGAACTCCAGGCCGTGCGCAACCAACTCGAGGCCGAACGCATCCTCGCCGCCGCCCAGACGCGCCTGCATCGCGAAATCGTCCCCCAGCCTCCCTCGCCTGCGCCTGCGGCTCCCTGAGCCGGCCGTTTCCCTGCGCAGCGAGCTCGTTGACTTCCCCCCATGCCCCGCACCCGCCGCCCCATCCTTGCGGTCGTCTTCGTTGCCCTCGCGGCCCAACTCATTCTCCTCGTCGCCACACGCGATCACTACGTTCTCCGCGCAACCTCGCAGTTGCGGCGATTCGACGCGGACCGCCAAAAGTTGCGCGACTCGATCGACGCGCAGGAAAAATCTCTCATCGAACTCCGCGCCAAACTTTCCGAAGCCGAGCGCGATAACACCGAGCTCCTCTCCGCCGTGGATGAAACGTCCAAAGTGCTCCCAAAACTCTCCGCTCCGCCTCGAGCCGCACGCATAACCCACGCCGAAGTGGAGTCCCGCTACAAGCGCGCCCGCGAACTCGCCAGGGCCGGCCGCGCCGACTTCCCGATCCCCTGACCGCTCCGGCCTCCGCAAAACAATCTGGACGGACCTTTTCCCTCTCCCACCTTCTCTCCCACTTATGGTCATCAAACCCAAAGTCCGTGGCTTCGTTTGCGTCACCGCCCACCCCGCCGGCTGCGCCGCGCATGTGCAGGAACAGATCGCCTACGTGAAGTCCAAGGGCCCTCTCGCCAACGGCCCCAAGAAGGTCCTCGTGATCGGCTCCTCCACCGGTTACGGCCTCGCCTCGCGCATCTCCGCCGCCTTCGGCTCCGGCGCCGCCACCATCGGCGTCTTCTTCGAGCGCCCCTCCGAGCCCGGCAAACCCGCCACCCCCGGCTGGTATAACACCGCCGCCTTCACCGCCGAGGCCAAGAAGGCCGGCCTCTACGTCCGCAACTTCAACGGCGACGCCTTCTCCGACCAGCTCAAGCAGGAGGTCCTCGCCGCCATCAAGGCCGACCTCGGCCAGGTCGATCTCGTCGTCTACTCCCTCGCCTCCCCGCGCCGCACCCACCCGAAGACCGGCGTCACCCACAAGTCCGTCCTCAAGCCCGTCGGCCAGTCCTACAGCAACAAGACCGTCGACACCGACAAGGGCGTCGTCTCCACCGTCTCCATCGATCCCGCCAACGAGGCCGAGATCGCCGACACCATCGCCGTCATGGGCGGCGAAGACTGGGAGATGTGGATCAACGCCCTCGACGAGGCCAAGCTCCTCGCCCCCGGCGCCACCTCCGTCGCCTACTCCTACATCGGCCCCGAGCTCACCTGGCCCATCTACAAGAACGGCACCATCGGCCTCGCCAAAAACGACCTCGAGCGCGCCGCCAAGTCCATCAACGCCACCCTCAAGCTCAACGGCTACGGCCGCGCCTTCATCTCGGTCAACAAGGCCCTCGTCACCCAGGCCTCGTCCGCCATCCCGGTCGTGCCCCTCTACATTTCGATGCTCTACAAGGTCATGAAGGCCAAGGGCACCCACGAGGGCTGCATCGAGCAGATCGACCGCCTCTTCCGCACCCAGATGTATGGCGGCGACGGTCTCGTCTTCGACGACGCCGGCCGCGTGCGCATCGACGACTGGGAAATGCAGCCCGACGTCCAGGCCGAGGTCGCCAAGATCTGGCCCGAGGTCACCACGGAAAATCTCGCCGAACTCACCGACATCGCCGGCTACCGCGCCGAGTTCCTCAAGCTCTTCGGCTTCGGCATCCCCGGCATCGACTACGACGCGGACATCGATCCGCACGTCGAACTCGGCGCCTGAGCGCCCCTCGTCGTCTCCCGACTTCCAAGCCCGGCTCCCGCAAACGAGCCGGGCTTTTTCGCGCCCGCGCTTCGCCTTCTTGCTCCACGCCCCCCCCGCTCCACGCTCCAAGCTCGGTCCCACCATGCGCCTCGTCCTCCAACGCGTCTCCTCCGCCTCCGTCACCGTCGCCGGCCGAGAAACCGGCGCCATCGGCCGCGGATTGCTCGTTCTTCTCGGTATCGAAAAAGGCGATACGCCCGGGGCCGGCGCCTGGCTCGCGCGCAAGCTCGTCGCCGCGCGCCTCTTTCCCGACGACTCCGGCAAGCTCAACCGCAACATTCGCGAGATCGGCGGCCGCGCCCTCGTCGTCAGCCAGTTCACCCTCTTCGGCACGCTCGACAAAGGCACGCGCCCCGACTTCCACCGCGCCGCCCCGCCCGAGCTCGCCCGCGCCCTCTACGAGACTTTCCTCGGCCAGCTCGAAGCCGAACTCGGCGAACCGGTCGCCCGCGGCGAATTCGGCGCCGACATGCAGGTCGCCCTCGTCAACGACGGCCCCGTCACCCTCATCCTCGACTCGCCGAGGTCCGATCGCTGAACCCACAGATCACACAGATTATCACAGACGAAGGGGCCCTCCATCCTCATCTGTGCCAATCTGTGTTTATCTGTGGGTTAAACCCGGCCCGATCTCGCGCGCCTCACATCGCGTCGTAGATCTGCACGCGCTCCCAGTAGGTTTTGAAGCGCTCGACGAAGGCCTTGTGCACCGGGTCGACCTGATAGGCGTCGTGCGCCGCGACGTCCTTGAAAAGCGCCGTGATCGCGAACGAGTAGCTCGAGTCCACCACCGGGCGCGGCGCGATCGGCGCCGGCGTGCCGATGTGCAACTCGGTCACGCTCGCGATCGGGCGCAGCGACTCGAGGCCCTCCTTGAGAAATTCCTCGCGCTGGGCGGGCGTGAGATCCTTGCGAAGCCAGAAAACGACGGTGTGAACGAGCATGGTTTTATACTGGTGGGTTGAAAGAAAAGAGCCGCACCGTCGCCGCCCCCGCCCCGCCCCCGCGAGCCAAAAAACCCTTTTCACCTCCGCTCGCTTTCCTTCAGGTCTCAGGTTTCCGTTTCTCCGCCCTCCCATCATGCCAAATCCCGTCAACATCCAGCTCATCGGCTCCGAGGTGGCCATCGCTTGGGATGACGGCGTGGAAACCTACTTCACGGGCGAGGAGCTGCGCGCCGCCTCCCCCAGCGCGGAGAACATCGGCGAACAGGACATCCTCGGCAACAAATACGGCGGCGACGGCCCGCGACAGTTCCCCGGTGTCACCGTCCTCGGCTGGGAGCTGGTCGGCAACTACGCCATACGTTTCGACTTCAGCGACCGGCACCGCACCGGCCTCTTCAGCTACGCCTACCTGCGCGAGCTCGCCGACCGACATCGGTAGGGGGCCGGGCCGGCCTTCGTCCCGCCCACGAGCGACGCGATCTCCCTTGCTCGCGAGGCTCCCGCCGCACCGCCCCCGGCGTCCCGCACATTTTGCCAACCGCGCCCCGTCCAAACGCGGAAACGCATTTTTAATTGGTCATTGGACATAGCTCATTGGTCATTTCTCCCATGTCTTCCTTTCCCGCCCGCACCACGCTTCAAGAAATCGAGCTCGGCTCGACCCTCCAACCCAAGTTCGGCCCCGACGGCCTCATCCCCTGCATCGCGCAGGACGCCGCCACCGGTCAGGTGCTCATGTTCGCGTTCATGAACGCCGAGTCCCTCGCCCACACCCTCAAGACCAAGAAGGCCACCTACTGGAGCCGCTCCCGCAACAAGCTCTGGTGCAAGGGCGAGGAGTCCGGAAACGTCCAGTGGGTGAAGGAGCTCTACACCGACTGCGACCAGGACGTCATCCTCATCAAGGTCGAGCAAACCGGCGCCGCCAACGCGTCATGCCACAACGGATACAAGAGCTGCTTCTACCGGAAACTCGTCGATCTCGACGGCACGGACTTCAAGCTCGAGTTCATCGGCCAGCCGCTCTTCGACCCCGCCACCGTCTACAAGAAAAAGTGAACCGGCGCCGGCCGCGCGATCCGGCCGGAAGCGTTTCCGGAAAGCGGCCGCCGAAGACAAAAGACGCCGATCTTGAGGGACTTCCAAACCGACCCTCCCTTTTCCGCAGGCCCGTCGTTCGATGAACGACGGGCTTCGGTTCCCCTCGCGCATCGACGCGCGTTGCGCCCCCGTCCCGCCTTGCGCTCGTCCGGCTCAGAGCCCGATCGCACGGCTGAGCAACCTCGACACCTGGGCGGTTCCGATCTGGCCCAGCGTGCCGTCGAGCACGATCGGCTCCACCATCGAACGGAACGCGTCGGCCGCCGCCCCCGCGGCCGGAACATCAAGCACGCGCAAAACCTCGAGATGTTTCGCCAGCTCGCCCTTCGCCCCGAGCTCGAGCTTCAGATTGAGCGGCATCTCCAACAACGACCGTCCGGGCACCGCGCGCAGCGAACCGTCCCCCTCGAGCTTCAACTGCGGTGAAAGCAGGCGCATGCGGCCGATCTCCACCGATCCGTCCGCGGCCCGCTTCGCCTCGATCACGATCTCCTCGTAAGGCAGATTCGCCAAGGCGCGGGCGACCGAGTTGAACGCGGTGACCCTGGACGCGTGTTTCGCGATCTCGCTGTTTCCCGAAAGCGCGCCGGCCAGACCGGCGAGGCCGGAGACGACGTTGCCCGCCTTCGCGTATTTGTTCGTGTCGAGATCGATCGCTCGGATCACGCCCTGCTTGCCGCTCAGCTTGATTTCGGCGGCCGCGCCGGAAGCGGCGACGGCGGGGTCGCTCCCCTGCCCCTGCACCGAAGCCGCAAGATCGTAGGTGCCGTCGAGTTTCGCGGGCTCGGCGGGAGCGAACGCCTTGAGCAGCGGGCCCACCTTCACGTCACGCCCCTTCACGTCCGCGCCAAGCGCGTAGCTCTGATCGGCGGGCAACCACTTCAGCGAACCGCTCACGTCAAGCGAGCCGCCGGTGCCGAGCAAGGTTTGAAGTTTTTCCAGGCTCGCCGCGTCGTCGGTGAGCGAGAGCCGGCCCTGTGTATTCGTCACTTCGATACCGGGCGCGTAGACGATGCGCGCGAGCGACAGCTCCACCTCGCCGGTCGTGCCCGCCCAAAGCGGGCCGACGGCGGGCTTCTGATCCGAAGTGGAGGCAGAATCGCCGCCGGTTTCGGCGGGCGAGGAGGCCGCGGGCTTGGTGTCCGCCGCGAGCGCGGCGAAGGCCTGCAAATCCTCCACGTAGAGCACCTGGCTCGAAAGTTTGGCCGCGATGTTCGTGTCGGTCTTCGTCGGCTTCAAGGTCGCGTTCAACATGAGGTCGGAACTGCGACCAGCCTTCGCGTTGCGCACCGTAAGCGGAACCTTCGCAACGAGCGTCTCGGACGCGTCGCGCGTCACGTCGGCGTCGATCGTCACCTCGGGCAAATCGCCCGCTCCCGCGGCACGCAGTCCGGTCAGACGCACCTGCGCCGCGGCCTTCATGGTCTCGGCGAGCGAAGCGTTGAAAGTGATCGTGGCCTGACCGGCGCTGAGGCGCGTCTGACCGTGGAGCACCGGCTGATCGGCGAGTTTGGCGAGCAGCGCCTTGAGTTCACCCGTCGCGACCAAGGGGCCGTCGGGCTTTTGCGAAGCGTCGAGCTTCATCGTCACCAGATCGGTGTCGCCGGCCACCACGCGGATACGAGCGATGCTGGCTTCGAGGCCGTCGCTCGTTTGTTTGGCGCGCAGATCCTCGACGCGCACCGCGTCGAAGGCCACGAGCGGCTCGCCGGCGGAAGCATAGGCGACACCCGTCGCGACCAGCGGCTGGCTCGAGGCGATAACAAAACCGTCGCCCTCGGGACGCATCGTCCAGGCGCCGGTCACCGGGCCGCCGAGCGTGAGATCGGGCACGAAGGTTTTCACCCACTCGGCGGGCACGCCGAGAAGCGTCGCCTCGGCGAGATCGGCGCCGGCGCGGCTCGGGGAAACTTTGGTCGACGCCAGCGCAACGGCGAAAGGTTGCACGGTGCGCACGGCGAGCACCGGCGTGTCGCCGTTCAGATCGAGTTGGAAGGTCTCGATGCGCAGCTGATCGGCGCCGGCCTCGAGGGAAAACTTCGACGCGAGTGTGAGCGGGCTGAGCGTGAGGAAACCTAGGGCCTGCTCGACCGAGGCGCGGTCCTCGCGCTTCACGTAACCCAGCGTGGCGAGCGTATCGCCCCAGACGGGCACCGCGCGCGCCTCGAGTTTTTCCATGGCGAGCCCGAAGTCGCCGGAGAGCGTCAACTTGTCGGAGCCGCGCGCGGACAACTTGCCCTCGCCGGTGATCGCGGTGCGCGGCAGCGGCAGGTTCAAAACGAAGGGCGCGAGATCCTCGTCGCTGATCGCGATCTTCCAGCGACCGGGCAACTCGGCGGCGCCGGGCGCCCAGCTCGTGTCGAGTTCGAGAAGCGGTTTTTCGCCGGCGAGAAGACGCAGCGCGTAGGTCTCCCCCGGGCCTTGGCGGGCGACGTCGATCTTGGCCTGCAGTTTCGCGGGCTCGGCGAGCAGCTTGCTCGTCGCGAGCGCCTCGGCGACGGCGCTCAGCGCGTCGAGCCGGCCGGAGGCGTCGAGCTTCGGCGAAAGCGTGAACGCGGCGACCACCGAACCGGCGGCGGACTTCGCCTCGATCTTGAAGTCGAGTTTGCCCGCCTGCCCGGCACGGATGCCACCGCCGGTGAGCGTGAAGGTGGCATCGAGCGCCTGCTCGCCCGCGACGCGGATGCGCCCGGCGATGTCGATGCCGTCGACGTGGAGTTCGGGAAGCTCGGCGACATCGAGGATGCCCGAGAACGGTTTCGCCGGCTCGGATTTTTTCGGTGCCCCGACGGATGCTGGCGATGCTTCGAGCGCGGCGGGATCGATCTCGACGACGATGTCACGGGCAACGAGAGCGCGCACGGTGACCTTGCCACCCGCGAGGTCGGTCAGCGGCGCGTCGGCGCGGAAGTCTGGCACGGTGAGCTTCAGACCGGGTTGCTCGATCTTGAGACCGCGCAAGCTCGCGCCGTCGAGCCCGACATCGACGCGCTCCACCGTGCCGCCTTGGTCGGCGAGAACCTTGCGCGTCGCGAAGGTCTGGACGGCCGAGGTGAACGCGGCGACCACCACGATCGCCACCAGCAGGATCGGGGTGAGAACAAGGACGAGGATGAGTTTGCTGCGACGGGACAGGGCCATGACGGAAAGGGGAATAGACGCCCACCACGTCGGAAAGTTGCCCGCGCGTCAAACGGGCCCGCAAACCTGCGGCTGCGGTGACACGATCGGCGTTGCACCGAAGTTGTCTTGCAACTTCGACTTTCGTCCATGTCCGAGGACGAAATCTTCGCCGCGTTCGTCTGCGCCGCTCTCTGCGCCATCACCTGGCTGCGCTGGGCCTACGTCGTGACGGTCATTCGCCAGCTGCATCCCGCGCCGTCCGCCTACCTCGCGCCATGGGTCGCGGTGCCGCTGACCGGCGCGCTGGTGTTCGCGATCCTCGCCCGCTTCGCGAGCCATGACGTGCGCGACAGCGGGATCTACATCGGGTTTTATCTGCTGATGACCGCGGCGGCCACCGGGCTCGGCGTCGGACTCCTCGAGCGGCTCGGCCTCAGCTTGCGCGACGACGTGATCGAACGTCGCAATCCCGCCGCTTGTCTCGCCTGGTCCGGAGCGATCATCGGACTCGGCCTCGCCTTCGCCGGTGCCAACGTCGGCGACGGTCCGGGATGGTGGGTGGTCGTGTTCAGCGGTGGTCTCTCCGTCGGTGCATTGTTGCTCCTCTGGATCGTGCTCGATCGCGCTGGACACGCCGGCGAAGCGATTTTGATCGAGCGCAACGAAGAAGCCGGCCTGCGGGTCGCGGGCTGGTTCGTCGCCGTAGGCGCGATCACCGGTCGAGCCGCGGCGGGTGATTGGATCAGCGCCCGGGGGACGGTCGACGATTTCATCGCGATCGCTTGGGTGGCACTGGTCCTCACCGTCGTCGCGGCTTGGGTAGAATCGTCCTTCAACCACCGCGCGCCCGGCACAAGCGGCGGCGTCCGCTCCCCGCTTCGCGGCGCGATCATCGGCCTGCTATGGGTCGGAATCGCCGCCGGCTATCTGATTCACCTCGGTCATTGGTGATGCCCACGCTCGCCTCGCAAATCGATGGTCCGTGGCTTCGTGGCGAAGCCATTTCCGCGGAGGCCGCGCGCGTCGTGCGGGAGGCGATGATCTTCGAACATTGCAAATGGGATCCGCAGGTCGGCGACGTCCCCGTGCTGCATCCCGCGGCCTTGATTCTGCGACGCGAAACTTGGAACGAACTCGCCCAACTCGCCGAAAATATGGATGCGGAGATCCGCGAGGCCGAGCGCGCCATCCTCGCCTCGCCCGCGGCCCTGCGCGAACTCGGCCTCCCGTGGTCTCTTCGCCGCGCCCTCGTCTCGGCGGGCGCGACGAGCTCGGCGGCCGACGGCTCCTTTCGCGTGTCGCGCTTCGATTTTCACCACACCGGCGAAGGCTGGCGTGTGTCCGAGGTGAACAGCGACGTGCCCGGCGGCTACATCGAGTCGAGCGGCTTCGCGGCGGAGATGGCCGCGCACTATCCGAGCGCCACGCCGACCGGCGATCCGGCCGCGGCCCTCGTTGCGGCACTGCGTGCGGCGCATCCGACCGGCGCGCGCGTCGGACTCGTCCACGCCACCGCCTACACCGACGACCGGCAGGTCATGGTTTTCCTGTCGCGTCGGCTCACCGCCGCCGGCTTCGAGACGGTGCTCCTCGCGCCGGATTCTCTGCGCTGGCGAAATGGACGCGCCGAGACGCTCGATGGCGGCGCGCTCGATCACCTCTTCCGCTTTTTCCCCGCCGAGTGGCTGCCCAACCTCGGCTGGCGTTCCGGCTGGAAAAACTTCACGCGTCCGGACGGCACTCCACAGGCCAATCCACCCTCGGCGATCGTCTCCCAATCGAAGCGTTTCCCCCTCGCCTGCCGCCGACTCGGTCTGCGGCTCCCTACGTGGGACGCGCTCGTGCCGGAAACCCGCGATCCGCGCCAAGTGCAGGCGGCGGAGCTCGACGCGTGGGTGCTGAAGCCCGCGCTCGGCCGCGTCGGCGAAGACATCGGCATCGCCGGAGCAACAGGCCCACGTGAGCTCGTGAAGATCCGGCGCGCCGCACGCCGTCACGCTCCACACTGGGCCGCGCAACGTCGCTTTTCCGCCCTGCCCTGGAACACCGATCGCGGCGTGTTTTTCCCCTGTATCGGCGTATATGTCGTGAACGGACTCGCCGCCGGCGTCTACGGCCGCGTCGCGCCTCGTCCCTTGATCGACTCGCACGCGCAGGATGTCGCGGTCCTGCTCGAACCCACATCGCCTGCGTCGCACGTAAGCGCCGAAGCGCCCGTCGAAAACTTCCCGCCATGATCGCCCGACAAACCTTCTCCATCTGGGCGCCGCCCGAATCGCCGTGGTCGGCGTGGGCCAAGCCCTCGCTCTTCTTCGACCTCGACCGCGTCTTCGCCAACGCACCCGATGAGGGGCCGATCACGGTGGAGGCGGCGCCGTGGTTGCCGATCTTCGATCAGCGCACCGCCGTCGTGATCGACCTGCCCGGCGTGGTCTCCGTCACACGAGGCCTGCAACTCGCGCGCCGCGGATATCGCCCCGTCCCGCTCTTCAACACCACGCACGGACGGGACGCGGTCATCCCGGTGCGCGACATCCTCGAAGGCCTCAACACTGGGCGTCGCGTCATCCCCGCGACGGGCATTCCCGCGGATGCGCCGCCGGCATTTCTCCTCGACTCGCAACGTCTCGGCGGCACTCCGCTGCCCGGCCGCTACGACAACCGCTGGACCGTGCTGCCGCAGGATTTCCCCTCCGCCGCCAAACTGCGCGAACACGGCATGGTGGCCGTGCTGCTCTGGCAACTACACCACGCGCAACCCGCCGACGACCTCGCTCACGTCCTCCGTCGCTGGCAGGATGCGGGCCTCGACATCTATCTCGAATTCGGCGACCTGGCTTCGCCGCCGGTGCCGCTGAAGGTGCATCGCCCTTCGCGTTACAAATCGATTCTCCACCGCCTCTTCGTCCTCTCCGGCCTGAGACGCAACAGCGCGGGCGGTTTCGGCTCTGTCGTCCCCGAGCCCTCCCAAGGCGGTCGCGGTTGATCTGCGCGGCGCCTCCCGCGCCATCACCGCAAACCGGCGCGCTGGCTGAGCCGCCGGACACGCAAAGGATTTAGGCGCCCGCCGCCTGCGCGAAGGCCGCGATGATGCCGTCGAAGCTGCCATTGGAGAAGAAGACGACCACGCGCTGTTTTGTTGCCGAGAACGCGGTCGGATCAGCCGGAGCAGCGGACTCCGACACGGCAAACGCGGCGGCTTTCAACTTTTCCAACACCTCCGCGTTGGTCGGCGCGGTCGCGGCGTGCACGCCCTGCGTCTCGAGATGCTCGACCACGGCTTCGGCGTCGAAGCGGTCCGACTCCTTGAGTTTGTCGGCGCGGTTGACGGCGCCGATGAACACCTCGTCGGCGAGCGCGAGCGCGCGCATGAAACCCGCTTGCAGCGTCTTGGTCCGCGCGGTGTTGCTGCGCGGCTCGAACACCGCCGTGAGCAGCGCTCCCGGGTGGCGGTTGCGCAGGCTCGTGAGCGTCTCGGCGATCGCGGTCGGATGATGACCGAAATCCTCGATCACCGTGAGGTCCG
>Ga0065721_10048731_pt1 | contig 106197 bp, 77 predicted proteins | sample Mesricmetagenome_FD_59108 | JGI IMG/M metagenome (GOLD analysis project Ga0065721, IMG submission 59108) | Mesophilic microbial community from rice straw/compost enrichment Sample: eDNA_1 v2 (version 2) | ecosystem: Engineered > Solid waste > Grass > Composting > Bioreactor | place: USA...
ATACGTCAACGCAGTCAATGAAACGGTCGATGCGGCATTCGCTTGAGCGATACCGAAGGAGATCAAGGCTGCCGCCAACAACGTCGGGCAGGACGTTTTCTTTTTCATGTCGTCTTTGTTTGGTTGGTGTCCGTTTTGCGACATGCACTCCCCGTGCCAAGAAGCCCCCCACCCGCGTGGCGATCCCAGCCGATCGAGAACACGAAGCAACTCATAGCGCGTGCGACCTTCACGTAGCACCGTGTAAGTTGTTTGACAGAAACTCATTACAATTCCCGTCGCACTTCGGATGCAATAGCGACGATCGGAGAGACTCAAAAGAAAAATTTGGCGCGAACGCTCCAAGCGGTCGAATCGCCTGCCAAAAGGCCTTCCAGCACCTCGGACACTGCCCACTTTTCGACAGCCCCTTGAGCAGTGGGCTACCGCGTCGCCGCGCAGCGGACACACGTGCGCGCCCTTCCGCTGAACGCTTTCGATTCCGCCGGAATCACGATCGCCCAAAAAAATACCGCGGGCGGGGGTGCGTGCTCCCCCACCCGCGGCTTGACCTAAAATTCGGGATGTCGATTCAGCCGAGCATTTCCGGGAGGCGGGTTCTCAGCGCCTGATAGGGATACGGCGTGGGTGTCGGCGGCGGGACCGGGATCACAATCCGCAGCTCGATCTTCGTGATGCGGTTGTTGATGCGGTTCGCCTGCGCGCGCGGAAGCCGGTTGCTCACGATGCGGCGAAGCTGGTTCGCCAGCGAGCGCGCCTTCCGCTGCACGAAGGCCGAGGAATATTTCAAGGTCGCCAGCTTGTAAAAGCGTTGAGCCCGCTTCGGATTCAAGCGAACGAGCCGGACGGTCGGCTGCTTGACCCGCGCAGGAGGCGCAGCTCCGTTTGGGAGGCGCTTGAGCTGATTCAGATAGCGCTGCTCCTTTTTCCGGTCGGCGGGGGTGGCCGCCTCCGCGCTCGTTACCGGCACGAGCACTCCCGCCATTACAGCCCCCAACATCGTCGATCGAAGGATGGTTTTCATATCGGCGGGCATTCTCCGTGCGTGAGCGCTTCTCACAACTCGTAAATGCATCCTTATTGCAAGATAAGCAGGATCCCCGACAGGGTCGTGGGGGATTGACCTTGCACGGAGAAAACGGTTGCGCGGCAGCCGGTGGATGGGCACGGTTTTCGGCTCGCGTCATGTCCCGCCGCAACGTCCTTTTGCTGAATTCCATGAAGTTCCTGGGGGGCGGGGAAACCTGGATGCTCGGGATGGCGCGACACCTGGCCGATCGCGGGCACAAGGCGATCCTCGTGGCGCGTCCCCGCACCGAGATGCTGGCGCAGGCGGCGGCGGCGGGTTTGCCGGCGATCCCGCTGTGGATCGCGGGGGATCTCAATCCCATCCTGCTCTGGAAACTCGCGGCAATCGTGCGGCGGCACGACATCGACACGATCGTGGCCAACACCGGACGCGACATTCGCATTGCCGGTCTGGTGCGATTGATCCGCCCCAACGTGCGGGTCGTCGGCCTCTACCAGGTCGACCGGCCGATGCGCAACAAGTGGAACTACCGGCTCACGTTCAATCACTTCGCCGATGCGCTGGTCGTCAATTCCCAGTCCACGCGACGCACGATCCTTGCCAGCAGCCCGTGGCTGAATGAGCGCAAGCTGCGCGTGATCGGACACGGCATCGATCCCACGCCGTATCTGGGCGCACCGGATCCGGCGGTGCGGGAATCCTTCGGCGTGCCCGCGGACGCGTTTGTCATCGGCTTCGTCGGCCGCCTCTCCGGGCAGAAGGGCATTTCCCCACTGCTGGCCGCGATGGAAATCCTCTCCAGCGAGCATCCCACCGCGCATCTCGTGATCGCGGGCACGGGCACGCTCGAGAACAAGGTGCGCGCCGCGGCGGAGAAGAATCCACGCATTCATCCGCTCGGGTTTCGCAAGGACGTGCCGGAGTTGATGAAATCGTTCGACCTGCTTCTGACGCCGTCGATCTGGGAAGGCTTCGGACTCGTCCTGATCGAGGCAATGGCCGCCGGGACGGCCTGCGTCGCGTCGAACGTAAGCAGCATTCCGGAGATCATCGAACACGAGCGCAACGGGCTCCTTGTCCCGCCGGACGATCCAGCCGCGCTGGCGGCCGCTGCCGGACGGATGATCACCGACGCCGCCCTGCGCGAACGTCTGGCCGCTCAGGGCCGCCGGGACGTGCTGGAGAAATTCACGATCGACCGCATGCTCCGCGGTTACGAGGACCTCTTCGACGCGGTTCACCGCTGACCGGCGCGAAACGCGGATTCAAGGCCCTCCCGGACGCACTCGAAGCAGGGCGTGGGGCTCGTTCATCGGGTGTCGATACTCGGTGAGCACATCCACAGCGGTGCGTTCCGCGATCTTGGCCCACGCGGGGGGCGCACCATCCCTGCGCCATGTATCGATCGCGTAGATGTTTCCGGGAACACTCGGCCAGACGATCCGGAAATCATCCGACTCTCCGGAAAGCACCTCGGTGGCCAGCGTGACGCGCGAGGCTGCCGAAACGGGAGACGTTCCAAAGTAGACCTCCATGTAGTCGCTCTGCCCGTCCTCGTCGGTATCGACGAGATGGATGTCCGTCCCAATGTCCGCCTCAGTGAGGTCATCCAGTCCATCTCCGTCGGTGTCGAGGACCTGCACGCTGGCGACAATCCGCTGCTCGGTCCCGTCGTCCACAAAGCGAACGAGGAGCTGTTTCGACGCCGCCGACCAGAACCAGCCTGTCTCCATGGACGCCAGGGCCGCCAGGGAAGCGGCCTCCGGCACGAGCCTGCTGCCGATGAGAACCATCACCGGGCGCTGTGTCCACCGATTCGCGCGCAGCACCGCGGCCCGCGGAAAATTCGGCGAAAAGACGGAGGAATTTCCCAGCTCGACCGCTTTCTTCGTGAAGCGGAGCGTATTCTCGCGCGGCCACTTCGCCACGAATTTCGTGAGACTGTAGGCGCTTTGAAGTTCGTGATTCCTCGTGATGCCGTCGTCCTCGTAGAGCGTGTAGCTGGTCCGGGTCGAACCCGGGTAGACGTCGATGGTCAGGGGATCGAGAGGCTTCTGATCCGCATGGGAAATTTCCGGGCCGCTCGGGATGATCGCCCCCTCCTTCACGAAGACGGGGATCTGGTCCAGCGTGGCAGGGACGCTGATCGTCCGTCCGCCCTGGTAGCTGACGTTCGGATCGAAGAAATCATACCACGTCCCCCCGGGCAGCCAGACCGAGACGTTTGTATTCGTCGTGGCAAGCGCGGGGGCAACGAGGAGCCAGTCGCCAAAGTAGTATTGCCTGTCGATCGACCATGCCTCGGGATTGTCGGGGTGCTCGAGCGCCATGGCGCGCATCATCGGAATGCCATCACGTGCGCCCTGCCATGCGGTGGTGTAAATATAGGGGAGCAACCGGTAGCGGATCTTCAGGTATCGGCGGAGGTTTTCCTGCGCGCGCTCGCCGTAGATCCAGGGCTCGCGGCCGTCGTGCCCGTGCGTGCGCATGATGCCGTTGAACGCGCCGAATTGCGCGACCCAGCGGATGTAGAGGTTGTCGGCCGGTTTCGCAAAAAAACCTCCGAGGTCGTGGGACGACCACGGGTAGCCGGAGAGTCCGAGCGCGAGGGTTCCGGTGATCTGCTCGCTCATCTCGGAGATCGAGTTCGCAATGTCGCCCGACCACGTCGCGGCAAAATGGTGATTTGCGAATCCCCCGCGTGTGAAGAACACCGGCCGCTGCGCGGTCGTGGCCTCCAGCCAGCGTTCGTGAACGACCTTCGCCGCGCGGTTGGCCATGAGGTTGTCGCCGTCGACATCAAACTCGTCGGGCCAGAACCATTCGCCATATCCAGGCTGGATGGCATTCACCCAATGCGCCTGCCACCAGTTTTCGACCACGGCCGGGTCGGTGAAGTTGCCATTGCCGGCCTCGGGCGTGCCCTTGTTGTTGTGCAGTCCCACATGGAATCCGAGGCGCCTCGCCTCGTCGAACATCGACGGGAGATCCGGGAAGCGCGTGTCATCCCAGCGGTGCGGATGAAACTTTCCTCCGCGCCAGCCGAAATCGAAGACATACGAGTCGGTCGGGTAATCCTCCGCGCGGAGCCGGTTGATCCACTCGGAAAACTCGGCCTGGGTCGCGTTGTCGACGCCGTATTTCGAAAGCATGAAGCCGTAGGCCCATTTCGGAAACAGGCTCATGCCACCGGTCAGCCGGGAGTGGAGTCCCAGCACGGTCTTGAAGTCGCCCGCCATGAACCAGTAGTCGAGGAAGTGCTCAGTGCGAAAGCCGCCGGAGGCGTCGAACGCGGTGTTCTTTTCCACGGTGTTCAAAAACACGCCGTAGCCCGCGGTGCTCATAAAGAACGGAACGACCGTGCGCCCGTGGGTCACGGTGAACTCGTTGTAGCCCGCGCTCTTGTTGAGCGGCCGGGAGCGTCCGTGATCGCCGGATCCAAAGCCGAATCTCGCATGGGGCCCACCGGGCTCCGTGCGCACGACGCCGCGCGTGCTCCGCTCGGCATACATTCCCTCTGCGTCGGAATCCTTCACGATCAGGGTCGTGTTCGCGGCGTCATACATCTGCAGGCGGAACGGGCTCTTCTGCGCGCGAATCGTCATCGCGCCGGTGTGGATGCCGATGTAATCCCCGTGGTCCTGCACGGTGCAGGAAACGGGCGGCCAGTCGTAACGCTGGACCATGAAATAGTCCGGGTGGTTGTCGGGCCGGAAGACGCCATCCGGCGAATACTGGATCCGGACCATGCGATCGGTGTTCAGCGTCACCCGGACCTGGGCACCGCCCTCGAGATCGAAACGCACGAGGTTTCCCTCCACGATGTGGTCCACGTAATCGGGGACGCCGATTCGTGCCTGCAGCTGCGCCGAGAAGGTCAGCGGAAGATCCGGCCGGTTGTCCGCGTTGCTGACGATGCGGACCGAGCCGGAATACTCCGGCTTCGCGACCGCAGGCTGGATCGATACCAGCAGTCGCAGCTCATCACTCGCCTCCCGCGAAAGCGTAAAGGGATAGGCTGCGGGATCCGCAGGATCGAATTCCGCGCCGTTGAGGAACGCCCGGAGCGTGAAGTCCCCGAGCGTCGTCGTGTCGATCTCCGAGATGGAAATGCCACCCCCGTCCGCTCCGATGTTCGTCACCAGCACCTCCCGGGTTTGCGACTCACCCGGCGCGACGGAACCGAAGTTCACCGATTCCTCGGAGACGGCGATCCCGGCCCTCCCGCTGATCCACTTTTGCAACAGATGACTTTCCGTTTCGACGCGGTCCTGGCCGGCGACATCGCGGTTGTAGACGAGCACCTCGGCGATCTGCCCGTCGTAGGGATCGGTGGTGCCGTTGTTGCGGCCATTGTTTCCCATGTCGAAGCGGGTGAGCGCAGGCAGCGTCACCCGCGTGGAGGAGGACGCCACCTCGGTCCCATCGACGTAGAGCCGGGCCTCCACCGGACTGACGAAACGCGCGGTGACGACGTGAAGCTGGGCGTCGTTGAACCGGGCGGGAGACGACGTCTCGGTCCATGTCGGATTGCGACGAAACAGGGCAAGGCATCCGGGACCGCCGGGGCCTTCATTGGTGAACCGGATGCCAAACATCCGGTCGTTCGCACCGGGATCGACCAGCGAGAAAATCACCCCATTGCGCGTGGTATTGGAGCGCACCACCGCAAAGATCGTGAAGGGATACGCCGTGACCGGAGAGGCGTTGCGGCTCAAATAATCCGCCCCGTCGAAGTCCGAGGGCTGGAACGCGACCACCGGCAATCCGCCAAATCCCGGCCCCGGCTGGATGAACGTCGGCGTGCCCCGTGGGTCGCCCAGATCCAGACCGCTCCCGGAAAGATCCTTCCATGCGGTCACCTTTTGACCATCGAGCAGGGAGGCATTGCCGGCGCCGTCGATGTCGGTCGCATCGAAATGAAGTTTCAAGCCGGTCGTCACCGGCGGTGCCGCAACGGCGGGCAATGCAAACCCGGCAAGAAGGAAAAGAAGGGCAGGCGGTCTCATGGTCACGTGTCGTCCGTTGCGGCACCGCATCCGCACCGCGGATGGCCGGCGTTGGTCGCAAAGACGCGAAGGGGATGTGGAAGTGGGAAACGGCGGCTTCCCACTCCCGTCTCGCAGTCAAACAGAGGGGTCTGGCAGTCTCAGGCGCAGGTCGTCGTTCGCGTGCGACGACCGAAGACGATGAACGCAAGCCCGCCGGCGACCAGGATGCTCCACTCCGCCGGCTCCGGCACGGCGGCGAGAGCCTGTCCGGGATTGTCATGGAGCCAGGCGATCTGCCCGGCGGTCAGCGCGGCATCGTAGATCTGCACGTCGTCGATGAGCCCGAGATAGGGATCGATATGCTGCACGTTCGATCCGGTGGTGGAGTTGTTGCGGGTCAGCCGCCCGATCTGGAAATAGTTGAGCGACGAAATCGCATCCGTCGTCATGGTCTGGGTGCCGCGCTGCACGCCGTCCACGTAGAGAACGATCTCGTTGGCCGTCGTGTTCACCGTCATCGCGATGTGATGCCACTGGCCGTCGTTGATCGGATTATCGAGATCAAGGATGCCCGTCGCCTGATCGCCGACATCTGCGGTGCCGGTGGGACGATTCCGTGCGGTGGCGACCAGCTCGCCGGGCGTCGGCGTGGTGTCGTTCAAACGACCGACGCCAAGATCCGTGTAGGTGCGGTAGGGAGTCGTGTTGCCCGCCGAAAGGACCGTGTTGCGATTGCCGGCGGTGTCGGTGGTGTTGATCCACGCGGAGAAGGTGAGCTGGCCGGCGGACGTGAGAAGACTCAGAAAGCTGGCGTTGCCCATGTCCACAAATCCCGTCGTCGCGACGCCGTTGAATTGGTAGGCGTTTCCGGAAATTCCGGCGAGTCCGGTGGTGACCCCGGATTGGATGGCGCCGCTGGAGCTTCCCGCCACCGAATTGGCGGCAATGGCCGCACCGGCGGCTTCATCGAATTTATACCATGCCACCAGCGAGGGATCGTAAAGCTGGGCATGGCTGGGCAGTGCGAAACCGCAGAGGACTGCGGCGAGAGTGATTGCGGATTTGTTCATGGGGTGTGTGGTGGATTTCTGGAACGGGAGGTGAGGCGGAACGGATGAATTCGGATGCGGCGTCGCCGTTCCTCAGGCCCGCGTTTTCCTGCGGAGGAACAGGCAGAGAACCCCAAGACCGATTCCGGCGAGCACGAACGTGCCCGGCTCGGGGACGGCCTGCCCGGGATTCTCGTAGAGGAACAGGATGTCGGATTCCGAGAGGGCCGTATCGTAAACCTGCACGTCGTCGATGAACCCGCCGTAATAGTCCGTCGGCGAGGAGCGCCCGAGCCGCCCGACCTCGAAATTATTGAAGGTCGGAAACGCGAGGCTCGCTCCGCTCAACGTCTGAACCCCGAACAGCTCTCCATCGACATACAGCCGGAGCTGGTCGCTCTCGGCGGTCAGGTCGATCGTCATGACCAGTTGGTGCCACTCGTCGTCGTTGATCGGGATGCCGCTCGACGTATTGACCCCATTGCCCGCAGCCCGGTTGCGCGCATATGCGGCGCCCGGATCGATCCCGCTGCTCGCGTCTCCCGTGCCGGAGTATCCGAGATCGGCATACCGGTCGTTGACCGTGTCATTTCCAGCAAAGACGACCACATTCCGCGTGCCGACGCTCACCGAGGTTTTGACCCAGGCGGAGAACGTCAGCTGTTGCGATGTGTTGATCGAGGGGAAGAAGTTCGCGTCGCCCATGTCGACGAAACCGGAACCGTCGTCGAACAGGTAGGCGTTTCCCGAAATTCCCGGCATCCCGGGAAAGACGCCGCCGGAAATGGCCCCGACGGAACTTCCCGGAACGGAATTGAGTGCAATGGTCGCGTCCTCGTCCTCATCAAATCGATACCATGCCACGAGGGAAGCGTGACTGGGCAGGGTGAGTCCGAGGGTGGCCGCGGCGATCAGGAGGAAATGTCGGTTCATGGGGATTGGATGCAGGGCATGCGAAGGACGCAAACCGCCCTTCGACAGGAGTTACGGATTCCCTGTCCAAAACCCGACAGAGTTTTTCTTCGTCAGCGACGATCGGATGCGGACCCGGCATCCGTTGACTCTCCGCCACCCTGCGCCATGAGGCTCTCGGCCTCACGCAGGAGAAGCAGGACCGCGTGCTGGTTATACCAGAGGGTGCCGTCGGGATTGCGGATCGCGAACGGCCTCCCGATCCACGAATCGACCTCCTTGCGCGCCTCCTCGACAGCCTTGCGGGCGGCGTCGACGTTTCCAAACTCGAAATCGATCATCGCGAGAAGCAGATGGTTGGAAACCCTGCGGTGCTCGCTGTTGGACGCCATCCCGAGGCTCGCTCTCGCGCGCTCGGCGGCCGTCTCGAGGTCGCCGTTCCGGTAGGCGAGAAGCGCGAGGGAAAACTGCTGCCACGCCAGAAGATGGGCGCTCTTGTCCTTCCTTGCCAGCGAGGCCTCGAGCACCTCTCCGAGGGGGGCGAGTTTCTCCAGCGTCGGCTGATCGGCGCGCTCCAGGAGCGTCGCCTTGACCACGTGCTCGGCGACAATCGGATTGGACGAACGGGCAAAGCGCTCGATCGCGAGCCGGCGGAGTTCCTCGAACTGTCCCGGCTCCCCCCACTCGCTCACGGCGGTGGCGATGGAAAGAAACTCGAAGGAAATGCCCTCGGAATCGGTCATGTCCACACTCGTGAGCACGATGCCGAGCAGGTAGAAGCGCTTCGCCGCCACCTGCCAGCGCCCCTGCATGAGGTTCCAATTGGCCACTTTTGTGAGGACGTTGGCGGCCTCGAGCGAACGCGGGACCCGGTCGGCGGGAAGCCCCTCCACGAGTTTGTCCGCCTGTGCCACCTCGTTGTATCTCAACAGCACCGCCGCCTGTCTCACGAGATCGGCCGCCTGGGCGTATTCGCGAAGCCGCACCTCGTTGGCGGTCGCCTGCTCGGCCACCACGCGCAACCTCGCCTGCTCCTGACGCGCCTCGCGCTCCCGCAGGAAGAGCCACATCGCAACGCCGAAGCCGCCCAGCAGACCAAACAGCGCCACAGCGCCCGCAGCGAACACGGCGCGGTGACGGCGCACCGCTTTCGTCAGCAGATACCAGCGGCTCGGCGGCCGGGCCAGCACCGGCTCTTCGCGAAGATGGCGTTGCACGTCCATCGCGAGCCCGTTGGCGGTTTCGTAGCGACGCTGGCGTTCCTTCTCGACCGCCTTGAGCACGATCCAATCCAGATCCCCCTCCAGCAGCGCCGGCAGCCGCTGTGGCTCCACCCCACGCTCACTCGCGACTTTTTCCAGCTCTCCGGCCGGCATCTCCCTCAGCATCGCCGAGGGCCGCCGCACGCGCCCCTCGCGGAGGATGCTCCGAATCTCCTCCACGCCCCGGCCTTCAAGCCGCTCGAACTTCGCCGGAGGACAGCCCGCGAGCAATTCACACAACAAGGCGCCGAGACTGTAAATGTCACTGCGCGTGTCGATGTCCACGCTTCCCTCGGCCTGCTCCGGGCTCATGTAGATCGGAGTGCCAATGAACTGCCCTGGCTTCGTGGCGGTCGATTCCGGATCGATCCCTCCGGCGGTGGCCTTCGCGATGCCGAAATCGATCACCTTCGGAACCGCGCGACCGTCCTGCTCCCGGACAAGCACATTTGACGGCTTGATGTCGCGATGAATCACGCCCTTCTGGTGCGCGTGCTGAATCGCCTCGCACACGAGAACGAACAGCTCCAGACGCTCGCGCAAACCGAGCCGCTTGCGATCGCAGAAATCCGTGATCTTCTCGCCATCCGCCAGCTCCATCACAAAAAACGGCCGGCCCGATGCCGTGGCACCCGCATCCAGCACGCGCGCGATATACGGGTGATCCATCAGCGCGAGCGCCTGACGCTCGAGCTCGAATCGCGCAATCACGCTCTCGGTATCCATCCCCAGCCGGATGATCTTCAACGCGACCTTCCGCCGCACCGGCTCCTCCTGCTCCACCAGATACACAACGCCGCACCCGCCTGCTCCAATCCGCTCGATCAGCCGGTAGCGGCCGATCCGGGCACCCAGTTCCTCCTCTCCATTGGACAGGACTCCTTCGGCGCGACCGGTCGGTGGTTGCACGGGAACCGCGAAAAACTTCTCCGCGTCGGCGCGCACCTCGAGCATCCCATCCAGCAGCTTCCGCAACTCCGGATTTCCCCCGCACACGTAGTCGAGAAACGCGCGCCGCTCCTCGTCATCGGTCAGGCCGGACGCCATATCGAACAGCAGTTGTTCGATCGGCACGCTCATTCGTCACCGGTCTCTTCGCGAATCATCCGGAACAGTCGGGCCTTTGCAAAGGCCCACTGCCGCTCGACCGTGCGCTCGGTCACGCCGTCCATGGCCGCGACCTCCTTGTTCGTCAATCCGCCGAAGAACTTCAGCGTGATCACGCGCGCGCTTTCCGGATCCTCGCGTTCGAGACGGCCCAGCATCTCGTCCACCATCAACACGCGCTCATCCAGCGTCGTGTCCGAGATGTCCAGTCCCGTCGAATCGATATCGATCGTCCCGGCGTTCGAGCCCCGCTTCAGGCTCATCTTCGCACGGGCGCGATCCACGAGGATGTGACGCATCGCCTGCGCTGCAACGCGGAAAAAATGCGCGCGGTCGTTCCAGAGACGGCTCTCGCTGCCGGAAAGCTTGATCCACGCCTCGTGCACCAGCGCAGTCGCCTGCAGCGTGCCCTGAAACGCCCCCTTCGCCATCAACATGCGCGCCACGTTGCGGAGTTCGTCGTAAACAAGCGGCAACAGTTCCGCCGGCGGCAGACAGCCGTCGCCGCTGGAGGTTTCAAGAATTCGTGTGAGCTCGTTCAACGGTCCCGGGAGGTGAATCGTCGTGAAGCGGCAACTATTGGACAAAATGCCGCGCCCGGAAAGCGGCTTTCCTTCCCGGTCGGAAACAGCCAGGCATGGCTGATCCATCACGGACACGTGCCCAAGCAACGAACCGTCGACATCAACGAGTGGCGCGCCGAGGTAACTCACCGCGCCGAAACCTCGCCGTTGTGCGCCGGCGAATCCAGAAGTGGACAGGCCCTCGCCCGGCCATTCCCAACGGCGCTCGCTTACCATGCCCACTTCGAGAAGTCGCAGCTGACTGCTGGATTTCTCACCGGGCGACGCCCGATGAATTGACGCCATACCAACACAGCCTTAGAGGTTTCCCCCGAATGACTCTCCGTCGCACGATTTTGCTGTTTGTTCTCGCGTGGACGGTGGCGGTGACCCTGCTCCACGGCGCACTGAATCTGAACCTCTTCTCGCGGAAGCCCGCCGCAGGAGGAGCGAAATCCGGGCGCATCGGATTCCTGCCGGTGACGTGTCACCTGACGTGCCCCGTGACGGACTTCATCAACAAGCAGGGCGAGGGCAGCATCTTCGAACCCCTGCGCTTCGCCAGCTGGCCGGAACTCAAGGAGGCCTACCTTTCCGGTTACACGAAGGCGACCTTCATCCTCGCGCCGATGGCGATCGCCCTCCGCGAGCAGGGCGTTCCGATCAAGATCGTCTACCTCGGCCACCGCGACGGCTCGGCGGTCGTCGTGCACAAGGATTCCGACATCCACAGCATGCAGGATCTGCGCGGGAAACGGATCGCCGTTCCCAATCGCTACTCGAACCAGCGGCTCCTCTTCTTCCGCGCGCTCAAGCAAGCCGGCATGAAGCCGGATGACGTCGAGATGATCGAGATGCCGCCGCCCGACATGCCCGCCGCGCTGTATGCGAAATCCGTGGATGCCATTTCCAGCGGCGAACCGTTCATGGGCCAGACCGAACTGGACGGCTACGGTCGCGTGCTGTGGCTGACGAAGGACGTGTGGCCAAACTTCATTTCCTGCGTGCTGGCCGTGAGCGAGGACGCGATCGAGAACGACCGCGAGTGGGTGCAGGAGCTCGTAAACGGCATCGCCCGCAGCGGCAAGTGGCTCGACCAGGACATGGACAACCGCATGGATGCCGCGAAGTTCGTCAGCCGCAATTATTACAACCAGAACCCGCGGCTTCTCGAGTTTGTGCTCAGCAAGCCGCCCGATCGCGTCACCTACACCGAACTCGTCCCGCTGAAGCCGGACTTCGAGGAGATCGAGCAGCTCGGACGCGAGTCCGGCATTCTCGAAGGCACCGCGCATTTCGACGACTATGTCGACCCCTCCTTCGCCGCGGAGGCAAACCGGCTTTCGGCCTACGACTGGAAAAACGAACCATGAACCGCGCGACAAAGATCCTGCTTCCGCTCGGTGTCGCGGCGATCGCGCTCGTCGCATGGCATTGCGGTGTCCGCCTCCTGCGTAGCGACCTCTTTCCAACTCCGCTCGACGTCGTTCGCGGCATCGTGGAGCTGGCGCAGGCCGGACTGCTCCTCAAATACATCGTCGCCTCGCTGTTCCGCGTCACCTGGGGATTCGGACTCGCGGTGCTCATCGGCGTCCCGCTTGGCCTGGTCCTCGGCTGGTATTCGCGCTTCTACGCAGCGCTGAATCCGCTTCTCCAGATCCTGCGCCCGATTTCGCCGATCGCGTGGATTCCGCTCGCGATTCTATGGTTCGGCGTCACCGATGCCGCGCCGATTTTCCTGATCTTCCTTGCAAGCGTTTTCCCGATCACGGTCGCCTCCTGCGCCGCCGTCCACAACATGCAGCCTGTTTATGTCCGCGCCGCCCGCAACTTCGGACTCGGCACCGTCGCGCTGTTCCGGCAGGTGATCTTCCGCGCCTGCCTGCCGCAAATCCTGACCGGCCTGCGCATCGCGCTCGGCATCGCGTGGCTGGTGGTCGTGGCGGCCGAGATGATCGCGGTAAACAGCGGCCTCGGCTATCTCATCATCGACGCCCGCAACGCCGGCAAGCGCTACGACCTTGTCGTCGCCGGCATGGTGTTGATCGGCCTGATCGGACTCGGCCTCGACTATCTCGTGCGACAGCTGGAAAAATTTGACGAAGTCCGCTGGGGTTACGCCTCCAACTCCCGATGAGCGACTCCGTCATTTCCCTGCGCGACGTCTGGATGACATTTCCCGGCAAGCGGCCCGGCGAGCAGATCCATGTTCTCGAAAGCGTGAATGCCGACATCGCCCGCGGCGAATTCGTCTGCATCGTTGGCCCGAGCGGCTGTGGAAAATCCACGCTCCTCAACATCGTCGGGGGTTTCCTCACGCAGACGCGTGGCGAGGTCATCGTGGAGAATGCTCCCGTCACCGGCCCTGACCGGCGCCGCATCTTCGTCTTCCAGGAAAACGGCGTATTCCCGTGGCTGACGGTCGCGGACAACATCGGCTTCGGATTGCGTGACCTGCCCGCAGACCAAAAGGCGGCGACCGTCGCCCACTACACGGAAATGGTCGGTCTTTCCGGTTTCGAAAAATCGTATCCGTGCGAACTCTCTGGCGGAATGCGTCAGCGTGTCGAGATCGCCCGCGCGCTCGCCGCGAATCCCGACATCATCTACATGGACGAGCCCTTCGGTGCTCTCGACTTCATCACCCGGCTCAAGATGCGCGCCGACCTCGTGCGGATCTGGCAGACCGAGAAGAAGACAATCCTCTTCGTCACCCATGACATCGAGGAGGCCGTCCAGCTTGCGGATCGCGTGCTCGTCATGAGCAGGCGCCCCGCCACCATTCAGGAAAACATCGTCATCGACCTCCCCCGACCGCGGGACCTCGATTCCCGAGGCTATCTCGAAGCCCGCGACCGCATTTTCAAGGTGATGGGAATGAGCCTGAAAATCGGAGCCACCGCGGGGACAACGGCCTCCGCAAACCCGTGACAAATTTCCGGCGGTCGGGTTGATCCAACAGGCAACCCGCCAAAGCGCCCCGCTTCGACAGCAAGCGCGAAACGACCTGATCTCAGTTCAGACGCCTCCTCCACTGCGCCATCTTCGAAACTTTCTCTGATTCATCAGCAGGAGCGTGAGGGAGCGAAGCTGTTTGTTCATGGCGTGGCCCAGGCGCTCTCCAGCTCGAACACGTCGAGTTCGGCAAACGTCGTCTCACCGCCTTCGCTGGAAACTTCGACGCGTCGATTCTGAGGATCCGGAAGCACACCGAGGGGAATGAACGCCTCTCCGTTCGAAGCAATCACTTCGATCGTTGTCCGATCGACGTAGATCGCGAGGTCCAGCGCGCCCGCATCGAGGCGGGCCTTTGCAGTTACTCCGTTGACGGAGAGTTCCCCGGTGGCGGCATCGTAGATGACTGGAATGCCGCGCACGCTCAGCGTCACTTTGCCGTCCGCGGGCGGTCGCAACTTCGCACGAACTTCCACAAGCTCCGCATCCACGCCGGGCAGGCGCTGTGTTTCGCCGGATTTCAACACGAGCGGCGCGAACGATTCCTCGGCGGCACGCAGGGACTTCAGCTCCTCGACCGGCGTGTAAGTGAGACGGACACCCTCCGGCGTGGTCCGCAACCTCAGCTCCATCGGGATTCCCATGCACTGATTGAACGGCATGCCCGGTGAGACCGCGCCGCGCAGCCAGGGGATGAGCACGCGCCGGCCCTTCGGCTCGTTCGCGAAGGTCTGCGCCGCGTAGAAGACGTCGCCTCCGATGCCGCGATGATGCCCCTCCTCGATCGTGAACCGGCGGCCGTCGAAGTCGCCGAGACCATATTCGCCATTGGCGCCGAAGATCACCCACTTCGTTTTCTTCGGATCACCATCGACCGGCAGCTCGAAGAAGTCGGGGCACTCGAAAAGAAACCCTCCCTGCCCCACACGACTGCCCCTCAAGGCCTGCGTGCGTGTCCATTTCTTCAAGTCCGGCGAGGTGAAGAAAAAGACGACGTGGCAACCATCCTCCTCGCCCCACAGGGCCATCACCCACTTCCGGGTCGGCTCGTGCCAGTAAACCTTCGGGTCACGATTTCCGGCGGAGATTTCGTCGATGATGGGATTGCCCTCGTATTTCGTGAAGGTGCGGCCGTCGGTGCTGCAGGCCATCGCCTGCGTGTAGGGCCTCGGCTCCTTCGCGTGCTCGCCGGCGGCCGTGTAGAAAAGCACCATCGGCGACCGCCCGCCCCGGCCAAATCCACTCGTGTTCTTTTCATCCACGACCGCGCTGCCGCTGTAGATCGTGCCCAGCTCGTCGGGAAACAACGCCTCGCCGACTTCGCGCCAGTGCACGAGATCGCTGCTCACCGCGTGCCCCCAATGCATGTTCCCCCACTCGCGCCCGTAGGGGTTGTGCTGGAAGAAGAGATGGTATTCGCCGTTGTAGTAAACGAGACCGTTCGGGTCGTTCAGCCAGCCGCGACGCGCGGAAAAATGAAACTGCGGCCGCAGCGGCTCTGCGTAGAGGTCGCCGGTGCCGGGAACATCCGCTGCGTTGGAAATATTCGCCAGCGCCTCCGAGTCTGGCGGCAACCGGTCGACCGTCACCTCGATCGTGCGCCCCTTCCATTCGGCAACATCCAGCGGCGCCCACCAATCCGGCTCGCCATCGGCGAGTTCGATATCGAAACGGCGGACCTCCGCTCCATCGACGTGGACCGTGATCCAGCGCTTCGGCGCGCCATTCTTCACCGGGAAGTTGAGCCACCGGGCGGCGACGGGAATTTGCCGCGTCGCATTCACCTGCGCGATCGGCGGCGCCTGATCGGTCAACGCGATCCGATCGACGTTGATGTGCCCCCACTGGCCGGTCGCGTTGTCGACGATCTCGAGACGCGCGCGCTTCCCGCGCAGGTCGCGCACGTCCCACCCCTGCAGCTCCAGCTTTTCATCCGCTGAGCCGGTGGCGGTGCGAACCACGTTCCCGTCGACCACGAGGTTGATGCACGTCCTGTCGACGTCGTCTCCGCCGCCGATGAGAAACGAAATGTAATCGTTGGAAATCGTGAACTCGGGCGAAACAAGTTTGCCGGTCGAGCCATCGCCGCCGACGTAGGAATTCGCGAGGCCATCGCCCTCGAACCCGCTCACCGCCTGCTGATCGGGCAGCGTTCCTGCGGCGGGCCTTGATCCAAACGCGTCGCCCTGCACGCGCCACGGCGCATAGCTGTCGCCTTCGAAATCAGCGAGCACGGTCTCCGAAGCCACCGTGGGCGCCGCGATGAGCGCGGCGAAGAAAACGAGGGGGAGAACCACTTTCATGACACCAGCTACGAAAGACAGACGAAATCGGTGGTCTCCGCTTTCGAAAAAACGCCGCGGGCGGCGTTCACGCAACGGTTTCCGAAATAAAGGAGCGCCCCGGGCGTCACCATGATCGTGCCACCATAGCCCGGTTCCGGCTCCACCGCGAAGAGAACGTCGTCGGCACTCATGAGTGCCGGTGGCCACGAAGTCCGCAAGAAATACGGGGGACTGTTGGGAAATCGTAACCACTGACAGCCGAAAGTTGAGCGCGTCGACGCCAGCTTCGAAGTGCGTCAGAGAATCAGGGAGCCGTGCGGACGTCCGACGTTGGAAAAGTGCTCCCACCGGGAATCGAACCCAGATTTAAGGTTTAGGAAACCTCCGTTCTATCCGTTGAACTATGGGAGCGTCGGAATTCGCGGTGACGCTAGCCCGGAGAGGCTCGCTTTTCACGCGGGAAATTTTCCAATCCCTCTCGGCCGGTGTCCGGACCTTCGACATTCGCCCGGGGCGTGGTTAGAGTGCGTCTCGATGCTGCATGTCGTTCTCGTCGAGCCGGAGATTCCGCCAAACACCGGCAATATCGCGCGCCTCTGCCTCGCGGCCGGAGCGCGTCTGCATCTCGTCGAGCCGCTCGGATTCTCGATCGATGACAGGGCACTGCGACGCGCAGGAATGGACTATTGGGAGCAGGTCGATGTGCGGGTCTGGCCCGATCTCGAGTCGCTTCGCGCGGAGGCGGACGGCCGTTTCTTTTACTTCACGACGAAGACCCGGCGGAGCTTGTGGGACGCGGCGTTCCAGGACGGGGATCATCTCGTCTTTGGCCGGGAAACGAAAGGCCTGCCCGAATCGCTGCTTGCCGTGAACGAGCCGCACTGCCTGAACATTCCGATGCAGTCCGGCGCACGCAGCCTGAACCTGTCGACCGCCGCCGGGATCGCGCTCTACGAGGCGAAGCGCCAGATCGAGCACGTCCTCGTTCCGTCATCAACGAATCCCAACTAACCCGCATGCCCGCCATCGAAGTCCGCGATCTGCGGAAAGTTTACCGCGTCTATCGCAAGGAGAACGGCCTGATGGGCGCGATCAAGGGACTCGTCCGCCGGCGTTACGACGAGACCGCGGCCGTGGACGGGGTCAGCTTCACGGTGGAGGAAGGGGAGTTTGTCGGCTTTCTCGGCCCGAACGGCGCGGGCAAGACCACCACGCTCAAGATGCTGTCCGGGCTCGTCGAGCCCACAGGCGGGGACGCGCGCGTGCTCGGGTTCGTGCCATGGCAACGGCGCAACGCGATGAAGCGGCAGTTCAGCCTGCTGATGGGGCAGAAGAACGCGCTGTGGTGGGACCTTCCCGCGCGCGAGTCGCTGGAGTTGAACCGCGCGATCTACGGGATCGATCGCGCGGATTTTCAACGCACCGTCGACTCGCTCGGCGCGATGCTCGACGTGACGGACAAACTCGGCGTGATGGTGCGCGAATTGAGTCTCGGCGAGCGCATGAAACTCGAGCTCATTGCCGCACTGCTCCACCACCCGAAGGTGCTCTTCCTCGACGAGCCGACGATCGGCCTCGACGTGATCAGCCAGAAAAAGGTCCGGGAGTTTCTGAAGACCTACAATGCCGAGAACCGCACGACGATCCTGCTTACCAGCCACTACATGCAGGACATCGCCGAGTTGTGCGAACGGGTGATCCTCATCGACCACGGCAGACTGTTCTTCGACGGAAACCTCGAAGCGGTGCTGGACCGGTTCGCGACGACGAAACTTCTCGATGTGGAATTCGCCGGCCCGTGCGACGGGGATCTGACTGCGATGGGCCGTCTTGTCGAGCGGGAGGAAAACCGCGTCCGGCTCGAGGTGCCGCGCGACCAGGTCGCCGACGCGTGCCGGAAGCTCCTCGCATGCGGCACGGTCACGGATCTTTCGGTGAATGAAATTCCGATCGAGGAAATCGTGCGGCAGGTGTTTGGCGAGGCGCAGTCGAATCAGCGGGCCTCTTCCGACCGCGCGAGCGACCGGTCGTGAAACGCCACTCCCGTGCGATTGTCCCTCGTGAACACAACGACCCGCCAGCCGTCGCGTGCCAGATCGGGAAATTTCGCCGCGTAACGTTCGCCCAACCTGCGCGCCACCATTCGCTGCGATGCCTCTCCACCGGGCATCGCGCCGTCAGCCAGCGCGACAAGAAATGCCGTCCATCGCGCCGACGGATACAGTCCACCCGTGCCGCCGAAAGGTCCGTCGGTGAATGTTCCGTCTCCCCGCGCAGCTTCGCGAATCAAGTCCATCCGTCCCAGCCCCTCGCCCACCATCACGGCAACCCGGTGCGATTCCGGTGATGGCGACACGAACATCGTCCATCGCTGATTCAAGCCAAGCAGCTTGAGCAGCTTTTCAGGCGTGGTGTCGTCAGTGGGATTGAGCGGCGAGAACACCGCGAAGGAAATCGTCACGGTTGCCACGCAGACCGCGACCACACTCCGCCAGCCCCATGGCTCAAGTTCGGTTGCCTTCATTGCGGAAATCGGAAGGAGCGGAATCAAGGTCACGAGTCCGATCCACGGGAAGAGGGCGATGTCGAAGCACACCAGAAATCCGACCTGCATTCCTGCGAGCATTGCCACGCTGACTCCGCGCACCCACGCCGGGCGCAGCAGCAGGCCAGCTCCCGCGACGAGCTGCGTGAATACAACGGCGAACGACAGGAGGGGCAGGAGATTTCCATTTGCGGCGATGGCGGCGGCGGACGGCCGCGCGTATTCCACAAGTCGCAGCGCATTCGCGAGGGCATCCCCGCCCAGCCACGCGCCACCGACCAGCTTGTGAACGGCGGTGACGAGATACATCGCAGCGATCTGCACGCGATAGATCGTCCACACGCCCGGCAGCCAGCGCGCGGGACGCGCACTGCGGCGCAGGAGACTCCATCCGCTGTCGAGCGGGAGAAACACGCTCCAAAGAAGTGTCATCCGCAACAGAAAGTCGCCGCCATTGGTCACGCAGGGATTCCGGTGATGAATCGAAAGCACGAGAAACCACGCAAGCAGCGAAGCAAGCCGTGGCCGGATGCCGAGGGCGATCGCCGCACCGCACGCTCCGTAGACGGCGAGAAACGCAACCGCCCACCCCTCTCCGTCGGCGAGATTGAGCAGCGATGGGCGCCACGGCTCCTGCAGGCTGGAGGGAAACAATCCCGCATCGGTGAGGAAGATCCCTGCATCCGGGATTCGCGTCGCGGCATCGACCACAACCAGCACTCCGAGGCAGAGGCGGAAGGCCACCAGCAGCCACTCCGCAGGCGGCGGAGCCTGGAAGATCGAGGCTCCCCTGCGCAGTGCCACCGAAAAATTCGCCCTCACTGCCCGACGCCGCTCAGCCGGCAGGCTTCCTCAAAGCTCGATTCCCGCTCCAGCAGGCTTGCGAGGTAGCTGTCTGACCGGGCCATGGACCCGATCTGCGCCAGTCGCTCCGGCCGCTCGAGCCGTGAGAAGATCGCACGCGCGATCTGCGAGCGCGGAACGGATTTTTCGCCGTAACCGTCCGGTTTATTGCTGGACCAGAATTTCACGTATTCCACACCGTCGCGGGTTTCCCGGCCGAGGTAGACAACCAGATGCCCGCGCTCGTGCGCGCCCACCGCGTCGCGCCAGAAAATCTTCATGAAATCCCCGGGGCGCGCCTCGTCCCACGAGGTGAAGTTCCTGCCGAGCCCGAGTTCGTGAAACCATCTCGCGGTGCCCGGGCCATTCGCATTCCAACGCCCCCATGCGCCCTGACCATCGCGTTGACCGGCGGGGAGCAATGCCCGCAGTTCGTCCTCGCCGATGCGAAGCCGGCCGTCGACCTGAGCCCGCGCGACGACCTCCAGCAGCACGAGATAGGTGGCGCCCGAGCAGTAGCTCGGCTTTGCTGTTCGCGGATTCACGATCAGCCGTCCGTTCTCCACGCGTGCGGCCGAGCGCAACGCCGCAGCGGCCTCCCGGCTCACGGCGTATCCGCCGCCCCTGGGCATCGCGTCGATCGCAGCGAGAACCGCCGGGTTCCAATCGGCCGCGCGGGCACACACCGCAACGGCAAGGCAAAGGAGGATGGGAATTCTCATTGAGACGCCAACCGGAAGAAATACCGTGTCGCCGTGATCGCAAAGCGGATTTTCCTCACGCTCATCCTCGTGCTCGCCCTGGCGGCGGGCGTCTGGGTCTGGCACTGGACCTCGCCCAGCAAGGTGCTGCCAGCGAGCGGCGGCCTGTATTTTCCCATCGAGCGCGTCATCGAGGTGCCTCAATTCTTTCAAGGCGATCCGCGCTGGGCCGGCGATCCTCTGGGCCCGACGACATCCACACTCGGCGCGGAGGGCTGCGCCGTGGCTTCGGCGGCGATGGTGCTCGCGAGTTACGGCGCCGACGTGGATCCGGGGCGGCTGAACCGGTTCGTCCAGGCGATCGACGGCTTCACGCCGCAGGGCTGGCTGTATTGGGAGGCGGCTGCGGAATATCCGCCCGGACTCGCCCGCCACGTCTACGAGGATGATGCGTCGTTCGCGCTTATCGACCGGAATCTGTTGAAAGGAAACCCCGTGATCGTGCGCGTCCGCTATCCGAGCGGCGTCACGCATTTTGTCGTGATCGTGGGAAAACGGGGCTTCGACTACCTCGTGCGCGATCCGGGACGCGGAGGGGAAAAGGGGGTGTATCCGCTCCGGGAATTCGGACGGCCGATCGAGGCGCTTCGGTTTTACGAACGCCGGCCACCACCGCCGGGCGGCGGGGACACCGCGTAAAACATTTGAAGTTTTGCTAGCCCAAAGGAAGCTTGTTTCCAGCCTGCCTATTTTCATGAAGCCCATCTTCCGTCTTGCGTCATCGAGCCTCCTGATCGTCGCCCTCGCCGCCTGCGAAACCCGGCCGACCGTGCACGACCCGGAGGAGCCTGCCGTGCATGGCACACCGACCCCGACGCCCGAGCCAACGCCGGAGGTTTTCCCAACTCCCACTCCGGATCCGAATCCCGCGCCGCTGCCCACTCCGGCGCCCGCACCGGTTTCGAAACTCCCCTACGGGATCCCCGTTCCCGGAAAACCGGGCTTCGTGCAAAGCCCGTTCGCTCTCGACTCCGGATATGTCGACGTGCGCGGATTCCCGCCAAACACCGAGGTCAAGGATCCCTACTCGGGCAAGGTATTCCTTGTGCCGTAGCGGGATCGCACAGCCTCCGTTCGTCGGGAAATCCGACAAACACAGGGAAAAAGGATTGAGTCGTTGCCGGATTCATGAATCTCTATCCGGGTGTCGCCACGACTTATGAAAACTTCTTCGCTGATCATCCCGGCAGCCATCGCCCTCGTCCTGTTCTCCGCGTGTGAGCAGGAGACCCGGGAGCGCAGGCGGCAGGATTCCGCAGCGCAGACGGGCGGCAACGCATTTGGATACACGCCCACCCAGGGAACGGCCACCGACTTCGTCACCGACGCAACGCCGACTCCCACTCCGGATGTGGTTGAGACCACTCCGACCACGGTGGAAACGACGCCTCCGCCCCCGCCCGCGGTGACGGAGCAGCGCAACATCCCCTACGGCACGCCGGTGCCCGGCAAGCAGGGTTTTGTCACCAGTCCGTTCGCGCCCTACGCGGGATACGTGGACGTGCGCGGATATCCGCCGAACACCGAGGTCAAGGATCCCTACTCGGGCAAGATCTTCCTGGTCCCCTGAGCCCGATCGCAATTCTCGGCCCCGGCCTGATTGGAGGGTCGCTCGGTCTGGCGTTGCACAAGCGTGTGCCCGACGCGGAGATTCGCGTGTGGGCCCGTCGTGACGCATCGTTCCCGACCATTCGCCGGCTTGGATTCGCAGTCGTGGCCGATACCGACCTCGAACGAATCGTTCGCGGCGCCGGGGCTGTCGTGCTTTGCACCCCGGTCGAGACCATGCCGGAGCTCGCGGAACGGATGTTGCCTCATCTCGCTCCGGACGCCCTCGTCACCGACGCCGGCAGTTCCAAGACCGATGTCGTCGCCACGCTCGAGGGAATTCTGGGCGCACGATTCGTCGGAGCCCACCCGATCGCGGGCTCTGATCGCACCGGGATCGAATTTGCCGATCCGGATCTCTTCGAAGGCGCGAGCTGCGTGCTGACTCCGACCACGACCACGTCCGCAAACGCACTCGCCGCGGCGCGTGAACTCTGGTCCGCCGCCGGCTGCCATCTTGTCGAGATGCCACCCGACGCGCACGACCGGGCTCTTGCCCGCACCAGTCATCTTCCGCACGTCGCCGCGGCCGCGCTCGCCGCGCAGATCGCCTCCGGAACGCCGGACTGGACGAAACTCGTGGGCGGCGGATACCGCGACACGACACGAATCGCCGCGAGCGATCCGTCGTTGTGGACCGGAATCCTGCTCTCAAACCGGGGAGAAGTTTCGTCGGCGATTGCGGAATTCACCCAAATCCTACAGACTCTCCGGGCGTCGCTGGAGGCCGGGGATGCGGATGCTGTCCGCGCGCTGCTCTCGGAAGGCCGGGCGGCCCGCGAACATTTCGATGCATCTTAAGGTTTCCAAAACGTCGTCCCTCGTCGCCGAACTCACCGTCCCCGGCGACAAAAGCATTTCCCACCGCTCGCTGATGATCGGCGCGCTCTCGAACGGCCCGTGCCGCATCACCGGCTTCCTCGAGGGCGAGGACTGCCTTGCGACGATGACCGCCATGCGCAAGCTCGGCGTCGAGGTCGAGCACCCCGAGCCGGGCACGGTGATCGTCCACGGCGTGCGCGGAAAATTCACCGCCCCGGATTCGGACATCGATTGCGGAAACTCCGGAACCTCCGTCCGCCTGCTGTCCGGCATCCTTGCCGCGCAGCCATTCCGCACGCGGATGATCGGCGACTCCTCACTCAGTCAGCGCCCAATGCGCCGGGTGATCGAACCGCTCACGCTGATGGGCGCAAAACTTTCCGCGCAGGGCGAGCGTTGCACGCTTCCGCTCGAAATCGAAGGCGGTCCGCTGAAGGGCATTCGTTACGAGATGCCGCACGCCAGCGCGCAGGTAAAAAGCGCGATCCTCCTTGCGGGAATGTTCGCCAGCGGCCGCACGACGGTCGTGGAGCCCGCGCCGACCCGCGACCACACCGAGCGCATGCTCTCGGTCTTCGGCGTGAATCCACGACGCAACGGCCGTGAGATTACGATCCACGGCGGCCAGACCCCGGAATCGTGCGATTTTCATGTGCCCGGGGACATCTCCAGCGCCGCCTTCTGGCTCGTCGCCGCAGCCGCCATGCCAAAGTCACGACTGCTGATCAAGGACGTCGGCCTCAATCCCACACGCACTGGAATCCTGAAGGTCCTCGTGCGAATGGGTGCCCGTTTGCAGGAAATCGTCGAGGTTGCCCGTCGCGGTGAGCCCGCCGGCATCATCGAGATCAAGGGAGGCCCGCTCACCGGCACCACCATCGAAGGGGAGGAAATCCCGAACCTCATCGACGAGATCCCCGCCATTGCCATCGCGGCCGCGCTGGCGAAGGGAAAAACCACGATTCGCGGTGCCAGCGAATTGCGGGTGAAGGAAACCGACCGCATTGCCGCCGTCGCGACGAACCTCCGGGCCATGGGGGTGGAGGTCGAGGAATTCGACGACGGCATGGAAATCACCGGCGGCGCAAAGCTCCGCGGCGCAAAGCTCCAGTGCTACAATGATCACCGCATTGCCATGGCATTCGCCATCGCAGGCCTGTTCGCAAGCGGAGACACCATCATCGAAGATACCGAGTGCATCGCCACGTCGTATCCCGGTTTCGAAGAAACCCTGCGACTCGTGCGCTCCGGCAAGGCCGTTCCAAGGAAATCCGCCGAACCTCGCGGCTCCATGGAGTCGAGCGTTCGGCGAAACCGCGCGAAGCATTCCGAATGAGCCGCATTGTCATCGCGATCGACGGGCCGGCCGCCTCCGGCAAAAGCAGTGTCGCGAAAGGTCTCGCGGAACAACTCGGCATCTCCTACCTGAACAGCGGAGCCATGTATCGCGCCGCGACGTGGCATATCCTGCAGTCCGGCATTGATCCGTCCGACACCGCACAGGTTGTTGCCACGATCCTGACGGCCGATATCCAGACCGGATTCGAAAATGGCCGTTCCGTCATTTCCATCGATGGATTTCGTCCCACTGAGGAGTTGCGCGATCCGAGAGTCAACCGGTCCGTCTCCGCCGTCTCCGCTGTCCCGGAGGTGCGGGAACAGCTGGTGCGCGAGTTTCACCGGCTTGCGCGCGAGCACGATTGCGTCGTGGAGGGGCGCGACATCGGGTCCGTCGTCTTTCCCTCAACTCCCTACAAATTCTACCTCGATGCGAGCCCCGAGGAGCGCCAGCGCCGCCGCGCTGCCGAGGGCCAGAGCGATGAAGTCTCCGCCCGCGATCGCAGCGACTCCTCGCGACGCACCGCGCCGCTTACGATCGCGGCGGATGCCTCCGTCATCGACACGACGCACATGGATCTCGGTGAAGTGATCGCCGCGATTCATGCCGAACTCGCCGCGCGCGGCTGTCCGGTCGCGCTCGATCCCCGCCGGGCATGACGATCATCTACAATATCTTCTACACCCTCGCGAAGTGGCTCGCGCGGCTGTTCTTCGACTTCCGCGTCATCCATCCCGAGCGCATTCCAGAGGAGGGTGGCGTCATTCTCGCATCGAACCACCAGAGCTATTTCGATCCGCCGCTCGTTGGCATCTGTTCGCATCGCGGCGTCCATTATCTTGCCCGGAAGACATTGCTCCAGTGGCCGTTCTTCGGCCCGCTCTTCCCCGCAATGAACGTGATTCCGGTCGACCGGGACGGGAATGACATGGCCGCGTTGAAAACCGTCATCCGAAAGATACGCCAGGGCGAAGGAGTGGTCCTCTTCCCCGAGGGGACGCGCACGCGGGACGGAAACCTTCAACCAGCCCAGGCCGGCGTGGGCCTCGTCATCGCAAAAACCGGCGCGCCCGTCGTGCCCATGCGCATCTTCGGAGCCTATGAGGCGTTCCCCCGCGGCGCAAAACGCGTGCGTCTCCATCCGATCCGTGTCGTTGTCGGAAATCCGATTCATTTTTCTCCGGAGGAGCTCGCAGGCGCCGACCGGGAAACCTACCGGCGGCTCGGGCAGCGGGTCATGGACGAGATTGCCGCGCTCGAACTCGAGCCAGAATCGAAATGATCGACCGGTCGACGTTGATTGCCGCTATTCTCGTCGCGACCATCCTGTCGGCCGGATGCATCGTATCGGCCCTGTCCCGCCCCCCCATCGCGACCGTGTCTGTGGAACGGATTGCCGCCACGCCGGAGGAAACCAGCGAACCCCTTCCGCTCTTTCCCGGGCGGGACTGAACTATTCCTCCGCCGGACCGACAGGAATCTCCGAGACCCGAATCGTCCCCACCCGCGTCGGCGTTCCGCATTGCACATACGGCTGCACCCATCGCACCGTCGCATCGATGCGCGATACATTGGGCTGCGACCGGCTTCCGGTGGTAAACCTCCTGCTCAACAGACTCCACCCCTCTCCGTTGACGCGTGAGCTGCAATGCTCCGCGCCAATTTCCTTCCGGTTCTCATCCAGAAGTTTCACGCCGGCCTGAAAGTTGCGCCCCGGTCCGATAGGAGCGCACCAGATCGTGACCTCGTAGGTCGTATCCGGGCGCAGTTCGATGGGCTCGGCTTTGAGCAACGCACGGTCGCCGCGGACATCGAGTTCCAAAGCGGCACCCCGACCGTCCGGAGCGCCCTTTTCGATCCACTGAAAGGTCGATTCAAACGTCCAGCCCGGAAGACCTCCATCATCACCGGGCGCATAGGCCGGATTCCGAACCAGGTTCCCTCCGCCGTCCGCCGCCGCCGGCACGGACCAACCGATAAAGCTTTGATCCCCGCCTCCCGCGGGACGCAGCATGGCATACACTCCCGTAGCCCCGGCAGGCAGCGCGCCCTTCCAGAATCCCGCAAACTTTGCACGCCGGACCGTCGTGATCCGCCGCCGTTCGTTCGGGGAAAACTCCGCGATCAGGTCCAGGTCATATTTGCCGTCGAGTGCCGGCACGTCCTGGATCGGAACGATGTATGACGACCGACCTGCATCCGACGTCTCCGCCGCGCCCATTCGCCAGGCAACACCCCGCGCTCCATCCGCGTCCTCCGTCGGCCACACCATGGCAAACGGCGAGTCCACCTCGCCCATGGCCAGCTGAATGGTGGCCTCGATCGTCCTCAAGCGCGACGTGAGATAATCGTTCCTGTTCACGACCTTCCGGATTCTCCCGATCAGCTTCCTTGCATCGTCGGCGAGTCCGAGAGACACGGCCTCCTGTAGAAACTCGCCCAACTCCGCGTCGTTCATGTGCTGCAACGCCGCCTCGGGAATCGCCGCGAGCTCCCGGAACGTGCTCCTCGCCTCCTTTCGCGCGACCTCCGGCTTCCCGCACTCCCGGGCGAGCTTTATCACCGACAGGCCCGCGGAAATCACCTCGAAGGGCGCGGCAGCAGCAGCCGGACGTTTTGCGCGTTCCTTCAACGCCAGCTCGAGCGCGATGTCCCGCCCCTCCGGCCATTCCGCAAGTTCACCCGCCAGCGACCGAACCGCATTCGGATCCGACCAGCGGAGTCCGCTCCCGCTCGAGAGCAGCTCCCGCAGCTCCTTCAATATCGTGGCGTCGCGCATGCGCACACGCAGCATGCGATCGGCAAATTCCGAGACCCCGTGGGCCGGCTCCAGTTTTCGAAAATCCGACGCGCGGGCAAGAGCCTCGGCCTTCGCATCGTCCCCGTCGAGCAAATCGAACAGTTGCATGCCGATGTTGTAGGGATCTCCCGATCTGCCAGGCACCCAGCTTGACCAGATCGCGCCACGCTGCACCACCTGTTGAGAGGCCAGCAGCTTCGCCCGCGACTTCGGTTGGGGAAACATCGCCTCGAGCAGACGGCGATTCGCCTCTTCGTGACGCCCCTTTTTTTGCAGAATCCCCACGTAGCGCGGCAGAAGGGTGAAGTCCGTTGGCCGGAGATCCTGTGCGATGTGATACATCCGCTCGGCGCCGTCGATATCCTCGAGCGATTCCAGCTGCTCTCCAATCCAGCGGACGGAAGAAGCGATCGTCTGCATGTCGCGGCGGGAACCCTTCACGTTCCGTTCCACAAGATCCACAAACTCTCCGGTCCGCTTCGCCTGCTGAAACGTCTGGAACATCTCCGAGAAATTTCGCTGCATCGATGCAAGGAAATCCTCTTCAAGCAGCGCGGTATAAATGTCCGCAGCCTCTCCGGCGCGTCGGGCCTCGTTCAGCAATCGGGCGTATCGCTCCCGAAGCTCACGATTCCCGGGTTGCAACGCGACGAGCTTCTCGAGAAATGGCAGCCCGTTCTGCGAGTTTCGGAACATCGTCAACTCCGCCATCAACGCGTTCAGGCGCACCGAGTCCGGCTGCGCCGCAAGCAACCCACGAACCTCGGAAATGACTTCCTCCATGGCCTCATGCCGGGAAACCGTGGATAGAGCCACCTGCCGCACGTTGTCGTTCGAAGCCCGAAGCAGAGAAGGCACTCCCGACAACAGGACACCTCGTGCGATTGCCACCGCCACATCCCGCTGGCCGGTTTCGGAAAGCTCGTTCAACCGATCGACAAACGGTTCCCCGCTCCTGCGCGCCGTGCGGACGCGCTGCATTCGTCGCGCCTCCTCCTCCAGGCCCCTCGTCGCAAGGATTCCCGCCACTGCGGCGCGCTCGTTGCTCTGCGGCAGCAGTTTCTCGAAGCGCTCCGCCTCACGCTTCAACGCCTCCATATCCGATGCCATCGCCGCCAGGGACACCGCGAGGAAGGCGTTGCGCATCGCATCCTCCCTGTTCGCCGGCTGCGCGTTTGCAATCGTCTCCCGGGCGCCGGCGACGTCCCCGTTCGCCGCCTGCATGGTCGCGAGAAACGCGTCGAGATTCTCTCCCGGATTTTCCTCCCGCAGTATTTTGGTCGAAGCGATCGCCTCCTCCTTCCGGCCCGACCACCATTGCAGGTAGATCCGGGCGAGTCGCGGAGTGATCTGCTCTCCGTCTGCCATCGCCGCTTCCTGCCGCTCGAGCGCGGCGATCAAATCTTCGACCGCCCCGGCCGTCGACAACTGCTGATACACCGACTGCAACAGGCTCTTTCGCTGCATGTCGATCCGTGCCGTTTCGAGGGGAACCACGTTGCCGATGTTTTCCGGTCCCAATGCATAAACCGGAGATCCCCCCCGTCTTGAGACGCGAATCCCGCTGGCGGACAGGGTCATCGCCGGCTGCACCTCGCGCAGCAACGCCGCGCAGAGCTCCGCCCCCGCAGCTCGGTGCTTCGGATCGCGCGTCATGGCGGTCGCAAGCTGCCAGCCCGCGGAAAACGCGATGCGTCGGAGCATGGAATTCGAGCGTTCCAGCCCCGGCATTCTTCCCATCAAGTCGCCGTAGATCGAAATCGCAGACTCCAATTTGCCGGACTGGAGACAGATCGTCACGAGAGAGGCGAGATCATCCGCCGTGAGCTCATCCGCACGGGCGACAAGGCGATCCACGAGTTCGTTTGCCTCGCTCCCACGGCTGTTGACGCGCAAAATCTGAATCACCCGTCCCGTCGAGGCCACATCCAGCGCCGGAGCGAGATCGCGCAGACGTTCGGCCAGAGCCAGAATCTCTGCGTTCACCGTGGAATCGATGTTCGCCGCCTGAAGCGCACGTCCTTGAAGCACGCGCAGGGCCAGCAGCAGTTGCTCCGGAGTTGCCGAGAGGGACCGCGCGAGTGCAACTGCTTCCTCCCGCAGCCGTTCCGCCGCCTGCAACGCGTTCAGTTCGACAAGCCTGTCCTCCGGCGACAGTGCCCGCCGGTTTGCGTCCGCCTCCCACCCGCGAAGGAATTCCTCCTCCGTGCCACTTTCCACCGCAATGAAGGCACGCAAGACGAGAACCGCGAGTCGAACCTCCTCTGCATCTTGAATCCGTGCACCTCCGTGGATGCCGCCCGTGGTCGCCGATCGCGGAAGCATACGGGAGCCTCTCTGTCCCTGCGTGAACGCGTTCCGCGTCCGTTGAACGTTTCCAAGGACGGCAAGCGACAACGCCTCCGCCCGCGATAGTCGCACTTCCGCGGCTGAAACGGGCCTGGGCGGGACAGCCATCGCAAACGCCGGCGATGAAGCTTCCGCCGCCGAGGACTCAACCCGGATGTCCGGCAACGGCGTCGCCTGAATGCCCTTCAGAATCTCGTCCGCCGCTGCGACATCCCCGTCGGAAAGGATCGTCACGGCGAGCGCAAATGCCGACTCCCAGTCGCTCCGGTCTCCGGCCAGTTGCTCACGCAGGATTTGCACAACATCCCCGCGCAATTCCGGAAACCTCAGGAAGCCGGAGAGATCGACCGGCTTTCCCTCCGCATCGCGTCGCCCCCCGAGATCCCGCAGTTGGGCGCGGGCGGCTTCCACATCGCCCGCATCGAGCAGCGCTTCAACAAGGAGAAGCTGGTTGTCCGTCGTTGGCTGCACCTCGGCGAGCGCACGGGCATACTTCAGCTGCTCTTCGGAGTTTTGCTCGCGGATGCTCAGCTCCAGAAGTTGCCGCAGCAGGGAGGCATCGCGGGGGGAGCTCGCCAGTCCCCGGGCGAGTTCCTCCCGTGCCGCCGCATAGTTCTCCATCCGCAGATGGATCACCGCGAGCCAGGTGTATTGAGTTCCGCGCCCGCCCTCCTGTCGTCGGGATCGAAACCGCTGGATCAATTCATCGATGCGACCAGCCTGCAGATACAGGTCCGCGAGTTCACCCACGAGACGCAGTTTTCGCTCCGGGTCGCTCTCCTGTTCGAACGCCTCCTCCTGGGCCCGCAGCGCATCCGCGTGGCGGCCGGCATCCGCATAGGCCCGGGCCAGTCGCGCACGGATCTCCGGCGGACGCTGCGAAACCCGGAGCGCCTCCTCGAGTCGTCGAATTCCCTCCTCCGACCGTCCCGCGGCAAACGCCACCTCGGCGGCAAAGAGATATCCATCTTCGCTCGCAGGAGACAGCGAGATTCGCCGCTGCGCCGTTGCAAGGGCCTCCTCCCAGTTGCCCTCGTCCATGTGCGACCGCGCAATGTCCGCCAGCCACTGCGCCCGGTTTGCCGCATCGAGCTGCACGAGCCGTTCCAGCGAGCGGCGTCGATCGGCCGGCGAACCCTGCAACTGCTGGAAGGCGGCATCGAGTTCCGCGATCGCAAGCGAATCCGGAAATCGCTCCGTTGCGGTCGCGAGCACGCGCTGCGCGCCGGGTTGGTCATTCCGGCGGAGCAGCATTCGAATCAACATCCGGGCCGACGCTTCATCCTGTGCGGCGCCACTGTCCCACCGCGCCAGCGCCTCCGTCGCTCGCGACTCAAGCACCTCGGCGGCCGCCAGTGCTTCGACGGTTTGCTTCTCGACCTCGGTCTCGTATCGCGGTCCCGGAGCCGCCGCCATCAACGCGTCATGCAGCCCGGCCACCTCCGTCCATCGCGATTCGGCGATCAGCAACCTCGATTGAAGAAGCCGCAGGTCGAACGATTCCGGCGAGATCTCCAATCCTGCCGCGGCCGTCTTCAGGGCCAGATCCGTTCGCCCGAACCTCCGGTAGACACCCGCGAGGGCGAGATGATTTTCCGCCGTCGCCCGTGAGCCCTCGACCGCACCGCGAAGCACCGACTCGATCTCCGCTTCTCGACCGAGGTCCACAAGCGCCTGCGCAAGCTGCGCGCGAATCTCCAGTGCGTCAGGCTCGAGGTCGACGGCGCGCTCAAGCCAGGGCAGAGACTCGTCGACCAGTCCGCGCTCGAGAAGTATCTCCGCGACCCGCCGCACCGATCCTGGGGCCGGCGAATCGCCCTGCGCGAGGGAGGCCCATGTGGCGATGGCCGCAGCGCGGTCGGAGGGATCATTCGTGGATTGGAACTTTCTCCATCGCGCGTCTCCGATCGCTTCGATGCGGGCCATTTCCCCTGGCCCCTCCCGTGCCATTTTCTCGAGCAGATCGATGGCCTCGTCGAATTCGCCGATCTCGAGCAACCGGCCGGTGAGTCCGATGCGGAGATCCACGTTCCCCGGCGCCAGCTCGATCGCCCGTCGATACGCATTGGCAGCCTCTTCGTTCGCGCCGAGGTCGGCAAGAGCCTCCGCCATCCGCTGGAGCGCGTCCACATCGCGAGGTTCCCGCTCAAGCCGCTTCTCGTAGTAATCCACGAGTCCCGGCAGATCCGCCTCCCCGCGAAAGACCGCATCGATGCGATTTCTCGCCTCCCGGTGAATCCAGCTCGTCTGTGCACTGTCGGCGAGAATCTCTTCGTAAACCGCGACTCCCGCATCCCTGCCACTCAGCCGGACTTCGATTTCCGCAATGCGCAGCATCGCCTCCAGCCGCCGGAACGGATCGACATTTCCAAGATCGCGCACCCGCTGAAACATCTCCCGGGCCTCCGCGAGTTTCCCCGCCTCGGCCAGCGCATCGCCGGCCTCCCCGAGCACGAACGGATCGTCCGGGAACTCCGAAGCCATTTTGTTGAGCGTCGCCGCCGCGTCGTCCGTCTGCAGCAGCCTTTGCTGCATGAGCGCGATGTTCCGGTAGGCCTCGAGCCGCTCTTCGCCCTGCGCACCGAGTTCGAGCACCTTCGTGTTCGCAAGGATCACCTCGTCCGCGCGACCGGCGACGCGTTCGCTTTCGGCTTTCAACCTCCAGAACGCCCGGTTGTCCGGCTCCGCCGCCAGCGCCTGATTGAAAAGCCCGCGTGCCTCGTCCGCCTTTCCAAGGCGAAGCGCCAGTCGCGCACGCAGGACCAGATGCACGGCTCCCGGTTCCTTGCTCCACCGCTCCGTCAGCTCGTCCAGCCGACCCCGGACGGTCGCCTCCTGCACGAGCCGGTCGAACGCCGTGGCCGAGTCCGGCGTCTGCACCAGCATCGCCTCGTAGCGGCCAAGCATCGCGTCAAGCTCCGCCGCCCTCAAAGAGCCGGTGGCCAGCATCACGCCGACACAACAGGCACGCCAACCGGTTGCTCGCAGCCTCATGGCATCACTCAAGCACGATGCTCACTGTTCGCAAAAGGATGCTCCGGATATTTCGAACTCCGTATTCGATGAGATCACGATGCGTGCCGATTTTGCATTCTGGCCCACCTTTTTCGCTGAAACCTCAACCGCCAGCGGCTGCCACTCGCCAAGCGTGGAGGGACGCGAACCGGATGTCTCGGAAAAGATCCGCTTTCCATCTGCATCGAATCCCTCCACCTGGACAGTGATGCCTCCGGAGTTCTGTCCCAACCGGCACCATCCGTGGAACCGGTATGCGCGACCGGGCTCCAGCAAAATGGGCGCGCTCGTGATGCTCGCCCGCCGCGAGCCGAACACAAGATCCCAGTCCGGCATCCATCGAGCAACGCGTCCCCCCGGTGCACGCGAATCATCCCGCACGTCCCACCTGCCCTCCGGCGACTCCCATCCACCCGGAACTCCGGACTTCCGGTCGACGTTGAAATCGGCATTCGGCAGGAGATTTCCGGAGCCCGGCACCGCAAGGAACACCGGTTCGGAAATCTCCTCCCCATTCTTCACAAGGCGTAACCGAACGGCTTTTGCGTCGGCTGGCAGGTCCAGGGAAATCGCATCGAGGGAGGATGCCTTTTTCACCGTGCGAACCGGCTGGACACTTCCGGCATCCGCTCCTGCCGCGACCTCGATGTCGTAACGTCCGTCGGCGGCCTTGGTGGGAAGTCCGCGCATTCCATCCCCCTGCACCGAAAATTCCCACGCCAGCCGGTGCTTCTTTCCATCGAGTTTCCACCATGCAATCAAGACAGGCGTTTGCTCCCCTTTCAGCAGTCCGAGCCGTTTCCGGGCCGCCTCAACACGCGAATCGCTTCCTCCACGACTGGCCACCGCGGCTTCGTATAGGTGAATGACCTTCTCCGCGTGTTCGACATCTCCGGTATCAACGAAGTGTGCAATGGCTCCATGAAGCGCGAGCTGGTGGTAATAGTAAATGCCACCTCCGCTCGGAAGCATCTCGCTCTCGAGCGAGTCGAGAAGCTTTTGTTCAGTGGCCTCGACCGCGGACCTGTCTCCGAGTTGTCTTGCAAAGTCCAGCTGCCACACCAGGAGGTGGGAGCGATAGCCGCCCTGTTGGGGAAACGAGCCCGGCTTGACCACCTTGTCCAGCAGGTCGAGGGCACGCTTCGCCCCATTCGGAACCCGTTCCAGCACACACAAAATGAGAGTGGCCGCGTTTTGTCCCCCATCGTTGAGGGACTTTCCGGCTTCGTCGATCGCGGTCAGATCCCCCGCAGCGATCCGCATCGCATACGTCATCGGATTCTCTGCGACGTCACGCGGTCCCTCCTTCAGCTCCGCGGCCAGTTCCTCCTCGATGCCGAGCCTCTTCGCGAGGCCGATGATGGCCGCACCACTTGGGACCGATCGATAGCCGAAACCCGTCGAGTTGTTATTCAGGCGTCCCAACGGAGTGCCCCAGGCCGAGGAAGCGGTCCGCTTTCGCTCCTCGGGCATCATCGCGCTGCGCAGTTCCTTTTTCGCCTCCTCCTCGCGGTTTGTTTCGACCAGCAGGTTGATCAAATCAATCAGGGGATCGGACGGCGAATGGTTCGCGAGCACTTCCAACCGCCGCCGGGTCAGTGCGATTGCCGCATCGATTTGCTCGCGATCGCGGAGGTTTCCCGAAAGCTGATCCAGGAAATTCGCGAGCTCGTATGGGCGTTGACTGAAGCGGTTCAAAGGAATCCCCACCGCAGCTTCGACGAGTTCGTCCATCGCATCCGCCTGGGCGAAAGTCTGGATGAGATCGTTCGGTCTTTTCGTCGCAAACTCCGGCGATTTGTTCAGCACATCCCGGAAGATTTCCAGCGCCTCGTCCCGCTGTCCCCGCTCCATCAATGACGCGGCGTAGGCAACGCGATACTTCGGGTCCCCGGGGCGCAGTTCCGCGAGGCGTTTCCAGCTGGCAAACGAGCGATCGGGAACCGGGCGCCACTCGAATGCCGCGCGGTCAGCCGGCGTGACCGCCGCGACCGCAAATGCCGCCCCGGGATCCAGCGACTGCCGGACCATCACGCCCGCCTTTGCCCACTCGTGCGTGCGCTCGATGCCCGTGACTTTGGCCGTGATCTCGCCATCTCCCTCGAGCCATCGATAGCAGAAAAAAAACTGATCCGTCGGCTGCGTCTGGATTTCCCGTCCGGCAGCCACGATCTCGACCGCATCGCCGGAAAACGCGGCCCTTCCCTCGATCTTCGCGGGGCCAATATCCTCCCACTTCCAGTCGTCGGAGGTCCCGCCCTTCCCCGTCCACGACACCTCTTCGAATTTCGCGGTGGTCGCCTTCGTCACGTTCCGACTGCTGACGGCCAGTCCGAAGAAAGCGCCACTTTCGAGCGGCAACTCGACCTGCTTGAACTCCTCCCACGTCGACCCGTCACGGGAGAAAAACCCACGCACCGTCGTCCCCTCGCGCTTCAGCTTCACCCACACCGGCATCGGCCACCCCTTCTGATTGTGCGAGATGCCGGTGACGTCCTTCCGGTATTTGGCCGCCCTGGCCTGCAACAACAGCAACCGTTGCGAATCGGGGGAACTCGCAATCTGTCGATCCCACTCCTCGATCAGCTCCTCGAGGATTCCAATCTTGCCGGCCGCCTCAAAAACCTGGCGGGCCCTGTAGTCTCCCTCGCCGGGCTGCAGATCGGTCAACACGTCGCGTCCGAAAACCGCCCGCAACGCCGACTTCGCCTCGTCCTTCTTCCCGGCCGCTGCCATTGAGTTGATCTTCCCCAGCGCTTCGGAAAATGAATTCCGGCCGGAACTCATTCGGGGCGTCCGGTTGTTCACCTTTTCCGCAAGATCGTTGAGCTCAAACCGCTGCAACACCCCTGCAAGCGTCCGGCTGTCGTTCGGCGACAGGCGGAGCCCCGCGAGACGTTCCGCCGCCTCGCGCGCCAGCTCCGTCCGCTCCGCCTGATGCGCCGCCTCGATGAGGGTCAGTTGGGCGAGTTCGTAGGAGCCATCGCGGGTGCGCTTCACTCCGGCGAGAAGATCCGCCGCAGCGCCCGGGTCCTTTTCCGCCATGAGCATCCGTGCGAGGGACACGGCCACTCCGCCGTCCTGCGTCGAAGCCGCAAGCTCGCGCATCGCTTCGATCGCCTTTTTCCGGTCATCCACCTGCCAGAGCGCCAGGGCCCGGATGTAGAGAGCCGGCGCCCGGCGATTTTCGGGCAGATCGCGGACCACCCGGTCGAGCATGTCGAAAAACTCGTTCGTCTCTCCCGTTCCCCGGATCTGCGAAAGAAACTGCTGCACCGCGAGAGCATCCTGGTCTCCCAGAAACCGCGTCGAAACAAACGGTGAGCCAGTTCCGGTCTGGAGCAAATTCTGGGATCTGCGGCCGCGCGACCCGGACGACGACCCTCGCGACAGGTGCTTCAGCAGACTCTCCGCAATCTCCAGCCGGTCCGCGAAAGTCACTTCCCGCCCGGAGGAGGTCTCCAGCGCACTCAGCGCGTAATAAAAGGGGATGCTCACCGAGTTCATTGCGGAGTTCGACGATTCCTCGACCCTCGCCAGGATCCCGTCCAGCAACCCGCCCGGCAGCGGCTGCTTCAACGCGTTCTGGAAGATGGGATAAAACTCGGAGATGCTGGAGGGATCGAACTCGGCGCTCCACTTTCGGATGACCCCGGCCGCGTCGTCGAAATCGCCGAGCGCCTGTAGAGCGGAGGCAGCGGCCTGATATCCGGCGACCCCCTGGCTGCCTCCATCCCCGACCCGGTCCAGGAATTTTCGCATCAGCTTCCGGTCGGAATCGTCCTCCGGCTGTGCCACGCCAAGGCGGGAAAGGGCCAGCACGTCCGCGCCAGGGTCCTCCGTAGTGGACTCGGCGCGGCGTTGAATGACCTCGCGTTCCGTCCGGGTCAGCGGAAGCGGTTCCGTGGAATTACGGAAGATGGGCTGCATCGCCGTGAACGCAGCCAGAATCTCCAGCTCGCCCGCCCCCGCTTCCTCGAGCGCCTTGCGGGTTGCTTCGTGGGCCGTCTCGATGTCCGACTCCGACAAAAGCAACTGAAAATACAACGCCAGAGCGAAATCCCGGACGGCAAGAGCCCGGACGCGTGACGACATCGAGCCACCGCTGAAGTTGATGGTGCCCGGTTGCGTCGCCTGCACAAGCATCATGCCCGCCACGCTGTTGGCCATCATCATTCTCATCGCTCTCTCCTGGGCACGTCCCTGCCACCGCGGGGCTCTCGACATGCCAAAAAATCCCGCCAGGGATTGCGGGGAAGCCGGCGTGGCCGTCGCCGGATCCGCCTGCGCCTCGCGAAAGATTGCGAGCGCCTCCTGCGCCGCGGCGGCAAGATCAGTGTTACCCACCATCGCCTCAACCTTGCGGAGTCGAAGTTCCCAGTTCGTGGCGTCTTCCTTCAACGCGGCGTCGATGCTCTCCCGAAAACGATCGCCGAAACCGCTCTGAACCATCTGCACCGTCGCCTCCGCGATCAGACCGGGGTTTTCGATCCACTCGTTCCTCCGCTTCTCGATCAATGTCCATGCCTCCTCCGGCTGGGCCGCCGCGAGCAGGGCCTCTGCGAGGGACAGGTCGGCGGCGGCGGAATTCTCCATCGTCGCGAGCTGCCGCTCGTAGCGGACGCGCTCCTGCGGATTTCCTTCGCGCATCGTCAATCGGATGAGCTGGCGCAACAGGGCCGCATCCTTCGGGCGGGCGGCCAGCGCGCGGGAAAGCTGCTCCCGCGCGGAAACAAAATCCTGCATCCGGACGTGGATTTCCGACAGATACATCGCGTAGCGCCACCCTTCGGCCCCCTCCGCCGACTGGCGCTGTTCGTAGCGCTGAATCAGCTCGTCCACCCTGCCCGCCTGGAGATACAGCTCCGTAAGCTGCCCAACGAGGTTCAGCTTCCCGGCCGGATCCTTCTCGAGGTCGAACGCCCGCTCCATCGTGTCGATCGCCTCCTGCGTGCGACCGGCGGCCATCAACGCCTGGGAAAGCTGCACCAGCGCCTCGCGGGGATCATCCCCAAGCTGACTGGCCTCCCGCAGCCATCGAATCGCCATCTCGTCGTCGCCGCAGTTCCTCGCAATCTCCGCCGCAAACAAATACCCGTCGACCGCCGCGGGCGAGGTCTGGATCACACGTCGTGCGGTATCCAGCGCGTCCTCCCGTTTGTTCTGAAGCACCTGCTCGCTCGCAATCTGCCGCAGCCAATCGGCACGTCCCGCGGCATCGATCTCCGCGAGACGACCCGCGGCGGCAAGAATGCCCTCGGAATCTCCACGCCGGCCTGCAACCGCCAGCCGTAGACGCAGCAGGGAAACCGAGTCCGGGAATTGATCGAACGCCCGCGTCATTACCTCGTCGAGTTCCGCCTCCTCTCCCGCGAGATGCATCAACCGGATCAGCATGCGCACATCCGCTTCGCTTGCAGTGCCGTCATTCAGCCGGCCCCGAAGTTCCGCGGTCACGGCCGCGTTGCGCTCCAACGCCGAAAGCAGCGCCGCCATTCTGGCTTCGTGTTCGTCGAGCCGGGCCGCGTCCGTTTCCAGCAGCCGCTCCAGCACAGCAAGCGCGGCATCCTTGTCGCCCCGGTCATCGAGAAGCCGATACTCGAGTTCGAGCAACTCCGGCGTCGGAAACTTCGCCACTCCCGCACGCACGGTGGCCAGCGCTGCGTCCGCCCGCTCCACCTCCTCCTGCAAACGCGCGAGGCGCACATAATCCGCAGCCGTCGCCCCGGAGTCCGGAACCATTCCGTCCATCACGCGCCACGCCTCCTCATTGTCCCCCCGTGCCACGAGCAGCAGGGAGAGTCGTGCCCGGGCATCAGCTGCCGCGGGCTCCAGCTCCAGCACCCGGCGGTATTCTGCGATGGCCTCTTCCTGCAACTCCTGGCCTTCGAAGATTTCCGCCAGCCGCATGAGCCGTCCCGTCGTAGGGGGATCGGGAACCAGTTGCCGCCATGCCTCGATCGCCGCGGCCTTTCGGGTTTCGTCCCCAGTGGCCTCCCAAACCGCCCATTGCGCATCTCCGAGCAACTCCTGCAGATCCGCGCGTTGCGGCTTGTCTCGCAACAGCCGCTCCACGATTCCCACCGCCTCCGCCGGCTCGCCCGCCTGGATCAGTCGTTCTGCCGCATCGATCTGGACGACTTCGTTGTCGGGCGCCAGTTCCGCGGCCTTCCTCGTCCACACGATCGACTCGTCCTTCCGCTCGAGTTCCGCGTAAACCTCCGCCAGTCGCAGCGCTGCCTCGTAGTCCTGCGGATGAGCCTCGATCCGCTTCGTGTAATACTCCGCAAGTCCGGGCAGGTCCTCCCGGCTCCGAAACAGCGTCTCGATCCGCGCCCGCAGGTCCCTCCTCAGCCAGCTTGAGTCGCTCACCGATTCCAGCAGGGCGTCGTAGCCGGAAAGGGCCTCCGCCGCGTTTCCCTGTCGCTCCTTCAACCTGGCAAGGCTCATTCCCACCTGCACCCGCCGGGCGGGATCGAGCCCGCCGTCGTCACGAAGCTCCGTCAGCAGCTGCTCCGCCGCGCCAAACTCCCCTGCGAGAGAAAGAGCCTCCGCCGCGTCCTCGATCGTCGCCGCGTCCCCGGCGCTTTCTGCTGCGATCCTTTTCCAGGCTTCGACGGCCTCGTCGGTCCGGAACTGACGCTCGAGAAGAAGTGCGCGTTCACGGGAGGCCGCCAGTCTTTCCTCGGGATCCTGGATCTTCTCCAGTGCGCTCCCGAGCGCCGTCGTTGCCTCCTCCAGTCGGTTGCGATTCTTCTCGATTCCGGCAAGCGCCAGCCATCCCGCAGGGTCGTCCGGTCGAACCTCCACGTAGCGCTGGATTGCATCCAGTGCCCCGTCGACACTGCCCATTCGCGATTCGAGGAATCCGAGCAGCAGGAGATAGCGCGGGGCATCCTCGCTATCGGCCTCTGCGAGGCCGCGCCACTTCTCGCGCAACGCATCCAGGCTCCCTGCCTCGAGATGATGCTCGTAGATCTTGTCGAAGGCAGCACCGGGGGACGGATTCCGGACTAGGATCGACTCGTAGCGGTCGATCACGTCGGTCTGAGCCACCGCGATCCCCGCTGTCGCCAGAAAGAGGAGGAGGATTCTTTTCATGGAGAATGGAGTTCAACCGGGTGAATGAAGCCGGCGCACTGCGACGTCCGCCATGAAGAGCGCGATCGCCAGTGCGACCAGCCATGGCCAGAGCTCGTGCTCGGCCGCGGCCGACGCTCGTGGAGGTTCGAACGCCTGCGCAGGTGCCGGTGAAAAGATGCCGTCCGTTTGTTCCGCCACCGCGCGCAGCAGGTCCACGTTTGCCGGGAGAAGCTGCAACTCGTCGGGGTAGCCGATCGTCGCGCTCACGTATTGCGCCGCGATCGGCTGGCCATTCGATTTTGCCTGCACCTGCACGTGATAGGCTCCGTTTGCCGTGGCAGGCCACCACGTCTGGAATTCCCCGGGCGCGGTCTGCTCGAGCGGAAACTTCGCGGGCTCGCCATCCGGTCCGATCACCACCGCCTCGATCGAGGCATCCTCGAGAAAGCGGCCGCTCGCATCCGCCGCGTCGACGCGCAGGCGGAATCCGCCACGCTCACGTTGGATCTCCGCCGGCATCTTTCGGAGCGCGGAGGAACGCATGAGATCGCGCACCACCTGCGCCCAGAATTTCCCGAAACCCTCCCACCTCAGCCATTCCACCGCCCAGCGGTTGCGTGCGTCGGACGTGAACGCGCCGACCTTGCCGAGTCCGTAACGCCAGGTTGCCAGCAGCGGCTCGCCCTTTTCCGTCGCCAGCCACAGCTCGCTCGTCGGCTTGGGCCGCGTCGTGACATAGCCGAGCAGGAACGGCGCGGTTTCGAAATCGACACCCGCCAGAAAGTCCGCTGCCGCCGTGGGCACCGGCAGGAATGGCAGCTCCTGAATCGCCGACTTCGACGCGACCATCGTCTCGCGCGCGAAGATTTGCGGGATGTTCTGCGGCGCGTCGGTGTAGTAGTAGCGGCCTCCGCCCCACTGCGCGATCTGCTCGAGAAGTTGCTGATCGGAATCCGACCCGACGGCCACCGTGCTCACCGTCATTCGCTCCTGGGCCATTTGCGTGGCGAGTTCCTGAAAGGGTCCCGGAGTGGAAACTCCATCGGTCAGGATGATCGCGTGTTTCAGCTTCGCAGGCGTGGTGCGCAACCCCTGCAAACCCAGTTCCATTCCCGCGGCAATATTCGTTCCGCCTCCTTCCTGGATCGATGCAATCCGGCTGATGATCGACTGCTTCGATGCCGCGGACTGCATATCGGCAACCCAGTATCCCTCGTGATCGAACGCGACGACGCCCGCGTAGTCTTGCGGCGAAAGCAACTCCACCGCCGCGCGCGCCGCCGTCTTGGCCATTTCCATTTTCTCGCCCGACATGCTTCCGCTGCGGTCGATCACAAGCACGATGCCGAGTGAGGGATTCTCCTTCTCCTTCTCGAAGTCACAACGCACCGGCAGGATCTCCTCGATTGGCGTGCGGGAATAGCCGCCGAGACCGAACGCGTTTTCGCCGCCGAACATCAGGAAACCGCCGCCAAAGTCGCGCACGTAGGCGGCGATCAACTCCATCTGCCGCTGCGAGAGGTCCGTCGCAGGGACGTTGTCCAGCATGACGAGGTCGTAGTTCTGAAGTTCGCCGAGGTCGTTGGGCACCCCCGTGATCGGTCGAACGTCGAGCTGGATGTTCTCGCTCTGAAGCGCCCGCGCGAGGAACCGGGCCTGCTCCGGCTTGTCGGCAATGAGCAGCACGCGAGGTGTGCCGGCCGCCATCGTATGGGTGGACGCGAGATTGTTGTCGGCGAGCGTGTCGTTCGCCGCCCTCACGCCCACCGCGATTTCAATGACCTTGTCGGAGGGCGCGGTCTGGGTGCTGTCGATCACGTTGGTTCCTTTTTCGAGGCGCATCCGCTGGGTCCCCACGCGCACGCCGTTACGAAAGATGTCGACGTCCGCCTCGCCCTCGGTGTTGCTGACAATCGTCGCGCGAACGCGAAACGGTTCACCTTCACTGACCTCCGGAGGCGCAGAAACCGAGCGAACCAGGACCTCTGGCTTGTCGCTGGGCGCAACCGGCACCGCGAGCACCCGGACGCCCGAGCGCTTCATGGCATCGACCTGCGCCGCGAGTTCACCGTCGGTCTCGACGCCATCGCTGAACAGCACCGCCGTGCGCGCCTTGTCCATGGGGAACGACGCCGTGGCAAACTGCATCGCCTTCGCGAGGTTGGTCCCGTCGTCTCCGAGGGTCTTGGGGGATACTTTCTTCGCGTCCTCGAGTTTCGTGAACGGCTGTGCATCGCTCGCAAACAACAACCAGCTCTCGCTGCTTCCCGAAGGACGCTCCCCGATTCCGGCCACGAACTTTTCCGCCGCCTCCAGCGCACTCTCTCCCACGCTCCGGCTGGCATCGACGATCCACATCACGTGCACACGATGGGTCGCCCCTAGCCATCGCGGGTCGCACAGGGCGAGACAGACGCAGACAAAGATCCCGATTCTCAGCCCCAGACTGACGGTGCGTCGTCGCGGAGTCAGCGGCGCCGGAGAGTTTCGCTGCCACCACCAGATCAATCCCGCCAGCGGAAGCAGCAGAAGCATCCACGGCTCCGTGAGTTCCAGTCGCGTCATTCCGTAATCCTCCGGTGATACGTCCACCACTCCGCGAGCAGCCAGATCGCGCCCAGAAGCAACGCCCACCACCACAGCGGACGTGCGGTCCACGGTCCGATCCAGCCCCGGGACTCCGCGCCTTCGACGGCAGCAGGAGCCTTTGCCGTCGCCAGCTTGCTTTCCGCCTCTCCGGGCAATGTCGCCCGCATGCCGGACTCGTCCCCGGCGCGCAGGCTTTGCACGACATTTTCCATCAGCACCGGGAACGCGGTGCGCAGGACGAAATCGCTCTGCTCCAGATCAAATCCGAGCACCAGCCACCGCTGGCCGCGGTCCCATTTTCCGTAAATCACGGGCGATCCGAAACTCGACGCGAGAATCGTGGCCCCAACCGGCGCTGTGAACTCCGGAGCTTTGCTGAGACGGACCTTGTCGAGGGAGGCAAACCGCACCAGCGGCGAGTCCTCATCGATCTCGCTGATGATTGGATCCTTCAAATCGCCCAGACGCTCGCCCCAGAATCCGCCTTCCTGCGGATTCACGAGCACCAGCGCCCGCGACGCAAACGACTCCGGAGGCGTCGCCTTGTTGAAGACCCACAGCTTCCCGGGATCGCCGCCGCCCGCCCGGTCCGCAGGCCAGACTCGGGTGACATTCACCCCCGGCATCGCTTGAAACACAGCTTCCAGAAAGGCATCCGGAGGCGACACTAGAACAACGTCGACCGCCGTCAGCGGAGCCAGCGTCAGGCTCGCCTCGTTGTCGGCGGCCAGCGCGTCGTCCGCCGAAGTCCGCAGCCGGGCGGTAAACGTTCCCCCCTGGTCGTTGCGCAGACTCCAGGATCGCTGCCAGTTCGATGCATCCTCGATGGATTGCGCGTCGATGAGTGTTCCGTCGCGCAAAACCTCGATCTCCGCGCTTCCGCCGGTTCCCCCGGTCCGCGCAACAAGGGTGAATTCCCCTGGTGCGATGAGCGACCGCCGCGCCGCAAACATCGTCAATCCGGTGTTCGCAGGAGACTCCTCCCCCTGCCGGCGCTCCACGACGCCGGACAGCAAATCATCGTCGAGGGAAATTCCGCCGACTCCATCCGTGAAGAATTCCACCGCAGCCGCATCGCGGGTGGCGGCGAGGTTTTTCGCAACCTCGAGTGCCGGTCGCGCATCCGTGTCCGTCGATACCGGCTCGACGCGCTCCAGCGCCTCGAGAAGACGACTGCGGCTTCGTGTCCATCCACTCGCAACCTCCGGGGAATCCGTGGCAATCACGAGCGCCGCCTCATCAAACGCACGCATCCGGCGGATCGAGGATCGAATCTCCGCCTTCGCGCGTTCAAACCGGCTCGGCTTCCCATCGGTCGCCGTCATGCTGACGGAGGGATCCAGCACGAACACCCGCGAACGCGCACCGGACATCTCCCAATCCGCGACCGGGCGCGCCAAAGCAAAGACCAGCAATGTGAGAAAGAGGATTTGCAACAGCAGCGAGATCCACCGCCGCAACTTCCGCCACAGCGGTGTCTCGTGGATCTTCGACGACACCTGCTCCCAGAACAGCAGCGTGCTGAGCCTGCGCTTCCGTGGCTGTTCACGGATCAGGTAAAGGACGACCAGCCCGCCCGCCAGGACCATCGCGCTCCAGAAGATTGGCAGCAGAAAACTCATCGCGTTCTCCTCACCGCCACCTCAACGTCTTCGTCAACACGTCGCCGACCGCATCCTCCGTCGTCGCGCGCAGGATCGGAATCCGATGCATCTTCCCGTAGCGGTCGATCGATTCGAGATACGCCTCGTAACGCTGGCGAAACGCCCGCGCCGCGGCCGCATCGACCACCACGCGTCGCGTCGCGCCGCTCTCGCAATCCTCGAATTCGTATTCCCCCGGTTCCGCCGCCCGCTGTTCCGAGGGATCGAGCAACTGGATCACCGCGATCTCGTGCCGCGCATGTCGAAGCCGGTCCAGCGCCCGCAGGGCATCCTCCGAATCCGCGCCAAGAAGGTCCCCGACCCAGACCACCAGCCCGCGCCGCGGCTGGCGTGCAATCCATGAGCGCACCGCAGTTTCGAGACTCAGCGGCCCACTGCCGACCGGACACGCCGCAAGGTAACGCAACATCTGAAAAAAACGGTCGCGCCCGCGCGTCGGCGGCCATGCCCGCATGTCCCCGGCACCGAGGGGCACGAGGGCGGCGCGATCCAGATTGGCCAGCGCGATGTAGGCGAGACCTGCGAGAATCCGTCGCGCCTGGTCGAACTTCACCGGATTCCCCCAGTCCATCGAGGCCGAGCAATCCAGCAGCAGATGCACATGCAGGTCCTCCTCCTCGACAAAGAGCTTGAGCACGAGCTGCCGCCAGCGCGCGAAGGCATGCCAGTCCACATACCGCCAGTCGTCGCCTTCGACGAACGGCCGGTATTCCGCAAACTCGACGCTCGCGCCGCGTTGCACGCTGCGGCGCTCCGCGCGCATGCGCCCACGCACGAGCTGCCGTGCAAGCAGGCTCAGCGACTCGAAGCGGCGCAGCAGCTCCGCGTCAAAGAGCGCGTCCGGGTCCGTGGTGATCATTCGCGCCGCGTCGGATGAAACCGGAATTTCTCAGGCGTCGCGCCACTGCCCGCGCTTCGCTTCGCAGAGCCGCTTCAACAGATCGTCGGGATCGACGCCATCGGCCTGCGCCTCGAAGTTGAGCATCACCCGATGCCGCAGCACCGGCAGCGCGGAATCCAGGATGTCCTCGCTCGCGACGTGGAACCTGCCGCGCAGCACGGCGCGAATCTTGGCCGCCAGCACGAGCGCCTGTCCGGCGCGCGGACTCGCGCCATACCGCACGAAACGCTTCACCTCGTCCGGAGCCGCGTCCGTCTCCGGATGCGTCGCCATCACAAGCTCCGCAGCCCGCCTGCGCAAGGTCGGCGCAACGGGCACCGCCCTCGCGAAATTCCCCATCGCGACCAGCTCGCCGCCGTCAAAGAGCGGTTTCGACGCCTCCGACTCCCGCTCCGTCGTGCGCTCGAGAATCCGCTCGAACTCATCGAGAGTCGGATACGGCACGCGCAGCTTGAAGAAGAAGCGGTCCAGCTGCGCCTCGGGCAGCGGATATGTGCCCTCCATTTCCAGCGGATTCTGCGTGGCCAGAACGAAGAACGGCTTCGTCAGCGACCGCGTCTGTCCGGCCACGGTGACGCTCTGTTCCTGCATGGCCTCCAGCAACGCGGATTGCGTCTTCGGAGTCGCACGGTTGATTTCATCGCCGAGGAGCAGGTTGCAGAAGATCGGACCTGGGGAGAACTCGAAGCGCGAATGCCCGTGACCATCATCGATGAGAATGTTCGTGCCGATGAGATCGGCCGGCATGAGATCCGGCGTGAACTGGATGCGCTGGAAGCTGAGATGCAGCGCGCTCGCGATCGAACGCACGAGCATCGTCTTGCCGAGACCCGGCACGCCCTCGAGCAGAACGTGTCCACCGGCAATGATGGCGATCAGGACATTTTCGATGATCTCGTCCTGACCGACAATGACTCGCTGGACCCCGTCCTTGAGCTGGTTGAACTTTTCGCGAAACGGCTCGGCATCGGCGGGATTATCGGGGTTCATCGAGGGTGTTTTCGGAAGTCGGTCGGATGCTCTCGAAATAGCGCCGGATCGTGAGCCGGTGCGCGAGGGGAAGCGATTCGTCCTCGATCGCCTCCTCCGAGAGCTTGCGATATTCCGCGAAGTCGGCCGTCGCCACCGACGTCGTCTGCTGGGTCGGCGCCTCCGAGGCGCTCACCGTCTGCGTTTCCGACTCACCCATTGCGTCCGCGACGCCGGTCAGGTGCTCGCGCGTGCCGGCGCCCAGGGAATCCGTTTCCGGCTTCTCGCGCTGAAGATCAATCTCCGACCCTGCTCCGCCCCCCTTCCCCTTCTGCATCGAGAGCTTCGGAATGAGCGAGAGTCCGTTGCACATCGACTCTCTGTTCCCCATGCACTGCTTGGCCATTCCCATTTGCTGCCGGCAGAGCGACATCCCCTGCCTCTGCTTTTTCTGCGCCGCCTGCTGCCCCATGCACTGGCTGATTTTCTGAAGCCCCTGCGACATCTTCGAAGGGTTGTTCTGCTTCGCCCCCTGCGAGAGATTCTGCATTCCCTGCGCCATCGATTTCTGCCCCTCCTGCTGCATCCGGTCCGCCGCGGACGCCATCCGGTCCGCCGCCTGCTGCGCTCCCTGAGGCGTCGTCGCGTCGGGCTTGTTCAACTTTTCGCCGAGCTGGTCGGCGGCCTGACGCGCCTTCTCGTAATCTCCGGCCCGCAACGCGGCGGCGAGCGGTTCCATCCCCTGCACGCCATTCATTGAATCGGCGAGCTCCGCCGCGTGGGGATCGAGGGATTCGCGGGCCATCTTCTCCTGCATCGCGGCGATGCGATCCTCGATCCGGCTCAACTGCACGAACATCTCGCGCTGATCCAGCCTGCCCTCCGCCAGCATCTCGCGAAGCGGCTCGACCTCTTTCAACAACTCCTCGAGCTGCGGGTCGGGCGATTCGCGCTGGGCGAGTTCCCAATCCTGAAACAGCTCTTCCAGATCCACTCCGTGCTGAGCGAGCACGGGATCGACGGGCTCCGCCGCAGCCGTGCGGACATTCAGAAAGAGCACCGAAATCCCCAGCACGAGCGCCGACGCCACTCCGAGTGCCAGCGCCCAGTCGAATCGACCGCCGCGCCGGGGAACAGCCTCCTCCGCGCGATGCACCGTGTCTTCAAGCTGCCGGGTCCTCCAGCTCTCCGGAACTTCACCCTCAGCCAGTTCGTGCGCGGACACCGCGGAATCCGGAAGACTCCTCTCGCGATCCAGCGCCCTGGCGATGTGGTTCGATGGAAGCGGCAGGAACCAGGCCACCGCGCAAATCGTCGCCACCCCCAGCAGACAGGCTCCGACAAAAACCGCGGAGAATCCGGCGACGCCCGGCCACAGCAGGGCCGCCCCGCCCCATAGCGCAAGCAATGTGGAAGCGATGCACGATGCGGCGAGCGCCCATCGACGCGTGCGTTCCCCGCGGAGCCGGCGCGCGGCCTGCGCTGTGAGTTCGCGAAGTCGTGCCGCCGTGGAGTCCGCGTTCATGCGCGAACTAGTAACGGAAGCAATTGAATCCCGCAACCGCTCGCTGCCAGAAAAAGAGGTCCCACTCGATTTTTTTCACGGCTGAAAACGCATTCCCGCCGTCACGGATGGACGGATATCCCCGCTCACACGGATCGAAAAATGGTCAGCGCCGGGCGCGTTTGAAGATGGCCACCCCGCGCTCGATCTGCACGAGTTCCCACCCCTGCGCGGCATAGTCGTTGAGCATCTGCTCGAGAATTCGATTCTGAAGCTTCACGCTGCGCACGCAGTATTCCCACTTCGCGGTCTGCGCAAGTGCTCCGCCTCCGGAGGCTGCGAGAAACAGGACCAGCAGGAGCCGGAGGCTGAATTTACGGATCCTTGGCCGCACCAAATCGGGGCCCCGGGACGTCTGTGGAGGAATCGTTTTCATTGGTGTCCGCATGTTATCCCTGCGAACAACCCCGCGGCGACCACTAAATACACCGCCCCAATCGCCCCGGTTGCGGCCTCGATGCCGCAAACCACGAAGACGGGAGATTCAGGACACCGGGCGAACCTGCCCGGCTCCGCATCACCGGACGCGATGCGTCCGGCGTTCATTTCTACCAGAGACTCAGGCCGCCTTCGGCTTGAGCGCGCGGGCAAACTGGCTCTTGCGGCGGTTTGCCACGTTCTTGTGGATCACTCCACGCTTCGCCGCCTTGTCCAGTGCGGATGCCACGCGGCTGTATCCGGCCTTCGTCGCAGCTTCGTCACCTGCAGCGATCGCCTTGCGGAGTTTCTTTTGTTCGGTCTTCAGCCCGGTAAGGATGCTGGAGTTCCGCGTGGTGCGGGTGATGGTCTGGCGCGCGCGTTTTGCGGCGGATTTCTTGTTGGCCATGAGGTTTCGGTCTTGGAAAAATTGGTGCCAGAGGAGGGAATCGAACCCCCGACCAAGGGCTTATGAGTCCCCTGCTCTACCGCTGAGCTACTCTGGCGCGAATCGATAGGGCTGGCCAGTATAGGGAGAGTCCGGTCCCGCGCAAGCGAAATGCCGGCCTATGCCCCCGTCCGTCCGATGGTCCCCCGAGAGGGCGAAATCCGCGTTCCAGTGCCTCCGACGTGAGGCCGGCGCCAGATAATGAAGCGAACCCGCTACGGGTTGAGCGTCCGCAAAGTCGTGGTGCGCCGGTCGTTTTCCGTAGTGCCGCATCGGTGGGTTCATGGTTAACTCCACCGCCATGAGCCTGAGCCCGCTCGCCGGAAAGCCGGCCCCCGCCTCGATCCTCACGAACATCCCGCGTCTGATTGCCGCGTATTATTCCGAGCAACCCGATCCCGACGTTCCCCGCGAGCGCGTCGCCTTCGGCACCTCCGGCCACCGCGGCTCGTCCTTCGAGCGCACGTTCAACGAGCACCACATTCTCGCGGTCGCCCAGGCCGTCGCAGACTACCGCGCCACCGCCGGCATCACCGGTCCGCTTTTCCTCGGAATGGACACCCACCCGCTCTCGGAACCGGCGTGGATCTCCACACTCGAGGTGCTCACTGCAAACGGCGTCGCCGTCCGGATCGATGCCGCTGCTGGCTACACGCCCACTCCCGCCGTCTCGCACGCCATCCTGACCTACAATGCCGGCAGGACCGACGGGCTCGCCGACGGCATCGTCATCACACCATCTCACAACCCGCCAACCGATGGAGGGATCAAATACAACCCCGCCAACGGAGGCCCCGCCGACACCGACATCACCGGCTGGATGGAAAAGCGCGCGAACGAGCTTCTCGCCGGCGGTCTGCGCGAGGTGAAGCGCATCCCGATCGCACGGGCGCGTGCCGCATCCGAAAAGTTCGACTTTGTCGCGAACTACGTGAACGACCTTGGCGCGGTGATCGATTTTGAAGCGATCAAGTCCGCAGGGTTGCGCATCGGCGTCGATCCGATCGGAAATTCCTCGGTCGCTTACTGGCCCGTCATCGCCGAGCGCCATGGCCTCGATCTCACCGTCGTGAACGACGAGATCGACTTCACCTTCCGGTTCATGTCCGTCGACTGGGACGGCAAAATCCGCATGGACTGCTCGTCCCCCTACGCGATGGCCGGACTCATCGGCCTGAAGGACAAGTTCGACATCGCCTTCGCGAACGACACAGACGCCGACCGTCACGGCATCGTCGCTCCGAGCTGTGGATTGATGAACCCCAACCACTATCTCGCGGTGGCCATCGATTACCTTTTCGCAAATCGTCCCGCCTGGCCCGCAGCCGCCGGCATCGGCAAGACGCTCGTCAGTTCGAGCATGATCGACCGCGTCGCGAACAAACTCGGTCGCTCACTCGTCGAGGTTCCGGTTGGTTTCAAATGGTTCGTCGATGGCCTCTTCTCCGGAACGCTGGGCTTCGGCGGCGAGGAAAGCGCCGGCGCCTCGTTCCTGAAAAAAGACGGCGGTGTCTGGACCACCGACAAGGACGGTCCCATCCTCGGCCTGCTCGCAGCCGAGATCACCGCAAAGACCGGCCGCGATCCGGGCGAGCACTACAAGACGCTCACGGAGGAATTTGGCGCCCCTGTTTATGAACGCATCGATGCGCCCGCCAACTCCGCGCAAAAGGCGATCCTCAAGGCGCTCTCTCCGGAGCAGGTGTCCGCCACCGAACTCGCAGGCGAGCCCATCACGCGCATGCTCACCACCGCGCCCGGCAATGGTGCCGCGATTGGCGGCTTGAAGGTCGAAACCGCTTCCGGCTGGTTCGCCGCGCGTCCGTCGGGCACCGAGGATGTTTACAAGATCTATGCGGAGAGTTTCAAAGACACCGCGCATCTGAAGCGCATCCAGGCTGAAGCCCAGGAGATCGTCGCGAAGACCTTCGCCGCCGCGAGCTGAGTCGGACACCAGACGGCACGGACGCGGCGTTCAACGCCACGCCGGAACGGGTCGCAAGCGGCCGCGTCTGCATCGGAGCGGGCTTCCGGGTTTGCCACCGCCGCCCGTGGCACCTACCGTCGCGTCATGAGCAAGCCTCCGGAACCCGTCGTCTTTCTCTTCGACATCGACAACACCCTGCTGAACAACGACGCCGTCACCGAAGACATCCGTCACTATCTCTCCTCCCACTTCGGTGCGAAGATGTGCGTCCGCTATTGGGAAATCTTCGAGGACCTTCGTCAGGAACTCGGCTACGCCGACTACCTCGGCGCACTCCAGCGCTACCGTCTTACTGCCCAGCATGACGCACGGATGCTGCGAATGTCGTCCTACCTCGTCGATTACCCGTTCGCGAACCGACTCTTCCCGCAATCGCTCGACGCGCTGAAGCACTGCTCGCGCTGGGGAACGGTGGCTATCCTTTCCGACGGCGACGCCGTCTTCCAGCCACGCAAGGCCGAGCGCTCAGGCCTCTTCCATGCGGTGAACCGGAACGTCCTCATTTACATCCACAAGGAGGAGGAACTCGAGCACGTCGAGAAAATCCATCCCGCGAAGCACTACGTGATGGTCGACGACAAGCTGCGCATTCTCACGGCGATGAAGAAGATCTGGGGAGACCGGTTGACCACCGTCTTCGTGAAGCAGGGCCATTACGCGCACGAACCCGGCCTCCTCGATCGGTTTCCTCCCGCCGACATCACCATCGAGCACATCGGCCAGCTTCTCGAGCACGACTTCTCCCATCTGAATCCCCAGACGTAAGATGAAACCGCAGCCCCCCGTTGGCGGCGAAGAAGCCAGGAGCGCGGCATGGCCACGCCGCCTGTGTGTGGAGGCGTAGTCCATGCACGGCATCAGCTCGCTCATCCTTGGGCTCGGGCTGTTTTTCCTCGGAATCCAACTCGTCGGCCAGCACCTGCGCCGACTGTCGGGACCGAGCTTTCGCCGGACGATTCAACGGGTGAGTGAACGCCCGTTGCCCGCGGGGCTGGCGGGCATTGGATTTGGGGCGCTCATGCAGAGCGCCACGGCGGTAACCTTCGTGCTGACCGGCATGGCCCGCGGCGGCATTGTCACGGATCGCGGCGCCGCTCCGGTGATCCTGTGGTGCAACGTCGGGCTCACTGCGCTCGCGTTCCTCGTGACACTGGATATCCACTCCGGTGTCGCCTATCTCGTCGGCGTCGCGGGAATTTTCTCCGCGATGGTGCGACAGCCGCGGTGGCGTGCGGCGGCGGGTGTGTTGCTCGGAGTCGGACTCATCCTGTTCGGCCTCGAGTCGATGGGAGACAGCGCGGTGCCGCTCAAAAACGAGGCGTGGTTCCAGTCCATGCTCGATGCCACGGTCGATTCCCCCGTCATCGCATTTGCCATCGGCATCGCGGTTGCCGCACTCCTGCAGTCCAACACCGGCGCTGCGATGCTCGTGATCACGCTCGCCGGGGTGGGCTCGTTCAATCTCGAGCAGGCGGCGATGCTGCTCTACGGAACGAACCTCGGAGCGATCCCGCTCCGCCAGTTTCTTTCGCTGAACCTCGACCGGCCATCGAGGCGTCTGGTGCGGTTCGAGGACCTGTTCTGCCTCTGGAGCGGCGTGCTGATGACCGCACTGTTCATCGCGGAAAAAGCCGGTGCTCCCCTCGTGCTCACCGCCGTCCGACACATCGCGGCAACGGTTCCCCTTCAGCTCGCCCTCGTTTTCCTGCTGTCCAACCTCCTGCCGGCGCTTGTCCTGTCCTTCTTCATCGGTCCCGTCACAAACCTGCTCCGTCGATGGATGCCGGGCGAGACGACTGCAGCGCTCGCGCAACCGAAATATCTCACCGCCTCCGCGATCGGGGATCCCGGGACCGCGATCGACCTCATGGCACGGGAAATCTCGCGCCTGCTGATGGCGGTGCACGTGCGGCCGGAAAGGGCGGAAATCGGCGAGGATGGCGAGCCGGCCGGCGACCCGGCATTTGGCCAGTTGAGCGAGGAAATCGAACACTACGGCGCACGGATCGCTTCGACGAGCGACCTCGACGAGCGCGATGCGCATCTTTTGCACCTCCTTCGCGCGGAGTTGTCTCTCGTTCGCTACTTCGACGACGCCGTGCGTGAGTTCAACGACACGCTGCACGAACTGGCGAACGACTCCGCAACGGCGCCGGCGGCCCGCACCCTCCGGCACGCCCTGCACGAGATGATCCGCTCCGCACGCAGCGCCGCGGAACATCCGACAACGGAGTCGGTCGAACGGCTTCGCGCGCAGACAAAACGTCATGGCGATTTCGTGAAGGCACAGACGAACAAGGCGAAATCGCAATCCGACGCTCCCGCCGTTGCGGCACTCGCCGACGCATTCGAGCTCGCCGCATGGATGCTGCACCGGCTCTCGAAGGTGCTCGCGGAATTCGTCGACGACCGGCGCCCGGCCGGAGCGTCACCCGCCGCGCAGGATTGATTCCACCGCCCGCCGCAGGCCCGCAACGTCACCGTCAGCGGAACGCCAGCCCACCACGCCGTCGGGCCGCACGAGGACGGCGCCATTTCCGCCGATGCCGTAAGTTGCCGCGGCGGCGGATTCGAGAGGAACAATCTCGAGCGCGAATCCGGTCGGCAGCGTCACCGACGCGGCCGCGTCGCGCCACGCCGGTTCATCGCCTGCGACAAACAGGACGAATCCATCTCCAAAAAGGTGAAGCGTCGACATCCGTCGCCCGTTCCGCTCGATCCATGCATGCGGCGCGCGCCGCCCGGGCTCGGCGGACGGCTCGTAAACATCCGGATCCGGGGAAACAGCCGCGCGTCCATCCGCAACAAAGGCTCCACGCTCATATTGGAACCCGAGATCGATGCCCAGTCCCGTGCCCGCCCGGCGGCTGTGTGTCACGAGATCCCGCACGCGGTCGAAATCGCCGCCGAATCCCGCCTCGAGAATCTCCCACACCTCGGAGCCGAAGTCGTTCGACATCTCGAACGTCCTCATGACATGCCCCCGACGTTCCACTTCATAGCTCTCGAGCAGACTCTCGGGTGCGCCGCACAACACCGCCGCGATTTTCCATGCGAGATTGTGCGCGGACTGGAGCCCGGTATTCATCCCGAGGCCGGCCGCCGGGGAGAGTCTCGCGGAGGCATCGCCGGTGAGGAAGACGCTTCCCTTTCGGAATTGCGTCGCCACCTTCGGGCTCATCACCCATTGCGTAACGCCGAGCACTTCCACCGGCACGTCGGGGAGACCGGAAACCTCGCGAATGATCTCCGCCAGCCGTTCGGGAGGATAGTCCGCGGCGGTTTCCCCGGGCTGGAGGAAATGATGCATCAGCCAGAGGTCGTCGCCATTCACTGCGACGAAAATCTCGAACGAATCGCTGCGGAGCAGATTCTGCAGAATGGCTCGCCTGCCTTCCAAATGCGGTCCGTAGGATGCGCGGAAGAATGTGTTGATGAAGTGGCCGAGATCGCCGGGGCCCACTCCGTCGATGCCGAGCGCGCGCCGGACCGGGCTGCCCGCACCGTCCGCTCCGATGAGATACCGGCATTCGATTTCCCGCACACCGTCCGGGGAATGCAACTTCACGCGCACCGAATCTCCATGATCGGTGAACGACTCGACAGTGTGTCCAAATCGCACATCCGCTGCAGGCTCCTTTCGCACCGCATCCAGCAGCACACGCTCGGTCGTCGTCTGCGGACAGTGAAACGAGGAATACGGAGCAATGTCCGGCACGGGCGACGGGAGCGGCACCCTGCCGTATTCCGTCCCGGAGAGCGACTCGGACCAGATCGCCAGCGAGTATTCCGGAGGCGACATGTCGTTCCGCTGCATCGCCTCGCGCAGACCGAGTTGTTCGAAAATCTCCGCCGTTCGGCGCGAAATCCCTGTCGCCCGCGGGTGGTCGAGAAGTGCCGGCTTGCGATCGAAAACCACCACCGTCACACCGCGGCGCGCCAGCAGGAGCGCCGCGAGCAGGCCGCACGGGCCGGCGCCAACGATTCCAACCTCGAAGGCGCCTTCCGCGTTCACTGGAGGTCCTCGTGAGTGACCGTCGTCTGCGCACGGGAAGCCAGTTCCTTCGCTTGCATCACGACGGCCTCCTCATCTTCATTGAAGCGATAGCCGTTGCAGTTTGGACAGAGCGCCACGCGGCGGGAGACGATGGAGTCGCAGCCCTCGCACACCTTGAACTGCGCGGGCGCGGCGATAATCTTCGCGGCGCGCCTGGAGCGCTCGTTCAAATGGGGATCATCGGACGCCATGCGTCCTTAGCATCGCCAGACGGCACCCCGCAGGCAAGATTTTCACGTCCGTGCCGGAGCGACGCTCACCTGAATATCGCGAAGTTTCAGGGGGCCAAACTGGGTCAACAGCGCGACATCCGCCGCATCCCGGCCATAGCTGATGGCAATCCGGTTGCCACGAGGCCCGTCCTGCGTGGCGTCGAACACATACCACCGCGAGCCGACGTAGGCTTCGAACCATGCATGAAGATCCATCGGCTCGAGGTCGTGAAGAAATCCGCTGACGAAGCGCGCGGGGATGTTCATCGCGCGGCACAGCGCGATTCCGAGATGCGCCATGTCGCGACACACGCCCCTTCGCGACTCGACGGTCTCCCGCGCGGAGGTGGATGCGTTGCTCGCGCCATATTGGTAGGTCACGTTTGCACGGATCCAGCCGGTGATTGCCTCCACCTGCCGATACCCCGGCGGCAATCCGCCCGCGATTTCGCGTGCAAGATCGCCGAGCTGGTCCGCCTGACAATACCGGCTCGAAAGCAGGAATTTCAGGATCGGATCCGGCACATTCTCCACGGGGACGAACGCGGCGTCACGATCGGCATCCACCGTGTCCGACGTATCGACCACACAGCTCGCGTGCAGCGACATCGGCCCGGCCGGCAGCATTGCCCGCTGGCAAAGGTTTCCGAAGTCGTCGGTGTATTCGATCATTGGCAGATGAGGATCGGAGACATATTCCTCCCGCATCACCCACTGACCCCAGCCGCTCCGTGGCCGGAGCATGAAAATCGCGGGAACCGGTGCGGCGGCATCGAGGGAAAGTCGGCAGTGAGCTTCGAGGATCATCGTTCGGTGTGTTCGGACACAATCCCATCGCACCCCGGCACCCCACCGGGCGCATTCGTCGCGTTATCGGGTTGAAACCCCGCGATGCGCGGACGATGAGTCGGCAATGAAATCCGAAGCCACGCCCATCGACGTCGAAGTGCTTCCGCCCCGGGAGCGCGACGTGCCCGATGTCTCGCGCCTGATCGCGTGGCTGCTCGACGACCTGATCCGCATCCCGGGCACGAACTTCCGCATCGGGTTCGATCCGATCATCGGGCTCATTCCCGGCCTCGGCGACGGGAGCACGGCCGTGATGTCCACCGTGCTGCTGCTGCACGGATTGCGCGCTGGCGTTCCCCGCATCGTGCTCGTGCGCATGGCGTTGAATATCCTCACGAACTCGCTCGGAGGGGCGATCCCGGTGGTCGGCGACGTGTTCTCGGCCTGGTTCAAATCGAACCGGCGAAACTATGAACTGCTGCAACGGCACGCCGGTGCCCGCGCGTCCACCCGTGCCGACCGGGTGATCGTTGTCGCCGCAATCGCCGGAGTGCTCGCAGTGGCCGTGGCTGCCTCGGCATTCGCGGTCTTTGTTTTCTACAAGTTGTTTCAGGCCCTGCTCGCGCTCTGAGTGGCTTGTCGACCACGCTACGTCCGACCATCATTGCGGCATGGACGACACGCCTCCCGCGCGCAGCCGGTTTTTCGATTCGGTCAGCGCCTATTTCGATCGCGCCGCGGACCTCACCAACTTCCCTCCCGGCCTGCTGGGTCAGGTCAAGTCGTGCAACAGCGTGTATCGGGTGAAGTTCCCCGTGAAGGACGACGATGGGAACATCGTCGTGATCGAGGGTTTCCGCGCGCAGCACAGCCACCACCGGCTTCCGTGCAAGGGCGGCATCCGGTTCAGCCCGCACGTCACGCAGGACGAGACCATCGCCCTCGCCGCGTTGATGACCTACAAGTGCGCACTGGTCGGCATTCCCTTCGGCGGAGCAAAGGGCGGGGTCGTCTTCGATCCGAAGCGGGTGTCTCCGGAATTTCGAGAACGCGTCACCCGCCGCTACACCGCCGAACTGGTCAAGAAGCACTTCATCGGACCGAATGTCGATGTCCCCGCCCCCGACTACGGCACGGGCGAGCAGGAGATGGCATGGATTGCCGACACGTATCGCGCGATGAATTTCAATGGCGCGGATCCCTACGCGTGTGTCACGGGAAAGCCGATCGACCTGCACGGCATTCCGGGGCGGCGCGAGGCGACCGGACTCGGGGTGTTTTTCGGAATCCAGGAATGCGTCTCCCGTCGTGCCGACATGGCCGAACTCGGCCTGGAGCCTGGCATCGAAGGAAAAACCGTGATCATCCAGGGGCTCGGCAACGTGGGATCCCACGCGGCGCACTTCCTGCAGAATGCCGGCGCGAAGATCGTCGGCATCGCGGAACTCGGCGGCGGCCTCTACGACGCGAATGGCATCGACGCGGATCGCGCCGGCGCGCACTTCCGTGAAAACGGCTCTCTCGAGACTTTCGAAAGCGGCCAGTTCATACCCGATCCCGCCGCAGTGCTCGAGATGCCGTGCGACATCCTTGTTCCGGCGGCACTGGAAAACCAGATCATCGCGGCGAACGCCCAGCGGATTCAGGCCCGCATCATCGCCGAGGCGGCGAACGGACCCGTCGATTTTGAAGCGGACGAAATTCTTCGCGAGCGTGGCGTGCTGATCATTCCGGATCTCTATCTCAACTCCGGCGGAGTCACCGTCTCCTATTTCGAGTGGTTGAAGAATCTCTCGCACGTGAGCTTTGACCGCATGAACTCGCGATACACCGAGATGTCGAAAACCACCCTGGTCGATGCGATCGAGACACTCACCGGCCGGAAACTCGATGCGGAACAACGCAAACTCGCAACAGCCGGGCCGCGGGAGATCGATTTTGTCCACACGGCGCTCGCCGAGACGATGGCCGTCGCCTATCACGCGATCCACGACACGTGGAAGACGCGCGACATGCCCGACCTTCGCACGGCTGCCTATTTCGTGGCGATCGACCGCGTGTGCCGCAGCTACAAATCCCACGGGATCTTCCCGTAATCCTCCGCCGTTATCGTCGATGACGGCGGACACCCCCGCCCCCGTCGTCGACAAATTCCTCCTGCGGAGCGTCCATCTGTTCCTTCTCCGCCCGCGGCTTGGGCTTTCCGCGCCTGGCCGCGAACGGCACGCAGAAAAGAATGACCGCCACGACCACGAGGATCGCCGGAATCATCAACAAATAATCCATACCGGGTATCGTCCGACACCAGCCTTCCGCGCGTGCGGTTGCGAACAATCGGCGCCGCGATACCCTCGGGAGGTGGCCCCTGTGCGCAAAATCATTCACCTCGACATGGACTGCTTCTATGCGGCGGTCGAGATGCGTGAGCGTCCCGAACTGGCCGGAAAACCGATCGCCGTGGGCGGCGGTGGACGTCGCGGGGTCGTGACGACGTGCAACTACGAGGCGAGGGCGTTCGGGGTCCGCTCGGCGATGCCGGGATTCATCGCCCGCCAGCGCTGTCCTCACCTCATTTTCCTGCCGGTGCGTTTCGATCTCTACCGCGCCGATTCCGCACGAATTCGAGCCATCCTGCGGCGTCACACACCCCTCGTCGAACCGCTGTCGCTCGACGAGGCGTTCCTCGACGTGACTGCGTCGGATCGTTACGCGTGGGACATCGCGAGGGACATCCGGACGGCGATCTTTGAGGAAACCGGACTGACCGCATCGGCCGGCGTTGCACCGAACAAGATGCTGGCCAAGATCGCGAGCGACTGGCGCAAGCCCAACGGCCAGTTTGCGATTCTCCCCCACCAGATCGAGACGTTCATGCACGACCTCCCCGTGCGAAAGCTGTGGGGCGTCGGACCAAAGAGCGCCGAACGCCTCGCGGCGCGCGGCATTCACACCTGCGGAGACCTGCAATCGATCTCCCTCGCGGAGCTCACGCGCGATTGGGGACGCTGGGGCGCGGAGCTTTATCAACTCTGCCGCGGCATCGACGACCGGCCGGTGCAGCCGGACCGGATTCGAAAATCTTTGAGCAACGAATCGACCTACCTCGAGAACCTTCCGACCCTCGAGGCGTGCGCAGAAGCGCTCAAGCCGCTTGTCACGGAACTCCTAGAGGAACTTCGCATCAAGGCGGCGGACCGGCCAATCGGCGGAGCCCGGGTGAAAGTGAAGTTTTCCGACTTCACGGTGACCACCCGCGAGTGCGCTTGCGATGTCCCCACCCTGCCGATTTTCCTGCGACTGCTCGCTGATGCGCATGCACGCTCCAGGCAGCCCGTCCGTCTCCTCGGGGTCGGCGTGAGGTTCTCCCCTCATCGCAGGGAGGAATCCCTGCAAACGGAATTCTCGTGGGGGAACGAGGCCGTCGCAGAAAATCCGTGAGCCACGCAGGATCTCAGCCGACCTGCCGGCGCTTCTCGATTTCCCGGGCCGCAAACGCCTTTCTCAACGCTCTTTCGAGGGATTCCCGACGGATTGGCTTGCTGAGGTAGTCGTCCATTCCCGCCGCGAGGCAATCGTCGCGATCTCCCTCGATCGCGTGCGCGGTCAGGGCGATCATCCACGGGCGCTTGTCCGCCGGAAACCGCCGGCTGATCTCGCGCGCGGTCTCGAGGCCATCCATCTCGGGCATCTGGATATCGAGAAAGATGACGTCCGGCCGGATCGTTTCCAGCGCAGCGAGCACCTCCAGGCCATTCGCCACAATCTGCGAGCGGTAGCCCAGCCGCTTGAGCAACAGCTCGATCACACGCTGGTTCACGATGTTGTCCTCGGCCACGAGAATCCGCATCGGACACTCCCGCGCAAGGTCGTTTCCGTTCCGCGCAATCGGCCGGGGTTCCACTCCATCTCCCAGCACGCCACACAGGACGTTGAACAGCGGAGTGACCTTCACCGGCTTGGAAAGCACACCCGCAATGCCGAGATCGTCGAGATTGACGATGGTGTCGTCCACGGAGGTGAGCAGCACAATGGGCAGGTTCTCTTTCGAGCGGTGGCGGCGTATCTCGGCCGCGAGGTCGTATCCGGTCATGCCCGGCATTCGCACGTCAAGCAGCGCGACGTCGAGCGGTTCACCGGAACGCACATGTTCGATCGCCTGCCGGCAGTTCTCCGCAACGATGGGCGTCATTCCCCACGAAGCCGTCTGCATCTGCAGGATCCAGCGATTGGTTGCATTGTCTTCGACGATGAGCACGCGCATCCCTTCCAGACTGCGCACTCCCCGGCGTCCGAATGTCGCAGGCACCGAGACCTCCGCCGCCTGCAACGGGATCTCGAAATGAAATGTGGAACCGATGCCGACCTCCGACTCCACCCAGATCCGGCCTCCCATCAAATCGATGAGCCGTCTGGAAATCGCAAGCCCGAGGCCGGTGCCGCCAAAGCGACGGGTCGTCGAGGAATCCACCTGGCTGAATGCCTGAAACAGCCGGTCGCGCTTTTCGGCGGGAATTCCGATGCCCGAGTCGCGCACCTCCACATGGAGCCAGTCGCCGCCGGCTCCGGAGGCACGCGAGACCTTGACGAACACCTCTCCGGCGCTGGTGAACTTGATCGCGTTCGAGAGCAGATTCATCACGACCTGACGGAGTCGCGTGGGATCGCCAAGGATCGTGGGAGGAACGGTCGGATCGATCCAGTAGGCAAGATCGAGCTTCTTCCGTGCAGCAGGCCCGGCGACAAGGTCGAGCGCCGACTCGAGGCAGTCGCGCAGGTTCACAGGGATGCGCTCCAGATCGAGCTGGCCGGACTCGATTTTGGAGAAATCGAGAATGTCGTTGATCAGTCCGAGCAGCACATCCCCGCTCGTGCGGATGGTTACCGCCAGTTCGCGCTCGTGGGCCGGCAACTCGGCGTCCATGAGAAGGTCCGCCATTCCGACCACCGCGTTGAGCGGTGTGCGGATCTCGTGGCTCATGTTTGCCAGGAACTCCGCCTTCGCCCGCGCGTGAGCCTCCGCCTGCGCACGGGCGGCCTCGAGCTGGACGTTACGCTGCACCAGAAGCTCGCCAGCCCGCCGGCGCTCGTCCACATCCTGAATGACGCCGCGAAGTCCGACAATGGCACCGCTCTCATCCTGCACAGCTTCCCCCCGCACGTGGATCCAGATCTCCCGCCCCCGCGCCGTGACCACGCGCGTCTCGAAGTCAAACTCCCCGCCGGACCGGAGGAGGCGCTGAACCTCACTGGAGATCCGCTGCCGGTCGTCCGGATGATAAAAGGCAATGGCCTGCTCGAGGGTGATGGGAGCGCCCGGCTCGATTTCGTGAATCGCGTAGGTGATCCCGGACCATTCCAGATTTCCGTCGTTCGCCCGAAGCGACCAGTAACCGAGCCGCGCAATGCGACCTGCGGCTTCGAGCAATGCCTGCGCGGTCTCCTTGGCTCGCAACGTCTCGCGAAGCGCCTGCTCGGCAGCTTTTCGCTCGGTGATGTCGATTGCCGTGCCGAGAAATCCCTCGCTACCACCGCTGAGGACGGTGACCGTAAGATCCACGATGCGGCGGGCGCCGTTCTTGCAGATATACGTCCACTCGCGACGCTCCCTGCCACGCAGACGTGGAACCGCGACAAAAACATCAAATCCCTCGACCGGACGCCCCAGCTCCCTCGAAAGCTCCTCCGCTCGCGCGGTCATTTCCGCCGTGTCGTGGAACCGCGCCGGCGTCTCGCGTCCGACCATCTCCTCAGCGGAGTATCCGAGGATCATCTCCGCGCCTTTGCTGAAATAAAGGATCCTTCCCGATGTGTCCGTGCTGATCACGGCAACCCCGGTGGCGGAGTCGAGCACCGCGCGCTGCCGCTCCTCGGTTTCACGCAACCGGGCCTCGACCCTCGCGCGAGCTTCGATTTCCTCCTCGAGTTTCTGGTTCGAGCTCTGGATGACCGCCGCATGCCGCTGCATCTGCTGCATCGAACGGACGGACTGGGTCAGTGCCGCGCTGAAGAGAACACCAATCACCAGCACGAGATGCGGCAGCCGGCTGCCACCCGCTGCAAGACCGGCGGAGGCCGGCGAGACAACCAGCATCCACTCGTGACCGTGAAAATCCACCGATGCGTGCGCGCTGTCGGTTCCGTTTGCCGCAGCCGGCTCCGGAGACTGCGCGATGAGTGCGTTGTTCTCGAAAATCTGCACCGAGTAACCCGCAATGCCGTCCGTTTTCAGCAACGCGCCCGTCAGGCTGTCCAGATTGAACGCTCCCATTAGAAAGCCGTCGAATTCGCCGTCGACCAGCAGTGGGCGATATACGAAAAAGCCGCGCCCCCCTTCCTTCAGCTCCACCGTGGGGGACACCGCAATCGTCCCGTCGCGCCTTGCCTTGGCGAGCGCCTCCGCAACGTTCCAGCGGTCATCGGTCGTGACATCCATCCCACCGACAACGGCGCCAATGTCCTCCGGCACCACCCAGCGGACATGCAGCGAACGGTCCACCCACTCGACCGCATTGACGATGCCTTCGTCCTCGAGGTAGGCCTCGACATCATCCCGCCACTCGACCGCCGGCATCCCGCCACGCGTCTCCCAGCGGCGCCCCATTCGCTCCAATGCACGCACGGGGGCATCGATTTCCTGGAGCATCTCCGCCGCGAGATATCGCGCCACCACCTCCGACCGCATCCGGATGGCGCTGGCACGCTCGGAAACGAGCGCCTGCCAGAGGATCAGGGTGGCCGTGAGTGTCGCCAGCCCCACGGGCGCAGGCAGCCAGCGGTCCTCCGCGAGAGGAACCCCATCCATCCACATCAATGCCAGGATTCCGATGCTGAGCACTCCCAGCGTCGCCGCGGAGAGAAACGCCATTCCGATGAACGGTCCCCACGAATACGTGCCCGACAGGCCCGTGAAATAGCCACAGACCGCCATCATGCAGAGCGTGAGCGCGAACGCCCCCAGCGTCCATACCACCGGACGGCGCCGCGATTTTGAACGGCAGGCCCCCAGACAAACAACGGCCGTTCCGCAGAGCGCCAGGCAGACGGCTCCTGGAGGCGACGGACGGGAAGGTCCTGCAGGTGGCGCTGGAAGCCAGCCGAGCACCGTCGAAAAAATCGTGCCCCCACCGGTGATATACTCCACCGCCGTAAAAAGTCCCACGATCCCGGCGACGCCTCCGCCGATCAGAGAAAGGGCTCGTGGCAATTTCCACGCGACTCCTACGAGTCCGATGCAGCAGAAGAGGACGCAGATTGCAGTGACATACTGCATCGGAGCGACGTCGCCGCCGAACTCGTCCCTCCACACGTGCCAGCCGCCAACGGTTGCCAGACTGGCAGCGAAAGCCAGCAGACCGCACGCAGTCGCGACGATCATCGGCCACACCGGCACTTCCCGATTTTTCTGCCAGGTCACGCCGACCACTCTTTGAAGCTAAAGCAACATCCGCGGGGAGGCGAGAATGGATCCGGGAAATTTCCTCCGCCCACCATCGCGCAATTCCACTCCCACAATGAGGTGGCGCGGACGGCCTCGCCCTTCATTCGGGCGAACAGCGACAAAAACTCAATCCTCGCTGCCGAGCGGGCCCGTTCCCTGATCGAAGGCGAGCGGCAGGTGCACCTGCGGCGCATCCTTGAGCGTCATCGTGAACAGCACCCCGTATTCCGTATCGCCACCCTGGTTTTCCCGCACCTCTCCGCCGACGGAGACAATCCACGAGGAAATGTCGCGGTGAATCATGTAGCGCTGCAGCAGCAGGATGTCCTCGACTGCTTCGTAGGTGGCCTGCGCGCTGACGCCCCAATGCGACGTCACCTGGTAGTAGGCGTAGCCGGAAAGCTGGTTGCTGTTCTGGAAAAACGGATTGTCGTCGAGATAGCGATCACTGAACTGGATGAGCAGATCCCTCCACGGCATGAAGAGGATCGAGGTGTTCACATCCGTGAATCCATCGTCCGTCAGCGGGAGCTGCGCATCCATGCGAAGCGACATCCACGACACCGGGCGGAATTCAATGCGGTTCACCGAGTTCGACACCGTGCCGCGATCGTTGTCGATGTAGGGGTTGTTGAAGTTCAGGTCGATGAACGAGTCGATGACGAACCACTCCCAGTTGTCGTCGCCGCGCCGCGTGGTCAGGCGGTGTCTCGTTCCGAGTCGCAGGATGCTCCAGTCGTCGATCGAATCGATGCCCACGAACTCGGGGAAATCGAGCGGAAGCGGCTCGGTCGCGGGCACGACGCGGTCGAATTGAAGAATCCGGTCCCGGCCAAGCCCGCCGTTGTAGACGTAGGAGTAGTTGAAATATGGCTGCACGGTGTGGAGCACGCCGTCCAGTCCGAGCGCGCGGGACTGGATGGTCTCGTAGCGTTTGGAAAGCTTGAACGACCCCTCGAATCCGAAGTTCACAATCGGCCGGAACGTTCCCCCGCCATACTCGAGTTCGCGGCCGTTCAACACATCGCCACTTTCGATCGCGTTGGCCTGCGCCTCGAACGCCTCGGCCTGTGAAAGCTGCACCTGCTGCGAGCGCTGCAAGGCCTCGATCTGGCGCTGGAGGTTCGCGCGCTGCGTCGGATTTACCGTGGAATCAAGCTGGCTCTGCAGCATGCCGATCTGCGCACCCTGCTGGCCCGCCATGCTGCGGCTCGACATCGCTCGCTGGCGGAAGTTGTTGACCTGGTTGAGCTGCTGCTCGCTGAGCACATCCACCGTGCGGCCGGTGCGGCTGTAATAGGTGCCGCGCACGCCGACCTTGGGAATCAGCGAGAGCCAGCCGAAATAGGTCTTCGGATACGAAATCTGGTGGAACGTGTCGAAACGGGTCGCCTCGTAGTCGGGGAGGATCGAGCCGTCGGGGAACGCGCGGCGGTAGTAGCCGACGGTATTCTCGCCATCGTAGTAGATCGGCAGGTCGAAGATCCGGTGCTGCTTGATGTCGAGCGCCAGCTCGGGCAGACGCTCGGTCGTCTGGAAGAAGTCGTTCATCTGCCAGCGGGTGAGCAACGTGAGCGTGTAGAATTCATCCCACTTCGTGAGGCTCACGAAGTTGTCCGGCTGCGGATCGACGCGGAACTCGTTCGGGAAATAGTCCTCGAGAAAATCGATGTCGCTGAGCTTGTTGATGTCGAACGTCGCGTAAATGTCGTCGGTAAGGAACGTTCGATTCTGGAATGTCACGCGGTAGCGATCGTGATCCCCCGGTTCCCTCGGCTCGCCGGGACCGCCAACGCGTTCGTCCGGATTGATGTCGTAGGCGTAGTAGCTCTTGAACTCGCCGTAGCTGCGGTCTTCCTGACCGAAGCGGAACTTCGAGTCGAAGCCGATGCCGAAGCCGAGTTCCGTGCGGTAGTCCGCATCGACGGTGCCGATGAAGTTGCCACCCTCGCCGATCGGAAAGCTGTAGCCGGTGAGCAGGTAGTAGCCCCAGCGGGAATCGTAGCCCGGTCGAAGCTCGATGCCGGTGTTGTTCGTGTAGGCGAATAGATAGGGGAACCAGAACACCGGTGTCTCGCCGATGTAGAGGAACGAATTCGTAAAGCTCACCCGATCGTCCGGGAAAATGCGCATCGTCTTCGCGCGAATGCGGAAGTCGGGCTCGGACGAGTCGTCGACCGTAAACGAGGCGTCGCGCACGCGGAAATCCCGCAGCGACGGCGCCATCAGGCTCAGTGCGCGGAACTTCAGCGGGAACTGCTCGCCGGAGAACTCCAGCGCACGGATCTGGCCGCTGTCGCGGTTGTAAAGGGCGCGCTGGGCGGTGAACAGATTGTCGAGCGTGTAGATGCGAACATTCCCAATCAGCAGGATGTCGCGGGTCTCGGCATTGTATTCCGCACGGTCCGCATAAATGCTGACCTGCTCGAGATGGATCTGGACATTGCCTTCGTAGCTGGCAACGCCGCCCTCAAACTGCATGTCCTCCGCGTTGACCGAGAAGCCCTCAAGGCCCCCGAACTGCGCCCGGCCGATGCCCGACATCGACAGGAGCAACGCGCAAAAAATTCCAGGGCACCACGTCTTCAACATGCAGACTCGCGAGGCTAAAGAGCGCCGGAGGGCGATCAAGGCAAAACCGCGAACGGATTGGAGAGCGGGGTCAGTCCCCGTAGCCGTTGGGGTGCTTTTGATGCCACGCCCAGGCACTCTCGATGATCTTGCGGATATCCTGATGCTTCGGCTCCCAGCCAAGTTCGGTGCGGATTTTTTCCGAAGCGGCAATCAATCGGGGAGGATCGCCGGGGCGACGCGGACGCTCGACGACCGGGATGTCCCGGCCCGTCACGGCGCGGCAGGTATCGATAATCTCCTTCACGGAGGTGCCGCCACCGGTGCCGAGATTGTAGAACGCGCTCTCCTTTGCATCGAGAGCCAGGATGTGGGCGGAGGCAAGGTCGCGAATGTGGATGTAATCGCGGATGCAGGTGCCGTCGGGGGTCTCGTAGTCCGTCCCGTAAATTTCGGCAGCCTCCTTCTGGCCGAGTGCGACCTTCAGGACATTGGGGATCAGGTGGGTCTCGATGCGATGATCCTCACCAAACTGCTCCGACGCGCCGGCGGCGTTGAAGTAGCGCAGCGCGACGAAGACGATCCCGTGCAGTTCCCCATACCAGCGGAGGATCTTTTCAAAGAGCAGCTTCGACTCGCCGTAGGGATTGATCGGCCGCTGGGGAAGCCCCTCGTGGATCGGCACGCTCTCCGGAATGCCAAAGGTCGCGCAGGTCGACGAGAACACGAGCTTCTTCACGCCGGTCTCGACCATGGCATCGAGGAGATTGATGCCGTTGCAAACGTTGTTCCGGAAATACTTCGAGGGGTTCGTCATCGACTCGCCGACGAGGGCGTTCGCGGCGAAGTGCATGACCGCGTCGGGTTTGAACTCCTGGAACGCGAGTTTGATGGACCCGTCGGCAAGATCGCCATGGTAGAAGCTCGCGCGGGAATCGACGGCCCTGCGATGTCCTTCGCTGAGATTGTCGAACACCGCAACGCGATGGCCGGCGTTCAAAAGTTCCTCGACGCAGATGCTGCCGATGTATCCGGCGCCGCCGGTGACCAGAATTTTGCTCATGCGCGAATGAAGATGCAGTCCCGCCATTGCGGATTCAAGCGCGCCGTGCGCGGGATGCGGGAGGCATCAATGTGCATGCTCGCAGGTGCAGGCGTATTCCGGCAGGTTGCAGCCGGGACAGGTCTCCGCGACATAGCGCAACCGGAACGTTTTCGGCGCGTCCCCGGCCGCTTCGCGGACCTGGATGATCACGAAATATCCGTCGCCGGCCGGCAGATCCGAAGTCGTCCACATCGCATCCCCCTTTTCGACGGACAGCTTTTCCTGTTTCTCGCGCGTGCCGGCGGTCACCGTGATCTCGCGATCGCCGGTGGAAACGGCTTTGAGGACCGGATCGTAGATGACGATTTCACCGTGGTGATCAGCGTTGACGAAAAATTCGAGGTATTCGCCATCGAGGGGAAACAACTTGCCGCCCTTGGGCGCGGCGGGAGCTTCACTGGCTAAGATCGGCATCAGGCCGAGGGCGGCGAACAACAGGATGAGGTGGGCTTTCATGGTTTTGGGAAGATTCATGCGCGGCAGACGGGCGCGTTTCGTTCAAGGCATCGCGCGGCGGCACGCCGGCCGAAGCGCCAGAAGACACACGGTGTCACCACGCAATCGAGCAACGTGGACGTCACCAGACCCCCGACAATGACGATCGCCACGGGGTGAAGGATCTCCTTGCCCGGCTCACCCGCGGAGAGGCAGAGCGGAACCAGCGCAAGTCCGGCCGATAGTGCCGTCATGAGCACGGGAACCATCCGCTCCAGCGAACCGCGCTCGATCATGCCGCGGGTGAACGATTCCCCCTCGTGCTGCATGAGGTGGATGTAGTGGGCAATCATCATGATCGTGTTGCGGCTCGCGATGCCCGCCAGTGTGATGAATCCCACCAGCGTGGCGATCGAGATCTCTCCGACCACAAGCCACGTCAGAAACAGTCCTCCGGCAAAGGCCAGCGGGATGTTCAGCAGGACCTGCGCAACGAGCATCACGCTGCGGAAATAGCCGTAGAGCAGGAACGCGATGACGATGAGCACAAGGGAGGAAAGCCACCCGATACGCGCAGCGGCGGCCTGCTGGGCCTGATATTCCCCTTGAAAACTGAGGTAGTAACCGGGCGGCAGGACAAGACGTTTCTCAAGTTCGGAACGGATTCTTTCGACGGTGCCGGCAAGATCGCGATCGGTCGTGTTAGCACTCACGACAATCCGCCGCGCGCCGTTGTCGCGATGCACGACATTTGGTCCGAGGCCGGTGCGAACGGCGGCGATCAATCCGAGCGGAACGAGGCCGGAGTTACCGCTTTCGACGAGGAGGTCCCCGATCTTTCGGGGATCGTCACGAAGGTCCTCCGGCAGTCGAAGGAAGATGTCATAGGTGCGGACGCCATCGCGCACCTCGCCGACAACCTTGCCGCCGAGGAGCTCCGAAAGCCGTGCCGTCAGCGCACCCGGCTGAATGCCGTAGGCGCGGGCCTTCTCGCGATCGACTTCGATGCGAATCTGAGGGATGAGCATCTGCTTTTCGACGTTCACATCCGTCGTTCCCGGAATCGTGGAAATGATCTCCTGTGCCTGCTGACCGAGCGACCGCAGCCGGTCGATGTCAGGGCCGAAAATCTTCACCGCGATTTTCGCAGAAACGCCGGAGAGCATGTGGGCGAGCCGGTGCGAGATCGGCTGACCAATATTCACGAATACACCCGGGATCGTTCCCAGCTTCTCGCGGATGTCCGCAAGCACCTCCTCGCGCGGACGTCCACCCGGCTCAAATTCGAGATCGTATTCCACGACGTTCACGCCCATCACATGATCGTCGTTTTCCGCACGCCCCGTGCGTCGACCGACGGACCGCACCTCGGGAATCTCCAGCAGCATCTCTTCACCACGGGCTCCGATCCGATTCGATGCTTCGAGCGAAGTGCCGGGGGCGCCGACCATGCTGACGATGGCCGACCCTTCATTGAACGCCGGGAGAAATTCGACGCCCATCGACGGCCACAGCGCAAGGCACACCGCGACGAGCACACTGGTGGAGCCGAGCACGAGAAAGGGCTGGTCAAATGCCATCGGAAGAAAAATCCGTCGGCTCACCCCCTTCAGCCGCGCGACAAACCATCCGTCCCTGTCGTCCCGCATTCGCTTCATCGCGGGCAGCAGATACGAACAGAGGACCGGAATCAGCGTGATCGACACCGCGAACGATGCTGCCATCGACGTGGTGGTTGCGATGGCAATCGGAGCAAACAACCGGCCTTCGATTCCCTCCAGCGCAAACAGCGGCACAAACACCAGAATGACCAGCAGGGTCGCGTAAAGAATCGAGCTACGGATCTCGCTGGACGCCACGGCCACCACGTCGAGGGTCGGGCGCGGATTCTCCGCTCGGCGATTTTCGCGCAGACGACGGAACACATTCTCGACGTCGACGATCGCGTCATCAACGACCATGCCGATTGCAACCGCGAATCCTCCGAGGGTCATCGAGTTCACACCAACTCCGAGCCACCGGAAGACCAGCAGCGTTGTCAGGAACGACATCGGTATCGCAACCAACGTGATGAGTGTCGTTCGAACGTTCAGCAGAAACAAAAACAACACGATGGTTACCATGATCGCGCCGTCGCGAATGGCCTCCACGAGATTGTGGATGGCGGTTTCGATGAACTCCGACTGCCGGAAAAGAATCTGCAGCTCGACTCCGGCGGGCAGCGACGGCCTCAACTCATTCAGCGCCGTCTCGATGGCCCGGGTCAGCTGGATCGTGTCGAAGCCAGGCTGCTTGTCGATGCTGAGGATCACGCCGGGGCGCCCGTTTACGCCGGCATCGCCGCGCATCACCTGCGGGCCGAATTCCAACTCCGCGACATCCTCGATGAGAATGACCCGCCCGTCGACGGTCTTCACCGGGGTGCGTCCGATCTCGTCGATGCGGGTCGTCATTCCCAGGTTGCGCACCATGATCTCGCGGTCCGATGCCGTGAGATAGCCGCTGGTCGTCGTGCCCACGGCGTTGGCAACGGCGGACTCCAGCTCGTCGAAGGTGACTTCCTGCGCCGCCATCCGCACCGGATCTGGCAGCACGTGGTATTGCTTCACGCCTCCACCGATCACGAGCACATCTGCAACTCCGGGAATCGCCCTCAACCGCTGTCGCACCGTCCAGTCCGCAACGAGTCGCAGATCCATCGGCGCAATCGACCCGTCCCTGCTGCTCACGCCAATCAGCAGAATCTCGCCCATCAGCGAGGAGATGGGCGCCATCATGGTGGATACGCCTTCTGGCAGCCGTCCGGAGGCCAGTTGCAATCGTTCCTGAACGAGTTGCCGCGCACGGTGGATGTCCGTTCCCCAGTCGAACTCCGCAAAGACGAGCGACAACCCGACGTCGGAACTCGAGCGCAGTCGGAAAAGCCCGCCAACGCCCTGCAGCGCCTGCTCGATCGGCATGGTGACGAGGCTCTCGACCTCCTCGGGAGCGAGTCCGGGGGACTCCGTGAGCAGTGTCACCGTGGGGCGCGTTAGGTCCGGCAGCACATCCACCGGCAGCCTGCGCAGCGTGTCGACTCCAAACACCGCAAGCAGCAGACTCACGGCGAGGATCAGCGGACGATTCCGCAGGGAAAACCGGATCAGCGCGTCAAGCATGCCGGCGCGAAACCCTCCCGATCAGAATTCCCACCACCAGCGCCACTCCGGCGACCCCGGCCGCGAGCGGAAACGGAAACACCGCGGAGCCTTCGGGTTCGTCTCCGTGTTCATGATCGGGTCCATGATGCTCCGCGTGCGCCTCCAGTTCCTCCCCGTTGGGACCGTGGGAGTGTCCGTGCGCGGCGTCCATCGCCTCCTTGAGCGTCGCGCTCCCTCCTCCGGCAAACTGCAGCGCATATCCCCCCGTGGTGACCACCTCGTCGCCCGGAAACAATCCGGCGACAATCTCGACGCGGCGGTCGTTGCGTTCACCGGTTGCCACCGGCACCCGCCGAAAGACCCCGGGCTTTTCGTAATCGGCGACATACACGAACAAATTGCCTCCATCGCCGAGCACGGACTCGCGCGGCACGCTGAGCACGGATTCCCGAACGCTCGTGAGAATCGAGAACTCCGCGCGCATTCCGGGACGCAGGCGGAGTTCAGGATTTGCGATCCGGAACACGGCGTCGATCGTTCCCGATTCGCGGTTCACCTCGGTGCCGAGCCGCACCAGCTCACCGGAAAACACATCCTTTGGAAACGCGGGCACGCGGATTCGCGCCTGCATTCCCGGCGTCAGCAGGCCCGCCTGGTGTTCGAAAACCTTCGCAACCGCCACCAGTTCGTGGAGATCGGTGACATCCATCAATCGCCGGTCCGGCTCGACCGGATCCCCCGTTCGCACGTCCATCTCGCAGACCGTTCCTGCAATGGGCGCGGTCAGCGTAATCACGGGCGGGGGATTTCCCGGCTGGCGGCTTTCGATGCGGAGAAGTTCCTGGCCCGCATCGACATTTTCGCCGGGGTTCACGGAAAGCGACACCACGCGTCCGGGGATGCGCGAGGAAACGGCCGCCTGCTTGTTCGGAATGGCCTCGATGCGGCCGAGGGCAAACAACGCGACCTCGAACCGGCTCTCGTTTGCAGGCTCGGTCTGCAGTCCAAGATTGCGGATCTGGAGCTCATTCAATGCAACGATTTCACCGCCGGTAGCGCCGGAGCCGAAGAGGTCTCCGTCGGGGCAGCATTCCGGAGCGGCGGACACCAGCCGCACCGTGAATAGAAAGAGGACAGGGAATCGGATCTTCATGGCAGAACGGACCCGCCCACGGCGTCGAGCCAGCGGGCGTGTTGAATGTGGTATTGAACGGCGGCCTCGATCGCGGCCGCCTCGAGCTCGGCAACACGGGCGCGAATTCTCAGCACCTCCGGAAGACCGACCTCCCCTCGCAGCCGCGCCTCCTCGGCCTCGTCGGCAAGCTTGCGCGCCGCCGGCAGGGCCTCGCGTTCGATTCGAAGCGCGCTGCGGTGCCGGCTTTCCATTTGGCGCCGCGCCGCGGCGGCGGTGTTGCTCATCGCAAGGCGGACGGCCAGCACACGTTCCTCTCTCGCCCGCGCCGCGGCTTCACGGGAACGCACAACGGCCTTCGCGTTTCGCCAGACCGGGAGGGGCACGGTCATTCGCAATCCAAGAAGACCTTCCGTCTCGATGCCCTCAGGCTCGTCCCGGAATCGCTCGCCTTCGACAAACAGCCCCACCGCAACGTCCTCCCACCCCAACGCGCGGGCGAGCCGGATGTCCGTGCGCGCCGCCTCGGCGGCGATCTCCGCAAGGCGCACGGCCGGCGGCTCTCCTGAAACCTTCGACGACGGAGGTGCGGCGGGCAGGGCCAGCGGCGTCGTCAGCTCGATTGCCCCGCCAAACGGCAGACTCAACTGCGTGCACAACGCCTCTTCAGCGGCAATCTTCGCCACCTCCGCCTCTGCGACGGCCACCTTCAAACGCGCCACTTCGAGTTCCGCGTCCCCGGCCTCCAGCGTGGATGATTGTCCCTCCGCGACCTGTCCGCGCACCGTCCCGGCGAACGCGGCGCCGATCCCAGCCTGCTTCTCGTGCATCGCGGCAGCCGCACGCGCCCCGGCCAGTCGGAAATACGCCTCCCTCACCGCCGCACCAATCTCGCGCTCGCGAAGCTCCACCTCCGCCTCCGCGGCATCCACCGCCAGCCGCGACAATGTCTTTTCGATTCCCAGCCTCGCCGTAAGTGGAAACCTCTGGGCGAACCCGATCTCCACCCGCCCCTCGAAATCCCGACCTCCCGCGACCTCGATCTGCAGTTCCGGATCCGCGAGTCGCCCGGCGGCGTCCACCTTCGCCCGGGCGGCCTCCACTTCCAGCCGGGCGGCCCGCAATTCCCGGTCGGCGGCCAGCGCGGCGCGCACGGCTCCTTCGACCGAAAGCGACACCGCCCGCGCCGTCGTCACGAACAGAACGAGGATCAATCCGGCAACGCGCAGACTCATGGATGCACTCCGTGGTGCAGGACGAGCTTCACGGGGACAAAACCGGCGGGCAGCTCGATCGCAAAGCGGAACCGACGGGAGCCGGCGATCCTCGGATGGGTGACAGGAAACGGACGGGACGTCACCACGCCTCCATCGTCTCCAATGACATCAATATGAGCGGCCACGGTCGGCGTCAGGCCGCGCGGCAGGACCATCGTGCCCTCAAGGACTGCGCCGGAGCGCGTGTCGCGGAAATGAATGTCCGAAGCCAGGGACGGTCCATCCGCCGGAGCGGCAAGGAGCCCCGTGAAAGAAGCCAGAAAAATGGAAAGGAATTTGAGCATGGACCTGAGTCGAAGGATGCCGGCACAGACGGCCGGATGAACGTAAGGAAGCCCCGGAAAACAGAGGGGCCGGAACGCGGGCAGGCTCCGCCCGCGGCGACTCAGGACAATTGGGGTGGCAGATCGATCTCCCGCGCAGGAGCGTCGGGCGCGGTCTCTTCAAAAACGTGAATCATCCCGTGAACCGCATGCGCGACCACACGGACCACCGGAGCAAACTCGACGTAGACCGTCGGACAGTGCCCGTGGCAGCAACCCGGAGTGGAGGAACAGTCCCCCTCGGGTTCATGATGGGAGTGTCCGGACACGGACTCGCAGGCCACGGTCTTTTCCGAAAACCACACCGCCTGCGCCGAATGCACGAAGAGCATTCCAAGCGCAAACAGGCAAAGGAGCCCGAAAATTCGACTGCGGAGGACCGCGACCATGTCCCGCTCCCTACCCGCGCAAGGCGTCGTTGTCAACGCCGGGACCGCTGCACGCGGCAGTTCCTCAGGTCGAAATCTGTTCGGTGAGCGATTTCACCATCTCGCGGATGTGACGCATTTTTCCGCGACCCTGCAGGATTTTCAGGCTCTTCTCAGCCGAGCCCCACTCGATGATCTCGATCGTGACGCGACGCACGCCCCACTTGCTCACCTGCGACTCGCTGGGCTTGTAAAGATCGAGCGTCCCCGTGCCGACAAGGGCGCTGCCGTAGTCCTCCACGATGTATTCCTGCCCGGTCTCAACGACCCGGAAACGGGTGCCGACCGGATACTTCGACCAGTCTGCCGCGGCCGTGGCCACCGGACCCGACTTCAAGCGCGAGCCGATCGCGGTCTTCGCACCGTAGGGACCATTGTGCGACGGACCGGAGGAATAGGCGGTCGTGCGAACGTTCTCGATGCGCGGACCGGAAACCGGCTGCATCGTTCGTCCCGGCGATGCAATCACGGAGCCCTGGCAGAACAGGATTATGGCTATTATTGCCAAATAGTTGCGTTTACTCATTCGGATGAAAGGAGCGGGACCCTACGCGCCTTCCGCCCCGGCGCAACGAAAAATTTATGCGCCTCCGAATGAAATATACGCCGTTTTTCCGGTCCGATTGGCGGGGAAACCGGCTACCCGATGAACTTGGAGCCGCCGAGTTTCTCGAATTTCTCCCGCTGCTCCTTCGTGAGCACATCGAGCATGTCTTCCGCACGGTCGAGACGATCTTCACGCAGATAAAGCAGGCGCTCGTTGTAGCTCACGCTGCCTTCCTCGAACCAGCGGTTCACCTTGGAAACATAGGCCCGGCCCTTGTGGTAGATGACCGCGAGCTTGTCCTTCTGCTTCGACGTGAGATTGAGTTCTCGCTGCACGGCCGGCGACAGAAGCATGTAGCCGCCGAGCATCTGGTGCTCGATCTCGGCCAGACGCTGGCGCTGCTTCGTGTTCAGCACGCTGAGCGAGCGCTTGTCGAAGCTGTCCGTGAGGGCGTCGAGCTTGAGCTGGGCCGCCTTTTTCGATTCCACGGTGTCGCCAGCCCTGGCAACGACCTTGCGGGCCTCCTCGCGGTATTCCTTGCGAATCGAGTCGAGCAGCGCCCCTTGGAGCGAGGTTACACCGAGTTCCTTGCGGACGGTGTGAATGCCGAGCAGCAGGGTGTCCGACCCGGGCACCGTGTCCGGCAGGGGCGGGACGGGTTTCGATGCCGCGAATGCGGTGGACATCGCGCAGACGACCGCGAGCGAAGCGAGGAGGCGGGGAATCGTTTTCATAAACTCAGGCCGCGAGGGCGCCGGCGATGATCTTTTCGAGTTTCACGATGTCGGCGGCAAACTTGCGGATGCCGTCCGCGAGCTTGTCGGTCGCCATCGCGTCCTCGTTGAGCATCCAGCGGAACGTCTTCTCGTCGAGATCGACCTTCTCGATCGCGAGATCCTTCGCGCCGGCAGGATCGAGTTTTCGCTGGATCGGCCCCTCGGCCTTCTGGAGTTCCTCCAGCAATTCGGGGCTGATCGTAAGCAGATCGCAACCGGCGAGTTCGAGGATCTGGCCGGTGTTCCGGAAGCTGGCGCCCATGACCTGCGTCTCGTAGCCGAACTTCTTGTAGTAATTGTAGATGCGGTTCACCGACTGCACGCCGGGGTCCTCGGCACCATGGAATTCCTTGCCGGTCGTCGCCTTGTAGTAGTCGTAGATGCGGCCGACGAACGGCGAGATGAGCCGGGCTCCCGCCTCGGCGCAGGCAATGGCCTGGGCGAGCGAGAACATGAGCGTGAGGTTGCAGTTGATGCCTTCCTTCTGAACGATCTCGGCGGCCTTCGCACCCTCCCAGGTCGAGGCGATCTTGATGAGGATGCGCTCGCGCGGCACGCCGGCCTTCTCGTAAAGGCCGATGAGGTAGCGCGCCTTCTGCACGGTGGCCTCGGTGTCGAAGGAAATGCGGGCATCCACCTCGGTGGAAACGCGGCCGGGCACGATGTTCAGGATCTCGCGGCCAAACAGAATCAGCAGGTCGTCGACGATCTTCTTGATCAATGCGGGACCGGTCAGGGCGGAGCTCTTGTTCTCAGCGATCGCCTTCTCGAGGAGCGGCTTGTATTCGTCGAGTTGGACGGCCTTGTAGATCAGGGTCGGATTCGTCGTCGCGTCCTGCGGCGTGAACTTCTTGATCGATGCAAAGTCACCGGTGTCGGCGACAACGGTCGTGAATTCCTTGAGGCTGTCGAGTTGCGAAATGGAGGCGGCGGTCTGGCTCATGGCGAATCTCCTGGATGAATTTAGAGGCCAGGGAAACCCTGACCCCCACAACGGTGAAAATCAATGTCCTTCTGGAGGCTTTCTATTTTGGGCGGATGGGGCGGGCAGCTCGAGTCGATGACAAAACGTCGGCCCGGCAGGAGCCTCGCCCTCCCCGTCCGCAGTCCTAGCTCTCGTGTGCGAGGCAGGCGGCGATGAATCCCTTGAAAAGCGGATGCGGCGCGTTCGGCTTCGATTGAAACTCGGGATGGAACTGGCACGCGAGGAACCACGGATGGTCCTTGAGTTCGATCAGTTCCACGAGCTCGCCGGTGGGAGAGGTGCCGGAAATGACAAACCCCGCCCGCTCCATCTGCTCGCGATAGGCCATGTTGAACTCGTAACGATGCCGGTGCCGCTCGAGGATTTCCTCGCGGCCATAGACCTGCCTCGCGAGCGTTCCCTCGGCAATCCGCGTCGGGCAGGTGCCCAGCCGCATCGAAGCGCCCTTGTCGGTCACGTCCTTCTGCTCCTCGAGGATGCAGATGACCGGATGTTTGCACTCGGTGTCGAATTCCGTGCTGTTGGCGCCTTCGAGTCCGCACACGTTCCGCGCAAACTCGATGCACGCGATCTGCATCCCGAGGCAGAGTCCGAGATAGGGTGTCCGTGACTCCCGGGCAAACCGGGCCGCGTCAATCTTTCCTTCGACACCGCGGTCGCCGAAGCCTCCCGGCACGAGCACGCCCGCAACGCCGCCGAGGTGTTTTTCCGCGCCTTCGGTCTCGAGGTCCTCCGCATCGACAAGCACAAGATCGATCCCGCAATCGTGCGCGGCTCCCGCGTGGGTCAGCGACTCGTAGATGCTCTTGTAGGCGTCCTGAAGCTCGATGTATTTGCCGACGACGGCGACGCGGACGCGCTTCTTCGGATTCACGACCCGCTCGACGTAGCGGATCCAGCCCGACATGTCGGGCTCCGGCGTGTTGAGGCCGAGATACTTGCAGACGATTTCGTCGAGCCCCTCCTCCTGGAACATGAGAGGGGCTTCGTAGATCGTATTCTCCACGTCGCGGCCCTCGATGACGGCCTCGAGCGGGACGTTGCAATAGAGCGAGAGCTTCTGCCGGACATCGACGTCGAGAGGCAGTTCCGTGCGGCAAATGAGCACCTGCGGCTGCAGACCGATCTCGCGGAGCTTCGCGACGCTCTGCTGCGTGGGCTTCGTTTTCAACTCGCCCGCCGCCTTGATGAACGGCACGAGCGTGACGTGCATGAGCAGGGAGTTTCCAAAACCGACCTCGAGCACGAACTGGCGGATCGCTTCGAGATACGGCAGGCCTTCGATGTCACCCGTGGTGCCTCCGATCTCGGTAATGCAAACGTCGGCGTTGGATTCCTGCCCGACCGCACGGATCCGCGCCTTGATCTCGTCGGTGACATGCGGAATCACCTGCACGGTCTTGCCGAGATAGTCGCCGCGCCGCTCCTTCGCGAGCACGGTTTCGTAAATCTGGCCGCTCGTGACGTTGTTGTTTCGCGAAAGCACGCAGTTCGTGAATCGCTCGTAGTGGCCGAGGTCGAGGTCCGTCTCCGCGCCGTCGGACAGCACGTAAACCTCGCCGTGTTGATACGGGCTCATCGTTCCCGGATCGACGTTCAGATACGGATCAAGTTTCTGGAGGACGACCTTGAGTCCGCGATGCTCAAGGAGCGTCCCGAGGGACGCGGCGGCCAGTCCCTTGCCCAGGGAGCTCACCACGCCGCCGGTCACGAAAATGTGCTTCATGCGCGCCGATCATACGGACCGCCTTTCGAAAATCCAGCGCCGCGACGAATGCGCGCGAATTTGGTCAAGTTCGGACCGGAAACACCGCACGATTTTCGGTTGCCCGGCGCAGGAATGTGCGAATCTCCCGCGGGAACACGCCGCCTCAGAACCGCGTAAACTCCAGAAAATCCGTCGCAAAAATCCCCTGCCGGCGCTCGAAGAAGCACCGCAGGTAAAGTCCGGCCCAACCCTCGGTGTAGTCGCCGGTGCGATTGAAGAGCGCCTGTCCGCCGAGGAGGAAGTACTCGCTCAACATCACCGCGCCGGAAACATCCACATAGGCGGTGTAGGTCGTGTCCTGCGTCTGGCTGAAGGTTTCCCGGCTGTCACTGAGCGGGAAGAACGGCGTCTCCTGCTGGTTGTAGGTCTGCACGCCCACCGCCGCGGATCCGCGAACGAGGAACCGCCGCCCTTGATGCGTCTGGAACTGGCTGCCCACCGTGCCGCGCAGCCAGTATTGCGGCGAAAAGTAGCCTCCCTGTCCGTAGGTGAAATACGAGAGGTTTTCGGAATAGCCCTCGTAAGTGATCGATGGTCCGAGGGTGAGGTATTCGAAATTCGGATTCTTGAAATCGTAGGCGAGGTTGCCGTTCACGAGAAAGTGGCCGTTGGACTCGACGTTCTCGCCTTCGAGGAATCCGCCGAGGATCGTGCCGGAGACCGCCCAGTTCTCGCGGAACGGAACATACACGCTGGCGCGCGCACCGTTTTCCACCACGCGTCCCCACGCCTTGCCGGTGTAGGGATCGCGAATTCCCACGTAGCTGAGAATCGATTCCTTTTTCGGATCGCGGAAAACCTCGATCGCCCAGACGCCCCAGTCCTGGACGCCCTTCACGCCCAGGTTTCCAATGACGGTCGGCGAAACGATTGCGCCGGCGGGTGTGATTCCGATCGACGCAAACGGGCTGTAGAATCCCTCGGTCTCCCACGCGAGGCGAAAGTCGAACAGCGCGTCGTAGCTGGTGATCGGCGTGTGGCGGTAGCGGGTCGAGCCGCGGAACGGCACGGTGCCGACATCCGCGTTGTCCGGCAGACTGCCTGCAAACAGCGAGATCATCGACACGTTGAAGGTGAACTTGCTCGTGTCCCAGATCCACATCGAGCCGCCAATCAATCCGCGAAACTCGGTGAGCCGGGAGAGACCGGAATCCCCGCTGCGGTGACGACCAAAGGCGAGCAGATGCGCGCTGTCCGACGTGTAGCCCTCCAGTCCGTGGCTTTCCTTGAAATTCGGCGGCAGGGTCCTGAGGGCGTTCGCGTAAAGCCCGGCCTCGTAGTAACGCTGGCCAACGTAGCGTTGGTAGAGGGGTTCAATGGGTCCGCCGACGGTGCGGGCCAGGGTTTCCAGTTCGGACCACTTCTTCTGCCGTGCGAGGCTGGCATAGAGGCCCTGTGCGGAATAGGAGTCCGGCTGTTCGCGGTAGAGCCGTTCGAACTCCGCCGTCGCTCGCGCCTCGTCGCGCTGGTGGAAATAGCACCACGCGAGAACAATCTGCTCGTTGCGGCTGAGCGGGCGGTAGCGCTTCACCTGCTCGTAGAGGGAAATCGTGCGCGAGTAATCCCCGCGCTCGTAGGCCTGCACCGCGCGGGCGTTGTCGATGTCGCCGAGGACGCTCGCCATTTGCGGATACTCGGCCAGCCTCCAGCGCGCAACCTGCTCGGCCTGCTCGTATTGATTCTGCCGCATGAGGCAGAGCGCGAGGCCATAGGCGGCTTCGTAGTTCGTCTCGGAATATCCGAGCGCCGCGAGAAAATACTGCTTTGCGCTCTCGATGTGATTGTCGTTGTAAAGCGACCAGCCGACGGCGGACGCGAGCGGGCTGTTGCGTTCGGATTCGATAATCGGGAGAAGGGCCTCGTAGTCCTTCCACTGAAGGAGCTGCGCCGGATCGGGCGGCGGGACGACCGACGCTTCGGGCCGGGAATGCTCGTTCTCCTCTCCGTCGAAAACGATGGCGGGTGATCCAACATAGCGCTCAGGCTGCGTGGCGGGAGCCGGGGACGGGGTGGCTGTCACAGGAGGCGCTGAAACGCCCTCGGGCACCGGCACCACGATCGTCTGCACGATTGTCTGGGGTTGCGGAGTCGCGGCAGCCGATCCCGCCTGCGGCGCGGGATACCCGGGATAGGATTGGGCCGGAGCAGGAACAAAAGACGGTCTGCCACCCGATGCCTGGGGGGGACCGGGAGCCGGAGTCGGCGCCGGCGGGGTGTAGGTCCCCGCACCCGGCGGCGGGACCGACGGTTGCAACAACACCGAAGGACGCGGAACGGACGGGGATGGCGACGGAATGCCGCGCACATCGGATGGCGGATACATCGGAACTTCCGGGTCCTGCGCCCGGGCGTTGGCCCCTGCGCACAGCACGACGGCCAGCACAAGGCATCCGGAATGGGTCCATCGGCCGGTCGGCCATTCGATGCGAGTCTTCATGGATGAGTTCCTTTCTCGGCTTCGGCGGCGGATGCTGCGCCCTCCTCCCAGGCAAGCCGGCCAAGCAGCGTGAGCGCGGCGGAAAAATAGGATTGATTGGAAAGGTCGCCGGCCCCCGTCGGGGCGGAGGCGCCCGCCGGACCACTGCGCCCGATCAGGCGATAAATGCCCGCCATTCCGGGCAGCACGGGATCGTTGCCCGGGAGGTTCGTCACGAGGTTGACCGTCGCTTTCACCTCCTCGATCGTGGGAAAGGAACTCGCATACTCCCGGTAGCTGGCGAAGTTCCCACCGGCAGTCACGGCATCCCACACGAGATGCATGGGAATCCGGATGGCGTTGTATCCAAACTCCGGAGGAAAATCGCCCGGCAGCGCCACTCCGTTTTCCCGGACCAGCAACCACTCCGGCGGCAGCCCCCAACGGCCGAATTTCGCGGCCTCCAGCAATCGCCTGCCGCTCGCGGCGATCGCCATCCAGTCGGTGTCGCGGTCCTCCTTCGCAAAGACGCGAAACGCGGGAAACACCCAGTAGGAAAGGTTCACGACAAGCCCGTCGGACCGCTTGAAACCTTCCACTCCCGGCAGCAGCACCGGCCCGAATGCACTCGGAACGACTGCAAGCTTCAACACATCGGCGATGATTTTTTGCCCTTCCTCGCGGAAGCTCTCGACCTCCCACCGGGCCGCCGCGCGGAAAAGCGCCCACGCAACGAGCAGGTCGCCGTCGGTGGCATTGTTCATGTCCGTCACCACGCCCCTGCGGCCGCGTGGCTCCCACTTCCAGGCGAGAAGCGCATCATTGCGAACCTGCAGATTCGAGCGCGTCCACTTCCAGATGCGCTCAAACGTGTCGCGATCCCCGTGCGCAACGGCAAGAATCATCCCGTATCCCTGCCCCTCGGAGTGGCTGATCCGCCCATTGCCGGTGTCGACGACCCGGCCCTCCGACGTGACAAACGTCTTCACAAACTCCCTCCACAACGAATCGGCGCGCGCCATCCCGGCAAACATCAAGGCAAGCAGCGCGGCAGCCGCCCCGCGCCGGAACGACTGGCGGTCAACGCGGCTCATTTTCAAACAGCGGCTTGCGCTTCCGGCCTTCGACGTCGGTGTCGTAATACCGGAGCAGTTTCATACTGAGCAGGACGAGCAGGACGAACATCGCCCCGCAGAGCACCGCCCACACATTGCGGCTCATGCGTTCGCCAAACGGCAAACGAACCTCTCGATCGGCGAGCACCAACTCCTCGGTCTGAACCTCCCCGCCCGGCACGAAGTGGTGCATGGTCTCGGGGTCGGCATTCCACAATATCGCAACGCCCGCGATGCGATCCCAAAATTCCGGCCGCACGAGTTCCTGCGTCCGTTTTTCGAGGGTGGACGGATCCAGCGCACTTAGGATGAGCGCCCAGCGGCCTTTTGCGTCCGGGTTCGGCATGCTCGCCAGACAGGCGCTGCGGAGATCAGAAGTGCGCCGCTCGTCCCCGTCGGGCTCGGGTTCCGGAGTCGGGGTCGGCGTGGGGAACAGCCGTTGCATCTGGGTCTGGAGAACGTATTGCAGGTTCTTGGACGGCACGCGATCCGGCATCGACGCCTCGATGTTCCCGCTCTCCTGGGGCGTATCGTCGAGCCAGCCCTCGGCGATGCTGCCGCGGTATTCGCCCGGCAGCGCCTCGGACGGGGCGATCACGATCTGGTGCATCCGGGGATCGAGGCGGTCGAATCCGATCGAGGCGCGGTAGAGCAGGGTGTTCGCCATCTGAGCGAGCTTTGCGAGGAACGTCCACGCGGCATGGATCGCCTCCGGGCTCCGCGAACCGACAAACACGCAGATCTCCGATCCGTCGGGCTGCCCCACCAGCGGGAAGAGCGTGCGCGTCGTCGTGCGAAGATCGGGGAGCGGAACGTTCCCATCGACCCTCGGGAAAACGACTGCGGAATCGCCGTAGATCGCGAACGTGTCCGGCGTCGCGATTTGGCCGACCATCCCGTCCGGCTGGAACACAATCTCGTTGCGCCCCGGCAGGAACCGGTTCACCGGGATCGAGATCACACCGGCCGATCCCCCGGTCTGCGCCGCGGAGATGTCCGCCGCCGGGAGGTCGGTCGCCGGTTCTCCATTGAGCAGGATGCCGAGTCCGTTCGAGCCCATGAACGCGCGCTGGCGCAGCAGGAAATGAAGGTCGATCTGGATGCTGGCGTCGGTGGGAATCCCGACCATCGCGGAGAAAAACAGGTTCATCCCGATCGCCCCGTCCTCGCCGAGCCGGAGCGCGCCGGGGTCGTTCTTGAGCATGTCCTGAAACGTGCGCGTCGAGCCGGGAAAGATCGGCGTCCGCCGCATGAACGGAGGGCTCGCGGGAAGCTGCACCTCCCGGATGAAGGCGTCAGCGGAAGCGGGCAGTTTTTCGTTCGCGAAGCCAAGGGCGAGGATCGCCTCGTCCACGGCGGTCTGCGAAACGCCGGAGATCACGAGCGCAGGCTGCGATCCAAACTGGGGCTGCAGCCGGAGCAGTCCGTGCGAGGTCCGTGCGGCCACCTCCTGCGGCACATAAAGTCTCAAGGCGGCAAGGTCGCCGATGAATACGTTGAATGCGCCGTCCTGCGGCTGCCGGGCCGAGGAGAAAATCATCGGGCGGTCGCCGCCCCGCAATGCGAGCGACTGCGCTACCGCGGCTCCGCGGACCAGTTGCGGAGTGTCGAGTTCCTGCACATCCGGAAAGACGAGCGTCACGCACAGCGGGTCCTGTCCCGCAACGAGCAGTGACTCCAGATCACGCAAGGTCGGCAGCCCGGTCGACTCGGCGGGCGCGGCCACCGGCACCGGTGAAGGCGCTGGCGCTGGCGCCGGCGTGGGACGGGAAACCGGCGCACCGAGCGCAGGCACGGGAATCGTCCTCTGCTGGGCGAGGGAGACGCCCGGCACAAACAAGCACGCCACGGCGGGCAGCAGGATCGAAACTCGAGCGGTCATGAGTCGGCCCATTGCGTCCGTCGTTTCCGTCCCTCGCCGGTGATCATGCTGCCAAGGTTCGAAAGCGCGAATGCGAGATGCGCGAGGAAGAACTTCCCGCCGATGTAGAAAATGACGATGAAGCTGCCCAAGACGCCGAGTCGGGACTCCCGGCGACGCTGGAAGTCGGTCCACGCGAGGCTCTGGCCATTGGAGAGCATCACCTTCGCGCGTTTTTCCTCCACCGTCTGGTGGTCGAACTCGAGTCCGACGCAATACCCTCCCTCTTCGGAATCCTCCCGGACATTTCGCGGGATGGCCCGGCACACCAGCGGCTGGCCGTCGACGCCCGTATCGATCTCCAGGGTCACCTCGGCAACCCCGCGGAGCAGCTTGGGATTGAGCGTGGAAAAACGCAGCAGGCAGCCGCCGAGCGACATGTCGGTGATCTTGCACGGAAGGGAATGTCCACCGGCAAGCAGTCGTGCCGGCCGCAGGATGGGCATGCGCGGTGTCTGCCGGAGCTGGCGTTTCTCGAGCATGGCGCCGAGCACCGCGAGCAGCAGCACGATATTCACGCAACTCCAGAAAAGCGTGATCGCGGCGGGATAGAGGTCCTCCGGCGAATGCACGAGCCGGTAAATCGCCGCGACAATGAGCGAGCAGGTCAGGATCGCGAGCAGGTAAAACGGCTTGGCGAGCGGAGAGATGAAGTCGCTCTGAAGGTGCTCCCCTTTCGGAGTCACCTTGAACGTCGCATTTCGTGGGCGCACGAGCGCCTGGACGATCGCAGGGAGGGTGTAGACCGACTGGATCAGCTCGTAGATTTCGGAAACAAATGCCCAGCGAACCTTGCCGTAGAGATAGTTCGATGCGGTGAAGACGGCGACGAGATAAGGCACACCGTAGGAGAGGAACGTCTGCCAGTTCGCAGCGTAGATCTTGAGTCCAAAAAAGATGAACGCCATCGGCGCGAGGAGATAGACGATGCGCGCGAACGGAAAAAACCAGAAGATGCAGGTGTTCGTGTAGCAGATGCGCTGCGGCAGCGTAAGTCCGCGCATGAACAGCGGAAACTTCAGCCGGAAAATCTGGGTCATCCCCTGCGCCCAACGGATGCGCTGGCTGATGAATCCGCCCATTGTCTCCGGCGAGAGGCCGGAGAGCATCGGCCGGTCAACGTAAACGCTGTTGAATCCGCGGGCGTGCAGCGTCACCGCGGTCTCGCAATCCTCGGTGATGGTCTCGCCGGAGAAGCCACCCGTCGCTTCCAGGCAGCTGCGCCGGAGCAGAGCGCCGGAACCGCAGAAGAACGAGGCATTCCAGAAATCGAGCCCCTTCTGGATGACGCGATAGAACATTTCGTTCTCGCTCGGCATCTGGTGGAAGGTGTCGAGGTTCTTCTCGATCGGGTCCGGATTCCGGAAGAAGTGGGGCGTCTGGACGAGGAAGAGTTTTTCGTCCTCGGCAAAAAAGCCGACCGTGTTCTGGAGGAAATCCCGGGTCGGGACGTGATCGGCATCGATCACCATCACGAGGTCCCCGGTCGTATCCTGGAAGGCGGCGTTGAGGTTGCCGGCCTTTGCGTGAACGTTTTTTTCCCGCGTTCGATACTCGACCCCAATTTCCCGGCACAGCGCCTGCAGCGTTTCCCGCCGCTTCCTCGCCGCCGCCTGCGCCTCGGGAGAGCCGGTGGTGCATTTCTGATCGGTCCCGCCGTCATCAAGGAGGAAGACCTTCAACTTTGAGGCGGGATACTCCATCGACTGCGCAGCCAGCAGCGTGACCTCCAGAAGCTCGGAATCCTCGTTGTAGGAGGGAACGAACACATCCACCCTGGGCAGTTCCTCGGGATCCTCGGGATCCTCGGGATCCTCGGGAAGCGGCGGCGGTCGGCGCGTGATCGGATTCACATTCACGAACAACCCGAACAACAGGATGGCCATGCCGTAGAGCTCGGCGAGATACAACGCGACGGCGCAGGAAAAGCTCACCCAGTCCGTGAATTCCACGGTGTAGAGCGTCCGCCAGAGGAGGTAGCGCCCGACGAGGAACGTCGTGGCCATGAAAAAGCACAATCGCAGAAACCGGTTCTCCGGTTTGAACCGGGTCACGAACATCAGGGCAACCAGAATCCCTCCGACGACAATCTGGTCCCGGAAATCGGTCAGTGCCGACAGCAGGTAAAGCGCAATGATCAAGGCACCGACCCAAACAAGGCCGAGCATGCGCACGTTCCAGGGCGCCTTCCTCTTTCGCACCGTGCGCGTCACCAACGCCATGCTACTCTCTCGGGCAACAATTTCCCTGGCACGACAGGGTAACCTCCTCCTCAGGGATGCAAACTGTGGCCCAGGCAATCATAGGCCACCTTCGTAGCACACTCCTTGCAAAGGTGCATGTTCTTTTTTTTACAACGGATAAACAGTTGTCAAAAACGCCATGCTTCTGGTCGAGGAATCCCCGACGGAAAGACCGGTGGGACCGGGAATCCGCCTACAGCTGTTCGGGCGCGTTCAAGAGCTCAGCCACCCGATTGAGCAGGCGACCGGCGGCACCGCCGTCAAGAACCCGGTGGTCGAAGCTCAGGGTAAACGCCGCCTCCGTCACGGGCACAAATTTTTTCTGTTCCGGGTCCCAGCGGGGAACGATCTCACCGGCACCCATTCCCAGAAGAAGCGTCTGCTCGGGGAGCGGAATAGGCGTGGCGAGCGTCAGTCCAAAGGTCCCGTAATTCGTCACCGTTGCGATCGAGCCACCCGTATCCCGAAGGGGAAGCCGGCGCTGGCGAGCCAGACTGACCAGGTGATTGTAGCGTTCCACGAGATCCGCAAGACGGACCTGGTCGGCGTTGCGGATCACCGGGACGAGCACGCCGTCCTCGGCCTCAACGGCAAAGCCAATGTCCACCGACCGGGGATGCACGATTTTCTCACCGATCAGACGTCCTGCGGGCGCGGAGTTTTCGCCCAGGGCAATCGCAAGCGCCCTCAGGCTGTAGAGCGCCGGACCGGGCTTCACCGGCTGCGCCTTGCGGTGCACGAGCATTTTGTCGAGCGCAATGGGCAGCACGACGGTCGCCAGGGGGCGCGTCCAGCTTCGCCGCATGGCGTCGGCCACGGCAACGCGCATCGACGAGGCGGGAGTGATCCTGTTGCGCTCAATATCCTCGAGGAAGCGCTCGAGATCGTCGATCGTCACGCGGCCGCCCGCTCCGCTTCCGGCCACACCGGCAAGATCCGCCGCATGCATGCCGAGTTCAGCCATGCGGGCCTTCATCCGTGGCGAAAGAAAACTCGCGCCTCCCGCGTGGGCGGGCACCGGCAGACCGGTTACCGTCGGCTCCACCTTCGTCGAGGCGGCTGCCGTCTTTTTGGGCTCCTTGACGGGAACCGGCTTGGGCTCGGTGGAAATTCCGAGGCGCTTCGCCTCCGCCTCATCCACCTCGATGTATCCGAGCGTCGCCCCCACGGGGTAACTCTTGTCCACCTCCGCCACGATCTCGGTGATCGTTCCAGTGCAGGTCGCCGTGACCCCCATCACCGCCTTGTTCGTTTCGACCTCGAGGATGTCGGCGTCCGCTTCAACCGGACTTCCGGTCGGGACAATAATGCGAACGATGGTGGCCTCGGCAATGGCCTCCCCGAGCTGCGGCATAATGATCGGAACGAGTGGCATGTCGGATGCGGGGTTTAGATTTCGAGGAGCCTGCGTGTCGCGTCGGCGATGGCGGTCGCGGTCGGTCGATGCGTGCCCCAAAGCGCCGGATGATAAGGGATGGGCGTGTCCTTCGCGTTAAGTCGCTGCGGCGGAGCATCCAGCAAACCAAACCCCTCCGCGGTCACACGCGCCACGACTTCCGCGCAAACCCCTCCCCACGGCCACGCCTCACTCACGCAAAGCAGGCGTCCCGTGCGCGCGACGGAGGCAAGCACGGTGTCCGTATCGAGCGGCTTCACGCTGCGAAGATCGACGACCTCGACTTCGAAGCCGTCGCCAGCAAGCTCCTTCGCGGCGGCAAGCGATTCATGCAGCATCGCACTGTAGGTGACGATGGTCGCATCGCGCCCGGGCCGGGCAATGCGTGCCTTGCCGATCGGAAGCGCATCGGTCGGAAGGGCGTCAGCCTTGAGGTGGTTGTAGAGAAACTTGTGCTCGCAGAAGAGCACGGGGTCCTCGATCTCGACCGCCGCCAGAAGCATGCTGTAGGCGTCTTCCACAGTGGCCGGCGTGAGCACGATCGTGCCGGGATAGTGCGCGTAGAGCGCCTCCATGCTCTGGCTGTGAAACGGACCGCCACCCGCCGTGCCCCCCGAGGGGAGACGCACCACGATCGGACAGGAAACACCGGTCCGGTAGTAGAGGGTCGCCGCCTGATTCACGATCTGGTTGAGGCCACAGGTCGAAAAATCCGCAAACTGCATCTCGACGATCGGCCTCGCCCCCTCGATCGCGGCGCCAATGGCAATGCCGACGATCGCATCCTCCGACAACGTCGCGTCGAGCACCCGGCCGGGAAATTTCTCGGCAAGCCCCTTGGTCGCCTTGAACGCGCCTCCGAACGCCCCGACATCCTGCCCGTAGATGAAGACGCGGGGATCGTCAGCCAGCGCCTTCTCCTGCGCCCTCCGGATCGCCTCGAGATACGTCACGTTCATCCGCGGAAATCCTCCAGAAATTCACTGCTGATCGCGCGCCACTCCTCGTCGGCGGGATCCGGCTCCGGTTCACGCATCACGCGCGCGGCGGTGTCGTCCACTTCCTCCTGCGCCTCGTCGCGCCATACCTTCAGCTCCTCCGCGGTAACCACCCCGGCCTCGAGAAGCTGCTCGCCGGCGACAACGAGACAGTCCCGACCGAGATGCGAGGTCTTCAGCTCCTCGCTGACGTATTTCGCATCGTCGTGCTCCCCATGCCCCACGAGACGCAGTAAATCGGCGACAATAAGCTGGGGTCCGTTGCCGGAGCGGGCTGCCGCGATGGCGCCGCCAACCACGCGCATGCACTCGAGAAAATCCGTGCCATCCACCTTGTGCCCGGCGACACCATAGCCCGCCGCCCGGTCAACCAGATCCGCACATGCATATTGACGGCTCGTCGGTGTGGAATAGGCGAACTGGTTGTTGGCCACGACAACCACAAGCGGCAGCTTTTCAACGGCTGCGGCATTGAGCCCCTCGTGGAATGCTCCCGTCGACGTTCCTCCGTCGCCAATGCACGTAGCCCCCACCACCCCGCTCTCTCCGCGGAAGCGTCGGGCGAGCAATCCTCCGGCCACGAGTGGCAGCATGGCGCCCAGATGGCTGATCATCGCGTAATAGCCCTCGCGCGGCCGACCACGGTGGATGTTTCCGTCCCGGCCGCGCATCGAACCCAGCGCGGACCCCAGATACGTGCGCAATGTGTCGAGGACCGTATCCCCAAACGCCATGCGCCCCGCCTGGTCGCGAATGAGCGGCGCAAAGATGTCGCCCTTGCGCAGATGAATTCCCACCGAGACGCTCAGCGCCTCCTGGCCTCGCCCCAGAAATACACCACCCTTGATTCTTCCGGCGCGATAGAGTGCCGCGAGTTTTTCCTCCAGCACCCGCGCCAGCAGCATGATGCGGTAGGCGCGGACAAGCTCACGCCCCTCCCCTTGCACGGGCGCACTACGCGTCTTCACGGCTTCAGACATTGACCGCGCAGGCTACGAAAAAGACGCCCCTGTGCAAACGAAGACTTCCACCCGGCCTGACACGCGTCATTTGGAAACCGGAATCGCCGACCAGAGAGCCAGCACGATGATCGCGAGAATCACGCACAGAACGACGAACTGCAGCCGCGCGAGATTCCGCTCGGCTTTTCGCTTGCGGGGCCGTCGCGGTTCGCCCGCGTCCACCGTGCGGAATTTATCGTGCGGCAGTCCGAACGTCTTCTGCGCAGGCCGGCCGGGATTCAGATTCAGCCGGATCGGATCGCGCTGACGCTGCTTGATCTGCTTGAGCTTCTTGGGAGCCTCTTCGAGCACCCGACGCGCGCGCTCCTGCTCACGGATCAACGCCTCCTGCGCCTCGAGCAGCCGGCGCTGCTCGGCCAGCAAGGGGTCGTCCGCCTTGCGCCCGCGTCCGGAAGATGTGGGTTTGCGCGCCATTCAAAAAAATCACTGTCCGCCGGCGGCGGTCCAAAGCCAGATCAGCAGGCCGATCACGCCGATCGCCTGCAGCGGGAGCGTGAACGCGAAGCCTGCAATCAACCAGTATAGGAATCCTTTGTCGCCGGAGTCGTATTCGTCGTATTCGCCCACGACACCATGCGGATGCGCAGGCTCGGGCGCATCGACACTCAGTTTCGTGATCGAGCGGTTGTAATCCGTCCGCGCGTCGTCCACCGAGCTGATCGCCTTGCTGAGTTCCTTCGAGAGGTCGAGACCGACCCACGCCTTCGGGTTGATCCCTTCGATCGTGCGCAGATGGCCCGTGAACGACTCGTGAATGCTGTGCAACTGGTCGAGCCGCTTCTCGGCCTCCTGCGTCTCGCGCTGCACCGTCACCAGGGCGCGCGTGAGCTTGTCGATCATCTCCTCGCGGCCAGCCTGGAGTTCATCCTGCCGGCGCCGGAGTTCCTCGAGGCGTTGCTTGTCGCGTTCGAGCTGCTCGGATTTGCGCTTCAGCTCGGCCAAGGCTGCCTGCGCCTTGTCCACCTGATCTTGCAACTCCTCCGACGTAGGCTCGTCCTCAAACTCGAAAACATCAGGGTCTCTATCGCGATCGGACATGCAGGTCGGTCAGTTGCCGGACGTTAGACTGCTTGTGCGTAAATTCCAGCCAAAAGGTCCGGACACCGCAAATTCCATCAACGTCCGGGCATCATTTCGAGAAGAAAGCCTTTGAGGTAATACGTCTCGGGCAGGTGCAGGACGATCGGATGATCCGGCGACTGGCGATACTGCTCGAGGATCCGTGCCGATCGGCGGGCATCCATCAATCCTCCGCAAACCGCGTCGAGGAAACTCGCATGGTCGATGTGATGCGAGCAGGAAAAGGTCGCAAGCAACCCGCCGGACTCGAGCAACGCGCCCGCTCGCAGATGCAGGTCGCGATAGCCGCGAAGGGCGTCGTGCATTCTTCCCCGGGACTTCGTGAAGGACGGCGGATCGAGAATGATGAGGTCGTATTTCTCCCCCGCTCGCTCGGCCTTGCGCAGGTAATCCGCCACATCCGCACGCTCGCAGCGCACGGCAAGGCCATTGCGTGTCGCGTTTGTCCGCAGGCGCTCGAAACTCTCGGCCCCTGATTCGACGGCGACCACCTCGGCCGCCCCCGCCTTCGCGCAGGCAAGCGCAAACCCGCCCTGGTTGGAAAAACAATCCAGCACGCGCCGGCCCGCCGCGTGAGCCGCAACCGCGGCGTAATTCGCCACCTGGTCGAGGTAAAATCCGGTCTTCTGTCCGGCGAGAAGGTCCACCTCGAAGATCACGCCGCCGATTTCGATCGTTTGCGTCGCCACGGGACTTCCCTGCAGGACGCCAGTCACCGCATCCATTCCCTCCAACGTGCGCACCGGCGCATCGTTGCGTTCGATCACTCCCGCCGCACCCAGCGTCTCCATCAACACCCCGGCGATCATCGCCTTGCGCCGGTCCATGGCCAGCGTCAGCGTCTGCAGAACAATCGTGTCGCCGTATTGATCCGCAATCACTCCCGGCAGACCATCGCTCTCGCTCCACACGACGCGCCGCAGGTCACGTCGGCAGCCCGCACGATCCCGCACCTGCGCCGCCTGCGCGATCCGACGGCGGAAGAAGTCGTCATCGAGATCCTGCCGCCGGCGCGAGATGCGCCTCGCCACGATCTTCGACTTCGAGTTGTAGATCGCCGATCCGAGCAATCGGTCCCGGCCATCCTTGATGGAGACCACGCCGCCATCCTCCGGCGCGCCGAAAACCTTCAGCACTTCCGTGCCGTAAACCCAGTCGTGCCCGTGAAGAATCCCCGAGCGGGGGCGAACAACAATGCCAGCCATTCAGGAAAACCGAAGATTGAGGATGAAGAGTGCGGAGAAACGCATGAAACCGGAAGAAAGGATGCCCCATCCTTTCCTCCCGGCTTTCAGCGCTCAACTCCCAACTGCTCGTCCCTCTCGCGGGACGGCAGAACCGCTCCGCCGGTCGGAAGCTCGGGATACTCGAAAATCTTTCCTTCGTAGTTGCGGATCACGACCTTTTCCTGGTCGTGGTAGAGCACGTAGTTGGGGTTCACCGGCACCTTGCCGCCGCCACCCGGCGCATCGATCACGTATTGAGGAATCGCATACCCGCTCGTGTGCCCGCGCAACCCCTCGATGATTTCGATGCCCTTCGCTACAGAGGTGCGCAGATGCGACGATCCGCGAATCAGATCGCACTGATAGAGGTAGTAGGGCCGCACGCGGCACATGAGGAGCTTGTGGATCAAGTCCTTCATTGTCTCGACGGAGTCGTTCACCCCTGCGAGAAGCACGCTCTGGTTTCCAAGAGGCACCCCGTGGTTCGACAGCCGCTCGAGCGCTTCCTTCACCTCGATGGTGAGCTCCCTCGGGTGGTTCGCGTGCACGCTCATCCAGAGCGGGTGGTGCTTCTGCAGCATCCTGCAGAACTCCGGCGTGATGCGCTGCGGAAGGAAAATGGGAACGCGTGAACCGATGCGCAGAAACTCGATGTGCGGAATCGCCCGCAGCCGCCCGAGGATCTGGTCGAGCTTGTTGTCGGAAAGCAGCAGCGCGTCACCGCCGGAAAGCAGCACGTCGCGGACCTCGGTATGCTGCTCCAGATATTGGAACGCCTCTTCGAAATCCGTGTGCAGTTCCTGCTCGCCAACCCCGCTCACCACGCGAGCCCTCGTGCAATACCGGCAGTAGCTCGCACAGCGATCCGTCACCAGAAACAGCACGCGATCCGGATATCGGTGCACGAGTCCGGGCACGGGCATGTGACTGTCCTCCCCACACGGATCCGCCATTTCCCATGGCGCGGAGGTCCCCTCCTCGAGCCGCGGAATGACCTGGCGCCGGATCGGGCAATTCGGGTCGTCAGGATCGATGAGATTGAAGAAATGCGGCGTCACCGCAAACGCCAGCTTGTTTCCGGAAAGAATGACACCTGCGCGCTCCTCAGGCGTGAGCCGGATGTGTTTCTCGAGGACGTCGAGCGTGGTCACCCGGTTGCGAAGCTGCCACTTCCAGTCCTGCCACTGCTCCGGCTCGATCCCGGGCCAGAAGCCCGGCGCATGGGAGCGGAACGCTTTCCCACGCATGGGTTGGATGGAGTCCATGTTCGAAGAGCATCAAACTATGCTCCGCCCGTTCCTTGTCAACGACGGGCGGCATTTTCCGGACCCGAGCCGGCCGTCGGGGTTTTCTCCGATGGCGTTACACAAAGCGGCAGTTCCACCACAAACACGCTGCCCCTGCCGACGACGCTTTTCGCCCACACGCGCCCACCCATGGCCTCGGCGAGCCGCTTGACGATCGCCAAACCGAGACCGACTCCGTCTTTTGTCACGCCACCCGGAACACGCGCAAACGGCGCAAAAATGCGCTCGGCCTCCTCCGCAGGAAATCCCGCTCCGGTGTCCGCAACCTCCAGTTTCAACCCGCCGTCCTCCGCACGTCGCGCAGCGATGGAAACCGAACCCGCATCGGTGAACTTCACGGCATTGCCAACGAGATTGAAAAGGATCTGCCGAACCCGTGCCGGATCTCCGTGCAGACCGGGCATATCGGGATCGATTTCGATCGAAACATCGAGACCTTTGCGCCGGGCCGCCACCCCGAGCACATCGCCAACCGGCGTCACCACATCCTCCATGCGGAACGGAACGTCCGCGAACTCGACGGCTCCGCATTCAAGGCGGTTGAGATCGAGCAGGTCGTTGACGAGCGCCAGCAGGTGCTCGCCGGCCTCGCGAATGACCTTCACCTCCTCCCGACGCTTCGGATCGGTCGCGTCGTGCTCCATCAATTCCGCCTGCATCAGAATCGAGGCAACCGGAGTCCGCAGGTCGTGACTGATCTGGGCCAGAAAATCCATCTTCGCCTGCGCCGCCCTGAGCGCGGCGTCACGCGCTTCCTCGATCAGGTGTCCGGCCTGGATTCGCTCCGCCACTTCGACACGCAACCGGCGGTTGAGACGCCACACCGGCAGCAAAATCCCAAAACTCGCAGCCAGCAACGCAACCGCGGTTCCTGCGATCCATGCGAGCCGCGTGTAATCCTTCGCGGGATTCGGATTGTAGAGGAATCCGGCAAGATCAACCGGACCGTCAAGCATGCCCAGCTCCTGGTAGGTTTCCATGATGTGGCGCCAGCGGCCCTCATACATGTATCCCACCGGAATGATTTCGGGGTAGATCAGCCGGCGCATTTCGGCGGCCTCGAAGAGCAGCGCGTCCCGCCCTTTTTTCGACCCGTATTTGACGAGGATGAGATCGACGATTTCCTCGGGATGCGCGAGCGCGTAATCCCACCCCTTCAGCGTCGCCTCCCGAAACGCCTTCACCCGCGCAGGATGCTCCCGGATTTCGCGTTCCGTCGTGAAAAAGCAATCGCCGTAAAAATCCACGCCCCCCGCACGCGGCGTGAACGTGGCATAGGGCACGCGCAGATGGTGCAGCGTGAACGGTTCGTCCGTCGCGTAGGCGGACATCGCATCCACCGTTCCATCAACCAATGCCTGCGCGGAAAAGCTGTGCGGCAGGATCGTCATGCCCTCCACAGGGATGAGTTCCCGGCGGAGATAGGCATAGAGCTCCGCAGCCTGCGGCTCGATCATCACCCGCTTTCCAACAAGGCCCGACACGTCGTCGACCGCCCCTTCAGCCAGAACCAGAAAAACGTAAGGCGAGTGCTGAAAAATCACGCCGAGCACGACGATCGGTTTCCCCGCCGCCCGGGCGAGCAGAAGATCCGGTGTGCCCACTCCGTATTCCGCTCCCCCGCTGAGAACCACCTCCGCGGGATCAACGCCGGGCGCGCCCTCGATCAACTCCACGCCCAGCCCGGCGTCGCGGTAATAGCCCTTCTCAATCGCCGTGTAGTAGCCCGCAAACTGAAACTGGTGCAGCCACTTCAGTTGAACACGCACCGTTTCCTCCGCAGCCGCCTGCCCGCCGAAAATCAGCAAAATCAGCGCGTAAATCGCTCGCGCGGAACACTGAATTTTTTCTCACTGCAGATACAACGCGGGGATAGCGGTTTTCCCCTCAGTTGAAAAGCCTGCAATCGGTCAACTAAGCAGCGCTTAGCTCTTGACGCGCCTTCCGACGGCGCTGCGCGTCCGCAAGAAATTCCATCTGCGCGTCGAATGGCGGCTCCTTGCTTTGGCGGGGGCGATACGTGCCATCGGGCTGCATCACGCGGGCCTTCACGTTGTCCTTCCAGAACCAGTCGAGGATTTCCTCCACGTGCTCAACCATCCCCGGCGCTACAATGGGAAACACCGTCTCCACCCGACGGAAGAGATTGCGCTGCATCCAATCCGCGCTGCCGAGGAAGATCCTGGGCTCCCCCCCGTTCTCGAATCGAAAGATACGGCTGTGCTCGAGGAAACGCCCGACAATGCTGCGAACCTCGATGTTTTCGCTGACACCCTTCATGCCGGGACGCAGCGCACACATGCCGCGCACCATGAGGCGCACCTTCACGCCGGCGCAGGATGCCCGGTAAAGGGCCTCGATGACCCCCTCTTCGATGAGCGCATTCATCTTCGCGTAGATGCCGGCGGGCCGGCCTTCGCGAGCGTTGCGTGCCTCGTTGTCGATCATCTCCACGAACTTCGACTGGAGGTTGAACGGAGCGACCAGCAGCTCGTTCATTCCGGTGAACTTCGACACTCCGGTGAGCAAATTGAACAACTCGGCAAGGTCGTCTGTGATCGATTCCCGGCAGGTGAGCATGCCGAGATCAGTGTAAATGCGCGCCGTCGACGGGTGATAGTTCCCCGTGCCGAGATGCGCATAGCGGCGGATGCCATCCCCCTCATTGCGCACCACCAGCAGCGCCTTGGCGTGGGTCTTGAGTCCGGAGACACCGTAAACCACATCCACGCCGGCTTCCCGCATCATGCGCGCCCACTTGATGTTCGCCTCCTCGTCGAAGCGCGCCTTGAGTTCAATGACCACCGTTACCTGCTTGCCATTGCGCGCCGCCTCGATGAGCGACTGCACGATCGGCGAGTCCGAGCTCGTGCGGTAAAGCGTCTGCTTGATGGCCAGCACATTCGGGTCCTCGGCGGCAAGCGCAAGAAAATCCACGACCGTCTGGAAGTTGTCGTAGGGGTGGTGCAGAAGAATGTCGCCCTTGCGGATGTGGTAGAAGAGGTCCGTATCCTGATCGAGTGACACGACCGTGTTCGGCGCAAACCGCTTGTAGCGGAGTTCCGGCCGATCGATCTGGAGGGCGAGAGGCATGAGCCGCACAAGATTCAGCGGACCGTCGACCCGGAAAACGTCCTCGTCATCGAGGTTGAACAACTCGACGAGTCTCGACACGACCTTCTCCGGGCAATCGTCGTGCACTTCGAGACGCACGGCGGCTCCGCGATTCACCCGGCGCAGCTCCGTCTCGATCGCGTGCAGGAGATTCTGCACCTCTTCCTCGTCGAAGTAGAGGTTGCTGTTGCGCGTCACCCGGAAAAGGTGCGCGCCCTTCACCGTCACGCCCTTGAAGAGCCGTCCAACGTGCTCCTGGATGATGTTTCCAAGAAACACGTAGTCCTCGCAGCCCTGCTCCTGCCCGGTAAAACGCACCACGCGTGGGAGGATGCGGGGCACCTGCACCACCGCAATGTCGGTCTCGAGGTCCTTGCCGTCGAGTTCCACGATCACGTTCAGGCTCTTGTTCAGGAGCTGCGGAAACGGATGAACCGGATCGATCGCCAACGGCGTGAGCACCGGATACACATGCCGGTCGAAGAACTCCCGGAAATGCCCGCGCTGCACCTCGGGGACGTTCGGGTAATGGTGAAACCGAATCTTCTCCGCATCGAGCTGCGGCTGGAGCTGTTCCCGCCAGCAACGATACTGGTCGTCGACAAGCCTGCGCACGCGCTCCGAGATTTTCGCGAGCGCCTTGCCGGCCGAAAGCCCGTCGGGACCGGTCTCGTGCGTATGCGTTTGCTTCTGCTGCTTGAGACCCGCAACACGAACCTCAAAAAACTCGTCCAGATTCGAACTGACGATGCAGAGAAATTTCAGACGCTCGAGGAGAGGGTTCGCCTCATCCATCGCCTGATCGAGCACCCGCTGGTTGAACTCGAGCCAGCTCAGCTCACGATTGATAAAATATTTCGGGTCTCGGAAATCCATCGCTGCCATCGTCATTTCCGCGCGTCGGGATTGGTCAAGACCCGCAATCTCACGATTCCGACACGGAGGAACGGAAACGGTAGTCGAATGTCCGGAAGTCCGGAAGTCGAAAGTCCGTCATTACTCCCGAAACCGCGGTGCGAAGTCCCGCCGGGTCACACCGCGATGTCTTCGTTCCAGAGTTCCGGACGCTCAGCCGTGAACTTTCGCATCATTTCGATGCATTCCTCGTCCTGAATGACCTCCAGTTCCACGCCCTGCGAGCGCAACCAGTCCTCGGCGCCCACGAAAGTGACATTCTCGGCGATCACGATCTTCGGAATCTTGTAGAGCAGGGACGTGCCGCTGCACATCGGGCATGGGGACAGCGTCGTATAAAGGACGCACTCACGATACACCGACGCCGGCTGACGCCCGGCATCCTTGAACGCGCTCATTTCCCCATGAAGCAGGGGGTCGCCGAGCTGGACCCGCATGTTGTGTCCGCGTCCGAGGATTTCCCCGCGATGAACAATCACCGAGCCAATCGGTATTCCGCCCTCGGCAAGCCCCAATTTCGCCTCATCAATCGCCGCCTGCAGGAATTCGTCGCGCATGGGGCAATTCGTAATCCACCGATCTGACAGAATCCAGCCATCGCTGTAATCACCTGTCGTCCGCCTTCCGCGCCTCGAATTCTTCGATGCGGGCCTTCAATTCAACGACCTTTGGATGGGCGTCGCCCAATCCCCGCGCAACGGCGACTGCCAGTTCCACCCGGGCCTTTTTCAGCTCGCGGGGCTCCCCCGCATGCTCCCGCTCGATCGCCTCGAGCGCACGCACGCGCGCCAGTTGCTCCCGGTAGGCGGGCGCCTCCGGAAGATAGATCATCGCCAGCTCCTCCAGTCGCTTGCGCGCCGCCTCGAGCTCCGACGGCTTTTGCGCAGGGGGCTTGGCGAGTGCCTGCATTGAGGAGGGGTCGGGCCGAACGGGCTGCTTCTTCTGCGCCTCTGTTATTTGCGACTTCTCCGCCTTTTGCGTTTTCTCCGGGGTGGCGCGGGGCAGGGGCTGCTCCATCGCGGGAGGAGTGTTCCTTCCTCCGCCACTCGCGAGATAAACGATGCATGCAACCACCGTCAGCACGGCGGCAACCGTCCACGCTACAGACCCTCCGCGCTCCCTGCGCTGGTTTTCGCTCCCGGGCACTGATTCCATTCTCGCCAACGACAACCGTCAAACCCCCGCCATGCAGACGTATTTCATCACGAGGTAATCCTCGATGCCGTAGCGGGATCCCTCGCGGCCGAGGCCGGATTCCTTCACGCCGCCGAACGGGGCCATTGCATTGGAAATGAGTCCGGTGTTCACGCCCGCCATACCGTATTCGAGCGCTTCCGCGACGCGCCATGCGCGGCCGAAATCGCGCGTGTAGAGATAGCTCGCGAGGCCGACGTTCGTGTCGTTTGCCATGGCAATGGCTTCCTCCTCCGTCTCGAAGCGATACAACGGCGAGACCGGACCAAAGATTTCCTCCTGCGCAAATTCCATTTCCATCGTCGCGTCGGTGATCACCGTCGGCTCGTAGAAAGTTCCGCCAAGCGCGTGACGCCGGCCGCCAAGCAGCACCTTCGCGCCCTTGTTGACGGCATCGGCAACGAGCGTCTCGACCTTCTCCAGCGCCTTCCTGTCGATGAGCGGTCCCTGGGTGACGCCGTCCTCGACGCCATTTCCGACCTTGAGTGCTTTCGTCGCGGCAACGAGTTTTTCGGCGAAGGCGTCGAACACACCCGACTGCACGAGGATGCGGTTCGCGCACACGCAGGTTTGTCCCGTGTTGCGAAATTTCGACGCCATCGCTCCCTCGACGGCGGCGTCGAGATCGGCATCATCAAACACGATGAACGGCGCATTCCCGCCGAGTTCCATCGTGACTTTTTTCACGGTGCCGGCACATGCCGCCATCAACTTCTTTCCGACGCTCGTTGATCCGGTAAATGTGAGCTTTCGGACAATCGGACTCGATGTGAATGCCTCGCCGATTTCCGAGGAAGGTCCCGGGAGCACGGCAATGAGTCCGGGCGGAACCCCTGCGCGCTCAGCCAGCAACGCGATGGCCAGAGCCGAGAGCGGAGTCTGCGACGCAGGCTTGCAGACCATCGCACACCCGGCCGCAAGCGCCGGTGCGAGCTTTCGCGTGAGCATGGCGTTTGGAAAGTTCCACGGCGTAATTGCCGCGCACACGCCGACCGGCTGACGCAGCACGACAATGCGCCGATCCGCAGACGGCGCGGGAATCACGTCCCCGTAAATCCGCTTTGCCTCCTCGGCGAACCACTCCACATACGAGGCACCGTAGAGGATCTCGCCGCGCGCCTCCGCGAGCGGTTTGCCCTGCTCGCTCGTGAGAATGAGCGCAAGGTCGGCGGCGTTCTCGATCATGAGATCGAACCAGCGTCGCAGCACTTTCGAGCGTTCGAGCGCCGAGCGTTTCTGCCATTCCTTCATGCACGCGGCGGCAAAGGCGATCGCCTCGTGAGCCTCGTCGGCCGAGAGTTCCGGCACTGTTGCGACCAACTCTCCCGTCGCGGGGTTCGTGACATTCATGACGCGGCCGGATCGAGCGTCCCGCCATTCGCCGCAGAGATAGGCTTTCGTCACCAGCAGGGAGGGATCGTTCAGCTTCATGGCGTCCGGAAACGCTAGCACGCTCCACGTGCCGGTGCAGTCCAAAGCTGGAGGCGGCTGAGGTCAGTGCCGCCGCCCGGTCGGCTCGACATCGGGCAGGAACACGGTGAGCATGCCCAGCAGCGGGAGAAACGCGCAGAGCTTGAACACAAACTCGATGCTCGTGAGGTCCGCGAGTTGACCGAGCGCGGCGGATCCGATTCCCGCGATGCCAAATGCGAGACCGAAGAACAGACCGGCGATCATTCCGACCTTTCCGGGCACGAGTTCCTGCGCATAGACGAGAATGGCCGAGAACGCCGATGCGAGGATCGATCCGATGAACACCGTAAGCACCGCCGTCGCGGCAAGTCCCACATAAGGCAAAAGCAGCGAAAACGGCGCCACGCCAAGGATCGACGCCCAGATGACGCGCTTGCGACCAATCCGGTCTCCCACAGGGCCGCCCACGATCGTGCCCAGTGCGACGGAGAAAAGAAACACGAAGAGGAGCATTTGCGACGTCTGCACCGACACGTCGAACCGGTGGATGAGGTAGAACGTGTAATACGTCGTCATGCTCGTGAGGTAGACGTATTTCGAGAAGACGAGCACCACGAGCACGGCAATCGCCTGCACGACACGAGCGCGTGGCAGCGGAGAGTGACCGACGGTTGTGCCGGCGTGCTTCTTCGCGATGCGGTGCAGGTTCTTCGCCTGCCAGCTGCCGATTTTCCACAACACGATCACGCCGATGAGCGCGAGCAACGCAAACCACGCGACGTGTCGTTGTCCGCGCGAAACCACGATGAGCGCCGCCAGCAGGGGCCCGAGCGAGGTGCCGGCATTTCCGCCGACCTGGAAGAGGGCCTGCGCAAAGCCACGGCGAGGCCCGGCAGCCATGTGGGCGACGCGCGATGCCTCCGGATGAAAGATCGCGGAGCCAAGTCCAACGGTCCCAGCCGAAAGGAGGATGTGCGGATAGCTGTTCGCCATCGCGAGCCCGAGCAGCCCCAGCACCGTCAGCCCCATGCCCACGGCCAGCGAGTGAGGCATCGGCTTCTTGTCGGTTACCCATCCGACCAGCGGCTGGAGCAGCGAGGCCGTGCATTGAAAGGTGAAGGTGATCCAGCCGAGTTGGGCAAAGCTCAGATCGAACGAGCTTTTGATCATCGGATAGATCGAGGGAATGAGTGCCTGGATCGTGTCGTTGACCAGGTGCGAGAAGCTGATCGCGAAGAGGATCGCGAGCGTGGTGGTCGAGGCTCCGGGGCGAACGCTGGAACTTTCGGTGGAAGCTGTCGACATGAAGAGGGGATAAATTTCCCCATCACCGGCGTGTTCTCAACGCCATCGCACGGCACTAATCCGGTTTTCGATGGTATTTTTCCCGGATTTCCGCGCGAAACTCCGCCGGAGTCCGGCCGGTCTCCCGCCGGAAAAACCGCCCGAAATAGGACGGATCCTTGAATCCGGTCTGATATCCGACCTCCGCAACATCGAGGTCGGAATGGGACAACAACCGCTTCGCGTCGAGCAGACGGCGCTGGCGAATCACCTGTCCCGCCGATCGACCGGTGCGCTCATGCACGATCTCGCTGAGATAATCGGCGGTCACTCCGAGGTCGCGGGCGTAGTCCGCAAGCGTGCGGCGCTGACGAAAGCTGCGCTCCACCGCGAGATGAAACTCGCGCACGAGCCGCGTTCGCGCGTCGACGACTTGTTCCGGCTCACGCAGCGCATGCAGCCGCATCGCACGCGCGAAAAGAATGCGCAGCCACGCGCGGAGAACGTCCGCCGCACCGGATTCTGCGGCGGTGAACTCCCGTTGCATTTCCGGGAACACCTCCGCGATGCGATGCGGATCGCGCTTCGGAATCCGAAGAATGGGAGCGGTCCCGGGCTCGAAAAATACCGGCAAGTCGAGCAGAGCGCTCGGGGGCGGCGCCGTGTGGTCGAAGAATTCCTGCGTGAACGAGACAATCGTGGCTCCGAAGCCTTTCCTCGGCCGGATCGTGTGAACCTGGCCCGGCGCCAGAAACAGGAGCGTTTCGCCCGACACCGCGAAGTCGCGAAAATCGTGCATCACCGCCCCGCGCCCGCGCAGCAGCATCACCTGAAAGAAATCGTGGTAGTGCGGATGAAGCCGCGCGGGGTCGTGCGACAGCGATTCCTCCAACGTCGTGACGACGATTCCTTCCTGCCGCAGCGACTCGCGCCCGACCTCGCTCATCGCGAACGAGGGAATCGAGCGGCGGTTCATGGGGAAATTCCCACTCCGCCGCGTCGGGATGTCCAGCGGGAATGTCGCGTCGTCCGCCGTCTCCAGGCAATCAGCAGGGAAGATAGCCGGCGGCGACGGAGCGGAATTCGTTCACCTGCGCCTCGATCCACGCCTGGTCGCGTCCGAGTTCCTCCGCCATCAATGCCGCCACGCGCGGGGCGCTGTCGATGGCCGCCTGCGCGTCGAGAAACAGGAGCCGGGACCGGCGCGCGAGCGCATCCTCCACCGTGCGCGCCATCTCCTCGCGCGCGGCGCGGCGAACGTCCGCCTCGGTGTCCGCGCAGCTCGCATGAATTGGCTCGCTCGGGCCGGCTTCGCCCGCGTCGTGAATCGGCAGCGTCTCAGTCACGCACTTGCGTTCGTCGAGACCCGCGATCTGCAACGCGCGATCGATCGTATCCTCCGCCATCTTGCGGTAGGTCGTCCATTTCCCTCCGACGATCGTCACGAGTCCACCATCGGAGATGAGCACCTCGTGGTTTCGCGAGATGCGCTTGGTGGCCGTGCCATCCGCGCGCGGCGGCCGCACGAGCGGACGCTGCCCCGCAAAGACGCTCCGGATGTCGCTCCGGCGCGGATCGCGGGCGAGGTAGCGATTCGCATTGCGAAGGATGAACCCGATCTCCTCCTCGAGTGCGCGCGGCTCGAGTTCGGGCTTTTCCATCGGCGTATCGGTGGTGCCCACCAGCACCTTTCCGTGCCAGGGAATCACGAAGAGCACGCGCCCGTCATCGGTGTGCGGCACCATGATCGCCGAGTCGCCCGGCAGGAATTCACGGTCGAAAACGAGGTGCACGCCCTGGCTGGGCTGCACGGCCGCCGGCGTCTCCGGCTCATCGAACTGACGGATGCGATCGGCGAAGATGCCGGTTGCATTGATGACGACCTTCGCGCGCACTTCGATCCCGGCGCCCGTCTCGACATCGCGTGCGGTGAAGCCGTTCACCAGCCCGTCGGCCTTCGTGAGACCGGTGGCTTCCACGTAATTCAACACACACGCCCCGTGATCGGCGGCCGTGCGTGCAAGCGCCACGGCGAGTCGCGCATCGTCGAACTGCCCGTCGAAATACTCCACGCCGCCGAGAAGGCGCTCCGTCTCGATGTTTGGAATCATGCGCATCGTCTCCTCGCGATTGAGGAGGCGCGACTTTGCGAGATTCAGCTTTCCCGCGAGCAGGTCATACATCTTGAGTCCAAGCCCGAAGAACGGCCCCTCCCACCACTGATACCGCGGCACGATGAACGAGAGGTGGTGCACGAGGTGCGGGGCGTTGCGATGGAGCAGGCCGCGCTCGCGCAGCGCCTCGAGCACCAGGGGAATGTCGCCCTGCTCGAGATAACGCACGCCGCCGTGCACAAGCTTCGTGCTGCGGCTCGACGTGCCCTTGGCAAAATCGTGCGCCTCAATGAGGAGCGTCCGATAGCCGCGACTCGCGGCATCGACGGCGCATCCCAGACCGGTGGCCCCTCCGCCGATGATTGCCACGTCCCATTCCGGCTCGCTTCCGAGCCGCTTCAGCATGTCTTCTCGGTTCATAAACTCAATCGGCCCACGCGCGGGCACGCCGCACGGCCTTTTTCCAGATTTTCATTTTGGCCCGGCGATCCCGGGCGGTGGTCATCGGATGAAATTCGCGGTCCACGGCGCGCACCTCCGTGAGCTCTTCGACATCACGCCAAACGCCCGCGCCGAGCCCGGCCATCATGGCCGCGCCGATTGCGGTCGTCTCGACGTTCCTCGGTCGCTCCACACGCACGCCGAGAAGGTCGGCCTGGATCTGCATGAGCAGATCGCTCGCCGCCGCGCCGCCATCGACCCGCAGGGTCGTGATGCGATGTCCGGAATCCCTCTCCATCGCCGTCGCGAGATCGACGACCTGATAGGCGATGCCCTCGAGCGTCGCGCGAGCGATGTGCGCGTCGGTCGTTCCGCGCGTCATTCCAAGGAGCGTGCCGCGCGCGCTCGCATCCCAATACGGTGAGCCCAGACCGGTGAATGCCGGCACGAGCACAACGCCGCCGGCGTCCTGCACCTTCGCGGCAAGCTCGTTGACCTCGGGGGCCGTGCGAATGATCCGGAGTCCATCGCGCAGCCACTGGATCGCAGCCCCGCCCATGAAAATGCTGCCTTCGAGCGCGTATTGGGTGGGGGCCTCGCCGAGTTTCCACGCCACGGTCGTGATGAGGCGGTTCTTGCTCGTCACCGGCTCAGCGCCCGTGAATTCGAGCATGAAGCACCCGGTCCCGTAGGTGCATTTCACCAGACCGGGCGCGGTGCAGAGCTGCCCGAACAATGCGGACTGCTGGTCACCCACCCCGCCGCACACGGTGACCGGCCGGCCGAGGAAACCCGGTTCGGTTTCGCCCAGCGGCACGGCATTTGACATGATGCGCGGCAGCAGCGATGCCGGAATATCGAAGAGCGCAAGGAGATCCGGATCCCACTCGCCGGAATGGATGTTCATGAGCATCGTGCGGCACGCGTTGGTGACATCCGTCACGTGCTCCCGGCCGCCGGTGAGTTTGAAGATGAGCCACGAGTCGATCGTGCCCGCGGCGAGTTCGCCGTTGGCCGCGCGTGCCCGCGCGTCGGGGATCTGACGCAGCAGCCAGTGGAGCTTGCTGGCGGAGAAATACGAGTCGAGCACGAGCCCGGTCTTCTGCTGGATGAACGGCTCCTTGCCCGCTTCGCGCAGTGCGGTCATGTAATCGGCGGTCCGGCGGTCCTGCCACACGATGGCCGGCGCGACCGGCTGCCCCGTCTTTCGATCCCACACGACCACGGTCTCGCGCTGGTTCGTGATGCCGATCGCCGCGATGTCCGCCACATCGATGCCGGCCTGCCGCACGGCATTCCGCGCGACCTCTTCGACGCCGTGCCAGATTTCGCTCGCGTCGTGTTCCACCCAGCCAGGCTGAGGGAAAAGTTGGGTAAACTCTTTTTGCGCTGAGGCGATCGGCGTGCAGGTGGCGTCGTAAACAATCGCGCGGGAACTCGTCGTGCCCTGGTCGAGAGCGAGAAGGTATTTCATGGGAAACGTCAAAATCTGCCGAGCGCGACATAGGCGCCGACGGCCAGCGCCGCGCCGACGAGCGGTCCGACGATGGGCACCCAGGCATACGTCCAGTCGCTGTGGGTTTTTCCGGGAAGCGGAAGAATGGCATGGGCAAGGCGCGGACCGAAATCGCGGGCGGGATTGATGGCATAGCCCGTGGGACCGCCGAGCGAGAGGCCGATCGCCCACACGAGCAACGCGACGGGCACGGCCCCCAAGGCTCCCAGATCGATGGGAATTGCCGAGCCGCTCATGGGATCCCCCTCGAAGGCGCCTTTCATCGCGAGCACACCGAACACGAGCACAAACGTGCCGATGATTTCGCACACGACATTCGACGGGTAATTGCGAATCGCGGGCGCCGTGCAGAAAACCGCGCGTTTTGTGTCGCCATCCGGCGTTTCCTTCCAGTGCGGAAGATACGCCAGCCACACGATCACCCCTCCGGCAAACGCCCCCGCCACCTGCGCGACCATGTAGGCGGGCACCTCCGCCCATGGAAAAACACCATTCAGCGCGAGCCCCAGCGTGACGGCGGGATTGATATGCGCGCCGCTCACCCGCGCCACGACGGCCACGCCGAGGAACACCGCCAGCGCCCAGCCTGTCGCGATGACGATCCATCCCGACCCTTCACCCTTGGATTTTTTTAAAAGGACATTCGCCACAACGCCGTCACCGAGAACGATCAACAGCATAGTGCCGACGAATTCGCCGAACGCGGGGGTCACATTCGGAATCGTAACCACATTCCACACTGATGTCGAGGAGTGGCCGTTCCTTCAGAACATCGTCCATGACAGAAGTCACTATCAGGCACTCTTTTCACATTCCAATTGAAGCCTCTCTCGGGTGAGGGATCCATATGTCTCCCTGGCACCGGCGTTCCGTTACGGCAATGTCACTCACAAAACGGATCTCAATCTCCGCACCATCAAGATGGAACTGTTTACGGAAAGCGCTTTTGTCCCCCCGTGTGACCACACACCAGAAGCTATCTCAAAATCGGTTAGGAGAATGCCGATTGAAGCAAGTTGCCCGAAACCAAGGAAATTGGCGGGATGGAACTCCCATCGCACGAGGAGTCGTCGCTTGTATTGTATCCAGGCGAAGAAGCGCCCGACGATCCATCGGCGCCGATAGCGGCGCAGCTGCGAAGGTCCTGGGTCTTGCGGTCGTCGCGCCGATTGGAGCGATACGGCGCAAGATCGATGCCTTCCTTTGCTAAGAGGTCGAGATCGTCCCTATCGTAGGCTTTATCTCCGACAGCTTCTCTGGCTTGGCCTCGATCATGTAAAACTGGAAGCCGAGCTGAACCAAAGCGACTTCACGATGATTGGCGGCATGCGTGCTTACGCCAAGTGGAAGTCCCTCTTTATCGACGATCGCCATGATCTTGACTCCTCTACCTCGCTTGGCCTTCCAATTCCGGTGCCGCCACCCTTGGCCGAGGAGAATGTAGCATCGATGAAGCTTTCTGAAGGGTCCACCAGATCGCGGTTACGCAGCTCATTGGCCAAAGAACAAAGCCCTTCCGAAGCACTTCCTGCTCGCACCAGCACTGAAATCGCCGATGCACCGTTTTATGATTTGGATAGCTCTGAGGCAGCAGCAGGCACCACTGCTCCGCTGTTCAAGATCCACAGCTCCGCCTCGAGAACTCGCCTTGTTGCCACCGGCTTCCCCTCCCCGCCTGGCGTCAGAAATGTTCTCCTCAGGAAGTTTCCTCTGACTCTAGCCCACTGTTCATCAGCGAGTTGCATGTCACACATACAGCACCTAACATACCATCTCCACTCAGCTATATTTTGAGATAGCTTCTAGGCTTTCGCAATCAGAGTGCGGTCTAAAAAAAAGCCCCGTTCCTTGTTTTCAAGAAACGGGGCATAATACTGGCAACGACCTACTCTCGCACAACCTAGAGATGCACTACCATCGGCGCTATGGCGTTTCACTTCCGTGTTCGGGATGGGAACGGGTGGGACCACCATGCAAGGATCACCAGATGTCGATCTCAAACATATCATCGAGACAGTCTGAACCGCTTATCTAGCGACCTCTTTTCTTGCCAGATTTTGAAAGATCAATGATTTCCAGACCACCAGTCCGTGATCAGAAACAATCGGATTCGCTGACAACCGCATATAAGGATAAATTAACAACTTCAGTTTTAGCCGAGTGGATGCTCGAAATAAAAAGCCGAACGAGTATTAGTACCATTAAGCTAAACACATTGCTGCGCTTGTACCCATGGCCTATCAACGTGGTGGTCTTCCACGACTCTTCAGGGAGAGTTCATCTTGGGAGAGGCTTGGCGCTTAGATGCTTTCAGCGCTTATCCTTTCCAAACATAGCTGCCCAGCCATGCTCCTGACGGAACAACTGGATCACCAGAGGTTTGTCAATCCCGGTCCTCTCGTACTAAGGATTGAACCCCTCAACTCTCCTGCGCCCACAGTGGATAAGGACCGAACTGTCTCGCGACGTTCTGAACCCAGCTCGCGTACCACTTTAACCGGCGAACAGCCGGACCCTTGGGACCTTCTCCAGCCCCAGGATGTGATGAGCCGACATCGAGGTGCCAAACCCTGCCGTCGATATGAGCTCTTGGGCAGGATCAGCCTGTTATCCCTAGCGTACCTTTTGTCCTTTGAGCGAT
>Ga0065721_10003683_pt1 | contig 106109 bp, 81 predicted proteins | sample Mesricmetagenome_FD_59108 | JGI IMG/M metagenome (GOLD analysis project Ga0065721, IMG submission 59108) | Mesophilic microbial community from rice straw/compost enrichment Sample: eDNA_1 v2 (version 2) | ecosystem: Engineered > Solid waste > Grass > Composting > Bioreactor | place: USA...
TTCCCCATGCGACTTCAACCTCCTATGGTGGGTGGTTAGATTGAAGCTCTTCGTCAGGTGCTTCTTTCTTCGGTAGTCGCTGGGGATTTTCCTTTTCTAAGAGGATTATATTACACGCCAGAATTTATAAATTTTTTGTTATAAACATAGCTTAGAATTCTCCGAATTGAAACGCGCTTCTCCAAGGACGGCAAGAGCCGTTTCGGAGCTGTTGTCGCTCCCAGTGGGCGGATACCGTTGGATGGAATCCATGATAAGGATAGTTACTGGGGTTAGCGCATCATTCTGCTGGAGTAAATCCAACGTAGAAGGGTGGCGGGACTTTAACTAACTTGTTACTTGGCTATTTGCCCCGCCCCCTGCTGACTCTTATTCGATCTGACTGACCGCCCGCTACCGCTCATGTTCTACTCTCCCTAACTTACGTTGCGCGAAATGCAGCATATTGGTCCAGAATGGTGGGTGAAGGCGGGATATGCTGCACAGAATGCAGTATACTTCGCCGAAACGAGCCCAAATCGGCTAATTCGTCTGAATATCCTGCATTTCATGCAGGATATTGCTCATTATTGAGCTCAAACGCTTCAATATGCTGCAATAGGTGCAATGTAGGAGGAGGGAGGAACGTTAGCCAGCTAGTAGTCAATTCCATACATGAGCTCAAACGCTTCATGATGTTGCATGATGAGCACAGGCGGGAGGCTCGAAAGAGGAGATACCAAGGAAAATAGTCCGTCAGTTGGATGCGATGGATGACGGGGCCTCCCGGCATCCGCCACAATTCCAATGTGAGGCTTAGAATTCTCCAGATTGAAACGCGCTTCGCCAAGGACGGCACAGCCGTTTATGCTTGGTAAAATCCTAACTGTTAAGTCTTACCAACAAATGACGGAAAGAGCCACTTCAAATTGTAAAAACGATAATTTCAAGCAAAATTTTATTGGCGTTTGCTTTAACAGTATAAAATTTGGCGCAAAAAATAGAGTAAGTTCTTGCTCAACAATGTCATAATTCCAATATTTATGGAGTGAAAAGTTTAAGGATTTAGCTAAAATTCCGCATTATAACTGAAAAAAAGTCTTGAAAAATATTTGGCGCAAACATGTTATATATTTTACCCAAAAATTGTTGACTTGTTGTGAATGCTGCGTTATTATCAGATCATGAAAGCGACTACTCGCCATGAGTTGTAACGATCCGGATCATATTTGGCGCAAAATTATCGATGGAGAGTGTAGACATGGAAAAACTGAGAATGGCATTTATCGGCGTAGGNGATATGGGCTCGCATCATTGCATCGGNTTTGATCTGCTGCCGGANTGCAAGGTGAATTATATTTGCGATATGAANCAGGCAAACGTTGACCGTACGCTTGCGGAGNTGAAGAACNGCAAGCCGGTTATCGTAACCGACTATAAAGAGCTTTTACATAAAGAAGACATCGATGCGGTTGTCATCAGCGTTCCGAACTATTTGCACCGTGAAGTTGCGGTTGCTTTTCTCGAAGCCGGCAAGCATGTCTTTCTGGAGAAACCCGTTGCTCATACCTTGGAAGACTGCAATGCCATTATCGCAGCAGCCGAGGCGAATAATCGCATTCTGCAGATTGGTCTTGTCTACCGTTACTCCAACGTGTACCGGAGAATGGCGGAGGAACTGGAGCGGGGGCGCCTTGGCGATGTAAAGCTGATGTGGTGCAAGGAATTCCGCGATCCGTTCCCGCCGACGGAATGGTTCTATGACAAGAATAAGTCGGGCGGCGCGCTGGTCGAGAAGGACTGCCATCACTTTGATATTTTTAACTGGATGATCGGCTCGAAGCCTGTCCGGGTGTTCGCCACTGGCGGACAGCATGTCATGAAGCAAGGGCAGCCGAATATGATTACGAATTCCTACAGTCATTATCCGGCTAAGCCTATCGAGGATGTTTCGATTGTGGATCATGCTTGGGTAACGATTGAATACGAGAACGGAAGCAAGGCGAATTTGGGCCTTTGCATGTACCTGAAGCCTCGCAATCTAATGGGCGACGGTCTTGAGATCGGGTTGATCGGCGAGAACGGTGGACAGATGGTGGCGAAGAACGACAAGACGATCGACATTGTAGGCGGCCAGAACTTTACCCGCGATCATCTCGATATCGACGTCACCTCGGACTCGATTATGGGCGGACATACCGGCGGCCAGACGCAGCGGATCGAATTCGTGAAAAGCGTGAAGGAAGGCAAGCAGCCTTTCGCCTCCGCTTATATCGGCAGAGACGCGCTTCTGATTGCGCTGGCGGCGGAGAAATCCATCGTGGAAGAACGCTATGTATACGTGAACGAACTAATGAAGTAAGGGGGTGCCCGGATGAAAAGCAAGCTGAGAAGATACGACACACTTATTTTCTTCTTATTTATTTCCCCTTGGATAATCGGATTCTCGCTCTTTTTCCTTGTTCCTTTTGGTACTTCCGTGTTTTACGCATTTACCGATGCCCGACTGCCGGGCGCGGCGAACTATAACTTCGTGGGGTTATCGAACTTCGTAGACATGTTCAATAATCCGATCTTCAGCAAAAGCTTGGGGAACACCGCCTACTTCGTCATTATTGGCGTTCCAATCGTAACGGTGGGCATGCTGCTGCTGGCCATGCTGCTTAACATGAACGTCAAGGGCATCGCCCTTTACCGGACTTTTTATTACTTGCCGACGCTTGTGCCGATCGTCGCAACCGTCATTATCTGGCGGTTAGTGTTCAACTCGGAGTTTGGCATTCTGAATGCTGGCCTGTCTGTGTTTGGGATAGGCAAGATTGACTGGATGGGCAGCGAAGGCTTGATTAAGCCGGTTATTATTTTGCTTCAGATATGGATCTCAGGAAGCGGAGTGCTCATTTTCCTGGCTGCTCTGAAGAATGTGCCTAAGCATCTGTACGAAGCTGTACTTATTGACGGGGCTAATAAGGTTCAATCGTTTTTCCGCGTGACGCTTCCGATGATCAGTCCTTCCATCTTGTTTGTGGTGATTATCCAGACGATGTACAACTTTCAGATGTTTACGGAAGCGCTGCTGCTGACGAAGGGCGGGCCGAATTACGCGGCGTACACCTTTGTCTATAACATCTACAAGTCGGCGTTTACGGATTTGAAATTCAGCATGGCGATGACGCAGTCCATCTTCCTGTTCGCGCTGATCTCGCTTGTTACGTTTGTTCTGATGAAGCTGTCGAAGCGGTTTGTCTATTATGAAGGCGAGAAATAAAGGGGGGAAACAAGATGACTACGTCTAACAGACGCGTGATGAAGCAAACCGGCAAATACGTGCTTCTGACAGCTGCGCTGGTGCTGTTCGCTGGACCGCTCGTATGGATGCTGTCGACGATGCTCAAGACAAAAGCCGAAACGTACAAGGTTCCTCCGACATTGCTGCCGGAATCGCTCAACTTCGAAGCATTCAACAGACTGTTTGATGTACAGCCGCTGATGTGGAGGTGGATTCAGAATTCATTCGCCATCTCCGCTCTTGTTGTACTAGGCGCAGTATTATCCAGCTCTATTGTGGCTTACGGCTTCTCCCGTTTTACTACCAAATATAAGGACCGGCTGTTCCCGATTGTCCTGATGACACTGATGATCCCACCGTCCATTCTGATGATTCCGTCCTACGTGCTCTTTACGAAGCTGCACTGGGTGGATACGTGGCTGCCGCTCATCGTTCCGGCGTGGCTTGGCGGCGCGTACTACATCTTCCTGTTCCGGCAATTTTTCATGACGATCCCGCAGGAACTGGATGAAGCCACCTATCTCGACGGAGGGAACCGGTGGACTGTGTTTACGAGGGTCATCATGCCGCTGTCCAAACCGATTGTTGTCACGACCGTAATCTTTGCTTTCGTGAACTCATGGCTCGATTTTCTTGGACCGTTCCTGTATATCAAGAGCAACAGCATGTTTACCCTCAGCGTAGGCCTGCAATTGCTGATCGGACAGACGAGTCAGGATTTCCCTGCGCTTGCCGCCGGAGCTTTCATCAGTATTGTGCCGATTGGCCTGCTGTTCCTGTTCGCGCAACGCTATATTGTTGAGGGGGTGGTGCTCACAGGTTCGAAGGGATAAGAACGACATGGACGACAACACGGGCAAGCATAAGATTTTCAATACGGCTGTTTTCAAAATAATCTAAAGGGGAACTGGATATGAAAACAAACGGAAAGTGGTTATTGGGTCTTTTTACGCTTATGTTATCAATGGTAGTGATCATCTCCGGATGCGGCAGCAACAATAATAACGGCGGTTCCAGTGAAGCGACGAATGGCGGGCAAAGCAACAGCGGCAGTGCTGAGCAGACAGAGAAGCCTGCCGAGCCGGTTACGATTACTTATTCACAGTGGGGAACAGCCGAAGAGCTGCAGCGTACGCAGGAGCTTTTGGATAAATTCATGGAGGCCTACCCGAACATTACGGTTAAGCTGGAAGGCAAGGACTGGGGCAGCTATTGGGATGGCCTGACAGCTAATGCCGCGGGCGGCACACTTCCTGACGTGTTCAAAACCAGCTATGCCTTTATTGATAAATACGCCGAGCTTGGCATTTTCAAAGAGTTGGACGGCTTGCTGGCCGATAAAGGCTTTGAACTGGGCAACATCGATGAAAGTCTCCTTGGTCTACATAAATATGGCGGCAAGCAAGTATCTTTGCCAATTGACGCGAACGTAATCGTCTGGTATTACGATAAAGCGATCTTTGCGGATCCGAAGAAAAATCCGAAGAACGCACCGGTTCCTTCTCTTGAACCAACCTGGGATGAGATTATCGATATCGCAACCAAGCTGACGCTCGACAAAAACGGCAAGAACCCTGGTGAAGCCGGCTTTGACGGCAACAATATTGTGCAATGGGGCATGTCCGTATCGCCTGGTTCCACAATGGATTGGTTCCTCGAGCCGGAGCTGTGGTCCAATGGCGCGAAGCTTGTGAATGATGATGGATCGCTTGCTCTGAATACTCCTGAGGCGCGTGAAGTGCTGGACTTCTTTATTGACGCAACGAAGAAAAAAATCAATACAACGCCAGCACAAATTGAAGGTCTCGGCGGCCAGGTGAACCTGGGCATTACAACTGGCAAGGTTGCGATGAACCCGGGCGGCAACTGGAATACAACCAACTTCAAAGAAGCAAACGTGGATTACGGCATTACCTATCTGCCGAAATTCAAAGAGAACAAAACGGTAGTACAGCCGGCTGGTATTGCGATTTCCCACAATACGAAGCATGAAGACGCAGCTTATACACTGCTTGCATGGCTGGCAGGTCCTGAAGGTCAAACGGAGCTGGCGAAGCAGGGCTATTCGATCCCGGCGAATAAAGCAGCCTCTGATGCTTATATCGCAACTGCAGGCGAAACAAACAAAATCTTCCTCGATGCGCAGCAGTTTGGCATTATTTCGCCGTTCACGGTGAAGAAAACAGATCTGGTATGGACCTACGGTGAGCAATCGCTTAAGAATCCGCTGGCTGGCGACGGTGACGTAGACGCGGCCATTAAAGATCTGGAGTCGAAGCTGAAGTAAGAGGAATAAGGAAAGAGCGGGGGAAAGAGGCGTTTGGTCGCTTCTTTCCCTTTTTTGCTTAGGCCCAAAAGCCTGAAACGGCGGTGTTTCTTGACTATTGATGAATACGGCTTTACAATAGAATTTGCCGCAACTTCCTGTTAGTTGCCGCAATTATAGAGAGCATATATTCGATATAGGAATAGAGAGGAACGTATGATGGCCAAGTTAAAGGACATTGCAGAGCAGGTTGGGGTATCCATCTCGACGGTATCGCGGGTCATGAAGAATGATTCCACACGTTCCGTCAGCGAAGAGACCCGCAAGAAAATTTGGGAAGCTGCGGAGAGGCTCGGCTACAAGGCAAACCGCGTGGAGAAAAAATCCGACAACAAGCTGATGGTCCATATCGGCTGTGTGGTTGCGATTCCTCAGAACAAATATAATAATCCTTACTTCTCCGTTATATTGGAGGGTATTGAAAAAGCGTTGACAGAATCCGGTCTCAGGCTGGAGTTTGTATACAGTATCGAGAATCAGGCGGATATTCAGCAGCTGCAATCGCTGGTGAAGGAGCACCGGCTTGATGGCATGATTATTGTCGAGCGGATTGATGCGGATGCTTACCAATGGATCAAACAAAATGTGAAGGCTGTTGTTGGCGTGGATTTGGCGGACAGAAGTATTCCGGTCGTCTGTTATGACCGTGAAGCCGCGGCAAAGGAAGCTGTACAGCATCTTATCGATCAGGGACATAAGCAAATCGGCTATATTGGCGGTCCGGAGCTGAACGATCCGTTCCGGCAGGAGAAACGTTTTCTCGGTTATCAGAGTGCCATGCGCGAAGCCGGACTTGAGCTGAACGACAACTGGGTCATAGATGTGAAATGGGATGTATCGCTGAGCTACGAGTTAACCAAGCAGGCCTTCGAGAAAAAAGGCTATTCACCAACCGCGATATTTGCAGCCAGCGATATGATGGCGATTGCTGCGATGCGTGCTGCAACGGAGCGGGGCCTTCGCATTCCGGAGGATATTGCGGTTGTTGGCGTCGATAATATCGAGATCTCCGAATTCACCTCGCCGCCGCTTACGACGATTCATGTTCCTAAGCTTGAGATGGGGGTGTTCGCCGTTAAGCTGCTGCTTGACTATCTGGATCATCAATATTCGCTGCCGGTGCGTATGACGATTCCGTATCGGATGGTATACCGCCGTTCTTCCGAGTCGCAGCAACCGGCTGTGATTAGCGCGCAATAAGAGGCTGTCCCGAAGTCATCCCAGATGATGGCTTTGGGGCGGCTCTTTTTTATGTCCGGCCTGGAACCCTGCAAATAGAAGCATGCTCCGTTTTGCATTGGATTTTGTCTTTTGCCTATTGTTGCTGGATAAGCTGGAGCTCTGCCGGTATCTTTCGTTCGTTATCAGGAGCATATTCTGGTTCAAATGAGCTTATATTGCTGAGGATGCAGGCCAACGGTACAGCAGCCACGAAGTTACGTTGCACGAAGTGCAGGATAATTGCTCAAAATAGTGGCTGCTGGAGAGATATGTTGTACGGAATACAGCATATTGTGCGAAATGAGCTCAGATTAACCGTTTTTCCCCCTGATATCCTGCATTCTGTGCAGGATATCAGTCATAGAGGGCTCAAATGTTCGATTACACTGCATAATGTGCAACATAGTCATGGACGTGAACGATAGACGGAGATATAGACGATAGATGATAGACGATAGATGATAGACGTAGACATAGCCATAGACGATAGACGTAGCCATAGTCGATAGCCGTGATATAGACGTAGCCATAGATGTAGCCATAGTCGATAGCCGTGATATAGACGTAGCCATAGTCGATAACCGTAGATATAGACGGAGGATGGGCCGCAAGCGACTTTCGAAAGCCTCGATTAGAGGTTTTCTTATACCTTCACCCGGGCCTTGGCGGTACGGGCGTAGTCAGATGGCGGCATGCCGGTCGCTTTCTTAAAGTCACGCGAGAAATAATGAATGCTGCTGTAGCCGAGCATGGCGGCAATCTCGGTCATATTGTATTGCTGCTCACGGATCAGCGTCTTCGCTTCTTCAATCTTGAGCTGTTTGAAGTAGTCCATCGGCCCAATGCCGGCTTGTGCATGGAAAACCTCCTTCAGCCGGCTTTTCCCGAGATGCAGCTCTTTGCACAGCATATCCAAGGTCAGCTGCTCGGACAAGTGCCCCCGCATGAAGGCGATAATTCGCTCGGCCGCCTGCAGCTCTGCCTTCTCGGTCTGAAAGGAAGCGGGCCTGCGTATGGTCGTTCGTTCGTTATCGTCTTGATACCGGATGAGTTGGATAAGTAATGTTTCCAAATAATTGCGCATCGCCTGTTCGCTGGCGAAGGGGGCATCCTCCCGGGTAACAAGCTCATGGATATCGGACTTGTCGTAAGGCGGGGCAAAGGAATGAAAGCCCTCCTGCAGGAGCAGCGACAGCAGATTCCGTTCTTTTGTCCCCAGCTGCAGGACCCTGTTTTCGAATAATTCCATGCATGGGGAAGCGCATTCGAAGGATAATACGAACAAGTTAGGCGGCTTATGCTGGTTGTCCACCTTCACCGTATGAAACTCCCCGGGCTTATGGAAGATAATCATGCCTTGCTCGAGCTGATGCGTCTGCTCATCCGCCCTTACCTCTACTGAACCCTTGTCCACATAGAGAAGCTCCCAAAAGTCATGCTGCTCCCCTTCGAATACATAACCTTTCGCAAATTCAAAGTAATGGAATGAAATCAGCTTGCGTACCGCAAGCATTTCCTTAAGCGTATGGCGAGCAAACTCCACCTGTCCATCACTCCTTTTTTCAACATCGTTTGCACTAATTATAAATCCTTTTCGCCCTGTGCAAAAGGTCCGGCTGATTTGCTAAAGAAGGGGGGCGCGGCGGCTATTATAATTGGCTGTATAAAGAGCTAAAGGAGGCTGCCTTTCTTGAAAAAAGGGATTAATATCTGGTCTTTTCCGGCAGGCATGAGTGTAGAGGATAGTATTGTGCTGGCTAAGGATGCCGGCTTTGACGGCATTGAGCTGTCATTGAACGAGACAGGCTCTCTAAGCCTGGAGAGTACAACAGAAGAGGTCCGCTCCATCCGAGTTTTTGCAGATGATATCGGTATCGAGCTGTCGAGCCTTGCGAGCGGTTTATATTGGGATTACCCGCCAACCAGCGAGAATGAGCAGGTGAGCAGCAAAGCATTTGATATCGCGAAAAAGCAATTGGAATCGGCTGCGGCACTAGGCGTAGACACAATCCTGATCGTGCCAGGGGCTGTTGGCGTTGATTTTATTCCAAATGCGCCGGTGGTGCCTTATGACCGTGCATATGACAATGCGCTCGCCTTCTTCACGAAGCTGGCGAAGGAAGCGGAAGCGGTAAAAGTATCCGTTGGCATCGAAAACGTATGGAACAAGTTCCTGCTGTCGCCGCTTGAAATGCGCGGATTTATTGATGCCGTTGGCTCTGAGTATGTCGGTTCTTACTTTGATGTAGGCAACGTTGTCTATTCCGGCTACCCGGAGCATTGGATCTCGATTCTAAATAAGCGCATCAAAAAGGTGCATTTCAAGGATTATCGCAGACAAGCGGGCGGACTTCACGGCTTTGTGGATCTGCTTGCCGGTGACGTGGATTATCCGGAAGTTATTCGTGCGCTGGAAGCAATCGGCTATAACGATTATGTAACGGCGGAGATGATTCCGCCATACACCCATCATACGAAACAAATCGTATATAACACTTCGGCTGCAATGGATGCTATCTTGGGGAGGACAGAACGCTAATGCTGAAAATTGGACTGATTGGACTTGGATTTATGGGCAAGACTCATCTCGAGAACTACCTGCGTCTCGAAAGAGAAGGAGCGCCGATTCGCGTCGCAGCGCTTTGTGATGTGGATGAAGTGAAGCTGAACGGCGGCGGCAGCGGCGGCAACATTGATACTTCCTCGGAAAATGTGATCGATTACGGACGTTTCAACAAATATACATCTGTGCAGGCGATGCTGGAGAGCGAGCAGCTTGATGCGGTTGATATTACGCTGCCTACCTTCCTGCACCGCGATGTCACGACTCAATGCTTAAGCAGCGGCGTTCATGTGCTTTGCGAAAAACCGATGGCGATGAATGCGGAAGAATGTGACGTGATGATTGCAGCCGCGGAAGCAAGCGGCAAACAGCTGATGATTGGACAATGCCTGCGCTTCTGGCCTGCCTACGTCTATTTGAAGGAGCTCGTCAGCAGCGGCAAGTTCGGCAATGTAACCAATGCTTACTTCTACCGCGGCGGCGGCACGCCTTCATGGGGACCGTGGGTTTTGCAGAACGAAAAGGGCGGCGGCGCATTGCTGGATATGCATGTGCATGATACCGATGTTGTGAATTGGCTGTTTGGCAAGCCAGAAGCGGTATCCTGTTATGGCAGAAACGTTATCGGGGGCAGCGGCTACGATATTGTCTCCACCCATTACCGCTATGAGGATAACAAGATTGTATCTGCCCAAGTGGACTGGACGTTAAATGGCGACTTTGGCTTTGAGATGGGCTACAAGGTTAACTTTGAGCATGGCAATGTGCAGTTTGACGGTGCTTCCGTCAAAGTAAATCCGAATGATGGAGCAGGCTTCACAGCCGAGCTGCCGGCAGATCAAGGCTACTATTACCAACAGAAATATTTCATCGAAGCGCTTGTTCAGGGCTTGCCGCTGGATACGGCTACTCCGGAGAGCACAAAGGGCAGCATCGAGATCGTAACGGCGGAGCGGGAATCGGCGGATCAACGCGGCGCCTGGATTGCCGTACCGTAAAGAACTGCCATGAGCAAACAGTATGAGTTTTCTTTTGCAGCGGGCGCTGCCGGCTATACGGATAAAGAATGGCGGGAGCTGCCGCCCGCGGAGGTAACTTATCAGCAATGGCTTCAAGTAGAGCAGCCGCCCGAGACGGAGGTTCGCGGCGTATACGATGAAGAGGCGCTGCATCTGCAGTTCCGGGTCTACGAGGAATCGCCGGTCATGCGGCATAGACGGCATGGCGACCCGGTCTATCAGGATAGCTGCGTAGAGTTTTTCCTCCAGCCGCTCCCGGCTTGGGATGAGCGTTATCTGAACTTCGAGCTGAACGCCGCCGGGATGCTGCTCTTGGAAATTGGAGAAAGCGGCTGCTCAAAACGGAAGCGGATTCTGCCTGAAGCCGCAAGCCAGTTCGGCATACGTACGGCCCTTGGCCTATGGAATCCTGAATGCCGCAGGATGTACTGGGAGCTTAACTTGCGTATTCCGTTTGTTTTCATTAAATACTGGTTTCCGGATTTTCGGGCAGAACCGGGTGCCGTAATGAAGGGCAACTTCTACAAGTGCGGCGATCTGACGCCGGCCCCTCATTATTTGAGCTGGTCGCCGGTTCAGTCGGATACCCCCAATTTTCATCGGAGCGACAGCTTTGGAACGCTGGTACTGACATAAAACTCTAAATTAATATTTTCCCGAAATAGCGGTGCGCCAGCACCGCTATTTTTTGCTGTCGCCCGTGCTGTCGCCCGTGCTGTCGCCCGTGCTGTCGCCCGTGCTGTCGCCCGTGCTGTCGCCCGTGCTGTCGTCGGTGCTGCCCGCTAACGAATCGAGATATGCTTATTTATCGAAAAACCGAAGTTTTCCGAGTCTAACGAATCCTGAAATCGTTATTTGATTAGTTGGAGGCAGCAGGACAGTTAAAAGCCGGGAATAGCGTTATGAGGGTTCGTTACAAATTCAAAACGATCTATTATGAGCAAATAGCGATATCAGGATTCGTTAATATCATTAACTATGCATGATTAGCCCGTAACTACTGTAATCCCGGGAAAGTTATCAAGTTATACACATAGTTACACACATATCAACCGGCCCGTTATACGGGAAAAGTAGATATTCAACAACTGTCATCCACATATCCACAGGCTGTGTTATCCACACGTGATTAAACATTAAGCCCCTTAATTTATCACTTCCGCCTCAAAAAGAAAGCGTGTACAATAGGGGGCATTAACCCAAGCGAGCCTGTTGAACTATGGGGGAGGATCGATAGTGAAAGCGAAAAAGCTGTTTTTTCCAATGAGGCTTAAGTTTGTCATCCTGCTCTGCGGGCTCATTACAGCGCCTTTTCTGATCAGCGGCATTATGACCTATTCGCAATATTCGAAGAACGTGGAAGAGGATTCAATTAATTACACGAACCAAATTATTAACCAGGTTAGCATTAATGTGGACCGTTATATGAATGATGTTGATCGTTTAACGATGGCTCCTTATTACGACAACGCGGTCCTTGATATTTTGCGGAAGCATGGCACTTTATCCACATCGGGGAGTTATGTCTCCTCCGATCAACTGGCGAAGATGAACCTGATGATATCTTCCTTGGCCGTTGACCGCAGCGAGATTCAAGGCATTCTTCTTTTTGCTTACGACGGAACGTTATTCAGTAATTTGCAAAATACCGTCAGCAAAAGCTGGGATGCCGCCCAGAATGAATGGATGAAGGAAGCGGAGGCGGCCGACGGCGAGCTGATTGTGCTCCCGCCGCATACCGGAACCTATTATCTCGATGAACAGCGGCAGGTCGTCTCGATTGCGAGAGTTATCCGGGAGACGTTCACCAATAAGCATCTGGGTATTATCAAAGTCGATTTGACCGATCAGGGCTTTGCGAAGATTTTGGCCGGTACAAGCGCAAGCCCGAACAGTCTGATCTATTTGACCGACCGGCAGGACCGGGTGCTTTATCCGTTCAGCAGCGGACTGCCGCTAGCGGGTCAGGTCGAGAAGAACGAGAACGAGGAGTCTTTTATCAAAGCAACCAAGCGCTCCGACTATACCGGCATACAAGTAACGGGACTTGTCCGGAAGAACGAAATCAAGGAAGGCGCAAGAAGCCTTGCTCAATATACGCTCTGGATCACGGTAATCTCGATTCTGATTGCGTATATCGCGGCGGGCGTTGCATCGGGCAGAATGGTCCGGCCGATCCGGCATTTGCAGATGAAGATGAAGCGGGTGCAGCGCGGAGATTTCGCTGTGCGCGCAACGATTACGACCACCGATGAGATGGGACAGCTCACGGGCGGTTTTAACGTGATGGTCTCGGAGCTGGAGCGTCTCGTTAAGGAAGTGTATGAGAGCAAGATCCGGCAGAGGGACGCCGAACTGGATGCGCTGCAGAGCCAGATCAATCCGCATTTTATCTACAACACGCTGGAGTCGATTAACTCGCTTGCGATGGACAAGCAGCAGGAGGAAATATCGGATATTGCCGTTAACCTCGGGAAGCTGCTCCGGTATACGGTGGAGCGCAAGGAGAGGTTTGTTTATTTACGGGATGAAATCTCGTTTGCCGAAGCGTATTCGCAAATCCAGGCATCCAGGCTTGGCGATCAGCTGGAGGTTGAGATTGACGTAGAGCTTGGGCATGACTACCTGATGGTGCCGAAGCTGATTTTACAGCCTTTTATCGAAAATGCCATTGAGCATGCGATGAGCGCGGACAAGCTGACGGTAAGGCTCTATACAAAGATGGAAGAAGATCATCTGTTGATCTTCGTGGAGGACAACGGTATGGGGCTAAGCCCGGAGAAGCTGCAGCAGGTAGAGCAGCATATTTATGCGACTCCGGTGGAGCATGTGGATCGGCGCGGCTTCGGCGAGAGGAAGAAGGGCTTCGCCCTGCGGAATGTCCATTGGCGGCTATTCCTTCTCTATGGGGAAGGATGCGGACTGTTTATCGATAAGAGCAACCGGAAGGGAACCGCATTTTATCTGCGTCTTCCGCTATTGTACGAGGAGGAGGAGCAGGCATGATTACCGTATTGCTGGTTGAAGACGAGGTGAATCTTCGTACCCGGTTCCGCAAGCTGCTGGAGGAGGTTATCGGCGGCTGCCGGGTTGTCGGGGAAGCGGCGAACGGCTGCGAAGCGCTCGAATGGTTAAAGACGCAGATGGCCGATGTAGTCATTACGGACATCAGGATGAAGGATATGAACGGCATTGAGCTGCTCAAAAGACTGAAAGAGCAATACCCGTCTATGCCCGTTGTTATTGTCAGCGGTTACGGGGATTTCGAATATGCCAAGGACGCCATCAAATACGAGGTAACGGATTATTTGCTGAAGCCGGTAGACCGCGTTGAATTAAATCAGGTTATCGAGAAGCTGAGGAAAAGACTCCAGCCAGCCGCTCCGGCTCATTCCTCCGCAGAACCGGCGGAAGGCGAAGAGCGCCAGATTATCCGCAAGGTGAAGGATATTATTGCAAGCCGTCTGGACCAGGATATATCCCTGCAGTATTTGGCGGATCAGGTCCATCTGAACCATCGCTATCTGTCCGCCTTATTCAAGACGGAAAGCGGCCAGAACTTATCGGATTACGTGACGGCTTGCCGGATGGACAAGGCAAAGTCGCTGCTCCGCACAACGCAGCTGAAGATTCAGGATATCGCAAGGTCATGCGGTTATCCGAACAGCAAATACTTCATGTCGGTGTTTAAACAAGTGGTCGGCAGCACGCCAAGCGAGTACAGAGACCGCGCAGGTCAGGTCTAAAAAAACGAAAGATCAATACAATTCGAACCTTTTCTGAATATTGGGTGACTTACCTGATATTCAGATTTTTTTATAATGAAAACATGAAAGCGCTTCATACAAGAGAGAACATCGGCCAAACAAATTGATTAATAAAGGGGCATTTCAAATGAAAAAGAGGTTTGCAATTTCACTCGCGATCCTTCTTGCTGCTACTTCGTTAACCGCCTGCGGCAGCAACAAAGAGACGGATACTGGCGGAACAGCAAAGGAAGAGACGGGCAAATCCGTTAACCTGAAGTTCAGCATATGGGGCAACGACACGCATAAACAAATGTACGAGGACATGATCGCCAAATTCCACGAGTCGCATCCATCGATCAACGTGGAGATCATGACGATTCCGTTCGCGGATTACCAGCAGAAGCTGTCCATTATGCAAGCCTCCAAGACGGCGCCCGATGTGGCTTGGCTCGCCGAGCGCATGATTCCGCAATTCCTGACGGCCGGCCAGCTGCTTGATATTTCCGAGATCAAGAATGATTCGGCTTACAACTTTGCGGATATCTATCCTTCCACGCTTAACCTGCTCAGCAAAGACGATAAGGTGTACGGCATTCCGTTCTCTACGCCTCCTGCAATGATTTATTACAACAAGACGTTGTTCGAGGAGAAGGGGCTTGCGACGCCAACCGAGCTCTATAAGGAGGGCAAATGGAATTACGACGAATTTCTGAAGGCGGCCAAGGCGTTAACCGACCCGGCAAAAGGCATTTATGGCGCAAACATGGTGCGTAACGGCTGGAATAACTGGCCGGATGCTCTGCAATCGATCTTTAACGCTTACGGTACGGACTTCCTGAGCGCTGACGGCACCAAGCTGACCTTGAATTCGCCGGAAGGCGAGCAAGCGCTGACGATGTTCTCCGATATGATCTTTAAGGATAACGTCCATCCAAAGCCAGGCGACCAGACGACCTTTGATACCGGCAAAATCGCCATGCAAAAGGAGCTGTTCAGCTATATGGGCAAAGCGAAGGCCGTAACGGACTTCGAATGGGATATCGCGCCTCTGCCGGCGGGTCCGGCCGGAACGGGGACAACGATGGGGTATGCCGGGGTTGTTGGCATGAAGGATACGAAGCATCCAAAGGAAACGCTTGAATTCATCAACTATATTACGAATCCGGACAACATGATCATTACTTCCCAGTTCTTTGTGCCAAGCCGCCAATCGGTGCTGGAATCGGATGATTTCCTGAAGCAAGGACCTTCCCCGGAAAGCGTGAAGATGGCGGTAATCGACCAGATGCCAACGGCGAAGTCGCTTCCGGCGCATCCGAACTGGCAGCAGATCGATACGAAGATGCAATCCGTGCTGGATTATTTGTACACGCAATCCTCATCGGTTCAGGATGTGCTGAAGAAGGCGGATACGGAGATTACTCCGCTGCTGAAATAAGATGGACGGACTTGATCGCCAAGCTTGATGCAGCTTGGCGATCAGCCTTAGAAAGGAGACAGTCACCATGGAGTATGCTGACGCCAAACCTCAGACCGACCCGGTACGGACTGCTGTGCGCAAGCCAAACCGCTTGAATAAGCACGAGAAGTGGTACGGCTACCTGTTTATTTCCCCGATGGTTATCGGTTATGTGGTCTTTCTGCTGATTCCAATTGCGGCGGCGTTCTCGATGAGCTTCACGAATGCTTCCCTGCTGCATGATTCCGAATTTATCGGGCTTGCCAATTATAAGAAGGCCTTCACGGAGGACCCGCTTTTCTGGCAGACCGTAGGACATACGTTATATTTTTCGTTAGGATTAATCCCGTTAAATCTTATCCTTGCGCTAGGGCTGGCCGTTCTTCTGAACCGCAAGCTGCCGTTTATCGGCTTCTTCCGCACGGCGATCTTCACGCCGGTCGTAACGTCTATCGTAGTCTGGTCGATCGTATGGAAGTATATTTTCGCAACGGATAACGGGTTGATGAACCAGCTGCTGAAGCTGGTTGGCATTACCGGACCGGCCTGGCTGTATAATATGGAGCTTGCGATGCCGGTCGTTATCGTGGTGAGCGTGCTTAAGAATGTTGGGCTGAACATGGTCATTTTCCTTGCGGCGCTGCAGGATGTGCCGAAGATGTACTACGAAGCGGCAACCATCGACGGGGCCTCCAAGCGCCGTACTTTCTTCAGCATTACGCTGCCGATGATCTCGCCGTCGCTGTTCCTGGCACTCATTCTGACGTTGATTGGCTCGCTTAAGGTATTCTCGCAAATTCAAGTCATGACCGATGGCGGACCGGGAACAAGCACGTACGTATTGGTCTATTACATCTATCAACAGGCGTTTAAGATCTTTGAGTTCGGCTATGCTTCGGCCATTGCCTTCATCCTGTTCTTCCTGGTGCTGGTGCTTACCATCATCCAGTGGAATCTCAGAAAGAGGTGGGTTCATCATGAGCAATAAGCAGAAGACATGGCTGCGCAATACGCCGGTCTATCTGGCGCTGGTTGCCGTATCGGTGCTGGTGCTGTTCCCGTTCTTCTGGATGGTTACGACGGCGCTTAAGGAACAGACCAAAATCTTTCTGTTCCCGCCGCAATGGCTTCCAAGCCCGGTGCAGTGGCATAACTTTGCCGACGTATTCAAGGTTCAGCCGCAGTTTCCGCTCTATTTCTGGAACAGCTTGTATACCTCCGTTCTGGTAACGGCAGGAACCTGTCTGTTCGCCGCGCTGGCGGGCTTTGCCTTTGCGAAGCTGCAGTTCCCGATGCGGAACCTGATCTTCCTCGTGCTATTGACGGGGATGATGATTCCTACGGAAGTGACGGCAATCCCGATGTTCAACTGGTTTACGAAGCTGCAGCTTACGGATACTCACTTCCCGTTAATCGTACCGCCCATGCTGGGAGCGGGTGGCATGTTTGGCGTGTTCCTGCTGAGGCAGTTCTTTATCGGGGTACCTGCGGAATTGGATGAAGCTGCAAAAATCGACGGCTGCTCGCCATGGACCACGTTCTGGCGAATTATGTTCCCTTTGGCGGGACCAAGCCTGGCGACGCTTGCGATCTTTACGTTTCTCCACAGCTGGGATAACTATTTTGACCCGCTTATCTACATCAGCTCGGACCGGCTCTTTACGCTGCCGGTGGGACTTAAATTGTTTACCGATACGGCAGGCACGGAGTGGCAGCTTTTGATGGCGGCTTCGGTTATAGCGACGCTGCCGCTCTTGATCGTCTTTTTCTTCGCGCAGAAGCGTTTTATCGAGGGAGTAGCTTTGACAGGACTGAAATAATCAACTAGAAAGCAGGGAGAAGGATGGAAAAGAAATCAACAGCTGTTATCGAAGCGGACGTCGTTGTAGTCGGAGGCGGACCAGCCGGGATTCATGCCGCGCTGGCGGCGGGACGGATGGGAGCAAGAACGGTATTAATCGAGCGTTACGGCTTTATTGGCGGCATGTCGACAGCTGCGCTTGTATTTCCGTGGATGACCTTCCATACGACGGCTGGCAAGCAGGTTATTGCGGGCACCGGACAGGAGATGGTTGACCGGCTGATGGAGTTGGATGCCTCGCCGGGACATGTGCGGGATACCTGCGGTTTTGTCCACACGATTACGCCGTATCATCCGGAGGTATACAAGGTGCTGGCGGTCGATATGCTGCGTGAAGCCGGCGTGCGGATGCTGTTCCACAGCTTTGTGGATACGGTGGAGACGGATGGCGACCGGATAACTTCGGTTACGCTGACGAGCAAGTCCGGCCGGATCGAGGTTCGCGGGAGCATGTTCGTGGATACGTCGGGCGACGCGGATCTGGCTTACTCGGCTGGAGCCCCATGCCTGAAAGGAAGAGACGGCGACAACCTGACGCAGCCGATGACAATGAAATTCCGGATGAGAGGCGTCGATCTGGACAAAGTGAAGCAATATATTTTGGAGCATCCGGAGGAGTTCTATTATAAGACGCCGATAGATGAGCTGCCGGATCTCTATCTATCCGCGGTGCAGGGCTTCTACAAGCATTGGAAGGAAGCGGAGCTGCCGATCAAGCGCGACCAGGTCTTGTTCTTCAGCGGACCGGAAGAAGATGAAGTGCTTGTGAATATGACCCGGATCCAAGGGCTCGACGGCACCAACGTGGAGGACCTGACACTAGCGGAAGAACTTGGCCGCAAGCAGGTGCTGATGGTCGCCGACTTCATGAAGAAGTCGCTCCCGGGCTTCGAGAAAGCGTCGATCTCGCAGGTTGGCGCCCAGATCGGCATCCGGGAGAGCCGCCGTATCGACGGGGAATATGTGCTTGGCATGGACGATGTCGTGCAGGGCAGACGGTTTGAGGATGTAATCGCGCGCAGCGGCTATCCGATTGACGTTCATGCTCCGTCGGATAACAGCGTGCTTGTCTCCTGGATTGAAGGAGACGGCGCTTACGATATTCCGTACCGCAGCCTTCTTCCCAAGGAGATTCGTAATCTGCTGGTTGGCGGAAGATGTATCTCGACCTCGCATGAAGCGCTGGGTACAACGCGCTTGTCGCCAAGCTGCATGGCTACGGGCCAGGCAGCGGGGACAGCGGCGGCAATGGCATTCTTGCAAGGGATTGCTCCGCAGGAGGTTGGTATTGGGGAGCTGCAGGCGAGGCTCAGAGAGCAGGGCGCTATTCTCGATTAAACAAAATAGCAGGGGCTGTTCTAAAAGTCGATTTCAAATAACTCTTGAAAGTTCCCTCTCACCGTACGCTGGATTTTCTCCAGTATAATCAGGGTAAAAGCAAGGTCTCGGAAGCTGCGTTGGATTCACTCCAGTCTACAGGTCCAGAAGGAGCCGATATCGTCTAAATAGAACGGATTATACCGCAAAAAATCCAATGTAGATGAAGCAGCTAGTCAAAAACGCTCCGTTATGCTGTATGAAATCCAACGAAGCTAGAATCGAAAGATAAAGGGATGTCCCAAAAGTCTTATACATGACTTTTAGGACAACCCTTTTTTTTTGCGGAAAAACCAAAAGAAAAACGCTGCCCTTAAGATAAGGGCAGCGCCGTAGTGTCTGGATTACAACAATGGCGGATTCACGTGGAATCTCCAATGCATCGGTTCGCCGATGTCTGTAGTGGTGGAATCTTCAATCTGAACCAGTTGAACGGTCAATTGATAGTTACCTTCGGCGGCAAATGTGCTGTTTAACGAAATATCGATTCCTTCGTCATCCAGATTCCATTCACCCGCCGTACCTGCACCGGTTCTCAATAGATCGAGCAGGGCAGAACCCTCATTATTGGTTTCAATAGGGATACCCTCAACCCCTTGAGGCTCTGCACCAGCATCATGAGGACTAACGAAGATGCGCAGGAATTGACCCGTAACCGGCTCGTTATCCGGTCCAGTGAAGGTGATCCGATAGCCCACCTCTGTATCATCAGCAAGACCATAGGCGCGGGATTGGAACTTCCATAGTCCTTCAACATTCTGATAAAAATCTGCATCTTCAAAATAGTAATCAAATGAAGCATCCGGAGTCACCGTAAGCGTACGGGTAAAGCTGCCCAGAACAACCGGATCTCCGTCGGTTACCTTAAGCAATTCGGTCTTTTCTGTGTACTGTCCCGCGTTCTTTAACGTCGAGGTGTAGCTGATCAGGCTTCTCTCCCGATCCTGCAGCTCGGCAAGCGTATAGTTCTCGTCATAGGACTTGCTTAATATAAAGCTTCCAGCGAAGTTGGATTCGATGAGGGAGTCATTAAACTGTACAGGCAAACCGGTAACTGGCTCTCCATCCTTCTCTATCGTAACTTTTACCTGAACCTCTGTATTCGAATCAATATGTTCCGTTTCAAAGTACAGAGCCTGGAAGTAGTTATCGATGCCTGCCTGCAGCTCTGCAGCCGCGTCATTGCTATAATTAATCTCAACCTTTGGTTCAGCCGGAGGCTCCGGTGTTGACGGCACCGTGACGGTTGGTGCTGCAGGAGGGACTGCCGGCTGAGTTTGATTCGTTACGAGCTGCCCGGCCTGCTGCATCTTCAGCAGCAGCTCTGCTTGCTGCTGGGCTTTTTTAAACTCCTCCTGCTGCTTCTCGGCAAGCTGCTTGAGCAAAGCATCCGCAGCTTTTTTCTTTGCTTCCTCTTCCGCTTGTTTGTTCGCTTCCTCCAGCTTCTTGCGTTGTTCCTCCAATTGATTCAGCTTGGCTCCAAGCTGGGACTGAAGCTGTTCTTCCAGCTTCTGCTGCTGTTCTTTCTTTGCTTTCTGTTCCTCCTGAATTTTCTCAAGAGCCTTCTGGCGTTCGGTTTCCATTAAAGGGTCCAGGCCAGCGGTGGGGTCCATTGGTTTGACATTATCAAGGTCCAGCTTCCCGTCGGCACTATCTATCTTCTTGTTCGCTTCTTCAATCAGTTTATTTAAGTCGTCTTTAGAGAGCTTGCCGTTATCCAGCGCATCCTTGGCAATATTGCCAATCAACTGATTCAGGTTGTTCTGGAGCGCCTCCAGTTCCTGCTGCGTTGTTACATTAGGAATAGCTGGATCTGTTGAAGTGCCTGTCAGCTTCTTCTTCAACTCTTCGAGGTATTGAGCATTTTCCTCATCAATCGCTGCCTTGTTCTTAATGATAGCCGCAATGACATCCGGCGAGGCATTTTGGATCAGACCGTTTACATCAACCGGATTCACATTCGGATTAAAAAGTCCCGTCGGAGGAGTTGTGCCAAGCGTAATCTGCTGAAGAGGGTTGATCAGCGTTGGCGTCACAGGCGTTGAACTCAAGGCTGGCGGCAAAAAGCCAAAGTTAGAAGCGGTTTCTACCCTGCCGCTGGCAAGTGCAACTTCCATAACACCTGTCAACGGATTAAGGGAGATCATAAGGTTAGTGCCCCTTACCGCATGAGTTGCCTGCCCGGTCTGAATCTCGAAACGATCTGCCGAATGATTCAGGGTGGCTACATGCGAGAAAAGATGTCCTGCCAGCACGTTCAGCCGGGTAGTCAGGATGCCTGTTGTGTCCCGCAGCTCGGTTGCCGCAAGTACGGTACTCGACCCTGCGGTAATCTCGTCGCCTTTATCCAGCGTGCGCAGTTGGGCTGTTGCTTGTGCTCCCGTTGCGAGTACAGCGCCTTCCCCAAGCTTCATGCCAACGTATGCATCAAAGGTCAGTACGCCGCCAAAGCTTACCTTCGATTCGCCCCGCAGAGCCGTGATTTCTAAAAAGCGGGGAGTAGCTGCAGCAACGGCTGCTGAAGCCGGCTCTGAACCGGCAGCATGCTTGAGATCGCGAATGATAACAAGCTTATCGCCGCTTGCCCACTGCACATCCTTGCCCATGATTTCAGCTAAAAGACGAAGCGGCGCAATAACGCGGTCATTCACGATATACGGAGCAACATCTGCGCTCAGCGTACGTGTTGCGCTGCCGGCTGCTTCAATAACAACATGCCGGTCGCCGGGAGTCAGCCATACGGTCCGGCTGTCTTTTTTTAATTGAATTCTGCCATTATCGCTTGGAGCCAGGGTGAAGCCCAGCAGCTCGCCAACCGCCCGGAGCGGCAGCATTACCCGTCCTTGCTTGACCTGGGGAGCAACGTCTGACGCCAGCAGCTTATTGCCGTAAGCTACAGCGATTGGCCCTTTCTTCCATGCGGCAGGAGGCGAATAGCCCGTCCATTCCCGAATGGCATTGTTATTGGTATCCGCAATGAGAAGCTTGCCGCTTGACGTTACAGCCACATCTGTTGGCGTATTCAAACGGGCCTCGCTCTCAATGCCGTCGGAGAAGCTGCCTTCGCTGCTTAATGAGCCAATGAGGGTGTTTACTTTATCATCCTTCAACTGGCGGATCGCGTGATTAAGAGTATCTGCAATAATCAGGCCGGAATCCGGGGACCACGAGAGGCCTCGCGGGGAATGGAAGAGGGCCGTTGCAGCCGAACCATCCGTAAAGCCGTAATCCGCATACAGAGCTCCCGCCGGATAGACAGAAGCCGAGGGCTCCGGACCCGCCGCGGTTGTTACCGTTCCGCTTGCGAAATCAATATAACGAATAGCCTGATTGCCCGAATCGCTTACATATAAATTGCCTTTGTCATCCAGAGCTAGTCCGGCCGGTTCATTAAACTGGGCTTCAGTCAGCGAACCGTTCTTATAGCTGCCGGCTAATACGGCTACACCGGGGCGCAGCTCAACAGTCCGCGCGGATGCCGCGCCGATTGTGGTTACATCGCCCTGCGGACTAATCCGGCGGATGACATGATTCAGCGTATCCGCCACATATAAGGTTCCATCGGCTGCAACCGCGATGGCTTGCGGATGATTGAAGGAAGCGGCTTCACCTTTGCCATCCTTGAAGCCCTGCACACCCGTGCCTGCAATAGTCGTAACCTGGCCTGCAGCGTCTATCTTTCGAATATCGTTGTTGCCGCTGTCCGCTACAAAAATATCTCCCGCGGCATTAACCGCAAGTCCTGCAGGCTGATTAAAGAATGCAAGCCGGGCTTGCCCGTCCAGGAGACCGCCGACAGGAAGACCGTTATCGGTGGTCCGCTTGTCCGACAGCGATGCGCCTGCATAGATCTGGCTTTGGCCGTTTGCTATATGGCGGATCACATGGTTAGCGGTATCCGCAACCAGAATAGAGCCATCCTTCAACGGTACAATCCCGCTTGGCTGGCGGTAAGCATCGTCCAGTTGAGCGAGTGTCGCCCGGTCCGGTCCGCCTGCCAGCGTTCCCGTCTCACCAAGCGGAAGTCCGTTTCCGCTCGCCCGTTCTGCTGCCGAAGCCCTTTGGGCAAAGCCTGTGCCAGCAATAATATTTCCACTTAATAGGATTATTAAAGCGACAATGCCAAGCTGCCTTTTAAACACAAATATCCCCCCCAGTTCAACTATGAAAATACACTTACATTCTACCATAAATTGCTATAGTTAATAGACCTTAATACTAATGGAATAAATCATATATGGGGTGAATCGGTCCTTGAAAGGGGCGGCCGTTTTCTATATTTTCCAAGGTGTGGTAAGGTAGTTGTAAGAACGGACTCATTATGAATAGGAGGGAAATGATGAGAAAGAGGGGCATGTGGATTAGTGGGGCTGTAGGCTTGCTGCTGCTGGCCGGATGCATGAACTCGGAATCCAACGAACCCGCGCCAACACCAACACCAGTGGTTAGTGAACTCGCTGAAACGCCGGCGCCAAGCATAGAAACGCCAGAAGAACAGCCTGCAGAAACGGATAATGGGGCGGTTAACGGACAATTGGAGCTGAGCCGCCTGGAAAATGTGTTTGCGTTCGCGGATGAAACCGGGCAGCAGCTGATCACGATTCCAAGCGAAAATGGGGATGAGGTCGAGAAGCCGGAGCAGTTCGTCACGGCAATCGGAAATGGCGGGGACCGGATTGAGATCGAGTATGTCCGCCGTCAGGAGGCCAATGATCAGGATAACAACAGACAGTCGATCAATAACTTCGATAATATGGCGGGGTACATTTACAAGGTGAAGGGCGACGGGATTCTCCTGTCGAATAAATCCTATCTGCTGGCAAGGGGAGGCGTCGTTAGCCAAGGCTCCTTGATCGATATAACCAGTGCCGAAGACGGGCAATATGAGCAGGCGGATGCCGATACGATAGCCCGTGTGGAAGGATTAAAGGGCAGAAAAGTGACGTCGAGCAGCATACTCTCCGAATCGGAATCGGATCAAGAGAAGATAGCCTTGTTTGTATTCGAGCGTGATGGAGATGATATGCTGGCTAGCATCGCTTACATCAATGACGACAAGGTGCTGTTCAAGGATTTCCCCGCCACTTATAACGAATCCGGTACTTGGCGGGTAGACGGCGGCGATGACCCGGGAAGGTTCGAGGTGCTGTTCCTCGCCCATTCGGAAGAAGGAGTATTGCTGGGAATCGCATGGGCTGGTGCAGAAGGCGAGAACTTGTTTGTTTTGCAGGAAGCAGACGGTATCCTTCAGGATACGGATATTAAGGGCGGCAGATATTGGTCTCCTTAACGGGAGTAAGGCAGACGGTCGTCGATGACCGTCTGCCTTTGATTTTTACCACATAATTTATAAAATTTCCAAGCAAGTCGGAAGAACAAATTCTTATTGGCGATTAAATTTGCCTCTAAACGCGGTCGCCCTTCTTCGAAAGGCCTCGATAGAGGTTTTCTCAAAATATAAGAAAGTATAAGTTGTTCTGTACTGTGCTTCTATTTCATTCGCAAAACGTATGCTGTCCCTCCTAAGGACGGCACAGCCGTTTATGCTTGCCAGCCGAAGTCGAGCGTTTTTCCTGTTTCCGTATACGTCTTAATGTTGCTGAGCATCATCCACCAGTGCTCTTGCGAATTCGCAAAGGAGGGATGATCCGGAGTCCATTGATCATTAACCAGTGTCAGCTTGGTGCATGAGCCGACCGTCTCTATGGTAAAGGTCACGCGGGATTCAAGCTCGGCATGGTTGTCCCTGTAAGAGGGACCCGGATGCTCCAGATAACTGAGCACTTTGCCCGGGTCTGCCTTCAGTATCGTGCCGTATACATGAACCGTATTCTCGCCGTCTGCTCCGGGACCGACGTATTCGAAGGATGCGCCAGGCTCCAGGCTGGAGTTCAGAACGGTTCCGAAAAAGGTGCTCCGCGTTCCTTCGGGGCTGACCAGTGTCTGCCACACCTGCTCAGGCGGGGCGTCAATATAGAATACATAGTTGAGTTCTGTCATTAAGTTAACCTCCTAAAATTTAATTCATCTGGTAAACTCATTATAGATGGAGCCTTTTTCTAAGTATTGTAAAAACGCGACAGGAACAGGAGGGAAGGGATGAGCCAACCGCAAACCCGGCCCAGCATGGGCGTTCTCGGATTAAACGGAGCAGGGGACCAATTCCGGCTGGAGCGTTATCCGGCTTCGGAGGTATTGTCGCCTTTTATCAAGCATTATTGGATTGTCCAGTGGAATCTGGAACAGGATAACTCCTACTTGCAGCATGTTGTTCCCAATCCATGTGCCAATCTGGTGGTGGAGCAGGGCAAAACCTTTTTCTACGGGCCAGGCAAGGAGAAGTTTTCTTATTTGCTGAGCGGAAGCGGAATTGTTTTTGGCGTGAAGTTCCGGCCGGGCGGACTCTATCCGTTTGTGAATAAAGAACTGTCCGAATTGACGGGAAGACCAATAGAGGCGAAGACCGTGCTTGGGATACAAGGCTCGGAGCTGGAAGAGCTTGTGCTTGCTCATCAGGATCATGACCAGAGGATGATTCAAGTCGTCGAGCAGCTGTTGGCAGAGAAGCTCCCGCCTTATGATGAGCAGATTACGTTAGTCAATCAGATTATCGATTATGCGGCCGGCAACCAGGGTATAACCAAGGTAGAGCAGGTCTGCGAGTTTTTTGATATAAACATCCGGCGCCTTCAGCGCTTATTCGCCAAATACGTTGGAGTAAATCCGAAGTCGGTTATCCGGCTGTTCCGGCTGCAAAATGCCGCGGAAGCGATGGACCTTGGACAAGCTCAGGATTTGGCCGGCTTATCGGTTGAGCTGGGTTATCACGATCAGGCGCATTTCAGCAAAGACTTCAAGGCCGTGATAGGCCGTTCACCCGAGCAATATTTATCGAATGTTATCCTGTAAGGTATAGAGCGAAGGAGTGCTGGCAAATGAAGAGACAAAAGCTGCTGATCGGCGGGCAAGAGGTTGAGACAGCAACCTATACGACGCTTTATGCGCCTTATTCTAAGGAAGCGATTGCCGAGATTGCGGATGCCGGATTGGCAGAAGTGAATCTGGCTATTGAAGCTGCGGTAGAGGCTAAGGCAATTATGCGTAAAATGCCGGCCCACAAGCGTGCCGCTATTCTGGAAAAGCTTGTGCAGCTGCTTGCAGAGCGCCGGGATGAAGCCGCACGGCTTATTGCTGTGGAGGCGGCCAAGCCGCTTAAGGCTGCATATGCCGAGGTTGACCGTACGATTCAGACGTACCAAATAGCCGCTGAAGAAGCGAAACGTATATATGGAGAGACGATTCCGATGGATGCGGTGCCGGGCGGCGAAGGCCGCTTTGGGTATACCGTTCGCGAGCCCATTGGCGTCGTTGGTGCTATAACGCCATTTAACTTTCCTCTCAATCTGGTTGCCCACAAGCTTGGGCCGGCGATTGCGTCGGGGAATACAATCGTGCTGAAGCCCGCGCCGCAAACACCGCTGTCCGCGTATTTTATCGCGGAGCTGCTTCAAGAAGCGGGTCTGCCGGACGGGGCTCTGAACGTGATTACCGGCGATGGCCGTCTGCTGGGCGAGGCTATCGTGAAGGACCCGAGGGTGAACATGGTTACCTTTACGGGCAGTGCGGCGGTTGGCGCAAGCATTCGCGCAATGGCGGGCATCAAGCGGGTAACGCTTGAGCTTGGATCAAATTCCGCGGTTATTATCGATAAAGGCGTCAATATCGAAGCCGTCGCCGCCCGCGCCGCAGTAGGCGCATTCTCCTACCAGGGACAGGTTTGTATTTCACTTCAGCGGGTCTACGTTCTGGCGGAAGTATTCGAGGAATTCGTGGAGCGTTTTATCGCAGAGATTCAAAAGCTTAGGGTCGGCGATCCGCTTGATCCGGCAACCGATGTATCGGCACTGATCTCGGAGCGGGATGTCACGCGTGCGCTCGAGTGGATTGAGGAGGCGCGTGAGCTTGGCGCAGCCGTCGCCTGCGGCGGTACGGCGGAAGGCGGCATCGTGCTGCCGACCGTATTGCTGAACGTCCCTTCCCATGCGCAGGTATCATGCAAGGAAGTGTTCGCTCCGATTGTCATCGTGAACAAAGTGGATACCTTGGAAGAGGCAGTCGAGAAGGTGAACGATTCCCAATTCGGGCTGCAGGCCGGCCTTTATACGAATGATCTGAAGACGGCGCTTGATCTGTCCGAGCAGCTGCAGGTGGGCGGAGTGATGATCAACGACATTCCGACGTTCCGTGTGGACCAAATGCCGTATGGCGGCATTAAGCAAAGCGGCCTTGGCCGCGAAGGCATTAAATATGCCATTGAAGATATGACCGAGCTGAAGCTGATCGTCTTTAATCGCAGTTAGCGGTTGGTGTTGGCAGGCGCTGTCCTCTCGACGGAGGGCGGCGTCTTTTCGAGTCGTGTTGTGTTAAGTTGCCAGCTCTGTATTTTAACGAAACGTCAGAAGCTTATTTAGCGGAAAACCACCTATTTAAGAATCTAACGAAACGTCGTATCGTTATTTGGCTATTTCGAGCCAGGAGGACGGGGAAATAAGGGGAATAGTGATATGACGTTTCCTTAGAAATTGAAAGCCGCTATTTTGGGGCAAATAGCGATATGTAGTTTCGTTAGGGTCGCTAACGGAGAAACCCTTCAGTTTCTTGTTGTGTACTGCGCAAATTGCGGTTACTCCGAATTTTACAATAAGCAATCCTTAACGGGCTCGAACATTTTGGATTGTTTTTTGGGTAAGGGTTAAGATTGTCGTCGATAAGGATGTGATGTAATGAGACGACAGATCATTGGTTTGTTAGTGTCGATGGGGTTCATTCTATATGGTCTATGGAAGCTCTATCATTTTTTTGAGCCCAAAATCGGCCCTGTCGGCAATGGTCCAAGTGATACACTCGTAACTGTTGTTTGGGTGTTGTTCAGTATAAATATGATGTTAGGCGCAACCGGTGTCTTTTACTTTTGTTATCGAATCTTGAGTTATAAGAGGTAGTGCGGCCATCAATCGATGGCTGCTTTTTGTGCGGGAATTTCGCTAGGAAAACCATCATCTTTTCTTCAAAACGAGTAAAATATATTGTAAAACGATAAATGTTATGGTACATTCAATACGACAATAATGAAGTGAGGTGCATGTTTGTGGAACGGGGAACAACGCTCTTTCTGAAGGTGACCGTGTTTCTTATGGGGCTTCCGGTTCTTGCATTGTGTATTTTTGGTTTGCCTGCAATAATGAAAGAGGCTACGGAAGCTTGGCCGGATTATTGGGTATATCCGGTTATCATCGCGATGTATCTTTCGGCGATACCTTTTTATATGGCTTTGTATCAGGCGTTTAAGCTGCTTGGCTATATCGACAAGAAACAGGCATTCTCCGTATTATCCGTGAAGGCGCTGAAAAATATTAAGTACTGCGCGATTGCGATCAGCATTTTGTATGCGGCAGCTGAACCTTTCGTTTATCTCATTGCGGAGAAAGACGACGCTCCTGGTCTGATCGTTATCGGTCTGGTTGTTATCTTCGCGTCCTTGGTAATTGCAGTCTTTGCGGCTGTTCTTCAGAAGCTGCTCAAAAATGCCATCGATATAAAATCAGAAAATGATTTAACGATCTGAGGTGAAATAACATGGCGATCATAATAAATGTTGATGTGATGCTGGCCAAGAGGAAGATGAGCGTGACAGAGCTCTCGGAGCGGGTAGGAATAACGATGGCGAACCTGTCGATTCTGAAGAACGGCAAGGCTAAGGCCATTCGGATTTCAACCTTAAATGCCATCTGCAAGGCGTTGGATTGTCAGCCGGGAGACGTACTGGAATACAGAATGAGTGAAGACGATGCGGAAGATAAAGAAGAATAGAATACAGTAAGAAGCTAAGCTGCCGGAACTGATGGGCGGCTTTTTGTTTTTCTCCCGAAAGTAATGCAGCCAATAGGAGGATTAAACATCATAAGAATGGAAGAAATAGATAATTATATTCTCGTTTTAGCTTATGCTTTCGAAGTATGAATCATCACGATCACCCTTACAGGGGTGATTGTGGTGATAATTCATTTTAGGAGGGGAATCTATTGATCCATGACAATATCATTTTATCGTATACGGTAGATCTGCAAAATGATCAGCTTGTGATTCATACAAGAGACGAGTCGTCTTTAAAGGAAGTGGATATTGTATTAAAAGATGTACTTAGCCATAGCTTTGAGCATCCGCTTAAGGGCAGTATTATCCTTGCTATGACCGTTTCAAACATCTCCAGCTTTATTGCCGATAATGTTGAACTATTGCAAAAAGGCAAGGATTACAGCTGGCCGGCTGCCTATCAGTCTATTGATGAGCTTGAGAAAAAACTGAATGACGGCGGATATAAATATATGAATTTATATTCCTCTTTTGGGCTGAATGGCTGGATTCTGGCTAAGGATGTGGAAGTTGTTAAAAAGGGGGAGCAATAAAGTCATCTGAATTTTTTTCTCTATTAAGTCGATTTTGATCATTCCCGTTCGTCGTATAGGTGTGGGGCAGGTATTTGTCACCGAAGGCTGGTCAGAATGATGTATAGAGGGGAGATTGTTATGAAGGAAGTTGTATCAAAAGACGGAACCAGAATTGCTTACGATAAAATCGGCAGCGGCCCTGCGCTCATTCTTGTTGATGGTGCGCTTTGTTACCGGGCTTCCGGGCCTAACGGACCGCTGGCTGCGCTTTTGTCTCCGCATTTTACGGTGATAACCTATGATCGTCGGGGCAGAGGCGATAGCAGCGATAAGAAGCCGTATGCGATCGAACGAGAGATTGAAGATATTGAGGCTCTGATTGGAGAAGCGGGAGGATCGGCGTTTGTATACGGGATTTCCTCCGGTGCCGCACTTGCTCTGGAAGCAGCCGCCCGAATCCCTGCTATTCGGAAGCTGGCGTTGTTCGAAGCGCCGTTTATTGTTGACAGCAGCCGTTCACCATTGCCAAACGATTACTTGCAGAAAATGAATGAATGGCTTGCATTGGGCCGCCGGGGTGCTGCCGTTAAGTACTTCATGAGCAAGGGGGTAGGGGTCCCTGCTTTGTTTGTCGCTATGATGCCATTTATGCCCGCATGGTCCAAGCTGAAGGCTGTCGCACATACTCTTCCTTATGACACGCTGCTGACGATGGATTATCAGAAAGGGACACCGCTGTTTCCTAACCGTTGGTCTTCTATTTCGGTACCTGTTCTTGTAACGGACGGCGGGAAAAGTCCGGTTTGGATGCGAAAGGCAATGCGGGCGCTTGCGGAGTTTCTTCCCCATTCGCAATATCGGACACTGGAAGGACAGACTCATATTGTAAAGCCGGCTGCGCTTGCACCGGTACTTACGGAATTTTTTAAATTCTAAGCGTATAACTATTTTCTTATAAACATGGCTTAGAATTCTCCGGATTGAAACGCGCTTCGCTAAGGACGGCGATAGCCGTTTCACCTTGAGGAATAAGGAGGAGTTGAATATGAAGTTTCGCGCTACAATAGAGCTCAGCAAAAAAACAGCTACCGGTATTGAGGTTCCTGTGGAAGTTATAGAGAATCTTGGATCAAGCAAGCGGCCGGCCGTTTGCGTTACGCTTGGCGATTATACCTACCGTACAACGGTGGGATCGATGGGCGGAAGATACATGATTCCGGTGAGCGCAGAAGTAAGAGCAGGCGCTGGAGTTGCGGCCGGCGATGAAGTCGATGTGAACATAGAGTTGGATAATGAGCCGAGAGAGCTTGCTGTTCCGGAGGACTTCTCGGGGGCACTTGACGAGAGGCAAGAGGCGAAGCAGTTTTTTGAGGGATTGTCGTACAGCAATAAGCGGCGCTTTATTCTTAACATCGAGGATGCTAAGACCGTTGAAACGCGGCAGCGACGTATTGATAAAGCAATTAGCTTGTTAAGCGAAGGGCGGACCCAATAGAAAGCAGATTTAAGCCCCGCTGTCACCCTTGGTGATAGCGGGGCTTTTTGTCCATTAAGCGTTGGAATCAGAAGTTGCCGCACTGTCTGTGCCAGCTTGATCCTTCGGTTTTGCTGCACCGCCGCGGTGGCCGCCGTCACCTTTAGGCTGTAACTCGCCATTAACGATGTTTTGAGCCTGTGCGGCAGTATTTTCTTTCTGCTTAGCGGCTTCATCGGCTGTCAGCTTGCCATCGGTAACGGCTTGATCGATTTGGGCATTAATCGCAGCCTCGATTGCGCTCACTACGGAATCCTCGCTAACTCCTTTCGCTTCAGCGATATCCGCAATCGTTTTGCCGGCCAGCAGCTCTGTCTTCAGTTCATCCTCCGTCATATTTAATGCCGTTGCAACGGTATCCAGATTTTGTCCAAAGCCGCGTCCTCTGCGGCCTTCACGTTCTTGGGCAAGCTGATCGGAGTTAATCAGGTTGTCCAAGTTTGCAGTGAACTGGGCTTTTTCATCCGACTGGCGCTGTTCGAAGGCAGTTGTCAACGCAGCTTTCAGATCATCACTGGAGACGCCTTGCTCCTCGGCTATATCTGCAAGCGTGCTGCCTGCAGCAAGCTTCTCATTAAGCGTGTCACGGTCAAGATTGAGAAGCGTAAGTATGGAGTCGGAGACGAAGTTACCGCCAAAACCAACACCGCCGCGGCCATGTTTGCCGCCCATTGGTTTAGCGGTGTTATCCTTTTGGACCTGTACAGTATTTGAAGGACTTGTGGTCGAAGTTGTATCCGATGCTGCAAATGCGCTTAGCGGGACCATGACCGCCAATGTAGCTGTAATCCCGATTGTCTTTAAGTATTTGTTCATTTCCATTTCCTCCTTAGGGCTTGTAGGTTGTCTTACAGGACCCATTATGGACACGTTACCTTAAATGGAGCTGAAACGAATTTAAAAGTTATTTTCAACAGGCTGACACTCGTGACTACTATGCTTCGACAATAGAAGTGGTGATGACAAAGTCGGGCGACCGATGGACCGCTGCTTCTTTCCGGTATTATAAGGAGCAGATATTATCTCCCCATTGAAAAAGGGCTGTCCCTTGAGTCATCAAAATGACGAGGGGACGGCCCTTGTTTTGCTATCGAAACGTAGTATTCTTATTTGGCGAAAATTCGCTGATTCTAAAAGCTAACGAAACCTGGTCACGTTATTCAGCCATATCGTGGCCAAATCTTGCTCCAAAGTAGCAAATAGCGATATGAGGATTCGTTACAATTTCAAACCTCTCGAATTCGGGCCATTAGCGTGATGTAGTTTCGTTAGGGAGTGGATGGGATGATGGGATTCGTTCGATATGCCCCGTCGGGTGCGCGAGTACAATTCGTCTGCTACGGCTCACAGGATGATGCCGGCAACCAGAAGCGGATGTGTATACGTATAAGCTGAACGGGCAACTTTGCCGGGATCTTCGGAATGAGCGATACAATGATGGCCGGTGTTGGGCATCCTATTGTCCTGCTGTTTCCATAGTTTTCGGAGATTGTATCACGGGGTGCTTGAAATGCCTTGGTACAACGATAAAGAAAATGGGTAATTTTATTCTGAAAAGGCAACACTACCGCATGGACAGGAGGGAATGCCAATGATAGCAAAAGAGCTGTACAAAACAAGCGTAAAAGCGGTTGGAGGCCGTGACGGCCGGCTTGAATCGGAGGATGGCCTGCTGGCCGTCAACGTGCTTCATCCGAAGGAGCTGGGCGGACCGGGAGGCGCAACCAATCCGGAGCAGCTGTTTGCGGGCGGTTATGCCGCATGCTTCGAAAGTGCGCTGAATCTGGTGTGCCGGGAAAGAAAAATCAAACCGGACAGCACATCCGTGACGGCGCAAGTGACGCTTGGCAAGGATGCAGAGGATCATTTCGAGCTTGCGGTTGTACTCCAGATTACTTTGGCTGGCGTGGACAAGGCAGAGGCTCAGGAGCTTGCCGAAGCGGCGCATAATGTATGCCCGTATTCGAGAGCAACCCGCGGCAATATCAATGTGCAATTAAACGTAGTTTGACTTTGCTCTGTTGATTCAAAAGGGGGTGTCCCAAAGTCATTTTCATGACTTATGGGACACCCCCTTTGATTGTATTAGAGGTTCTATTAAGGACTGTTAAAGGTCATAGATACAGAATAGTATATAAAAAAATTCAACATAAGTCTATTATTTCTTCGGCATGGATTGTATTGTAATAAAGCGGCTGCAGCGCAAAAAAAATGATAAGTGAAAATATGTTCAGGAGGAAAAAATGTCTGAAACCTATAAGTCACGACAGGCCATAATTGCTGCGTTGGTCGATATAATTGTCTCACTAGACCTTGATCATCCAACGAGAGTTGCTATTGATGGACGTTCAGCGGCTGGAAAAACGACATTAGCAGATGAATTGGCAGAGGCCATTGGCAGGCTTAACCGGGGAGTATTGCGTGCATCCATTGATGATTTTCATCGGCCCGGGCATAAATATCGTTCGATACGTGGTGAATGGACACCGGAGACCTATTACGAACAAGGTTATGACTACAGCAGGTTTAGCAATCTTGTACTGCAACCGCTTGGTCCTGGCGGGAGCCGAAGTTGCTGTACTGCCATTTGGGATTCCTATAATGATGCAGCGATACCAGAAAAGCGGCAGCAGGTAAATAACCGGGATATTGCCATTGTAGAGGGAGTTTTTCTTCAACATCCGGCATTAGCTGCAGACTGGGATTTGGTGATATGGCTAAACATTGATTTTGAGACGATGGTTAATCGCGCCAAGCAAAGAGATGTTCAGTGGGTTGGTTCAGTAAAGATCGTGGAAGAAAGATACAGAAGGCACTGGATTCCAACTCATGAATTATATGAACGAATTACCGGGGCGCCTTCTCATGCACATGCTTATATCGACAATCGGAACCTGGAGAAGCCTGAACTCTATTGGCGAAGAAAGTTATATCTTGATTTTGTTGGGGGGCGTGGTAAACTTTAGCTCGAATGTAATACCTTTTTTCAATATCGCTCTCTTTAAGAAACGAGATAAATAAAACGATTGATAATGAAGCTTGCAATCTATACTGCATTTGGTTGCGGACAACAGACTACAGACATTAAAGGAGCAATCTATGAAAGTTATCCTTATTGATGATGAGAATCTAGCTTTAAATTATCTTGAGTATCAGCTTTTAAACATTTCTGATGTTGAAATTGAAATTGTCGGCAAGTTTGTAGATCCGCTTGCAGGAATGGAAAAAATATTGCATGAAGATGTGGAAGTGGTGTTTCTTGATATCCAGTTACCAGGAATAAACGGAATTGAATTGGCAGAACGAATTTTAGAGAGCAAGCCTGAATTAACGGTTGCTTTTGTAACTGCTCATGACGATTATGCCATAAAAGCCTTCGAATTGAACGCAATTGATTATGTTTTGAAGCCTGTTGGATTAGGACGTTTGTCGAAGACAGTGCAGCGAATTCAAGAGACTCTGAGGGAAACTCTCGTCACGGCCCCAATGATTTCTCAGACGATCCGAATGAAAACATTTCATCAATTATCGATTGAGTCCGAGTATCAGCATCTTGCACCTATGCGTTGGCGGACAACCAAAGCCCAGGAGCTGTTTCTCTACTTGTTTCAGCATAGGGGGCAATTCGTTCGGAAGTCCACCTTAATTGAATTGCTTTGGCCTGAATACGAAGCGAGCAAAGTTTACTCTCAATTATATACAGCCGTGTATCATACTCGCAAAACATTAGAACCTTTCAGAACTCATATTAAAATATCTAATGTAGCCGATGGTTATATTCTAAATATAGAAAATGTTCTATTGGACGTAGAAGAATGGGAAAGTAAACTTCATTTTGGACCGCCAATAACCCTTGAAACGATCGATGATTATGAGAGAATCATGGATTTATATTCAGGGGATTATTTACAGGACTTTGAATATTGGTGGGCGGAAAGCGAGCGTCACAGGTTAAAACTATTATGGCTTCAAACTTCTTTAAATATGGCCGAATGTTATGCTTCTTGCAACCTGCAAGAGAAGTCGATAAAGAAATATCTGGAGATATGCAATCATCATCCGCAAGCGGAAGAGGCGCATTTTGCTTTGATGAAAATATACGCCGCAATGAACAATCACTTGTCGGTACATCTCCAATATCGGCTGCTTACGACCGTTTTAATGGACGAATTAAATGAGCAGCCAAGTCCGTATATTACCGAATGGTATCGCCAATGGAATCAAACCGAGTAAGGAATGAATCTATGAGGTTCATTCCTTACTTTGGAATATGAAAGGTAACGGTTGTGCCTTGATCCGAAATGGACTGAATTTGTAATCCTTTGCCGTATAGTTGCTTGAGGCGGCGGTCCGTATTTCGGAGACCGATTCCGTCGCTTGAACTTGAGCCAGACGGTTCATCCAGTATTTGTTTAAGCTTTTCCTCGCTAATTCCCACACCATTATCACATATAGATATTTCTGCATAATCTGCAGAATCCATAATTTGAATAATAATCGTTCCCCCGCGAGACCGCCGCAATATTCCGTGGTTCAGAGCATTTTCAACAAGCGTTTGTATAGACAGAGGCGGCAGATGAAGATTCAGGTTTTCATCCAGATCCCACTGTACTTTGAGTCGCTCTCCAAATCGTTCCTTCTCTATGTATAAATAAGAGCGGACGAGAGTAAGTTCGCGATCAAGCGAAACCACTCGATCAGAGTTGTGGAAGTCAAAGCTGGTTCGCAGGTAAGTGCTGAGTTCTTCAAGCAGCAACTGCATCTTGGCAATATCCATGGCTCCGAGTGCGGCAATCGAATTTAAAGTGTTATAAAGAAAATGCGGCTGAATCTGGGCTTGAAGCCACGCCGCTTCCATTCGCATACGTTCATCGATTGAAAGCTTTAGTTCGGTTAAGGCATGGACCCTGGATCTTAACTCCCACGAATCCACTGGCTTTGTTACATAATCGTTTGCCCCTGATTGAAAGCCGGCAGAAATATCTTCGGAGCGGTTTCTTGCTGTTAGCAGCAAGACGGGAAGCTCAGAAATAGAGAATCTTTGGCGAATGAAACGTGTTAATTCATAACCTGATATATGAGGCATCATCACATCCGATATCATAAGATCAAAATGGCCGGCTTCCAGTTCGACGATTGCTGCAGCAGCGTTTGTAGCGACGGTGATATCGTAGCGAACCGTACCGAGAATATCCGCCAGTATCTTGAGATTTATCAAATCATCATCAACGATCAGAACTTTGGGTTTGTTCACTGCTTCGGCGGAAGCAGGCAATGGTATTAAATCGAGCATATTTGGTACAGCATCTATGCTGTGATCACTGTTAGTGAAGCCGGTTTGCTTCGAATGATCGGCTTCATCGGATAAGGGCAGGGTAAAGGTAAAGACGGAGCCTTGTCCAGGTGATGAATTGACCGTTATTGTCCCGCCATGAAGCTCAACTAATTGCTTGCAGATGGTTAATCCGAGCCCGAATCCGCCGCTTGCTCTTACAATATTGGAATCTCCTTGCTCATAAGGCATAAAGATTCTCTGTTGCATCTCCTTATCCATTCCGATTCCAGTGTCCTTAATATGAATATGCGCCATCTTGCCGACGATAGCAGCGTGTATGGCGATCTCACCCTCGTCTGTGAATTTGATCGCATTGTGAAGCAGATTAAACATTATTTGAATAAGTCTGTTTTCATCCGCTTTGACAGCAGGGAAGTCTCTGGCCAAGTCTATATGAAGTGAGATAGGCTTTCCGTTCAACATGAATCTGAGCATTTCAAAAATACCTGTAGCCACGGCGTGTACGCTTATGTTGTTAATTTGCAGCCGAATGGTGTTTTCTTTCAATTGCGTTACATCAATCAGGTCATCCAGCATTAGCGACATTCGTTTGGCAACCGAGATTTGGATCTCTAATTTTCTTCTATGTTCTTCACTTATCGAGCTGATTGCATCATCCATTATATTTTGTGAAATGTTTATGATGCCGTGTAAAGGATTTCTCAGCTCGTGAGAAGTATTGACCAAAAAAACGTCTTTTTGTTGATTGGCCAATTGAAGACTTTCAGCTAATTGTTTCGTTTGTGCGTTAATCCGGAAAAATCGTTTAAACCAAAAGGCCGCAAAAGCGAACACGGTAATGATCAAGTCAAATGGGTAGTGCATCATTTCATTTGAATTAGAGTTCTGAAAGAAGGCCCAAATAATATTAACCCCAAGACTTGAACAACCAAGCAGCAAGTAAATGACATCTTCCTGCTTCCTGATTGCGAATTGCAAAATATTTACTGATACGATCACCGAAGTCAATAAAGCAGCGGTAAGCAGTATTTTCATTGATGATATCGTGTACTGAAACGGTGTGAACAGAACGAACACTGCATATACAATGCAGTAGCCTGTAAACCACTGTGACAATTTGGAATTCCTGTATTCGGAGAACATGTTCTTGAGCAGAGCAGGCAAGAAGAAAGAGACGCCAATATAAGACAATAGGGTTATTTTCGCTGAAGCTTCATTAGGCAAAGGAAACCATACAAACAGTAATTTGTCATCCGCAACCAGTACGCTGACAATGGCGCAGAGGATCAATAAAGCAAAATAGAGCATTCCTTTATTTGCAGTTCCTAAGAAATAGAACATGACAGCATACAGGCCGTGTACTAAAAGAATGATGCACAACATAATCTGCAGGCCCATTGAAAGTAATATTTGATGATTCATCGCTTCAGTCGTTCCGAAACGTATAGATTCTGTAATGCCGCCCTCTGCTGTGTTGCTTGACGCTTGAATAATAATTTCAAAGATTTTGCTGCCAACAGGAAGCGTGAGAGAGTAAGGAATGTTCCGAGCCCGATGCTGCTCTTGCTGTACTGATGGATGTCCCGCACCTGCAGATAGTTGCCCGTTCACATAAATAGCGGATGCATTCATAATTTCGTTTATTCGTAATTTGAATGTTTGATGATTGTCTTCATCGATTAAGATTTGAAGTCTATATGTGCCAAAGCGAAATGAGGAAGCGCGGTCGCCCGCAAATGAATCCTCCCATGAATCAGGAACATGAATGTAATTTGCTCCAGGTATAGAAGAGATCGTATTCATTGAATCTGTGCTTGGCATGATAATTTTATAAGGAAAAAATTCCCAATCACCGTTTAATATAATGGTATGGTTCTGGGGGATTTTCCAACCTCTCAGGTCCAAAATTCCATTCACAGCTTGCGGATGATTGATCGTTTTTTGGAAGCTGAGCCATGTTAGTCGCACTCCCGTAATCGTAATAAGAAAGAGAACAAGGATGATCAGCATCTTCTTATTGGTTATCATAAGTCACAAACTGGCCTCCAATTAAAATTCTTGATATCTGTATAGCATTATATGTTACTTCTTTTTTTGTCGAAAAGAAATAAATGTTGTCGAGAAAGTGTAGAGGTGGGTGTGTAAAAATACGGAAGTGCAACTTGAATTTTTCGCATGGTCGAAATAGAGATTGTCAGGTTGCAGAGAAGGGGTTCGGAAAGAAAGGTGAAATAGAAAAGCCATTTGATCTTAACCGCCTCATCGAATCGATAAATAACGCATTTCGCCAATCGTAATTAATTTCCAACCGAGCAAGGAGATAAATATGACATTACAGAACCAAAAGCTTCATCTTCGATTATCCATGTACGGCATATTGATTGCAGTAATCGTTCGAGGTATTCACTATTTGTCATTGTTTCCTCATGAACATAGTTTGAATTTGGATACATCATTTTACACCATGTTCATTATGATGAGCGTCGTATATCTACTGAATGTTGCTGTTTATATGAAAAAGAGGATCCATTGGTTTCCATGGATCAATTCATTGCATCTTGCGCTGACCAGCATAACAATCATTGTAGCTGGGAACGGCATGGTGGAATACCATTTCTCTATATTCATGGTAATGGCCGTCGTAACGTTTTATCAGCGAATTTCATTAATTGTGTTCATGACAGGCATTTTTGCCGTACAACATTTCGGTTCTTATTTATTCATGCCTGAATTTGCGTATGGCAAAAGCGAATATCCTTTTTCAATGGTCGCCATTCATGCAGCCTTATTGGTGCTTACAGCGGCAGCAAATATGGCTCAAATCCTGCAAAAACGAAAAGACTGGTCTGTTTTGGAAGAAGAAAACAATAACCACAAGCAAACAATCGATAAGTTGATTGGAAAATTATCAAAAACATCTATTTCTATCGAAAATCATGCGCGAGAACTTCTCAAGCAAACAGCAAATAATAATCAACAATCCGAAGTCATCTATCAACAAACGCTGTCGATCTCGGAGCAAACGAAAAAGAACTTGCAGATGGCCAGTCATGTATCGTTTTCAGTAGAAAATATGGATGTTGAAATCCAGCAGATTGCAGGTCATACAACCAAATTAGTTGAAGATTCTGATTCAACCATAGAAAGGGCCGCTCGAGGAACGGAATTAGTGCAGCGTGCCATTCAGCAGATGGAACAAGTAAGCGCATCATCCCAGTCGGCAAATGGGATCATGAACGATTTAGTGGTACGTGCAAATAATCGACATTATTATGGGGATTGCGCAACAAACGAATTTACTGGCGCTGAATGCGGCCATTGAAGCAGCTCGTGCGGGAGAACAGGGTGCAGGATTTATGATAATTGCACGAGAAATACGCAAGCTCTCGGAACTGGCATCACAATCAATCGCTACTATATTAAATATTCTAGAAGAAATTCAAAATAAGACAAACGATACCAGGACCACGATGTATCAATTAAATCGAGATGTTCTGCTCGGGAATGAGCTTGTGCTCGAAACCGCTCAAGTATTTATGAGCATCGTTCAATCCAATCAAAGTATTCATTCTAAGATACAGGAAATTACATCATCTTCAGATTCAATCGCGGTTAGTTCAAATGCGATTCATGAATCAACGATTGCCACAACCAGTATATCCGAGAAAATCATCACAAACGTTCAAAAAGTGATAGATATATCTGGAGAACAAAATCAATCAATGAGTGACATATTGTCTTTGGCGAACCAATTAAACGGAATATCCAGGCTGCTTCATGAAATTGTGGCTGAATTATCTCAGGGCGGCTTGTCGAATCATTTGTACAAGGATTCAGATTAATATGAGCCTATCTATATCTTATAATCTGACTCGTAAGTACGGCAGGAGTGAAAAACATGCACATGGAAGGCAGTTACAACTATTATATAGTGGTGCTCTCGATTCTGATTGCTATATTAGCGTCCTATTCAGCTTTAAATATAGCGGCCAAAATCTCGAACACAAGCGGTAAAACCAGATTCTTTTGGTTGTTGGCGGGCGCTCTCGTGATGGGAAGCGGAGTCTGGTCCATGCATTTTGTAGGCATGCTTGCTTTCCATTTGCATGTGGTTGTCAAATATAATGTCACACTCACATTGCTCTCCATGCTCGCAAGCGTATTTTCCTCGTTCATCGCTTTTTATATTACCATGCCTAGAGCTATTAACTGGTCCAAAATTGCTGTGGGCGGCTTTATTATGGGCAGCGGCATTGTTACGATGCACTATATGGGGATGGAAGCAATGATCATGTCCGCTCGAATAAGCTATGATCGAGTACTATGGGCGTTGTCTGCCGTTATTGCAATGGTTGTTTCATATGTTGCTTTGATTTTGTTTCTAAGATTTCGGAATTCTTTATCATCGAGCTTATTAAAGTGGCTGTCGGCCGTCATCATGGGTTTTGCGATTTGCGGAATGCATTATACGGGTATGAAAGCGGCAGTCTTTCAAGGCCATACCGATATGACCATGGATCATAATTCATCAATTGACTTGTTTCTTCTTTACGGAGTGACCGTTACGATATTTATCATATTATTTATTTCATGGGGTGCCATGTTCTTTGATCGGCATGTACTGGAGAAACTGGCTTATTTGGATTCGATAACAGGTTTGCCCAACCGATACGAGATGAATCGCTTTTTTGATACGCATACAGGTAATGAAAGAGTCGGAGTTCTTTTTCTCGATTTGGATCAGTTTAAGGCGATTAACGATACATTAGGCCATAATATAGGCGATTTATTAGTTCAGGAAGTCGGAAATCGCTTGCGCCGGTTTACTCATGAAACCCAGCGGGCATTTCGTATTGGCGGAGATGAATTTCTAATCATCATTAATAAGTGCAATCTTGCACAGGCAGAATGTTTGGCCAAGGAGATTTTACAGAGTATCAAAAAGGCCTATTATATTGAAGGAAATGAGTTGTACGTGACAGTTAGTATCGGGATTAGCACAGGCGTTATTCAACACTCGGATCGTTCGTTTCTATTGAAATCAGCAGATACCGCAATGTACCAGGCAAAGGGATCGGGAAAGAATCAGTATTGTGTCTACAATGAGGAAATGGGCAGCCAAGAAGTCCGTAAAATGCAAATAGAAAAAGATTTGCAGCAGGCGCTGGAGCATAGCCAATTCTTTATCGTTTATCAACCGAAATGGAATGTCAAAACTAATCGCTTGTGCGGTTTCGAGGCGCTGATTCGCTGGAATCATCCGCGTTTGGGTGTAATCACTCCTGATGAGTTTATTCCGTTTGCAGAGGAAACGGGATTTATTATTCCGATGACAAGATGGACATTGACTGAAGTATGTCGTCAATGTAAAGCGTGGCAAAACAAAGAGATCATTCAACCGGTTTCCGTTAATCTGTCCATCCGACTCTTTCAAGCTGATAACCTCTATGAATTTATTCAAGATATATTAGAAACATCGGAGTTGGATCCGCACTTATTAGAGTTGGAAATTACGGAGTCCATGGTTTTCTATGACATCAACGATATCGTTCGCCAGCTTCAAAATATTCGTTCGTTGGGCGTTCGGGTCTCTATGGATGACTTTGGAACGGGATATTCATCTATTGGGCTGCTCGACCGAATCCCGATAGATGCGTTAAAGCTAGACCGGTTATTTACGAACGACTTGGAAACGCCGAGCAAAAAAGCAATTATAAATGCGATTATACTCATGGCCGAAAGCCTTAAGTTAGATGTAATTGCTGAAGGCGTCGAGAATCAGGAACATATTGAGCTTCTGACTCAATTGGGTTGTCATGTGATGCAGGGATATTTTTATGGCAGACCGATGAATAGCGATGAAATTGATGAGTGGATCAAGAAACATGGAATTGTCCGTAATGAACAAGATTCTGCAGTGGTAACATCGACCCCTATCACACATGAAGGTTGAGTTAAGGAGACAGGCTGCTTTGCCAAATAATCTAAATAAAATTAATAATCGGAAATTTCTTGCAATAGCAGGCTTGTTTTTAATTATCCTTACAGGCTCGCGCATACTTTGGATTGCATCATTTAAGAGTACCGATCAACCACATGCTGTGAACGGGCAGTTGGATTTGCGAGACTGGGATGCAGCGGAAGGCCGTGTACTTACACTGGATGGCGAATGGGAGTTTTATCGCAATGTATGGCTTATGGGTAAGGAAAACAATAAGCTGCGATTTGGAGATAGTCCCCAATTCATTCATGTCCCTGGAGATTGGAATGATTCCTTAGAGGAAGGAAATAACACCCCATTCGGTTATGGTTCGTATCGGTTGCACATTCTCGTCAATCCGGAACATGATTTAACTTACAGCATTCGCATCCCAAGCGTTCGGAGCTCGTCGGCGTTGTATATTAACGGCCGGCTGCTGGCCCAGTCGGGTCAGCCAGGAGCAACTGAAGAAGAATACGTTGCATGGAATACTCCTTATTCAGCCTCCTTCACAACAAACGGCAGCAACATTATCGAGGTTGTTATTCAGGCGGCAAATTATACTGACCCTCGTAAAAGCGGCATTGTCCGGTCGTTGAAGTTCGGGCTTAAGGATTCGATTGCTAGGGAGACGCAACTGTCGGTAGCCATGCAGCAAATGGCTGCCGTCGTATTTTTGATGAATGCTTTTTATGCGCTCATTTTGTACCTAGTAGGAATTCGCGATAGGAGATTGTTGTATTTTTCCCTGCTGACCGTCAGCACGATGCTCGTAATTCTTCTTGGGAGCGATGAGAAGCTATTGCTTTACTGGTTCCCGATTGATTATGAATTGGGCTTTAAGTTAGTCCATCTTTCGATGATTGCAGCTGCATACTCATTGCTTCAATGTGTGGAGCAGCAGTTGCCCCTTTTGTGCTGGAGGAAGGCCTTCCCTTGGTACGCTGTTTTTTGTGGAACGGCTGTATTGTTGTCGTTGCTCTTGCCCGTCCGGTATATTGTGATGCTTCAGCCTTTATACTTCATATGCGTTGGAATATCTATTCTTGCAGCCATAGCATCCACGCTTCGTACGTCTATTAAGGACATCAAAGGCAACCTATTATTGCTGCTGTCTCTCATAGCATTCACGAGCAACTTCGCATGGTGGGGCTTTTTCCTTGCAACAGGAATCAAAGTCGTATATTACCCGTTTGACCTTATTGCATCGACGACCTGCTTTGCGTCCGTCTGGTTTAAACACTATTTCCAAATTCATTCCGAAACCGAGAAACTCGCAGAGAAGCTCCAGAGAGCAGACAAGCTGAAAGATGAATTTCTCGCCAATACGTCTCATGAACTGCGGAATCCGCTTCATGGTATACTCAACATTTCAAAAGCCGTTCTTGAAAGAGAGCAGCAAGCGCTGGATGAAAAAAGCGTCAAGGACTTGGAAACCGTCTTGTCTGTGGGAAGCCGTATGTCACTTATGTTAAACGATCTGCTTGATGCGATGAGCCTGAAGGAAAGTGCTCCCCGGCTGCAGTTGCGGGTTTTTTCCATGCAATCGATTGCAACGGGCGTGTTAGATATGCTTCATTATATGACGGAAGAAAAGCCGATACAGTTAATCAATGCAATTCCTGAAGATTTCCCGAAAGTACTTGCCGATGAAAATCGGGTCATACAAATTGTATTCAATCTGCTTCACAATGCACTCAAATATACAAACGAAGGTATGGTTTCGATTCGCGGGCAGGTAAAGGACGGAAAGGCGCAAATCGCGATTTCGGATACGGGCATTGGCATGGACGAGGAAACGATGCGGCGTGTATTCGAACCTTATGAGCAAGCCAGCCCCGGCAAGACGATGATTGAAGGAGGATTTGGACTTGGACTCAACATCAGCAAACAACTGGTCGAACTTCATGGGGGAGTGTTGCAGGCCAGTTCTATTCCCGGTCAAGGCTCAGAATTCGTTTTTACCTTGAACCTGTCCGAACGGGACGTACCGGGAGAAGAAACACAGATGGGAGTTCTTGAATCGACCGCTTATGCAGCATTGACTGCGCCTGCTTCTTCCACCCCGCCCGCCTCTATCTCCAGGCAGCAACCGCATTTACTTGAAGACAGACCCCGAGTATTAATCGTAGACGATGATCCTGTTAACCTGAGAGTGATTGAAACTATTCTTTCATTAGAGCAATACGACATGATGACGGTGACAAGCGGTAAAAGAGCCATGGATGTATTGGATTTGAAAGAATGGGATTTAATCATAACAGACGTCATGATGCCGCAAATGTCAGGCTACGAGTTGACACGTATGATTCGCAAGCGCTTTACGATCACGGAACTTCCCATTCTGCTGCTTACTGCAAGGAGTCAGCCCAAGGACATCGAAAATGGTTTTTTATCTGGCGCCAACGATTATATAAAGAAGCCGGTGGAGGCAATGGAAGTAAGGCTGCGAGTTCAAATGTTAACCGAAGTTAAACAGTCTGTGCGCGATCGGCTGCGAATGGAAGCGGCGTGGCTTCAGGCGCAAATCCAGCCTCATTTTTTATTCAATACATTGACTGCGGTGGCGGCTTTGAGTGAAATCGATACGCATCGCATGCGCAAACTGCTTGAAGCATTCGGTCATTTTTTGAAGGATAAGTTCAAGTTTCAGAATAGGGATGAACTTGCTCCCATAGAAGAGGAATTAAGTATTGTCCGCTCCTATCTGTTGATTGAGAAAGAACGGTTCGATGATCGGTTGAACGTTACTTGGGAAGTAGAGGAGTGCAAGGAACTAAAGATCCCTTTGCTTACGATCCAGCCACTGGTTGAAAATGCTGTAAGACATGGCGTCATGAAGCGTACGCGTGGCGGAAATATTCATATCCGACTCAAGGACTGCGGAGCTTACGCAGAGATATCAGTTGCAGACGACGGTGTTGGGATGGATGAAGGGATGTTGCAACATATACTTCTAAGACAACCGAATCCTACATCAGGAATCGGTCTCATTAATACCGATCTTCGATTAAAGCGGCGCTATGGCAGAGGGCTTCAAATTAGAAGCAAGCCAGGCGAAGGGACTTCGATATCATTTATTATTTATAAAAATAATGAGAATGTTTAATTATATTTCAGCCTAAAGTGATTAGTTATTGTTGAGAAATTGTTCAGAATGTTTTTGTATCATGAAATCCGTATGGTTAAATTGCTCTAACCTTTTGATATTACAGACTTCTAGAGTGATTCCAGTCACAAATTCACGTGAATTTAGGTTTAGGGGGGTGGCGTTCAAACCGCTGACGAACTTATGGTTTGATTCTTGGCGGAGTATGCATTTGTGGTCACTATTACAGAGAAGAATCATTAACTAGCGGGAGGACACTATGAAAAAGCTGCAACTCGGAAAACGTGTCGTATCTATCGCAACAATCGCAACTACGTTGATGGCTGGCACGTTAAACTTCGGGATTACCGCCGTAACGGCTTCAAGCAGTGCAGTCTATACGGAGGGAGAAGCCGGCGCTATCCTGGACCCGACTATCACGGTGACGGGAGGCAACTTCGCCGACGGGTACTTGCTGTTTACTATGCAGAACAGCAGACCGGGCGATGTATTGACGATTACAACGCCTTCAGATCCCAATAAGGACGGGGCAATCTCCAGGGACGGCGATTCCGTCTATATCGGCACAGGCACCTCAAAACGTAAAATCGGCGAAGTCGATGGCACCCAGAACGGCTTGAGCGGACGGCCGCTTAAGATTCTATTGAGCTCTCCGATGGAGAACTCGGGTTTTGAAACCGGCGATACGACCGGTTGGTCTGTGGACAATAGATATATTGCTTTGTCTGGGGATACAGGCACTGGAATTACGACAAGCTCTGGCGTCGTTTCAAATCATTCAGGTATTTCCCCGTATGAAGGAAACAAGTTTTTGTACCTTCAAATAGTTGGAAGTACTACTGTTGGTTTCGGTACTGCACACGGACCCTCTGTAAAGAGTAATACCTTCGAGGCGTCTCAAGGAGATACTGTTGCGCTGAACTGGTACGCGATGGACAGCGGAGACGATTATGATGTGTATGGTTACCTGATCGACGAAAGTACGGGAGACAGAACGCAGCTATTCTATCAGCGGGGAGACAATACCGGCGGCTGGCAATCGATTCAGGCTACGATTCCTAAATACAGCAATCGCTTTAGATTTGAGTTTATTTGCGGCACGTATGATGCTACAGGAGGCAAGGCAGTAGGATCGTTGATGTTTATCGACAATGTGCGGGTATTCAGTGCCTTGGCTAATGCAGCGACGGCTACGAGTATCGCCAGAAGTGTTGAGTTCCATAGCACTGACGATCAGCCAACCTCGGATCCAAGAACCCCGGAGAATCGCAACTGGACTTTGGAGACCAAGGATAACACGGGCACTATAACAAAGCCTGCGACCGGCTCCGTTACAGTTAACCCTACTCCGGATGCTCCGTTCGTAAGCACGGGTCTTGCATCAAACATCAAGGCTTCTTCCGCTACGATCGGCGGCAACGTTACCAGCGATGACGGCGCGAATGTGACGGAGAGAGGAATAGAGTACAAGAAAAGCTCGGACAGCCAATTTATTAAAGCAGCCAGCGCTTCTGCAGGCGAAGGCCAATACAGCGTTAATGTGACGGGATTGACCGAGCAGACGACTTATGAGTTTCGGACATATGCGGTTAACAGCGCAGGCGAGCGTGCGAGCACGCCTCTGGGAAGCTTTACGACACCGATGAATCAGCCGCCTGTCGGAAACTCATTTAGCATTAATAATGATGCGGAATTTTCCAACAATCAGCAAGTGCAGCTGTCTGTATCGGCTACCGATCCGGATGATACTGTAGCGGAGATGAGCTTCTCGATTGACGGACAAGCCTGGACGGCATGGGAACCATATGCTGCAACTGCAACCCTTTCATTACCGACGACTGACGGCACTCATACGATTAGAGTGAAATTCAAAGATAGTAACGGCAAGGAGAGCAGCGGAACTCCGCTTGAAGATTCGATTAAATTGGATCTGACGGCGCCTGTATCCAGCGGTATTGTCAACCCTAATCTGTACGGCGGTGTCTATTATCACAATGAGGATGTAACGCCTGGCTTTAATTTTGATATAAGCGGCCGCAGCAATTTGCAATCCTTCAAGCTTGTGAACGGTGACAAGCAGCCTTATGTATGGAGCGATGGAGACATCGTATCGGCGGAGGGCACTTATCAATTTGTGGCGACTGACATTGCGGGTAATGTCGGCACTTATACATTTGTGATCGATAAGACCAAGCCAAGCGCGGCTCCTTCGATAAACGTCGTTTCCGAGAATACCGGGGCCAACGACGGAATGAAAGTAATTGTAACCAAGCCTTCGTCGGAAGCAAACGATCCTTCGGGCAAGTTCGTGTATACAACGGATGGAAGCGTGCCTGCTCCGGGGAATCCGGCGAATCAGGATTATCCGGATGGCGGAATATTGTTTGATGAGGAAGGCACATATACGGTACGTTCCTCGTTCGTGGACGCTGCCGGCAACTACGGACCGCCGCGCACATTGGTGTTCGTAGTCGATAAGACGAATCCGACCATTGAAGATGTATCCGATACAAACTACAATTGGCGGACGGAAGATGCTAATGTTACGTTAACGGTTAATGATGCGCTGACCGGAGTGACCATGAAGGAATATGCCTGGTCAACGGAAAGCGACCCGGATCAAAGTTTCGACTGGCAGTCTGACGACAGCGAAGGCATGGAAGTGCAAGCGAACCAGACACAGGATGGAATTTGGTATCTGTGGTATCAAATTACCGACGCGGCGGGCAATGTGACCAAGGGCAATTATGGCCCGTACAAAATTGACAAAACTGCACCGGACAAGCCATCCGTTGATGTGTCTAACGATTATGTCAGCGGAACGTGGAGCGAGCAAAACGTAGAGCTGTCGCTCAGTTCGCAGGATGATGCATCCGGTGTTCAATACTATGAATATAGTACGAGTGCAGACGGCGAGTCGTGGAGTTCCTGGAGCAGATTGCCGGGGAATACCGCAGCATTCGGCGATCAACAGTTGGTCACTGATCAGTATGTGAAATTCCGCGCCGTGAATGGAGCGGAAGTGAGCTCCGATGAGAGCGAGGCATGGCAGGTGCGGATCGATAAGGAAGCGCCTGCAATTACCGGTATCAACAATAACGAGTATACCAACGCCAATACCGTAACGGTTTCTTTCAGCGATGCAGGAGCAGGTCTCACTGCAGCGGAATATCAGATGAACGATGGCGACTGGAACACTATCTCTGTCGAAGACGGAGCGATGACGTTCACAGAAGAAGGCCGTTATAGCATCAGAATCGAAGACGGTGTAGGTAATCAGTCGACGGTAGATTTTATTATTGACCGCACGCTTCCTGAAATTACAGGAGTCGATAATGAAAGCTATAATGGCGGTCCGGTTACTCCAGGCGTAACGGACGTTAATCTGCAAAATATTAGCGTTTCCCGCAACGGCGATCCATACGTATGGACAAGCGGTGCGGAAATTACGGAAGACGGAGACTATTCGATTAATGCGACCGATTTTGCGGGCAACAGCAGCTCCGTAATGTTCACAATCGATACGACCGCGCCCGTTATTAATGGAGCAGCCGACGGACAAAAGTATAATGATTCCGTGTCCCCCGAAATAGTTGAACTGAATACAGCCAGCATTGTGTTAACGAAAGACGGACAGCCATATCCGTTTGAGAGCGGCTACGAGCTGTATGAAGACGGCGTATATGTGCTGGAGGTAACAGACAAGTCTAACAACAGTGCGTCTGTATCTTTTGTGATTGATACGCAAGCGCCTGAAGTGACCATCGTAGAGGACGGTATGTATTATAATGCGGCGGTTAAGCCCGAGGTTGAATTCGGTCTTAGCGGCAAGCAATCGCTTACTCTTAATGGAGCCGATTGGACTTCGGGGACGAAAATTTTCGCTGACGGAAATTATGTGCTCTATGCGGAAGACCAGGCAGGCAATAGTACTACGGTTAATTTCACAATCGACACAATAAAGCCTAACGAGCCTTTGGTGGAAGTTGTACAAGAAGAGAACCGGACGAATGTATACATTCAAATGACGATGCCTGCTGGCGAGGATCCAGGAACGCCGGACGATAAACAGCAAGGCAGACTGGTGTATACGCTGAATGGGAAAAACCCTACTGCAACCAGCACATCGTATAGCGGTATTTTTGAGATCGACGAGAACGGGACGTATACGGTGAAAGCAGCGTATATCGACCGTGCCGGCAACATTGGCAAGATCGCAACGCTTATTGTCACGGTAGACATCACACCGCCGAAATACGAGAGCATTGAGAACGGGGCGTACTATAAGAACGACGTAACGCCGGAATTCACGGAGCATTCTTCATTGGTTTCCGAGAAGTTCAATGAAGTGACCAAGGTGTGGGAGCCTTACCCTTGGACGAATAATACGGCTATTACCGAAGAAGGAACATACCGGATAACGGCTGAGGACCTGTATTCCAATCGCGCTGTTGTCGAGTTTACGATTGACAAGACGGCTCCTGATGCATCCGGTGTAGACCAAGCTCAGTATACGGGCGATGATCTTCCTGTTATCCCGCAGTTTGCTGACTTCAGCGAAGTAACCGCGAAGGTGAAAAAGACAGCCGACGGCGCATGGGAAGATTACATTTGGACAAACGGCGATGCGATTACGGAAGACGGCGAGTATGAGATTATCGCTGTTGATGAAGCAGGCAATGAGACGACAGTATCGTTCACTATCGATACAGAATCGCCTGAAGTTGTAGCAAACGACAGCTCATCCGACTGGAGAAACAATGTAGACGGAGTACAATTAGAGATTTCGGACAGCGTAAGCGGAGTGGCAACCGGGCAGTATGCATGGTCTGCCGACGGCAATGCCGCCCAAGGCGATATTACCTGGAACGACTACAGCAACCCGGTGACTAATCCGGGCGATGGAGAATGGTACTTATACTATCTCGTTGTCGATGAAGTCGGTAACAGCAGCTTTGGAAAAATTGGTCCATACCGGATCGATGCTACTGCACCAACCGCTGTGATTGATTACAGCACGACCGAAATGGGCAATGTGGATGTTATTGCCTCGCTTCAATCCTCCGAAGACGTTACCGTTACGAACAATAACGGCAGTGATACTTATGTCTTCACGGAGAACGGTTCATTCACATTCGAGTTTGTTGATCGCGCCGGCAATATTGGAAGCGCGACTGCGACTGTGAACAACATCGATAAAGTTGTGGCGGAGACAACACTCAGCTACAGCGAGACTGAACCGACGAATCAGGATGTAATCGCTACTCTTGAATCCGATGAGCCGATTACGATTACGAATAATGGCGGTAGCGCTACGTACACGTTCACGGGTAATGGCGAGTTTACTTTTGAATATGTGGATGCATATGGCAATGTCGGAAGCAGCAAAGCGGTTGTGGGCAACGTAGATAAAGTTGCACCGACCGGATCTGTTGTCATCAATGGCGGGGCAGCTGTATCGAATTCCAGAACTGTAGAGTTGAACATTACGATTGAAGACAACGCCGGACCTGGCGCATTGTCGATGCGCTATTCGGAAGACGGAGAAACTTGGACAGATTGGGAAGCGGCTCGGGTTACAAAGTCCTATGAGATCTCCGATTATGGAACGAAGACGATTTATGTACAGGTAAAAGACCCTGCAGGCAATGTTGTGACTTTCAACGATACGATTCGTGTAGATCGTCCATCAACGCCAGCTCCATCCACGACGGCTCCAGGGCCTGTTGTTGAAGAGCTGAAGGTTAATGTCGAAGATGGCGACACTCGTGACGTTGTATCGACGGCTACCATTCAGCGGACAACCGAAGCGGATGGAACCAAGAAAGATAAAGTCACTTTCTCTGCCGAGGAAGCTAAGGCAACGGTAGAGAAAGTAAATGCTTCTGGAGGCAACACAGCTCGAATTGTCATTCCTGACAATAAAGATGAAATTTCGGAAACAATGATCAATATTCCGAAAGCTACTCTGGACACGATCAGATCCGGCAATATCGGTCTTGGCATCGAGACGGAGAACGCAAGTATTCTAATTCCGAAGGAATCGCTGGATGGACTGAACAATGATATATTTTTCAGAGTTGTTCCGATTAAAGATCAAGCAGAGCGCGATGCAGTAGAGAAGCGGGCAAAATCGGAGCAAGTTGTAATCAATATCGCTGGAAACAACGGTATTTCGATTGTCGGCCGTCCGGCTGTCATCGAGACAAATATGGAATCCCGCGCAGTAGACATCGTTCTTCCGTTGAAGGATGTTGTATTACCGACGGACCCGCAGGAAAGAGAAGCATTCCTGAACAATCTCGTTGTGTTCATTGAACATAGCGACGGAGAGAAGGCTGCGTCCAAAGGAACGATTGTAACGACAAAGGACAATCAATTGGCAATTCAGTTCCGTATTGAGAAATTCAGTACCTTTACGATTCTGCATATTGATGGTTCTGAGCAGCACAAGGCATACATTTATGGTTATCCGGATGACAGCTTCAAGCCGGAAGCGGCAGTTACAAGAGCGGAGATCGCTGCGATTCTGTCGCGCGTAATCGACCTTTCCGGAGATACTGGGCAGAATGGTAAGCATTATCCGGATGTAGCCGCAGGCTTCTGGGCTGAGGCTAACATTAATCAAGTAACTTCCGCATCTCTGATGCAAGGCTACCTGGACGGTACGTTCAAGCCAGGCAATCATATTACGAGAGCGGAAATGGCCACAATTGTAGCTCGCTGGATGGGGCTCGACACAGCTTCTTCCCATAGTTTCAATGATGTTAAGGGGCATTGGGCGGAGCAGGCAATTTCTGCGGCCAGCGAAGCCGGATATTTGAAAGGTTTCACGGATGGCAGCTTCAAGCCTGATAAAGTATTGACGCGTGCAGAAGCGGTAACGATCATTAACCGGATTATTGGCAGAGAAGCGCTGACAACAGTTGCGAATCCTTCCTGGTCCGATGTTGCTGCCACTTACTGGGCTTTCTATGATATCGAGGAAGCTTCGCGTGATCATCTTGTAACGGAACATGAATAGGAGACAATTCGTCGAGCATCGAAAGATGCGGTAAGCTTGTCCCTTAACTGAATGATTTCGTTCTGAATTAGCCTCCTTCAGAGGGCCCTATGCGGCTTATCTGGAGGAGGTTTTCTCATTTCGTAAACAGACTTGATTCTGTAACATGAGCTTCAAGGAATAAGCGAGACGGCATGGAATAGGAGAGGTATAACGATTTGCGAGGTGTTGGCTGTGCAAGAGTGGTTGCGATTCCTGCCTGTTATTGAATTACTGCTTATTAGCTTTGTAATCTGCTCCATTTTAAGAACGATCATTCGTTACAGGCAATCATCTGATGGTCATGACAGGCTTGAGGGGGTCAGAGCAGCGCTTGAACCCAAGCTGGGAAAAGGCTTGCTGCTGGAAATCGTTATGGCCGAAATAAACGTTTTCTACTATTCCGTTCTGGTATGGTTCCGGAAGCCGGAGGAAGAACGGCAGGGGGATTTTGCCTATCATAAAACCTCGCAAATCAAAACCTTTGTTATCGTGTTCTCCATTCTTATCCTGGCAGAGGGGCTGTTTGTTCATTTCCTTCTTGCACAGTGGAATGAGGCTGCAGCATGGATTTTTACCATCCTAAATCTGTATGCGCTGCTCTATATGATTGGCCTCTATAATTCGGTCAGATTCATGCCGCATAGAATATGGGACAACAACTTGATGATCTGCCTGGGCTTTCAATGCTGCGTCGAAACAGAGATTTCAAACATTACTGCTATAAAGAAAGCGGCCGATACAGGATTAAGCATTCCGAAGGATACCTGTTGCGCGATGTTAAAGATCGATTCTCCGCAGGTCGAGCTGGCTTTGAAAGAGCCGGTGCTTATGAGATCCTCATATGGCAGAAGCAAGTATGTGAAGACCATTATATTCAGAGCCGATGAGCCCGGCAGTATAATGGAAGAGATCAAATCGAAGATGGAGAGTTAGGTTATCCGCTGTTTATTTAATCATTTTCCGAATCTGGATGAGTTCATTGATATAGAAATCGACCTGCTGCTGGATGTTTTCGGTTTGTCTGAATTGATCTACTTCAGCCCGTGATTCGGCAAGACTCTGCTCTTCCAGCTGCCGAAGCGCGATACCTGCCGCGATTGCGGCCACGCCGTCTCCTATGGTGGCAATAATGGCGCCGATATAGCCAAGCCGGGCAGCGATAATATCCAGGGCCAGGGAATCATTATCCTGATTGCTGTTGCCATTGCTGCTGCTATTGCTGTTGCCATTTCCTCCGCTTTGAGCTTTATTGTTCCCCATGAACTGTGCTCACCTCGCCCAAGTGTTCCATGTCTTTCCCGATAATAGCCTATGCAGGAGGGGAGAGAGCGGTATGGGCGTCTTCCAGTCAAAAGAAAAGCGTTGAACCGGCGGCTCAACGCTTTTACTCTCACATTGCGGTTTATTTCGCTGCTTGCAATGCTTCTTCCAGACGATCCCAAGTTTCCGAAATGCCTTGCAGCATTCCCATGTCCATAACCGTCTTCAGGGCGTCGCCCGAAGCATATACGGCACGGTTGACCAGCTTTGTTGTGCCATCTCCCAGATCAACAAACTCCAGAACGATATCGGTAGCAGGCAATTCTTCATTAATATTGCCTTCCGCATCGGAGAAGTAATCGGTGTAGCTGAAGCTGTTTGGCTCATCGATTTCTTTGTACACGCCTTTGCCCCAGGATTCCATACCGTAGAAATCGCCTTGGTTTTGATCCATACACTTCATGCAATAATGCCATATGCCGCCGGGACGGAAATCGATTGTGCATACAGGCACTTCCCAGCCGCGTGGTCCCCACCAGCGCTTCAGATGCTCAGGCTCTTTAAACATCTTGAATACCAACTCGCGCGGCGCAGTGAATACGCGCTCCAGCACTAATACATTCTCATTCTCTACTCTCGATACGATAGCATTGTTTGTCATTGTAAATCCTCCTCATTAGGGTTGTTGTTAGGGTGTGGTAACGGCTCCTTGCTTTGAAGCTCACGCAAGTAGTTCTCCAGATTATCGTAACGTTCTTCCCAGATCCGGCGGAAGGAGTTAACCCATGAATCCAGCGAGTGGAAAGGCTCTGGGCGGAGCTTGTAAAACCTGCGGTTGGCTTCGGCTTTGACTTCCACTATGCCATTGTCGCTTAACACTTTCAGATGCTTCGAAGCTTGAGGCTGCCTGATCCCCAGCTTGTCGGCGATTTCTCCTACTGTCAGGGGACCGTCACGCAGCAGCTCGACTATATGCTTCCGATTAGGTTCAGAGAGTGCGCTTAACGTCGTCATATCCAAGCCCGGATTATGTCCTGACATGCCTTTCACCTCTTTATGTGTCAGTCTCTCCGGTTGTTGAACTAAATATACACCACAAGGAATATTCCTGTAAAGGAATATTTAATTTGTTTGCTAGAATTTATAAGATTTTTCTGATAAATATGGTTTAGAATTCTCCGGATTGAAACGCGCTCCGCCAAGGTCGGCGATAGCCGGTTCACCTCATGTCTGGCCTGAAATCCTGCAAATAGAGGTACGCTTCGTTTTGAATCGTTGTTCGCCTATTGCTGCTGGAAAAGTTGGAACTCCGCCGATATCTTTCGTTTCGTTTTCAGGAGCATATTCTCGTACAAATGAGCTTAAATTGCTGTGTCCAGGTCAGCGGCGGTACAGAGGTTACGGGTTATGTTGCACGAAATGCAGGATAATGGCTTCAAATAGTTACTGCTAGAGAGATATGTTGCACAGAATACAGCAATATTGTTCGTAAGGAGCGCAGATTAACCGTATTTGTCCCGATATCCTGCATTCCGTGCAGGATATCAGGAATAAAGGGCTTAAATGTTCGATTATACTGCATATTGTGCAGCATAGACATAGATATATCCGGAGGAATAGGCCATCAGCGATTTTCGAAAGGCCTCGATAGAGGTTTCCCAATAAGTGTTTATTACACCAGATTCGCTTCCTTTACATACCCCGTATCAGTTAAAATAAACAGGAAGTGCTTGATGCCACTAAATGAAATCGATTTCAAAAAAAGGCCGCAAAGAGTAATTTTCACCATATAATGAAGTGAATAAGTGGAGTAATGTACAAATTGAGCAGTAGCCCATTTACTTGAAAGCTGTCATGCTGAGGAGGGCAAGAAGAACTTATCCATTATGCAAAGGGTAAAAGGAGAATAACATGACAGCGACTAAAGTAGAGGTTTGGTGGAGCTCGGAGAAGGAGCCAAGAGACCGCTCCTGGTTCTATGAATCCAAAAAAATTGATTATAAAGGCGAGGCAAGGCCGCTTCTATGGGCGCATGCTCCAAGGCCGGAGAACCGGACAACGATTACCGTATTCCCCGATATTGCCTATCAGGAGATGCTTGGAGTCGGCACCTCGATGGAGGAAAGCACAGTATTTAATCTGGCCCGCATGTCCCCCGGGAAGCAAGAGGAGATTATCTCCCATTTGCTTGATCCGGTGACCGGTGCAGGCTTTACCTTGATCCGCCTGACGCTGGGAACTTCGGATTTTACGGCGCAAACCTTCTACACCTATAACGATCTGGAAGAGGGGGCGACAGACTTTGCCATGGAGCGCTTCTCCATTCGCAAAGATATCGAGTTTGGCATCGTGCCAGCTGTTCAACGGATGCTGGCTGCGTCCCCGGACTTGAAGATCTTTGCTTCCTCCTGGTCGCCTCCTGCCTGGATGAAAACCTCGGGAGATGTGCGCCGCGGGGAATTGAAGCAAGGCCAACCCTATATCGATGCGCTGGCTCTTTATTACCGCAAAGCGATTCAAGCGTACAAGGAGCAAGGAATTGAGCTGTATGCCATTACCGTTCAGAATGAGCCGCTGCTTGAGATCGACTATCCGAGCTGTTATATGAGTCCGGAGCAGGAGCGGCAGCTTATTGTTGCGCTGAGAAGGGAACTGGATGAGCATCAGCTTGACACGAAAATCTGGATCTTCGATCATAACTTTCAGGATGCCTGGATGTACGCTTGTCCGATCTTGAATGATGAGGCGGGCCGCAGCGCCTCGGACGGCATAGCCCTCCACGATTATGAAGGCGAGCCCTCCATTATGACCGAGCTTAAGGCTGCTTACCCTGACCAGACGATCCATATGACGGAGAGGTCGATCTGGGGAGTGGCGGCTGCCGACCGGATTGCCCAATACTTCCGCAACTGGGCTTCAAGCTACAACGCATGGGTTACGATGCTCGACAGCCGGATTGGCAAGCATCAGTGGGTGGGCATTCCCGATCCAACGCTGCTTGTTCAGCATGCCGACCGCCATGATGAGTACTGGATGACACCGGAGTTTTATATGACGGCTCAGTTTGCCCGATATATTCATAGAGGGGCAAGAAGAATCGAGAGCAATTACGGCTCTCCCGATACCGTAACAAACGTAGCTTTTCTGAATCCGGACGGTTATGTGGTTGTGATTGTTATTAATCAGACGGAGGAGGAGCAGCCGATGCGTATCGTATGCGAGGGCAAGCAGTTCGAGGCTCCTGTTCCGGCCAAAAGCGTTGCGACTTACCGCTTTGCGCGGCGCTGATCCCCGTACAGGTTATAGCAAAAAATGCGTGAAGGGCTGTCCCGTCAATCGGGATAGCCCTCTATGTCATCAAGCGGATGCCATCAGCCAGGAGGAATCAAATTATGTTGATCCCATTTCGTTCCCGCAAATATTTGCAGCGCATTTTATGGTCCCTGATCGCTTTTATCGCAGCTGTCCTCTGTATATTCGCTTCCACCTTGTATTGGAATATGAAGAAATCGACCCTCCATATTCAGACGGAGGCGAACCGCAAAGTGCTCGCGCAGGTCAAATATAACGTGGAGTACATGGATGAAATTCTAAAAAATTTAATGATGTCCCTTTACTTTGACAATGAGGTCATTCCGATTTTATATAGCAAGACGTTTAGTTATGAGGATATTGCCATTAAGCTTGCGAAGCTCGACAAGGTTGCCGATTCGTCTACCTACTTGCATTCCATCATTCTTTACAATTATTACACTGACACGTATCTCTCCACCAACCGCAAGTTCCAGGATAATCTGAACGGCGAGATCGACCGGTTCGAGATGCAGCTTGGCAACAAGTACAATGTGCAGAAAATGAAGCTTGTCCCGATGAAAATTACAGGCAGCTCGCCAGCTGCGATCGATTTCTTCTCCTATATGATGTATGACGAACGGATGGAACAGACGAAGCAGAGCAAGCTTATTCTCAATGTGAAGCCGGAGTGGATTTTTAACAACATTAAGGTCATTAATGATTTGGCTTACGACAAAAGCAGCTCGGTGCTGCTAATGGACGGCAACGGTTCGCTTTATACGAACGAGAATCAGGAGGCGGACTTTCTGCCGAAGCGGATTACGGACCGGATACAGGAGAGCGAAGCGGACTTCGAGACATTCACCTACGGACGCGGCGATGACAAGTCGATTGTGACGGTGATGTCGCTTGGGAAATATAACTGGAAGGCGATTAGCATCCAGTCTTATGATTATGCTTTTCGGGAGCTGTACGGGGTCCGCAATATGCTGATTGTTGTAACCGCTTTATTCCTGCTGCTGTCTGCCGTAATCGCCTTTATTATATCGACGCGGCTGTACCGGCCGGTTGATTCGATGGTGAGACAGGTACGCGGAGCGCTTCCGCTGGAGAACAAGCCCGGTGCCCAGAAGGATGAATGGTCATACCTGGCGGCGAGCTACGCTACAATGGCCGACAAAGCCGACAGTGCCGAGCGTCATCATGCCCGGAACCGGAAGATTGTGGAGGATTTCCACATCCGCGGCATACTGAGCAGAAGTGCCGGCCTGACGGAAGAGAAGTTCCAGCAGCTGCTGGACGAGCATCAGCTTCCGCTGGATGCAAAAGGTCCGTTCCTGATTGGGGTCTGCAAGATTGATCACTTCGAGCAAACGATGCTGCAGGCGAGTGCCGGCGAGCAGAAAATATACCGGTTCGCCCTCCGCAATATTGCCGAGGAGCTGCTGTCGCAGCATGGCAAGCCGGCATGGATTGAGATGGGAGACAACCAGTTTGTATTTCTCGCTTCATTGCCTTCGCCAGCCTCAGCATCATTAGAGCCTATAAAAATAACCGTGACCGAACTGCAGCGGGTCATTCAAAGCTATTATCATTTGTCCACGACCATTTCACTGGCCCGTCCGTTTGAGAGCTGTACCGGGATGGCGGATGCCTATCTTGAAGCGCAGCAATTGATGCAATACCGGATGCTGCTGGGCAGCTCGGCCCTGATTACGACCGAGCTGGTGAAGGCGGAAGAGCGTCATGAAGATCTGCTTCAGGCTGCTCAGATCGAGAAACAGATGACCGAGCATATCCGGATGGGCAACAGCGCGGAGCTGGTTAAGGATATTGACTGCTATTTCGAATATGCCTTGAGGCTGACTTATACGCAGTTCATGAATGCCGTCATGCACATGACTGTAACGGTGACCAGGACGATCAGCGAGCTCAACGAGCACCGGCTTCGCCCGCTCGAGATTGATATCCGGGCCTTCCATCAGGAGGTGCTGAAGCAGGAGACGGCGGAAGAGATGAAGGCTTTGTTCCAATCCCTTGCGGGGCAGTTATCCGAGCAGGATAATCCGGCGGAGCTGGAGAAAGCCGAGATTCTCGCCCGGACGATGAAGGATATGATTGCCGAGAACAGCATGGACCCGGATTTCAGCCTCAACGCAATGGCCCAGCTGCTGAAGATGTCCTCCGCTTATATCGGCAGGCAATTCAAGCAAAGCACGGGCCTGACGGTTACCGAGTATCTGAATGAGTTCCGCCTGGAGAAGGCGCTTGAGCTGCTGGAGACAAAGGATATTACGATTAATGAGGTTATGGAAATGTCAGGCTACCGCTCGCAGAGCTATTTCTTCAAATTATTCAAAAGCAAATACGGCACGTCACCAAAAAACTACAGGCTCCGCAAAGTCATGACACCGGATAAATAAAGTCTGTAAGGCCCTGAAGCTCCAATGCTGCCGCGAGTATTCAGGGCTTTCTTCTTGTCCCGCAAAGCAAGGAGTAATATGCCGAATGTGCAAGCACAAAGAGAGAAAAGTACGGTTTGTTCAGTAGAAGAGAAGCTGTGCTCTCTGCTTAAATGGGCCTATGACAGCTGCGATTTCCAAATTCGGCAGCATGAGGAGGTGAATGTACAACATGAAAAGCGAGACCATCGCAAGCGGCAAGCCGGGCATATCGGCAGATGGGCCGGGCAAGCCGAAACGCAAAGGACATTTTCGCAGGAATAAGGATTTGTTCATCCTCAGCCTGCCGGCGCTTATTTTCAAATTAGTGTTCAACTACCTGCCTCTGATCGGACTTATAGTTGCCTTCAAGAAATTCCGGTTCGATAAAGGAATCTTCGGCAGCGAATGGAACGGCTTTGACAACTTCCGCTTCTTCTTTGTCTCCGATAATGCGTGGAGGGTAACCCGCAATACCGTGATGTACAACGGGGGCTTTATCATTATTACGCTGGTGTGTGCATTAATACTGGCACTGCTGCTTAATGAGATGAGCGGAAGAGCGGTGAAGGTGTATCAAAGCGCCTTGTTCCTTCCCTATTTTTTATCCTGGGTGGTTGTCGGCTATATCGTGCTTGCTTTCCTGGAGCAGGACCGGGGGCTGCTGGATCATGTATGGAGGCTGCTTGGACAAGAGCCGGTCAGCTGGTATCAGGAAGCAGGCAAATGGCCGTATATTTTAAACGCGGTTAACTTGTGGAAGACCGTTGGCTTCTCCACGCTGGTCTATTACGCAGGAATAATTGGAATCGACCCGAGCTATTATGAGGCCGCGAAGATCGACGGGGCCAACCGGCTGCAGATGATCCGCAAAATCACCTTGCCTCTGTTAATGCCATTAATCGTGGTGCTGCTCATTGTAGCCATTGGCGGTATGTTCCGGGCAGACTTTGGCCTATTCTATTTTATCCCGAATAATTCCAGCTTCCTGTACTCGACAACGGATGTTATTGACACGTATGTATTCCGCGCTTTGCGGACGGTTGGTGATGTCGGCATGTCGGCAGCAGTAGGCTTGTACCAGTCTCTTGTCGGCTTTGTGCTTGTTGTTGCAGCCAATACGATTATTAAGAAAACGAATTCGGATCATGCATTGTGGTAGGAGTGTTCCTATGAGAAAAAAAGAGCGTTCCATCGCTCGGCTGTTGAGCCATGCCGTGTTGGTTGTTGTGGCTGCGGTTATGATCTATCCCTTGCTGCTTGTGGTATCCATTTCCTTCTCGGAGGAAGCGGCGGTAGTCAAGAACGGGTACCGGTTTATCCCGGAGCAGTTCAGCCTTGACGGTTATGCGGCTGTGTTCAAGAACCCCGGCATTCTGCTTAATGCCTACAGCATAACAATTTTGGTCACGATCCTCGGAACGGCCGCAGGCCTGCTGCTTACCGCAATGATTGCCTACGTCATGTCCCGCAAGGAGTACCGGTACAGGAAGGCGACAACATTATTTGTTGTCTTTACGATGCTGTTTAACGGCGGCCTTGTTCCTTTCTATATTCTAATTGTGAAATATTTGCATTTGAAAGACACGTTGTGGGTTCTTATTATTCCTTATTTAATTAATCCGTTCTACGTCATGATCATGAAGGGCTTCCTCGACCGGATGCCGGCGGAAGTCATTGAGTCCGCCAAGATCGACGGCGCGAGTGAATACCGTGCTTTCTTCACCATTGTGCTGCCGCTTTCGACTCCGGCGCTTGCGACGGTTGGCCTGTTCATTTCCTTTATTTATTGGAATGACTGGTGGCTGGGGCTGCTCTTTATTGATCAGGACCGGCTGGTTCCGCTGCAGCTGCTGCTGTACAGAACGATGAATACGATTGAGTTCTATGCCGTTAACTCGCAGCATCTTAGCGGCAGCGTTGACGTAACAAAGTTTCCCAGCTTGACGACAAGGATGGCATTAGCCGTTCTCGGAGCGGGGCCGATGCTTTTTATCTTCCCGTTCTTCCAGCGTTATTTCGTCAAAGGGCTGACAGTAGGCTCGCTTAAAGAGTAAGAGGCATGCGTGCAAGGGAGTACACGGCACGGACTTGACCATGGCTTGTCCAAAGCCGTATTCCATAGATGCTTAGTATTGAGGAGGTCACTAGAACAATGGGGAATCAAAAGAGAAGAGGAATGCAAGCCGTACTTGCGGCTTCGCTTGGTTTGACGCTTGTGTTGTCGGCCTGCAGCTCGGATAACAAGAATAACGCCGAAGGCAATAACAAACCGGTTAACAGCAGCCAGACCGCAGCGGAATCGCAGAGCCCTAAGCTGGAGCCGGCAGAGCTTACCTGGTATTACCCGCAATGGAGCACGCAGCCGGAGACCAAGGAAGTAGAGGAAGCTATCAACAAAATTACGAAAGAGAAGATCAATGCAACAATCAAGCTGATGCCAACGGACGGCGGCAGCTATGAACAGAAGCTGAACACGATGGTTGCAGCAAATGAAGAATTCGATATCGCATGGACCTCGTTCTGGATGTTCAACTATGCGCAAAATGCACGGCGCGGCGCTTTCGTCGAGCTGGGACCGCTGCTGGAGAAAAATGCGCCTGAGCTGCAGAAGCTGTTGCCGGATCTGGTATGGGAAGCGCTCAAGGTAGACGGCAAAATCTACAGCATTCTGAACTACCAGACAATTACGAACAAGGAAGGCTTCCTTATTCAGAAGCGGTTTGCAGACAAATACGGCCTTGATCCAAGCGCAATCAAGTCGATCAAGGATATCGAGCCGTTCCTTGAGAAGATCAAAGAGAACGAGCCGGACATTATTCCGTTTGGCATGACGCGCGGCGGCAACTTCGAGAATATGAAGACGACCTACAATAATATTGAATATATCTCGAATGAAGCGATCGTTGGTATTTACCGCGATGACGCTGGCGCCAAAGTAATGGATGTTATTCAATCGCCGGAGTACAAGGAATATCTGAATCTGATGCATGAATGGTATGCCAAAGGGCTGATCAACAAGGATGCTCCTACGGTCAAAGCACTTGATGACCGGAAGAAGGCCGGCCAAATCGCCGTGTCCTTCCATAATGTTCTGAAGCCGGGCCGTGAAGTAGAAGAGAAGAATGCATCCGGCGGACAGGATATCGTCCTAGTCCCTACCTCCGAGCCGTTTGTTGGCACCAATACGATTATCCAATCGATGCAGGCAATCAGCCAAACATCCAAAAATCCGGAGCGGGCGCTTATGTTCCTGAACCTGCTCAATACCGATAAAGAGCTGTTGAATCTGGTGAGCTACGGAATTGAGGGTAAGCATTATACCCGCATTTCGGATGATACGATCAAGATGAATGAGAACAGCGGCTACAACCCGAATATCACTTGGGTATTTGGCAATACGTTCCTTGCCGACATGCAGGAGGGACAAGATGCAACGGTTCGCGAGCTGACGCTGAAAGAAAACGAAGAAGCGAAATCCTCCCCGATTCTTGGTTTCACGTTTGATCCGGAGCCGGTTCAAACCGAAATCGCCAATATTCAAGCCGTAAACGACGAATACGGTCCACCGTTAAACACGGGTGCCGCAGACGTTGAGCAGAAGCTGGCTGAATATATCGAGAAACGCAAAAAAGCAGGGATTGAGAAGGTGGTGGCTGAGGTTCAGAAGCAATTGGATGCTTGGAAGCAAAAGACAGGCAAGTAGTTCCAATACAAAGGAGGCATTAGAATGGCTAAAGTGTTAAAGGGTATGGCAGCAGCAGCGCTGATGACATCTTTACTGACAACTTCGTTATCTATTGCAAAACCGGAGATTGCGGCCGCGGCTGGTGAGACAGTAAGCGTATGGCGTACGAATGAATCTTTGACCGAGAAGCTGGCTGCCCAGAGCAATCTGACCTTTTCGGCAGATACAGGCTCGAGTACAAACACGATTTTTGTAGATGAGAATTCCACCTTCCAGACGATTGACGGCTTTGGCGCTTCGATTACCGATTCTTCAGCTTATTTGATGAATCAGAAGCTGACGGCCGCTAACCGCAATACGCTGATGACGAATCTGTTCAGTCCGACAAGCGGTATTGGTGTCAGCTGGCTGCGTCAGACAATTGGCGCCTCCGACTTCTCCCATGTAGGCAACTACAATTATAAGCCGACCGAAACATCAACGTTCTCGATTGCGCAAGATGAGACCGATATTATTCCTCTTCTGCAGCAGGCGAAGACGCTGAACAGCAACCTGAAAATCGTTGCAAGTCCATGGAGTCCTCCAGGCTGGATGAAGAATAACAACTCCATGCTTGGCGGAGATACAGCGACGCTGAAGACCGATTACTACGATGATTTTGCTACCTATTTCGTTAACTTCATTGACGCTTATGCAGCCAAAGGCGTGCCAATCTATGCCGTAACACCAAATAACGAGCCTCGCTGGGCATCGACCGGATATCCGGGCATGTACATGACGCCGCAGGAAGAAGCCAATTTTGTGAAAAACAATCTGGGCCCTGCTCTCAGCGGCAAGAATGTTAAGATTTTTGCATTTGATCATAACTGGGATATCGATTTTGTTCCTGCTTATTACAGCGATACGGCCGCAGCAGGCTATACATCGGCTACAGCATGGCATTGCTATGGCGGCGAAGCGACAATTATGTCCACGATGCATTATCTGTACCCGACCAAGGATACGTATGAGACCGAATGCACGGGCGGCACCTGGACGGATACAACAACTGGCCAATTCGATGTGGATATGAAGAACCTGACCAAGACACTTCGCCACTGGTCGAAAAACTTCATCTCCTGGAATATCGCGCTTGATACGGCTAATGGTCCAACAAACGGCGGCTGTACGACATGTACAGGCCTGGTTGCCATCAACCAAAGCACAGGTGCAGTAACGTATGGTCCTTCCTACTATGCAATGGGTCATCTCAGCAAGTACATTGTACCGGGTGCGGTACGTATCGCGTCGACCGGTTATGCGAACGGCATTCATAATATTGCGGCGAAAAATCCGGACGGAAGCAAAGTGCTTGTTGCTTACAATGAAACTTCGTCGAATAACACCTTCAAAGTGAAATGGGGCGGCCAATCGTTCACCTACACGCTGCCTGCGAAATCTGCTGTCACGTTCAAGTGGACGGGAACGCAATCGACAACCAAGACCGTTATCCCGAATACTTATGCGCTGAAGGCTTCGGCTTACAATGAATCGTTCTCGATCAAACCGGAAGCATCCAGCGATACAGGCGGCGGTCTGGACATCGGCAACGCGTCGGATGGAAGCTGGGTGATGTTCAAGAACGTGGAACTGAACGGGGTAACCGGTATCAGCGCCCGTGTTGCAAACGGCTATACAACTTCTACATCACTCGAAGTACGCACGGGCAGCCCGACGGGGACTCTGCTCGGCACCGTACCGGTTGGCGGAACAGGCGGTTGGCAGACTTGGGTAACGAACAGCGCAGCACTCACAGGCGCATCCGGTACGCAGGATATTTACCTCGTGTATAAAGGCGCATTAAACTTAAACGGCATTAACTTTACAGCATCTTCATCATCAACCAATCTGCTGCTTAATCCTGGTCTCGAAGCGGGAAGCCTGAGCAGTTGGAGCGACTGGCATCCGACAGGTCAAGCTGCGGCGCAAAGCGTTGATACAGATACGCCGCGCACAGGCTCCTACAAGCTGACGCATTATGCAGCAGCTGCTTATCAGCAAACTACTTATCAAGCGGTATCGGTACCAAACGGCACTTACAAAGCTTCGGTATGGGTCCGCTCGAGCGGTGGTCAAAGCGCGCTTCGTCTGGAAGCAAGCAATTATGGCGGAAGCACGGTTTACAGCACCAATCTGACGACAGGATCGCCAAGCACCTGGGTAGAGCTGGTCATCGACAATATTAATGTGACGACCGGCACCATTACGATTGGCGTTCACTCCAATGCCGCAGCAGGCAACTGGGCTGCATTTGATGACTTCACTTTGATTAAGAAATAATGAATTCAAGCAGCTGATTCCCGCGAATCAGCTGCTTTTTCGTATTGTACCCGAATCGAATGTGACTTTGAACGGCAGCCGTAAATTCTAACGAAACGTGATAGGCTTATTTGTTGAAATATAACCATTTCTGAATTCTAGCGAAACGTCATAACGCTATTTGACTATTTCCAGGCATAATATTGCTTTTAATAGGCAAATAACGTTACCAGGTTTCGTTAAAACTCCCAAAGCGCCTATTTCGAGTAAATAGCGTGATGAGGATTCGTTAGCGGAGCAATCAGAAGCTTGGGCTCAGAATTCGCCGGAATAAAGCCCGCTTCGCCGCCAAAGGGCGGGCAGCCAAACGGGCTGTCTGTCCTTTTTTGCCACCTAGCTCTTTATCTTGCCGTATGAGGGTATAATAAGAACAAAGGATAAAGGGAGCATGGCTTTGGATGAAATCAATCAAGGAGCAAAACCAGGTATTATTGCGTTCATTTGTTTTCACAATAATTGTCCTGCTTATATTTGGTTGGATTGCGCAGCTCGTCAGCGGGCAGCGGATTGCCGCATTTGATCGTAAAGTAACGGATGCAGTTCGCAGCTTGCATTCCGACGCCATGACAATGGTAATGAAAGCCTTCACGGAGCTGGGATCGGAATTTTTAGTTCTCCTTCTCATTGTTGCTTTTGCAGCGATCCTGGGGTTTATCGGTTACCGAAGAGAGCTTATCTTTTATCTTGGTGTTATAGGAGCGTCAGCGTTGTTGAACCTGCTGCTGAAGACGATGTTCCAACGGGCAAGGCCGGATATTAACCGGATTATAGAAGCATCGGGCTTTAGCTTTCCAAGCGGACATTCCATGTCGGCTTTTACGCTGTACGGCATTACGATCTATTTCCTATGGAAGCACTTGAGGTACAGATGGATGCGGGCGACGGTTATTGTGATCGGAGCTGTACTGATTGCAATGATCGGAATCAGCAGAATTTATCTTGGGGTTCATTATCCAAGCGATGTAATTGGCGGGTATTTGGTAAGCGCTGCTTGGCTGATTATGAGCATCGGGTTATATGAACGTTTCCTGGAACAACGATGGCTGTCCCGGAAGCTTCGACTTCAAGGGGAGAGAAATGGAGGACCGTCCCGTACATAGGATGGTCCTTTGTCATGTACAGTGATTCATCGTCTCCTCCACATCAACGGCTTCATCATGTGCAGCAGCGGAGCTGCGAATTTACGGCGGCGCGGTTTGTCGTCATGCTTGACGTATAGTCCTGAGCGGATCGCCCGGTTGAGCTCGTCTTGGCGCATCTTGTACAGCAGTTCGGTGGTATGGTAATTATGATACGGCATATGAACATCCCCTTTGGATGAGGTTCGCTTCCCTCATCGCTTGTTATTGATTTCATTATGCAGGTGAAAGAAAGGGGTAAAAAGTGTAGAATATGTGCAATAGATTTCCCCTTTTAGCGAGGTGAGAAAAGTTGCTGACCATAGAACGGTATTTGACCCTATACCGGAGGTTTGCGGGAGAGCTTGGAGCAGGGGCCACAGCAGAGGCATCTCTGGAACAGGTGGCAGAGGCATTATATTGCACGGAGCGTAATGCCAAGCTGGTTCTCCGGAAGCTGACGGACAAAGGCTTAATCGATTGGCAGGCGGGACGCGGCAGAGGCAACCGCTCTCAGATTACGTTTCGGGAAGACCGGGAGAAGCTGCTGCTTGATTTGTCCAGGCGGTATGCGGAGGACGGAGAATATAATAAGGCTTTCCAATTGCTCCAGACCTTTGGTGAAGGGACGGCTGCGAACGAGCGGTTTATGGAGTGGATGAGCGGAAGCTTTGGCTTCCGCAAGCAGCCGGGGAAGGAGGCGGATGTGCTCCGTCTTCCAATATTCAAGACGATTATGACGCTTGATCCGGCTGATTTCGTCTATTCGTTATGCTCGCATATGATCCAGCAAATCTTCGACCGGCTTGTTCTCTGGGAGGCGTCGACGGGACAGATTAAGCCGGGCATCGCTCATTACTGGGAGCATAATGAGGATGCAACCGTATGGACCTTTCATCTGCGGAAGGGCATCCTCTTCCACGACGGCCATGAGCTGACTGCGGCGGATGTTGTATTTACGGCGGAACGATTGAGGAACGGCGGCAAACGCAACAGCTGGATTATGCGTTCCTTAAAGCAGGCGGAAGCTGTATCAGAGCGGATTGTACGGTTTCATCTGGTTCGGCCCAACTGGCTGTTTCTGAAATATACGTCTTCGAACGTCATGGCTATCCTGCCTGCGGATTTAATAGGGCAAAGCGAAGAGTTGTTCTGGAAGCAGCCTTCCGGTACCGGCCCTTTCCAGATTGAAGAGTGGAAGGACGGCAAGCTGCTGCTTGAGGCGAACCCTCATTATTATCAGTCTCGGGCGCATTTGGACCAGGTGGAGATCGTTCATGTGCCGCAGGCAGAAGCTAATAAAGCCGGGATGACGAGCTGGCAGCAGCTGATCTGCGATCCGGCTCTAAGGGATGTAAAGGCGGAGAACGGCTGGATTCAGATTGAGTCCAAAAGCTTATGCACCAGTCTGCTCAGCTGGAATATGCGAAAGTCTGGGCCGCAGCGGTCTGAGGCATTCCGCCGAATTGTGAACCGGCTTATTGACCGGCACGCGATGATCCGGGAATTGTCCGGGTACAGGGATTTTCCGGCAAAAGGATTTTTCCCCGAGCTTCTGCCTGTTGTTCATGAACCGGATGAAGATCGCCTGGAGCCACACGATGCCCGCAAGCTGCTGCTTGAAGCAGGGTATGACGGATCACCGATGTCCTTATGCGCGCATCCGGGCCATGCCGAGGATGTGTATTGGATTCAGGAACGCTGCCGCCGTGCGGGTATTCCCGTAGAGGTCCGCATAGAAGCGCCGTATACGATTCACCATGTTTTGGATGAGATTGACCTGCTGTTCCATGCGCTTGTCTTTCCGGAGGAGGATGTGAGTCTCATTGAAAGCTGCGAGCAGGAAGGAAGCTTCCTGAAGGAGCTGATGAGTCCCGAGCTGTCACGCTGGACGATGGACAGCTTCGATCAGGCGCTGGCAAGCGAGGAGCCGGCAAGCCGGAAGATGATTTATCAGGCTGTTGAGGAGAGACTTAAAGCGGAGGCACAGGTGCATTTTGTTCTTCATATGAAATTTCATACCGATTACCATCCTTCGTTAAAAGGAGTCCGGATCAATGCGCTTGGCTGGATTGATTTCAAAGATATTTTCCGTACCTAGCGGATTATTCGGCTGAGGCATGGGCGAGACCAACCGTTAGGGCACGGTTCGCCCACATGACTTGTTGTACATCATCCGCTTGGATGGCCCGGCATTGCACGATGACCGTAACATCCGCTTTATGCTTGGACTGCTGTCTGTTTTTTCCGGATAACAGGGCATTGATCCCGAATCCCAGGCTAAAGCCAATAAAAGCAGCGATAATTCCCCAAATAATCGGTCCCCATGTCCACATAAATCCAAGACTGGTTCCGATGACGGACAACGCCGTAGCAGATGCAATGCCAATCTCGACTCCCTTGGAATGGGAGCTTTCTTTTTTTTTCTGATCGAATTGAAATTCCTTCGATACTTGATCCATGCAAACGACCAGCAGCCGTTCCCTGGCAATTCCTAAACTCTCCAGCTTCGATAGTGCATACTCAAGCTCAATGGAGTGCTGGAAAGTACCGATGATAATCATAAATGTTCACCTGACTTACCAAAGATTTGTACAGCTGAGGAGGAATACCGATCTACTAAATACTGGCGTTGCTCCAGACTGAACAGTAAATTATGTTCCTTGGCCTTTATATAAGCATGATAAATGGAACCGCCAAAGACCGAGGGCAAAAATAACAGCCAATGCGAACGCAAAAAAGAGACGGATTCGGTTATTTTGCCATTTAGAATAGCAATAAACGCTTCATGAACATGAGACAAGGATAGATACAGCCACCACCAGAACATGCCATAGAAGGCAAGGCCGATCCGATGATTATACAGTTGACCCATGCCAGGGAAAAAGATCGAAAACACAGCTGCAACTAACGGGCTCTTCGGCTGAATATATTGCACTTCGGATGCAAAAAGCTTCAGGCTGGGAAGGGGCTCCTGTTCAAGCTGGGCTATATGATAAAGCTTGTTCTGATAAATGGCGGAACGATAGCTGTCCCATATGGCGATGAAAAAGATAATGATATACCCGAGAATCCATCGGGGGTCCAGAAGTGCTTTGGCCTGGGCGAATTTCCCGCAAAAACTATAAATGATTGCCTCATTGATATGGGCAAGAGAATTGAAAACGACTTCGGATAAGGTAAGGAAGGTCCCTCTCAAATACTGATTCAGCAGCATATGTCCAAAGCCCGGGAAAGCAGCCGACCACCACATGATCATGTACGGATTGCGTATATTCAGTGAAGTGATGCCGAACAGACTTAACTTGGCCAAGGGCCGGCGGGACGGGTTCATATGGTTCATAAGCACTCCCTTCCTATAAGGCGATATATACCGCTCAATAGCTGAATGATTACAATCTGGAGTACAGTCAATAAGATCACCGGCCAAAATCCCGAAGTATATAGTAAGCCTCGCCCTATCAGCCACAGGTAGCAGCTTCCCAACAAACCAACTAATAGCGTTTTCCAGATCCAATTGCCCCGCAATGAAATTAACCAAGCAAATAAAATGGAGTCAATATGGACAATTAAGGTAGAGAACGCAATGCTGTCTCTGGAGGGGTCCCCGAACCAGCCCGGCCGATATTCAATCTTATGGAAGAAGATCATATAGAAAGACATGATAGATCCCTGCAGAGATACATTGATCATATAGAGCAGGATCAAGCGGAACAGGTAGGGGAGGTCGGCTTGGCATAGCTTGTTCCAGAGCCATTCGCCCGTAGAGAAGAGCAAAGTTAAGCCTATACCCGTATAGATGATTTTCCACCAATGATGCTCGAAGATACCTAGATAAATAAAGGCTTGTTCAATCCCCATAAAACCGGCTGCAATAAGTAAAATCCGCCGGAAGCGAATGCCATATACCGCGATTAAAGTGCATGTAGACGGGACAATCAGTCCATTAGATACAATAGCCCCCATGGCGTTGTCATAAAAAGGATCACTGAGTATCCCGGGCTTATATTCGTAACTGTTCAAGATGATAAAGATGATCAACTCAAAAGTATAGACAGTCCCAGCAATAAAGATATAGAAGGGGATGATTTTGAGGCTTTTCGTTTTAATCCAGGAGACAACAATAAACACAAAGCTGGCTATAGTAAGGAGCAGATAAGGGACAAAGGCTGGAATACGATCAACTCCTGATCAGCAATAGTTAGAAGCGGCAATGTTTATTTTTCCAATAACATCCTTACTTATTCCAGCGGATTGATGGATCGTGAAAGAGAATTGTTCATTAACCGGCGTAAAGAACAGGAAAAATGCTGAAATAGTGAAAGAGATCAGTTCATTCCTCTACTATCATCCTTTTCGGGGCGCTCTATAATAGGAGTTGCCTGAAAATTGAAAGCGCATTCCCGCCGGCGGCGGGGACCGCTTGAAGGAGGAGTGAGCACAGCTATGTTGAAGCCGCACAGCATTAGAAACATTTCGTTCACAATGGTACTGGTTATTGTACTCAGTTTGTTCAGTGCGATTGTACCCCCATCTGTATTTGCCTCTGCCGCTGCAGGGACAACGTATTATGTCGATTCCGAGGGAGGGGACGACAGCAGCGACGGATTAAGTGAAGAGACGCCATGGAAGTCGCTTGCGAAGGTAAGTGCAACGACATTCCAGCCGGGTGACCGGATTTTGCTCAAAGCCGGAAGTGAGTGGACAGGAGAACAGCTCCATCCGCTGGGTTCCGGTGTAGAAGGAAGCCCTATTACGATTGATAGTTACGGCGGGGCTGCTCCATTGCCGAAGCTTAACGGCGCCGGAGTTATCGACTCTGTTGTGGAGTTCTATAATCAGCAGTATTGGGACATTAACAATCTCGAAATTACAAATACAGCAGCAGGCGCACCGAATGACCCTTCCAAGTTAGCGGATCTGCGGGGCATGCATGTGACGGGCCAAGATGCAGGGGTGCTGAAGCATTTCTACATCCGCGGGGTGTTCGTGCATGATGTAACCGGCTGGAATATGTGGATCAGCGGAAGCACGGCTGACGATACGCCGGGAAGCGGGATCATTCACGGTGCGGGTTGGGACGGTTCCAAACGTACCGGCGGCATTTTGTTCGAAACGCTGAAGCCAGGCGCAACGCCTGTTCCAACGAAGTTTGACGATGTGGTTATCGAGGACAGCAAGTTCCAGGATAACTCGTTTGGCGGGGTGATTTTCAAGCAATATGAAGGTGATGTCCACTGGGCTTCCCGTGATGACGGCAAGAATCATTCTTCGCCGACCGATCCGCTTGGTCAATGGTACGATCCGGAATGGTATCCGCATACCAACATTACGATCAGGAACAACTATTTCAGCCAATATAACTCGGATTTCGCCTGCGACACCATTTATTTAACAAGTGTGAAGGATGCTTTGGTTGAACATAACGTATCTGCGGGTGCAGGCACAAGCGCAATCGAAATGTACTACACCGACAATATTACGGTTCAGTACAACGAGGTGTACGATACGCTGGCCAAAGCTGGCGGTGCCGATTCGAACGCAATCGACCCGGATAAAGAGTCAACGAACATCCTGATTCAATATAACTACATTCACAATACGGGCGACGGCATTCTGCTATGCGGCTTTGTGTTTGGTACAGCCACCGTCCGCTATAATATTATTCAAGATGCAGCCCCGGCCAAACGTTTCCTGAATCCGCATGGGGACAAGGGAACACAGCTGGTATATAACAACATTTTTTATAACACCTTGGCTAATTCCAATGTGACGTTCGTGAACTCCTCCGGAGGCAGCTCTTATCTGAATGATTCGGATTATTCCGTGAAGATGTTTAATAATATTTTCTATAACGCGGCAGGCGGTCCAATCAAGCCGGTTACGATCGCTTCCGGTACGGGAGTGACGTATGATCATAATCTGTACTTTGGTCAAAATGTCGCGCCTGCAGCAAATGAAACGCATGCAATTGCAGGTGATCCAAAGTTTGTTGGCCCTGTTCCAACAACCCGCGGCGATGCTTTGACTGGACCAATTCTTAATTTCACCGGCTTTAAGCTGCTGCCAGGCTCTCTGGCGATTGGCAACGCTCTGGATGAGATCGGCATGAATTTGAGCAATTCGACAATGACGATTACCGATAACGGCGGCAAGGATTTTGCTGGACAGGCTTTGTATAAGGGCAAGCCGGATATCGGGGCTTTCGAATACTACGGTGATGTAAATAGCGGGACGGAGTCTATTACAGGACAAGTGAAGGATGCCGCAGGCACACTGATTGACGGAGCGGAAGTGAGTCTGACAGTGGGCAGTACCCAATATTCCGCACTCTCCAACAGCTATGGCTTCTACAGCATTCCGAATGTGCCGGCGGGAACGGATTATACCGTCACGGCGAGCAAGGAGTATTATACGACTGGCACGGCTGAGCATGTTAACGTTGTTGCCGGGGACACCACATCGGGTGTAGATCTGACTGTTATCTCGACGAATCCGACCGGGACGATTGAAGGAACCGTGAAAGATACGTCAGATGTGGCGAATCCTCCAGCCGTAGCAGGAGCAGAGGTTCGTATCAGCAATGGCAGCACAGTGTACAATACGGTTACAACGGATGCATCCGGCTATTTCTCGCTTGGCAATCTGCCTGCGAAATCAGGTTACACGGTGACGGTATCAAAGCCGGGTTATCAGTCATGGACAGTAACGGCAAAAGATAGCGCGCCGCTGGAAGTGAAGCCAGGCATTACGATAACGCTTGCAGACGTCTATTTATCACCTGGCAAACCAACTGTTGTGATTGATGACAACTTTGATTCCAGTGCAACAGGTGCTGTTCCAGAAGGGTGGACGGTAACAGCAACGGTTGCAGGCGGCAGCGTGGCTGTAGCTGAAAGTCCAAGCGCAACGAATAAAAGCGCATTGATCTCCCAGCCGACAGCCGGGAAGAATGGCAATAAAACATCGCTGTATAAAGCGTTGGACAATCTGAGCGGTATCGTTACAGTCGAATATTCGCTCAGCAAAAGCAATACCAATCAATATTTTACCGTACCAATGGTTTATGGCGATAATTCCTCTCATATGGCGGTCGCTGTAGGGATGGATAATACCGGAATTCTGTATAAGGATAACGGTTCTTCCGGTACAGCCCATGTCGTGCAGCCATATACGGCCAACACCTGGTATGATTTCAAGCTGGTGCTGAATACAATCAGCAAGAAATTCGACATGTATATTGACGGGGTTAAGAAGGTCGATCAAGGCAACTTCCGTTTTGCGGATTCAACAACGAATTATTTGACGGGAATCGATTTTAACTCGAACTACAATGTAACGGGTGCTGTTTATGTGGATAATGTGAGAATCAGCACGGGAATCGCTTATCCGAAAAATGATGCGGAGCTCTCCGATCTTCAGGTCAGCACAGGAACATTAACGAAAGTTGATCAAACAAATTATGTTATGGATGTGCCAAGCAGTGTCAGTCAGATTACATTAACGCCTACAGCTGACAGCATGTTTGCGAAAGAAATTACCGTAAACGGCAATACCGTAGCAAGCGGCGAAGCTTCGCCAAGTCTATCCCTTGTTGATGGGGAAAATGTGATCCCGATCGTAGTCACCGCAGAAGATGGTGTAACAACGGCGACTTATTATGTGACGGTTAACCGCACATCGGGCGATATTGATAACACTCTGCAAAGCTTGACGGTAAGTGAAGGTACGCTTACTCCGGCTTTCTCGGGCAATGTTACCGAGTATACGGTCAGCGTGCCGTATAGCGTCAGTCAGATTTCTCTCACACCTACAGCAAGCGCATTAAACGCTACCCTGAAGCTGAATGATACAAGTACGCCAAACGGCATGTCTTCAGCAAATGTACCGCTTCAAGTGGGAGAGAATACGATTACGATTAACGTTGCTTCTGCTGACGGAACGAATTTCCTGGATTATACAGTGGTTGTTACCAGAGAGGCAGGACCGGCACCTCAGCTTACGGCTGTTGCCGTTACAGGAACCATTCCTTCATTAACCGTGGGCGGAAGCGGATATGATTTGGCCCAGTTAACGGTTAGCGGAACGGATCAATACGATAATCCTTACAGCTTGAACGGTCTGACTGTCACTTGGGCAGCAGCGTCAGGAGACGCCTATGCGACGGTGTCCGGACACCTATTAACTCCGGTCAGTGCGGGAACGGGCACCGTGACAGCAAGTGTAAACGGTGTAACCAGCAGTCAGGTTTCGTTCACCGTCGAAGCAGCTGGTAATAACGGCGGCGATGGCGGCAATGATAGCGGGAACAACGGCGGCAATAATGGCAGCGGTGGAAACAATGGCAATAACGGCAGCAATGGCAGCAATAGTACTGACGGAAGCAATCATGTGAACCAAGGGACAGTTTCTCTTACGGCTAATGAACAAGGGACAGCCGCATTATCGGACACCGATTTCACAGCAGCTATGAATTCTGCAACAGCTGATGCAACAGGCCATAAGGTAATTACGATTAAGCTTGCTGACGGAACCAATCAACCAACAGGTCTGATTATCCCGGTTTCCTTGCTGAAAACGGCCGACCGTACGTATGATATCCAGCTTCAGACAAGCTCGGGTACGGTTCGCTTACAGTCAACGATGCTAAATACAGCAGATCTTCAGACAGGGACGGTTGAACTTCGTTTAGCCACAAATAACGGCAAGGATGGCCATCCGGTTATTGACCTGTCGCTCGTTCGGGACGGCAGTGTTATTCCTTGGAGCAATCTGGATGCGCCTGTAACAGTGAGCATTCCGTATTCGCCAACAACGGAAGAACTCGCAGCACCGGATCATATCGCTATCTTCTATATCGATCCGCAAGGCAACAGCATCCCGGTACCTAATGGGCATTATGATGTACAGACAGGCCAAGTGATCTTCACAACGAAGCATTTCAGCCAATATGCAGTTCAATTTCATAATGTCATCTTTACCGATCTGTCCGGCGCAGCTTGGGCAAGCGAGGCTATTGACATCCTTGCAGCCAAAGGGGTCATCCAGGGCAAGGCAGAAGGCATGTTTGATCCGCAGAGCAGCATTACTCGCGCAGAGTTTATTACACTTCTCATGCGTGCCCTGGAGCTGCCGCAAACCGCAGCCGCAGCAGGCTTCAGTGATGTAAGCGAATCATCTTATTACTACGATGCGCTTGCTAGTGCCAAATTCTACGGCATTGTTACCGGTACAGGCGACAGCCGCTTCGAGCCAAACAAGCAGATTACCCGCGAAGATACGTTTGTCATGACGGCAAGAGCTCTGCAAACCTTGCAGCTGCTATCCACGTCAACGAGCGGCGATCTGTCGCAGTTCCAGGACGCTGACGATATTGCAGGCTATGCGCAAGACAGTATTGCCCAGCTTGCAGCAGCGGGTATTCTTCAAGGGGATGCCGCGGGCATCCATCCGAAATCCAGCCTGACCCGCGCAGAAGCAGCAGTTATGATCTACCGTATCCTTAATAAGTAAGTAACTTCTAAGTAAAGTCGTCGGCAGCGACTATGTACCTTTCATGCGCATAGTGAGACAAATAAGACCCCCTTAAAGGGTCTTATTTGCTTTGAATTGCTGGGGTACACAATGATATGGAGTTTTACCGGAACGCCAAAAAGCAGGGAATCCTCAGGATTGATTGCGACATCACCAAGAGGAGGACCCTGCTCAATGGTTACTAAACCCGAAAACGCGTTTCACAATCTTGAAAATAAGGTTGCCAAGCTGCTCCAGGGAGAAACTTGAGCTTTTGCTTCAAGCACAATTACACAGCTATTGAACAACCGACCAACGTAACAGCCGTAACAGACACTGCGAGCGTACATTCCAGTAGCGCTACGGTACCATTAACGCGCTTCGAGTCGCCGTGACCGTAAAGGGCTCGTTCAAACATACCTCCTTTGGTCATATCAACGCAGAGCGGGCGGAGTGGAGGAAGCAGCCAAATAAGAGGAAAAACCCGACTTGGAGCGGGTGCGGGGGGCAGTTGGAGTGGAGGAAACAGCCAAATAAGAGGAAAAACCCGACTTAGAGCGGGTGTGAGGGCAGCTGGAGCGGGGGAAACAGCCAAATAAGAGGAAAAACCCGACTTGCAGAGGGTGCGAGGGTAGCTGGAGTGGTGGAATACACTAAAAACTTTGGATAAGTAATCCTCTGATGTGGAGTATGGGACATTATACTTGATCTTATTCGGTTGTGACTTCGAAGAAGGTGCGTAGAAGCAAGTACTAGTGACGAAAATAAAGCAAGAAGAAGTCTGCAAATAAAAATTGGAAAAAAACTAGGCCTATTGATTTTACCAATTTTTATTTCAAGGGAAAGTTACGTGGCAGATCGAATTAACATTCTATTCTGGAGGCAGGGCAGCAAGGCCTATTAGTCTGTCAAACTTAGCAAAAGATAATCGTGAAGAAGGATACACCAGTTGTCTCCTTGAACATGCAAAAACTGAAGTAGCACATAGACGACTAGAATTTCTCTGAGATTTCTACGTGAAAAGTATGCATTGAAATATGATAAAGTTATGCAAAAAAAAGAGCCAACAACAAATATGTAAATGCGTTCCCGCTGCTCCCTATGCAGTACCAGCAGGCATGAATCTAGCCGAGTACGGACGAACTTATCAGTTGGACGAGAATGCCGCCGATATTCCTACGTGACGGTTAATAGCTGCATCACGAGTGTGTGCCGTAAACATTTGCAAAATGATTACAAGGGGGACCCCCTACTTGAAAATCTTTAACATTGAACTGCTCAAGCAATCCGAGCCGGAAGCACAGGAAATCACTGAATCAAGCCAGCTGCTATCTTACATCACGAATGTTGATATGGGAAATGGTTTGATGAAGATTTGCATTTCTCTTGTACCTTTTGCCGACAAGTTTCCGCATAATACGAAGCTGTGAGCGATTGACTTTAGTCAGCATTTCAGCATAAGCCGCCTCTGGGATTTTCACTGCTGGCAACAAGCTCAATTTTATGTAATTTCAAACTGAGTCCAGCGCTCCTAGCAAGCTAATAGCTCTGGTTGCTTTAATATGCGGTCGTATTGGAATCGAGATACTCCAATGCCTTGTTCAGGGAGGGAATTTGTTTTCCGAATAGAAAGTCAGAAAACTATAAATGTGAAGTCGTTTTTGTGGTGAGTGCCGATTATCCATTTGCTCTAAACTAAGGCTAGTAATTAGTTGAGAAATAAAAAATTATGGTCATTCACGAAAGGAAGTTGATCGCTTTTGGTTAAGGTAACGGTATGGAATGAAAATCGCCACGAGCAAAGAAATCCAGTAGTAAGCGGAATTTACCCAAATGGGATCCATGGCACGATTACGGCGTTTTTGGCAGAAGCCGGATTTATAACAGGGACGGCAACGCTGGATGAACCGGAACACGGTTTAACCGATGAAGTATTAAACGGAACGGATGTGTTAGTCTGGTGGGGGCATATGGCTCACGGAGAAGTGATGGATGAAGTGGTTGAGAAAGTTCGGCAACGTGTACTAAACGGAATGGGGCTGATTGTGCTTCACTCTGGGCATTTCTCGAAAATCTTCAAAGCATTAATGGGTACGAGCTGCGACTTGAAATGGCGCGAAGCGGATGAAAAAGAACGCCTTTGGGTGACAGCGCCGAACCATCCGATCGTAGAAGGAATTGGGGAATATATCGAATTAGAAAAAGAAGAGATGTATGGCGAGCATTTTGATATCCCTGCCCCGGATGAGTTGATCTTTACAAGCTGGTTTGAAGGCGGCGAGGTGTTCCGGAGCGGATGCACGTACATGAGAGGAAACGGCAAAGTATTCTACTTTAGACCTGGACATGAAACGTATCCGACATATCACAATAAAGAAATTCAGCGTGTTATTGTAAATGCCGTGAGATGGGCGCAGCCTTTAGAACGTAAACGGCCAGTTTATGGATTTGCTAAACCATTGGAACAAGTTGATGTACTAACTGCCAACTCGGCAGTTATCCTGAAAAACGGTTTTAAACTCATGTTGGAAAGTGGGACGGTTGATCGGGCTCATCTCGATGGATTCAATAATTATCTGAAGGCGGCAGGGCTTGATAAGGTCGCTGATGAGAATTCTAAGCTACTTGCGGCCTGGGAAAAGGCTAAAGGCATATAACGATCGAAGTGTTATTCGGAATATTACATTCCGTTTTAGGCGAGAAAAGGGGAAGATGCGGGCGGAGCGATCGCGGAGGCGAGCACTCCGCTCGTTTGTTTGGGAAAAGAAGGACGTTAATGTTGCAATCGATAAGAAAACGGTGATGCCAAGTGTCACTATCCTGCCAATCTGTTGATAGTCTCCGTCAGATTATGGGCCAGTTGTGTGGCTTTCAGAGTTCTTTCACTGCTATTCTCAAGTATTGATTCGTTGAGTGTCCTAATACGCAGGTTACGGTGCATACCTCTTATGCAATTAGTTTTTTTCTCGCTCCCGAGCGTGCTACAATTGGCGGGAAGATATACTAACAATAGATCGTAATAGGGAGGAAGAGCTCTCCATGCGGCGGCATATTACATTATGGCTAAAATCATTACGGGCAAAGCTTTTTTTAGGGTTGCTGGTAACTACCGTTCCTTTAATTGTTGTTCTATTGGTCAACAATTTCTACTCGGTTCAAGTGGTACGGAATCAGGTAGTGAAATCGAACAGCAATATGCTGAGACTGTACTTGGATCAGATCGACCGCAATTTGCAAGACGTGGACAATTATTTAATTGATATGGCAATGACGAATCTGGATTTACTTGATTTCGACACACCGATCAAACAAGATGAGAGCCGATATCTGAAAGCCAAGATCAGACTGTTCCAGACGATCAATAATGCGGCGGGCAACTACAAGAGCATCGACTTGCTGTTTCTATATTCAGAAAAAAATAAGGATCTGGTCATGACCCAGGAATTCGGTCGGGACATTGCGGAACGGAATCGGGTAGCGCTCATGATTGAGCGAATGTTGGAGAACAGGCCAGACACTTCCGATTTGAGAACGTGGAAAACTTGGCAATCGGAAGGACAATATTATGTATACCATGTGGTTAAAACCGAAGGCGTATATATTGGGGCCTGGGTGAATGCGAGCAAGCTGATGGTGCCGCTTCAACTGATTGATCTAGGGCAAAATGGAGCAGCACTACTGGCTACGGATACATTGGAACCGATGAACTTCCGGCAAATGATTGAGCAGAATGGAATTCGATTGGCGGTAGGTGAGAAGACTGATTTAATTTCGAGTACGAGTTCTAACTATTTGGTCATTGGACAACCTTCTCACAAGGGGAGCTTTTATTTATTTGCATTAATTTCCGAGAAAACCGTTTTGGAGCAGTTGCCTTACCTTCAGCGGATTTCATCGATCATTTCCGTGGGTGCAGCTATACTCATGCTTCTCTTTATTATTTATATGCGTAAGGTATTTTTATTGCCGATTTATCGCATCATCAAAGCGATGCGTAAATTGGGAGAAGGGCATTGGAATTCAGAGATTGAGAACTACCCTACATCTACCGAATTCGAAATCATGAACGACACGTACAACCACATGGTTTCGGAAATCCAGCATTTGAAAATCAACGTATACGAAGAAAAATTGAACCACCAGCGAGTGGAGTTAAAGCATCTTCAGATGCAAATCAACCCTCATTTCTTTCTGAATTCCCTGAATATTATATATAACCTAGCGACGGTCAAAAACTTTTCCTTAATTCAGGAAATGAGCAAATGTTTGGTTGCGCATTTCCGGTTCATGTTTCGCAGTAATTCCTATCTGGTCAAGCTAAAGGACGAACTGGTACATACTAAAAACTATTTGCGCATCCAGCAATTGCGGTTCCCTGACATTTTCTCATATCGGATTGAAGCACAGGAGGAGGTTCTTTTGCTGGAAATTCCTCCGCTGACCATTCAGACGATGGTCGAAAATTCTATCAAGCATGCCATGAATATGGATCAGCCGATTCAAATTGATATTCAAGTGAGGATCATTGAGGAGGAGGATACCCGTTGGATAGCTATCTTAGTAGCGGACTCAGGACCGGGATTTCCGGAAGCCGTCCTGCAAAAGTTGCAGGAGCATGTTGATTTGACCAGCGAAGAAGGCGAGCATATCGGGATATGGAACGTGAGAAGAAGGCTACATCTGCTATACGCGGATAGGGCATCTATAGAATTTTATAATGCGCTGGGCAGAGGGGCAACCGTCCGGATTCGCATACCGGAAGCCACGGAGCCAAGGGAGGAAGAATAAAGATGTACCAGGTGTTGATCGTTGATGACGAGGTTCATGCTGTAAGGGGACTGCAGACTGGTGTAGATTGGAATAAACTGAATATTGCCACGATCCAGACAGCTCATAGTATGAAGCAGGCGCAAGAGATTTTTCAGAGGGAACCGATCGATTTGATGATTTGTGATATCGAAATGCCTCAAGGTTCCGGCATTGACTTGGCGGAATGGGTCCGTACCACTTATCCAAGAGTGGAAACGGTGTTTCTAACCTGTCATTCGGATTTCTCATATGCCAAACGGGCGATCCAATTGGACAGCTTTGAATATTTATTGAAGCCGGTCGATTACGATGAACTTGCAGATGTGATTGGAAGAGCGCTTGCCAAAATTAATAAAGATCAACAACTTCGAACATTTGAAGAAACCTATCATCATTACCGTATGCTATGGGAATCACAGCAGCCGCTAATGAAGGAACGCTTCTGGCATGATTTGCTCCGGCAATCGATCCCTTCCCTCCCCGAAATCATCAAAGAGCAGTTGGTTAAGTACGATTTGGCTGCGCTTGAGCACATACGGTTCACACCTGTCATAATCCGGATTGAACGGTGGAGAAAAAAGCTAACAGAGCGGGATGAGCGGATTATGGAATACGCGCTACAGAATGCTTCGGAAGAGCAGATTGCGCGAAGGGATCCGAATGCGGCTATTATCACATACAGGAACAGCAGCCTGCTGGCTTTCCTTCCTTTCAGTACGAAGGGGTCACTTGATGAGCTTCGTAAGGCTTGTGACGAATACATCCGATTCTGTAACCTGTATTTCTATTGCGATCTCAACTGTTATGTTGGAGAACCCAGCCACCTGCATGAGATGACAAGTATGGTCGACAGGTTGAACAAGAAGGATCATGAGAATGTGAACGTCCTGAACGAAACCTTGTTTCTTCACGACAAACAGCATGTTGAAGCGCAGATTGAGCGGCCGCCTATAAATGAGTGGACGGAGTGGATGAAGCAGGGATCGAAGGGAAAATTAACGGCAGAAGTTAAGCGATTCTTCCAGTCGCTGCGTGAAGCCAAAGGCAGCGTGGGAACAGCGTACCTTCACAGTTTCTATCAGGATTTGCTACAAATGCTGTTCTATGTGTTGCAGATGAACGGTTTACAGGCGAATATGGTGTTCACCTCCAACCTCTTAACGGATAAACCTGAATCCGTAATGCGTTCCATTTCTGTTTTCGAGGAATGGGTTCAGTACATCATCGGAGTAGCCCTATGCCAACTCCACACTGCCGATGAAACCATTTCGATTGCCGATAAGGTGAAGCAGTACGTTCTGTCTCATATTTCCGAACCGAGCCTGTCTCGAGAAGATATCGCCAAGCAAGTGTATTTAAACCCCGACTATTTGACCCGTGTATTCAAGAAAGAGACCGGGTTGTCGATTTCTGACTTTTTGCAGCAGCAACGTATCCTTTATGCAAAGGCATTGCTCGAAACGACGGACAGGTCAATCAGTGACATTAGCCTGCTCGCTGGTTATTCGAATCTATCGTATTTTTCTTTGATTTTCAAGAAAGCGTTAGATATGAGTCCTATTGAATATCGTAAACAGCATAGAAAATATCAAGATTGATCGACTCCAATCCCGTAGTTTAGGGGTTGGATTTTTTTTACTTCAGTTATAAGTCGGAAAACTATAAACGTGAAGTCGCCTTTGTGGTGAGTATCTTATATCTGTTTGCTCTAGAATGAAAATATACAGGAAGACAGGGGATGAGCAAACATGAATACAAAAATAGAAGTTCTTCAACAAAGAGTACCCGTGTTTAAGAAGGCGGGGAAAGTGAATCAAGCATGGAAAACGATAAAACGATATCGTGCCCTGCTGTTGATGATTTTGCCTGGAATGATTTATCTGATAATCAACAACTATCTTCCGATGTTTGGAGTTGTAATTGCCTTTAAAGATATCAATTATAGGAAAGGGATCTTCGGCAGCGAATGGACAGGTCTGAAGAACTTCGAATTTTTATTTAAAACATCGGATGCGTGGGTCATTACTCGCAACACTATTTTGTACAACGGATTTTTCATTTTAATTAATTTGGCGCTGGCGGTTGCGGTGGCGATTTTGCTTAATGAGATGAGAAATCGCTTTTTATCACGGTTTTATCAAAGTGTGATATTACTTCCTTATTTAATCTCAATGGTCATTGTAGCTTACTTAGGGCTTGCGATGTTGAATGTGGAGAACGGATTCTTGAATCGTCATATCCTGCCCCTCCTCGGGCTTGATCCCATCTCCTGGTATACGGAGCCGAAGTACTGGCCATTCATTCTAACAATTGTAAATGTATGGAAACAAGTTGGATACTTATGCATCATCTTTCTGGCGGCCATCGTCGGAATCGATAATGAATATTATGAGGCTGCGATGCTGGACGGTGCGAACAAGTGGCAGCAAATTCGCAAAATTACGATTCCGCTGCTTACGCCGATTATCACGATTATGGCAATCCTTAGCATTGGTCGCATCTTCTACTCGGACTTCGGATTATTCTATCAGGTACCTCTCAATTCGGGGATTTTGCAGCCGACGACAGATGTCATTGATACTTATGTATACCGGAGTTTAATAACGCTTGGGGATGTCGGGATGTCTTCGGCAGCAGGTTTTTACCAGTCGGTCGTAGGCTTGGTGCTGGTTCTTATTTCGAACCTGATCATTCGCCGTAAAAGCCCAGATCAAGCCTTATTCTAAGTAGAAAGGAGTGCGATTTCATGAAATCGAATTATTTAAACCAATATTTGGTAAACCTTATCTTTATTCTATTGGCCTGTGCAAGTATCTTTCCGTTTGTACTACTCATTATGGCATCCTTTACGGACCAGAAGGTCATTATCAACAGCGGGTATTCGCTCTTTCCCGAGGACTTTAGTTTGGATGCATACAAGTATTTGCTGAAGAGTTTTTCTTCGATCATGCATGCTTATGGCCTCACTGTTATCATTACGGTTGTTGGCACTGTACTCGGTCTGGCGATCTCGACCATGCTGGCCTATCCTTTGTCCCGAAACGATATGCCCCTTCGCAAGGTATTGTCATTTCTCGTCTTATTCACCCTGCTGTTTAACGGCGGACTTGTTCCAACTTACCTGATGTATACCGAATATTTTCACATTAAAAATACCATTTGGGCACTGATCCTCCCCGGATTACTGACGAACGGTTTCTATATTCTGCTGGTTCGCTCGTTTTTCAGCACCTCGATTCCGGCAGCGATTATCGAGTCCGCATATATCGACGGTGCTGCGGAATTCAAAATCTTTTACCGTATCGTGCTTCCATTGTCAATGCCAATCTTGGCTACCATCGGGCTGATGCTTGGTATCTCGTACTGGAATGATTGGTTTAACGGTCTTATCTATGTGACTAACAGTGATTTGTTCAGTATTCAAAATTTGCTGAACCGGATGATAAACGATATTCAATTCATTCAGAGTAACAGCTCGTTCGTTTCAGCGCAGCAAGCTGAGAGTATTCCGAGCGAATCGGTTCGGATGGCAATTGCGGTCATCGGAATTATTCCCATCCTGGTCGCTTACCCGTTCTTTCAGAAGTTTTTTGTTAAGGGTTTAACACTTGGCGCTGTAAAAGGGTAAATCTTTTGGATGCTTTTTGAATCTTCGGATTCAATTCGCATAGAGCAAAGCTAAAAACCATTCAAACAAAGGGGATTGGTAACAATGCAAAAGAAGTGGAAAAGCGTCAGCGGATTACTAAGTGTCGTTCTCGCGTCGATGCTTATGTTATCGGCATGTAGTGAGGGGGAGAAAAAACAACAAGCGGGGGATGGAGAACAAGCCGATACATCCAAGCCGTATGAGATTGTGATGACTTTGCTTGTACCGAGTACTCCTCCGGATTTACAATTGGTGGCTGATGAAATCAACAAAATTACTAAAGCGAAAATTAATGCTACGATTAAATTCATTCCTTTTAGTTATTCAGCTTACAACCAGCAGATGAGTTTGATGCTGGCAGGAAACGAGAAGGTGGACCTGATGCTCTCCGGCACCTTTTTCAACTTTGGCAGCCAAGTAGCCAAGGGTCAATTGGAGCCGCTCAATGAGTTACTTACCAAAGATGGAAAGGGCATTGTAGATGCTGTGGGTCAAGATCTAATCAATGCTGCTAAAGTGGATGGTAAAATTTACGGCATTCCCACCATGCGTGACTTCGCCGCCGATAACGGCCTGGTTATGCGAAAGGATCTCGTTGAGAAATACAACATTGACCTAAGTAAAATCAAAACCTGGGAAGATTTGGGTCCGATTTTCAAGGTGATCAAAGATAATGAACCGGGAATGACGCCTTTGGTTCAGGCAGGTAATACTGCGATGCCAGCATCCTTCATGTATGGCGCAGGAGTAGATACATTCGGTGATAATCTGGGTGTGATTGTAGATCCAAGTAATAGTACCCAAATAGTGAACCTGTTCGAAACGAAAGAGTTTGCGGAAAGCGTTGCATTGGTTCACAAATGGTATAAAGCAGGCTACATTAATACAGATATTGCAACATCTCAGGAATTAGGATCAAGTTTGGTCAAATCGGGCAAAGCCTTTTCTTATATACTTAATTTGAAACCTGGCCATGATATTCAGGAATCGCAACTTACGGGAAAAGAGATGGTTGAGGTTAGTTTGACCAAACCTTTACAAACATCGAATAATATCACAAACATTTTATGGGCGATTTCCAAGAACAGCAAAAATCCAGAGAAAGCTATGCAATTTATGAACCTGATGTATACAGATAAGGACATCGCGAACCTACTCTCTCTTGGTATTGAAGGCAAGCACTATGTGAAAAAGACGGATAATTTGATTGCCCTGCCGGAAGGCGTTGAGCAAAGTAGCTATCCGTCCAACCAAATTTTTATGGGAAATAACTTCCTGACTTATGTGTGGGAAGGAAATGCTCCAGATTATTGGGAGCAGATGAAAACATTTAATGACAGTGCCATAAAATCGAAGGCGGTAGGCTTTAACTTTGACGTAATGCCGGTAAAAACGGAGATGGCCGCCGTTACGAATGTGATTAACCAGTATAAGAACGGTTTGGAAAGCGGTACGTTGGATCCTGCTCTGATCGATGAGTTTAATACAAAGCTTAAATCGGCAGGTCTTGATAAGATTATCGCCGAGAAGCAAAATCAGTTCGATGCATGGTTAAACTCTGGAAAAAAATAACATGGATTGTACGACCGCTATTCTGTGGGAGTAAACAATAGGAGATGGTTATCATGACGAAAAAACTAAAACTTGGTGTAGTCGGTGCAGGACTTATTTTCAAGTATGCACATGCGCCTGCATGGTTGGTTCATCACGAAATTGAAATTGTGGCTATTTGCGATACGAATAAGGCTGCTGCGGAAGCGTTCGCTCAAGAGCACAATGTCTCACATGTTTTCACAGATTACCGTGAACTGTTGGCGATGGATGAATTGGATATCATCGACATCTGCACGCCTAATATACTGCACTCCGAGATCGCGATTGCCGCATTAAAGGCGGACAAGCACGTTTTTTGTGAGAAGCCTGATGCGGTAAATCCGGAGGAAGCGCAGAAGATGGCGAATGCAGCAGCTAACAGTAAAAAAGTGTTAATGGTCATGCGCAACAACCGATTTAATCCGGCCTCTCAGTTCATGAAAAAATATGCAGAAGCCGGCAACATGGGTGAAATTTATACCGGGAGATGTGGATGGATCCGGCGCCGCGGTATTCCCGGTAAAGGTGGTTGGTTCACAAATCAACAACTGTCTGGAGGAGGACCGCTTATCGATCTCGGTGTACATTTCATTGACGTCGCCATATGGCTGATGGGTAACCCGAAACCTGTATCGGTAACAGGGGCCACTTATACGAAATTCGCCAACGATAACGCGACATCCGATTCATTGCATAGCCAATTTGGCGACGGCAGTTCGTCGAGCGGAGTGTTTGATGTCGAGGATTTGGCTACCGGCTTCATCCGTTTCGACAATGGAGCTACCTTGCAGATCGAATTTAGTTGGGCTTCGAACATCGAAGAGGAGATGTATTTCTACGAGTTGCGAGGTACGAAATCCGGCGTGAGTTTTAAGAACGGAGATTTAAAGATTTTTTCGGAAATCGAGGGTTTGCTGGTTGATATCAATCCGCATCTTCCGAAGGGGGAAACATCGGATTTTGGGAGGGATCATATGAGAAACATCAACCACTTTGTTGACGTGGTGCAGCAGCGTGCCGAGCCACTTATCAGTCCCGAACAGGGTGTGCATATGATTCAAATCTTATCAGCGATTTATGAATCTGCACGGCTCGGTAAAGAAATAATACTGTGAAGCAATACTGTAAAAAGTGGGGATCGTCAAGAGTGAAAAAAGGGATTGATAAATAAACCGTTCTTTCAATAAAGACTAAAAGAGGCAAGTTCCCAGTAGGGGAGTGATTACCGAAACATGCTCAAGGCGCTAATTAAGTGACAGCATTTTTGATTAAACTAACAGATTATCTATCTTTCTCGAAATTTAAGATATGCTCCACCAAGCAATGTTAGGATAACGGTAAACTTGCTCGAAAGACAGGGACGTAGAGCAACGGGTCTTCTGCAACAATGCAATGATCGCCGGGTTCCTCTCGAAATACGCAAAGCTGAAAAACAGACACAGCCCGGAGAGGCTGTGTCTGTTTCTGTTTCAAATGGATTCAGTCATGAACTCTGATGGCCATCTGTACAACGTATTCTCATACAGCCATCTCGCGAGCTACCTGCACCACTGCAGCGGGGGGAAACAGCGCGGCTTTACCCAGGCTATTTTACAGTTAAATAGTGAAAGAAAAGCATTCATTCCTATCCTTCAAGCATTGTGGACCTGATTCTATAATAAAACTACAGGTCCACAAGAATGAAAGATAGGAGTAACCCACATGAATAATGCTGCTGTAAAAGGAACGGCCGGTTCTGTGAAGCTGGATCAGGTCAAAAAAATTCGCTCGAAGCGTTGGGAGACCCCTGTTACCGGTTATCTGTTTCTGTCGCCTTGGCTGATCGGCTTCCTGCTGCTCACGCTAGGTCCTATGGTTATGTCTTTGTACTATTCCTTCACCGACTATTCGCTGCTTGCCGCTCCGAACTGGGTCGGCTTCGACAACTACAAGCAGATTTTCACCGATGACGATGTATTTCCAAAATCGCTTAAAATTACAATTACCTTCGTGCTGCTAACGGTTCCGCTTCGCTTGATGTTTGCTTTATTTATTGCGATGCTGCTGAACCGCAAGATGAAGGGAATGTCGTTCTACCGCACGATGGTTTACTTCCCGTCATTGATTGGTACAAGTATCGCGGTATCGATCCTGTGGAAAAACATTTTCAGCCGTAACGGATTTATTAATGATTTCCTTGGCATCTTTGGTATTAAAGGACCCGCATGGATCGCTGATCCGAAATATGCGCTTGGCACGTTGATCATATTGATGGTATGGCAATTTGGTTCGTCGATGATTATTTTCCTCGCCGGTCTGAAGCAAATTCCGACGGATCTTTATGAAGCCTCGTCAGTGGACGGTGCAGGCAAGTTCCGGCAATTCATCTCGGTAACGCTGCCAATGCTTTCGCCGATTATCCTGTTTAATGCCGTACAAACGATGATTAATACGTTCCAGATGTTCACGCAGGCTTTCGTCATTACAAATGGCGGGCCGGTTAAATCGACTTTCGTCTATGTGATGTATTTGTATGAAGAAGCCTTTACGAAGTTCCATATGGGTTATGCTTCTGCGCTTGCCTGGATTTTGCTGGTCCTGATCGGCTTGTTCGCTGCGGTACTCTTCGGCACTTCGAGATATTGGGTATTCTATGAGAACCAAGGAGGGAAGAAATAATGAAGACAGCCAGATTATACAACCGTTTCTTTAATCATATTTCTCTCCTTGTTATCAGCTTGATTATGATGTACCCGATCTTCTGGTGGGTTGGTGCTTCTCTGAAGACAAACGAGGAGATGAGCTCGGCCAATCTCTTCCCGAAAGTACCGCATTGGGCCAACTTCTCGGACGGCTGGGTATCGACGCCAAACTTTACATTTACTCATTTCTATCTCAACACGTTTGAACTGGTTGCGGGTATCCTGTTTACAAGCGTTCTGGCCTGCAGTCTGGTTGCATTTGCATTTGCCCGCTTGGATTTTCCGCTCAGGAACGTCTGGTTCGCTATTATGCTCGTTACGCTGATGCTTCCAACACAAGTGACGGTTGTACCGCAATATGTTATGTTCAGCAAATGGGGCTGGATTAACACTTATCTGCCGTTCTACATTCCTCATCTGCTCGCAGGCGGGATTGGCGGTCCGTTCTTTATTTACCTGCTTGTCCAGTTCATGCGTTCCGTACCAAAGGAGCTGGATGAAGCGGCCAAAATCGACGGATGCTCGTGGTTTGGCATCTACTGGCGCATTATGCTGCCGCTTGTGAAGCCGGCTCTCGTAACGGTTGGGATCTACTGCTTCCTGTGGAACTGGGATGATTTCTTTGGACAGATGCTTTATATTAATAGCATTGATCACTATACCATTAACCTTGCCTTAAAGTTGTTTATTGACTCGCAAGGCTCCGTGCCTTGGGGCCAATTGTTGGCTATGTCTCTTTGCTCGATTGTGCCGTCAGTCGTTATTTTCTTCCTGGCGCAGCGCCATTTCGTTGAAGGAATGTCGGCTGGGGCACTCAAAGGATAATATCATCTCCGACATCGGGGAACTGAGCTGCGGTCAGACGCAGCTCTCTTTGCATTCCAAGGCCGGGAGGAATAGGCTTGCGAATTAATCCGTTTAAGACCATGCGAATCGAATTTGTATTTTTCTTTGGTTTTGCTCTTATCGTGACTATTCTGGTCGCCATCGTTGTATCCTTCAGCTACTATAACGGCTCCAAAGAAATTGCAGACAATACCTCTTATTACCAACAAAAGGTACTGGTCGAGATCCATAAGAAGCTGACGACCAATCTTAAGGATATTGAGCAAAGCTCCAATACGGCATCGCTTAATTTTACCGACATGTATGATGAAATGGCGGACGGCAATAAATATGATCAGGTTCGCGGACAAGCTAACATCCGGGCGCAGCTCAATAACTATGTATTTGGCATGCCAATTGTCCAATCGATCCATGTGTACTCCGACTTGACGCCTTCTTATAATGTGCAGGAATTCGTTCAGTTTCTGCCGCTTGACGACATCGAGAAAGAAGCTTGGTACGAGGATCTGAAGCTTTCGGATGAAGCCTGGCTAAGCGAGCGGATTATTAAGACAAATACTGGTGATACGCCGGTTATCAGCTTTGCACGCAAGGTATACAACCGGTTTAATCGTTCATTTGCCGTTATGGTTTTTAATGTTCGTGTGCCTGATTTCCAATCTCTTATTACAACCGAAGACAGCCGCTCTGATCTGGCATTGCTCGACGAAACCGGCAAGCTGATCACCTCTATTGGTAATGCGAATTTCTTCGCAAATCATCGTGCCGAGATTGAGGAGCAGTTGGAGCAGCACACCTCCGGTGCCAAGCGGACCGGGGATGAATTTCTCGTGTGGACCTCTTCGCTGGATTCCAACTGGTCTCTGCTTGAGGTCACATCCTGGAAGCAAATTACGGCGGGCAGTCTGAAGCAGACCAGAACGATACTTGCATTAGGTATCGCCACTATTATTCTCATTCTGCTGCTCGCCGTCTTCCTGTCACGGCAGTTCATCAAGCCCATTGGCCTGCTGCTGAAAACGATGAGCAACTTCTCTCTTAATAAGAAAAGCCCGCTGCCCACCGATTATAAGAATGAATTCGGCACGTTGTTCCAAGGGTATGAGAAATTAATGCAGCGGATCGATCAGCTGTATGGAACGCTGGAAGAAAAGCATGAGCAGCAGCGCGCAGCGGAGATTAAAGCCTTGCAAATGATGATTAATCCTCATTTTCTATATAACTCGCTGGATCAGGTGAACTGGATGGCGATTGAAGCGGACCAGCCGCAGATCAGCAGCATGCTGTCGCATTTGGGGCAATTTTTCCGGTTATCGTTAACGAATACGAATAGTCTGGTGCCTCTGACGGAGGAGCTGACTCATATTGAGAGTTACCTGCAGTTCCAGAAGATTCGCTGGGAAGACAGACTGTCGTACACGGTGGATGTTCCGGAGGAAGCGGGCAAGCTGTACGTACCAAAGGTAATTCTGCAGCCTTTTGTAGAAAATGCGTTTGTTCATGGCTTTCATGGAAAGCAGCATGCATCGCTTGTTATAACGGTTAACGTCAGCCATGAACGGCTTCAGATTGTGATCAGGGATGACGGGCGGAAGCTGCGTGAAGACTGGCAAGAGAAGCGAAGCGCCAAAGGCGGGTATGGGCTTGGCAATGTGCGGGAGAGAATTGAAGCGTTATTTGGCAATAAATACGGCTTTACGCTGGGCAACTCGCCTGAAGGCGGAACCGAAGCGATTATTTGTCTTCCGAAGCTGGAGACGCTTAAGCAGAAAGGGGAACAGCAGCATGTGGAAAATAGTCATTATTGATGATGATTTTCAGGTGGTGAGAGGTTTGCGGAAAGCGATCCCTTGGGAAGAGCTTGATGCAGAGTTTGCAGGAGAAGCTATTGATGGGGAAGCCGGTCTAAAGCTGATTGAGGAAGTGAATCCGGATATTGTGCTGACGGATATTTATATGCCTGAGATGAACGGGATTCAGATGATTGAAGCATTAAAGCACAAATCCTTCACGGGCCGATTCGTAATTCTGAGCGGTTATAATGATTTTGAATATGCGCGTACGGCTCTACGCCTTGGCGTGGATGATTATTTGACAAAGCCGGTCACGGTTGATCAGATCCGGCAGGTTCTTATGGAGACGATTCAGAAACTGGAGGAAACTTATCTGCAGCGATTGGATCAGACCGGGGGGCCAGCCGATCCGGCGGCGAATTGGCAGCAGGAGGAATGGACGGCCTCTATTCTGAACGGCTTGAGTCAACCGGAGGAACTGCCTGCGGCATTGTCTGAATGGCGGAGCCAGCAGTTTACTGTCATGGTCATTGAAGTCATGTGGACGGAACGGACCCGTAATATTTCCATTGCCGACTGGAATCTGTTCCGCTTCGCGGTGGCCAACATTAGTGAAGAAGTGCTTGGGGGAGAGTGGCCGACCGCAAGCTTTGTCTGGCTGTTCGGCAATTATGCGGCCGTTCTTCTTCGCTCGGATCAAGGCAAGGATGAGAAACAGACGGCCGCTTTTGCTGAACGCCTGGGCGAACTGATCATAAATAATCTGAAGAGCTACATCGGTCTTGATGCGAGGTTTGGTCTGGGCAGGACGAAGAAATCATGGCAGGAGATTAAAGCTTCCTGCGATGAAGCGCTGCAAGGACTGCTTGAGGATCCAAGCAAAGAGCAGGGAGAAGAAAATGCTCAAACCGAGCTTTCCTATGACACCATTCATGAGAAGCACCGGAAAGCAGTCCAGTTCATGATCGAGTATGTCCACACCCATTATGCGGAGGATATTACGCTTGAGCAGCTGGCCTCCCAGCTCTATATTTCGAAGAACTACTTGAATCAATTGTTTAAAAAAGTGACAGGCGAGACGTTCACCAACTATGTCATCCGGGTCAGAATTGAAAAGGCCAAGGTACTTCTGCTTGAAGGGAAACACCTGATTTACGAGGTTTCGGAGATGGTAGGCTATCAGAATGTGCCTTATTTTACAACCCTGTTCAAAAAGTATTGCGGCGTCACGCCCAGTGAACTTATGAAGCAGTAATTTTGTAATGAATACTGAAAGTTTTGTGTTCATTACTCTTCTATACGGTCAATTTGGCGAGTGGTAAGATTCAGTTATCACCGCTAGCCATGCTAGCGCAAGGGGGTAAATATAGTGAAGAAGACTACTAAAAAAGGAATTCTTGCAACCGCTTTAACTCTAATGATGGTTACATCTGCAGCTTGCGGCAGCAACGGGGGAAACAACTCCAATAATACGCCAGCTGACAGTGCTGCGCCAAGCAACGCTGCTGCCGGCAACAATGGCGGAGCTGCGAGCGGCGACGAGCCGGTAACTTTGACCATTGCATGGTGGGGTTCACAGCCGCGTCATGATGCAACTCTCAAAGCGATTGATCAATACAAGGCACTTCATCCAAACGTAACGTTCCAAACCCAATTCTCCGGCTGGGACGGCTATTACGACAAGCTGGCCGTACAGTACTCGGCTAAAAATGCACCGGACATCATTCAGATGGATGCCGCTTATGTTAACGATTATGCCGGAAGAGGGCTGCTGGCCGACCTGAAGGATTTGAATGTTGCTGATATCGATCCGGCTACAGTTGACGGCGGTAAAGTAAATGGCACGTTATATGCCATGCCGCTTGGTGTTGCGGCGCTTGGTATGGTATACGACAAAACGGTTGTAGAAAAGCTTGGTCTGACAGCTCCGACATTCGGCTGGAGCTGGGATGATCTCTTCGCGTTTGGCGAGGCAGCCAAAGCGAAGCTCGGCAAAGATAAATATGTAATGGTAGATCAAAGCGCCGACCTGGTTGATTACACCTCTTACCAGTACAGCCAAGGCAAAGGTTATATCTTTGATGCTGACGGCAACCTGGCAATCGATAAAGCAACATGGACTGACTATATGACAAAAATGGGCGAGCTGCGCAAGAAGGGGATTCTTACCCCGGCTGATATTACAACAACGGATAAAGAGCTCGACCCGCAGTTGGACAGCGTAATTAATGGCACTGCAGTGCTGCGTCACACCTTCTCGAACCAAGTAAGTGCTATGGAAGCTTTGAAGCCGGGCGCGTTTGAATATGCTTCGATGCCTAAGGGCACTGAATCGGGCGGCTGGCTGAAGCCGGGCATGTTCTGGAGCGTAAACGCACAATCCAAGCAGCAGGCGGAAGCAATTAAATTCGTAGATTGGTTCATTAACAATGAGGAAGCCGGCAAGACGCTTGCTCTGACACGCGGTACACCGGTAAGCTCGAAGGTTATTGCGACCCTTGAACCGACCTTCAGCGATGCAGATAAAGTTTCGCTTGATTTCATTAACAAAGTAGCTCCGGATGCACAGGCGTTTATTAACGACCCTAAAGGCTGGGGCACATTCAAGAATGACTATAAAACGGTTGTAGAGAAGCTGCAATTCGACCAATCGACGCCGGAAGAGGCGTATGATGAGCTGATGAAGATCGCTGCGAAATACGCAGAAGAAGCGAAAAAATAAGCAGTGACAAAGAGAGGATTGGCTGATGTTATCGGCCGGTCCTCTTGGTTTTAAAGGGGAATTTTTTTGACGGGATGGGAGACGAAAGAGATGAGAGCACGATTAAGCGAGTTAAACATTAATGCAGCAACGGGATATGACATCCGTACCGGATGGAGTGCTCCCGTTAAGCATGCCTGGAACATGATTGCACGGGATCATGAAGCTGTATTTGGAGCTGCTCCCGAGCTGGGCAGCAGGGCAAGTGTGGTTGTAAGGTATGCCGAAGAGGGTGATGAATGCCCGGCTTGGGCAGAGGGTTTCTGTTTTCAATTTGCGGACGGGGATAAAGGAACTATGCTGCATATTATCGGCCGGGATGAATTAGGGGTTATTTATGGACTTTTGCATTACAGCCGCACGGTGCTTGGTGTCGACCCGTTCTGGTTCTGGTCGGAGCTTTCGCCGGTCAAACGCAGTTCGATCGAGGTGCCTGCTGTTCCTTATGCGAGTTCCAAGCCGAAGGTTCGTTACCGCGGCTGGTTTGTGAATGATGAGGTCTGTCTGATCGGCTGGAGGGAGGAATATCCGCCAACCGCGGAAGTATGGGCGCCGGTATTTGAAGCCTTGCTCCGCTGCGGCGGCAATATGGTCATTCCGGGCACCGATCTGCCGAAGTCGGGCATCCATGCGAAGCTTGCTGCGGAGATGGGGCTTTGGCTGACGCATCATCATGCGGAGCCGCTTGGCGCAGAGATGTTCCTGCGAGCCTTTCCTGGCAAACAGGCGAGCTATAAGGAGCATCCGGAGCTGTTCGAGCAGCTGTGGCGAGAGGCAATTGAGCATCAGAAGGATGAGAAGCTTGTATGGGTACTTTCTTTCCGGGGACAAGGGGACAAGCCGTTCTGGGAGAATGACCCGGCCTTTGATACACCTGAGAAACGCGGGAAGCTGATCTCCTCCGTTGTTCAGCGGCAATATGACATGATTGCGGAGCAAGTGGCAGAGCCGGTCTGCTCGATGGCGATGTACGGAGAGATTGCCGAACTGTACAAGCAAGGCCATATTGAAGTGCCCGAAGGGGTTATCAAAATCTGGGCGGACAACGGCTACGGCAAGATGGTGTCGCGGCGTCACGGCAATTTGAATTTGCGGGTACCGGCTCTGCCGGATAGCGGGGATGAGGGGAGAAATGGCGTCTATTATCATGTAACCTTCCATGATTTGCAGGCATCCAATCATCTGACGCAGTTTCCTGCATCTGCCGGGCTTATTGCAGATGAATTGGGCGATGCGTTTGCTGCCGGGGCCGATGAGTATTTGCTCGTCAATTCAGGGAATATTTTGCCGCATCTGTATACACTCGATTTATGCGCAAAGCTATGGCAAGACGGCAAGGCCGATGCGGATACGCAGCTCCATTCGTTTGTTGGCCGTTCGTATTCGTCGGAGCAGGACCGTATCGTCCAGCTGTACAAGGATTTTGCCGCGAGCACGATTCACTATGGGCCCCATGTTGATGACCGGGCAGGGGATGAGTTCTACCATCATCCGGCCCGCATGATTGTGGGACATTGGCTGCAAGGGAGAGAGGATACGAATACCCGTCTTATCTGGGCGGCAGGAGATCTTCCTTTTCTTGAGCAGGTACGCTGGTTCAGAGAGAAAGCGGAGCGGGCGATACCGGGCTGGACCAAGCTGCATGAGGAAAGTTGCGCAATCGCATCCCGGCTGCCGGAGGAGGAGCGCCGCCGTCTGGAGGTGCAGCTGCTTGTCCAGATCGAGCTTCATCTGAGCGGTTGTAAAGGGCTTGCCGCTATATGCGCAGCTTATGAAGACTATCATGCAGAGCGGTACCCGCTGGCGTTTATTCATGCTTCCCATGCGGTATGGCATTTCTCTGCGGGAAGAGAAGCGCTTGATCGTGCGTCGGTTGGCAGATGGGAGAACTTCTATCGTGCGGACTGGCTAACCAATATTGCGAACACGGCAGATCATTGCGAGACGGCTCGCAAATTTCTGCGCTTGCAGGGAGACAGCCCGGATATGTTCCTTTGGTACAAGGAATATCTGATGCCCGAGACGGAGAAGCATATCTATCTGGAAAACACTCACCGCAATCCGCTGCCCGATGATGAGCTTGCCCGGCTGCTGGAGGCGAAGTTCAGCAGCTCCGCGGACTAAGCGGTGCTATTTGCAACGCTGGTTCATGATCGATTGATTAACTTAAGAGTGAAAGGGGTTATCCTAAAAGTCATGTATAAGACTTTTGGGATAACCCTTTATTTAAATATAAGTATAAGTTGCTCTATACTGTGCTTCTATTTCATTCGCAAAACGTATGCTGTCCCTCCTAAGGAGGGCACAGCCGTTTATGCTTGCCACATAAGAATTTATAAATTTTTTGTTATAAACATGGCTTAGAATTCTCCGGATTGAAACGCGCTTCGTCAAGGACGGGGCTGGCCGTTTCTGAGCTGCTTTCGACCCAAATGGGCTGATACCGTTGGATGGAGTCCATTATAAGCATAGTTACTGGGGGTTAGCGCATCATTCTGCTGGAATAAATCCAACGTAGAAGGGTGGCTGGACTTTAGCTAACGGGTTACTTGGCTATTCGCCCCGCCCCCCCCTGCTGACTCTTATTCTATCTGACTGACCGCCCGCTACTGCTACTGCTCAGATGCTGCTGTCCCTAACTTACGTTGCACGAAATGCAGCATATTGGTCCAGAATGGTGGGTGCAGGCGGGATATGCTGCAGAGAATGCAGTATATTTCGCCGAAACGAGCCCAAATCGGCTCATTCGTCTGAATATCCTGCATTCCATGCAGGATATTGCTCATTATTGAGCCTAAATGCTTTAATATGCTGCAATAGGTGCAATGTAGAGGGGGGAGGAACGTTAGCCAGCTAGTAGTCAATCCCATGCATGAGCTCAAATGCATCATTATGCTGCATGATGTGGAGCATAGGCGGGAGGCGCGAAAGAGGAGACACCGAGGAAAATAGTCCGTCAGTTGGATGCGATGGATGACGGGGCCCCCACTGCTTCCGCCACAATTCCAATATGAAGCATGCATGGGCGTTATGACGCCGGAGTTTTATAAAAGCGTTCACGGATACGAATACAGGATAGAAAATACAAAAAGCAACGGAACGTAAGGAAACTCCTAACACTCCGTTGCTTCGTATATTCAAAAGTAGCAGTGTGAACTTAAAGGACGCCGTAAGGCGTTTTTCTCAGGTCATAGCTACGTTGGATTTCATACAGCATAACGGAGCGTTTGTGACGGGCTGCCTACTCTACATTGGATTTCTTGCCGTATAATCAGTCCCATCGGGACGATATCGGCTCCTTCCGGAGCATTATACTGGAGGGAATCCAACGTAGCTTCCGAGGCCTTGTTTTTCTCTTAATTTGACTGTAGGAAATCCAGCGTGGGTTGAGAGGTGATTAAACACGACTAAGCCATTTGACAAACTCCCTACTAGAAGGTAGGATAGTAATATGACCAATTTATCTACTACTTATGATGACATCCTGGCTTGTGCGCGTTCTTTGATCGTCACTGGCGGCTACAACGGTTTCAGTTATGCCGATATCGCTGATGTGGTTGGGATTCGTAAGGCAAGCATCCATCACCATTTTCCAAGCAAGGTCGATCTGGTCCGAACGCTGGTTGAGCGGTATCGGAAAGAAGCTGAAGCGGGGATGGCGAATCTCGAACTTCAGGTATCCGATCCGCTCGAACTGCTTCGTTTCTACACCGGTTATTGGAAAGCCTGCATCACGGACGCCAGCGCTCCGTTTTGTGTCTGTGCGCTGTTGGCAAGCCAGCTCCCCGTTCTGCCCGAGGAGGTTGGCCTAGAGGTCCGGGCGCATTTCAGCTTCCTGTCGACGTGGTTGACATCTGTGCTGGAACGCGGTGCACGGCAAGGACAGCTTCAACTGATGAGTACCTCCCATGCCGAGGCCGAAGCGTTTATGGCGACGGTTCACGGCGCGATGCTTTCAGCGAGGGCCTATGGCGATCCGAAGATATTCGGCACCGTGACAGACTCGCTTCTGGAGCGGCTCGCTTCGCGCTCCCCTAATGACGAAAGCCTGGGTGGCGATGTTCGCAGTCAAGATCAAGATGAAAAGAGGTGACCCCTTTAGCTTAACCCATCTAGAGAGCAGGCTCCGTATTGGTACTATCGAGAATAAGTTCGTTATTTACGAACGTGCCGATACGAGGCCTGCGACTATACGTCGTCAGTCTGCATGGAAAACGGCATATTCGATTTTGGTCCGACGCTCGGTAGACCAAAGGGCATTACTGCGATCAGACATACATCCAAAGCTGCTGCGTAGGGGTATCGGTTGTGGCAGGCCCGCTGAGTGGTCCAGGTGTGATGTTTGTACACTAGCACGCACGGGGGAGACGTTTGAAGCAGCCGGTGGACTTTATCTTTTAAACCTACCTACTAGTAGATATGTTTTGGTGTTCAATGACTAAACGAATTTGGACCGTGCTGGTCAATTACATTGATGCGCGGAACAAGAACAAAACACAAAATACAAAATGCCCTTGTCCTTAAGGACTGGAAGGAGACAACAATTATGTTTGGGATTTCACCGCTCGGCTGGGTACATACGCTTGGCAGCTTGCCCGCTATTCCGCTGGCTATATATATGTTTATTCGTTACGGACGAATTGTACCTCAATCAAGATCCGGTATCGTCTACTTCATTTCGATGCTGATCGGCTCTACCACAGTATTCCTCGTCGCACATCAGTCGGCCAGCTATGGCATTGGCGCGGCAACCCTCCTGCTGCTGCTCGCCGGATACGGTATTGGGCGTATTTCGAACTTTGGGCGTGCGGGCAAGTACCTTGAAACAATATGCCTCAGCCTGACCGCATTTCTGCTCATGGTGCCGGCCGTTGCCGAAACCCTGCGCCGTGTTCCAAACGGCCACCCCATAGTCACTGATCCGAAATCGCCGCTGCTTCTCGGCAGTCAAGCCGGTCTCTTCGTTATTCTCATCGTTGGCCTGACAGCCCAAATCATTCATTTGCGCAGGCAAAATAGGGTCGCGGCGTTGGCCTCATCAGCCGAAATATCTGCCAAATGAAGCATCATGAACTGAGATGAAGCCTAACCTTTGACCAGCAAATCTAACTGGTTTCTAGCAGCACAATGGATAATATTTCAATTAAAAAGGAGAAGAAAAACATGTCATTAACTCAAATTCTAGCGGCAGCCAAACAGGAATTTATCGCGCATACTCCTTTGGAGATTCAAACGAGGATGTTCCGTCAGATCCGGGAGCAGCAGGAATCCGGTATTGCTTACGGCCGGGAGGAGGGTCAGAAGGCAAAAGATTTTACACTCAAGAATGCTTTGGGAGAAACGGTTAACCTGTATGATGAATTATCCAAAGGGCCGGTGGTCCTGACTTTCTACCGGGGCGGATGGTGTCCGTTCTGCAATAGCCAGCTTAAGGCTTATGAGAGGCTGCTGCCGGATATCAAAGCCCTGGGGGGCCAGTTGATCGCGGTCAGTCCGCAAAGCCCGGACAACACGCTTTCCCAGCAGGAGAAAGAAGAGCTGACCTTCCAAGTGCTTAGCGACACACATGGCCTCGTTGCCGCTTTCTATAATATCCTTTACGACGTTCCGGATTATATGCAGGATATGATGAAACAAGTGGGCATGAACCTGGCGGAATACAACGCGACGAACCGCTGGATCCTGCCGATTCCTTCTACCTTTATGATCGACGAATCCGCCATTATCCGTTCCGCCTACGTGAATCCGGACTTTATGCAGCGGTTGGACCCGGAGAATATTCTGCAAGAATTGAGAAAGCTGTAGCACAAATTTATCCGGCACGATTGGTTTCAACCTCAATTCCTTGGTATAGTCAGACTATGACTATACCAAGGAATTGAGGTTTTTTGTATCATGTCTATCAAAACAAACGCCTGCCGCAAACTGGATTCCCTTCATATAAAGTATACGCTGCACGAGTATGAATGGGAGGAGGATCAGCTGGATGTGGATACGGTTGCTGCCAAGGTCGGACTGCCGCCTAACCAGTTATATAAAACACTTGTGCTCCGGGGAGATAAAACAGGTGTAATCGCTGCTTGTATCCCGGGGGATAAGGAGCTTAATCTGAAAGGTTTGGCCCAAGTGAGCGGCAACAAGAAAGTAGAGATGGTTGCGGTTAAAGAGATACAGGGGCTGACGGGATACATCCGGGGCGGCGTATCTCCGCTTGGCATGAAGAAGAGTTATCCTTTTTATTTGCATGCAACGGTGATGTCGATGGAGCTGGTCAGCATCAGTGCCGGCCGCCGGGGACTGCAGATTTTCCTAAGTGGCCCTGATTTGGCTGCAGCCTCCGAAGGCAAGTTGGTTGATATCGCACAGTAAGATAAGTTTGAACGATCTTTCATACGGCAAGTCTAGGAATAAATACTTGTTGTTCAAAGGATCGGTGACCGATGGTTAGAATCATAGGAAGAATAGGCGGATTTATGGTACTGTTCATTTTGTTGGTCTGGGCAGTGCTCTTAATCGCCTGTTATGGAAATGTTGAGTTGCAGGAATTCAAGGCGGAGCATAATACCGCATATTTTCTAAAAGCCGTTCAGCAGCAGAATTATGTTGAAGCAACTAAATGGTTCGGGAGTTCGCTTGACCTGGAGGAGCTGCAAACTCTTCAGTCCATGCGATTAGTTAAGTTCAGCCGGCTTAAAGCCGTGTTTGATGATGGCTGCGTGTGCAGCGGTCATGCGGAGCTTACGTTTCAGGCCGAAGGTCCGCCAATTACCGTACCGGCTGTTTTTACGCTGAGAGACGGCCATAAACCGGGCCAAATCTGTGCGATGACGAGCGGCCAAGAGCGGGCGGTTATGCCGCAATTAGGCAAGTGGAACAAGGCCATCTGCGGGAGCGACTCTTTCTGAGGAGCTAACGCTCCAGTCTCATGTAAATGCTTCAATAGGCTTTATAATCTGCCTGTAGGAATAGGTGCATCCTCTCTTTCAGCTCCTCCACAGTCATGGCATTATCATGCTGTTCGTCTTCAATAAGCTGTTTGCTAAGCTCGGCAAGCAAGCCTCAAATCTTTGTCCGTATTTAAACGGATTGTCAGTTCATTCATCCAGATACACTCCCGTATATTTTTTCTCTTAAGGTTCGAGAGTTCGCGAATTTTCCCTGCCATAAAAGTTTTTATAATTTTTTAAACCGGATGTCGATATTCTCCTCGGCCGTTCGTCGTTATTGTATAAAGCACAAAACCAATGGTTAGGAGAGAGCGGAATGAATACGGTACTTTCAAAGGACGGCACCAAAATTGCTTATGACAAAACAGGGCAGGGCCCAGCGCTTATATTGGTAGCAGGAGCATTCAGCTATCGGAAATTTCCCGGTCAGGTGGAGCTTGCTAATGCGTTGTCCAGCCGGTATACGGTCTACAATTATGACCGTCGCGGCCGAGGTGACAGCGGGGATGCCCCCTCTTATGCCATTGAACGCGAGATCGAGGATTTGAACGCGATGATTGAAGCGGCCGGCGGCACCGCATATGTCTGGGGCTTGTCCTCCGGTGCGGTGCTTGCCCTGGAGGCGGCAGCTAGCGGTTCCCCTATTACGAGGCTGGCTCTGCATGAGCCGCCGTTCATTGTGAAGGCAGCAGATCCCAAGCCGCCAAGCGACTTCACCGAGTATGTTGGCAAGCTGATTGCTGCTGACCGGCGTGCGGATGCAATCAAATATTTTATGACCAAAGGCATGGGGGCTCCTTCCTACGTAATTCCGCTAATGAGAGTAATGCCCGGCGTATGGTCAAGGCTAATGGCCGTTGCACATACGCTTCCTTATGATGCAGCTTTGCTTAAGGGCTACACCGGCGGTCAAGCATTGCCTCGGAATAAGTGGACTCATGTCACAGTTCCAACATTAGTGCTCGAAGGGACGGAAAGCCCGGCATCGCTGCGCCATGCTGCACAGCAGACGGCAGAGGTGCTGCCAAACGCACAGTTGATCAGCAAGAAAGGACTTGGACATACGAAGAAGCTGCATACCGCTATGATCACGCAGGAGTTGACTTCTTTTTTTGCAGGTTAGCAGATTGTACTCGGCAGATAGAAGCAGTATTAACATATAACGGGAGGTTATGAATATGAGATTTATGATGATTGTAAAAGCAACAACGGATTCGGAAGCGGGCGTACTGCCAAGCCAGGAGCTGATTGACGCCATGCAGAAATACAATGAGGAGCTTGTAAAAGCCGGTGTTCTGCTCGCCGCCGATGGTCTGCATTCCAGCGCAAACGCTGTCCGGATTTCGTATCCGGAGCCGGGCAGCAAGCCGAAGGTGGTTGATGGTCCTTTTACGGAAGCAAAGGAAATGATCGCCGGTTATACCCTAATTGAGGTTAAATCGCGTGAAGAGGCGATTGAGTGGGCATTGCGCATGCCCGATCCACATGGTAATGGACAAGGTGAAATCGAGCTCCGCCAAGTGTTTGAGATGGAAGAGCTGATGGAAAGCCCGGAATCACGGGTTAGGGAAGAGGCGCTTCGCAGAAAGGCCCAGGAGAACACAAAAGCGTGAGCGTCTCCCAAACGCATCGCACCATCGATACGATCTGGCGAATGGAGTCACCGAAGCTGATCGCCGGCTTGACACGTATGGTACGGGATGTCGGACTGGCCGAGGATCTTGCTCAGGATGCGCTTGTTATCGCGCTTGCTCGCTGGCCCGATACCGGCATTCCTGACAAACCGGGCGCATGGCTGATGACAACGGCAAAGCGGCGGGCTATTGATTTGCTGCGGCGCAATAAGCTTCGTGATCAGAAGTACGTCGAGATAGCCCGGGAAATACAGTTATACACCGAGGATGAAGTTGATCATGCCCTGGATGGGGAGATAGAGGATGATCTGCTGCGCCTGATCTTTATGACCTGCCATCCTGTATTATCGCAGGATGCAAGAGTGGCGCTTACGCTGCGTTTGTTATGCGGCCTGACGACTGATGAGATTGCGCGTTCTTTTCTGATTGCAGAGTCAACGGTAGCGCAGCGGATTGTCCGGGCCAAGCGTACGTTGAACACAGAGAAGGTTCCATTTGAGGTTCCGGTTGGCCAAGAGCTGGCAGAGCGATTATCTGCTGTACTTGAAGTGATCTATCTTATGTTTAATGAGGGTTATTCGGCTACCTCCGGACAGAACTGGACCCGGCCGCTTCTATGTCAGGAGGCGCTTAGACTGGGACGTGTCCTGGCTGCTATTGCACCAGGCGAGCCAGAGGCTCATGGACTGGCAGCCTTGATGGAAATTCAGTCCTCACGGCTCAAAACCCGCATCAATGCACAAGGGGAGCCGATTCTTCTGATGGATCAAAATCGGGCATTATGGGATCAACTGTTAATCCGACGCGGGCTGGCTGCCTTGGATCGCGCACAAAGGCTTGGGAGGACGCTTGGTCCTTATGCCATTCAGGCTTCAATTGCTGCCTGCCATGCGGTCGCGCATACCCCGTCAGATACGGATTGGATTCGAATTGCGGCGCTTTACGAAGCGTTGTTAAGACAAACCCCTTCGCCTATTGTGGAGCTAAACCGTGCGGTTGCCATTGGTATGGCGTTTGGTCCGGCATACGGGCTGCAGCTTGTTGATGAACTGAATACAGAACCATCCCTGCAAGGATACCATCTGCTGCCCAGCGTCCGCGGGGATTTGCTCCAGAAGCTGGGACGTTTCGAGGAAGCAGGCGCAGAATTTGAACGCGCGGCCGGCATGACCCGCAACGCCCGGGAACAGGCATTGCTGCTCAGGCGGGCAGCCGAATGCAAGCGGGAAGGAGGGCGGACATAATGCGTTATCTGCTCATGGTACAGGCTACAGGTTTTACGGAGACTGGAATGAATCCGGGCGGAGATTACAAGGAAGCTGTCAAAGCATACCGGCAGTCCTTGGCTGAGGCGGGTGTACTTCTTGCCGCCGAGGAACTGCGGCCAAGCGCTGCGGGGATGAGAATAGCTTATCTGCCCGGCAGGGCTGCGCCGGAGGTTTGGCCGGGGCCTTTTCCAATCGAACAGGGACTTATTGCGGAGTTTGCCTTAATTGATGTGGATACGGAAGAAGAGGCGCTGAACTGGGCGCTGCGTATGCCGATTCCATCAGGCCAAGGTTTTTGCGGCATAGAGCTTCGCAGGCTGGAGGACAAGACAGAGCATTCGCATCATCCGAGACAGACAGCCATGGAAGCCGGACTGAAGGATTTTTTGCAATTATAAGGGACTGCATGTCAGTTTTCAGCTGGATGGTCGATTGTGGTAAAATAAGGCTTGGCAATTACTCTACTATAGGGAGTGTATCGATTCATGATTAATCAGCTTGGACAAGTGATGCTGTATGTGAATGATCAGGACAAGGCAAGGGAGTTCTGGACCGAGAAAGCCGGGTTTAAAGTAGTGGCTGAGGAAGAAGCAATGGGCGAAAAATGGATTGAGCTTGCTCCCGAAGGTGCGCAGACTTCGATTATTCTCCACGATAAAGAAGTGGTTGCCAAAATGTCGCCGATGGTTAATCTCGGAACTCCATCGTTAATGTTCTTCTCTGACAGGCTGGACGAGTTGTACAGCGAATTCAAGAACAAGAATGTTAAAGTCGGAGAGCTCCTGGAGCTGCCGTTCGGACGGATCTTTAACTTCGCCGATGAGGAAGACAATTATTTCGCGGTAATGGAAAGAAAATAAATGTCATGCCAGCCCTGATGATCGCCGATCCTTGGGGCTTTTTATTTTCCAGCTGTAGTAGCAACATCTCGCTCCCGAGTCGCGTTGTAGAAGGTAGTGGATAAGGGAGGAATTTCTAGTGAAATCAGGCATGACTCTGATGCTGGTTCTTGTTATATTACTAGCAGGCTGCGGAAGCGAATCCGGAAATAATAGAGAAGGACAGCAGCTGAACCAGGTAAAAGCAAGCAATGCTCCGACAGAGCTGACAGACAGCTCGGCCAGCTGGGTTACGAATCGGATGATCAAATTCGAGGATAGAATCTATGTCGGCTCGGAGGAAAAGGTAGAGTCGGTAGATGAGAAGCTTGGCGAGATCGAACATTTTCTGTCTGAAGAAACGCTTCATGAGCCGAACGGATCATCGAACTTTTACAAAGAGGGAACGGCGCTCTATCAAATCAAGGGGGTTCCTATGGAGTTGGGGATCGCGGTTGAAGCAGCGCCGGGCCAATATGTCAAAGCAGAGCCTGTTGAAAAAATGTTGGAGGCAGCAAGATGAACAATCTATTAAGATGGGCAGTAATGCTTGTCATCGCCGTCGCGGCGGGGGTCTGGTACGGGCTTAATAAAAGCATTCCGCCGGTCGTGTTTTACGCTGGACTTTTTATCGTGATTTTTGCAGTCAGCATGTTTCCTGTCGTCTATATCACTTATTTTTCGAAAAATATGAACAGTGTTGAGCGGTTTCTATTAAGATCCTCGAAGAAGCCCTACTATGAGCTTATGTTAGATTTGGTGAATGGCCGGCTCAAAGAAGCAGAGCGGAAGCTCCCGAAGCTTGCAACCGAGCAGCAGCGTCTAGCCATTCAAATTCCTATTCACTTTGAGAAGCAGAACATTGCGGCTTTGCGCAGACAAATAGGGGAGGTTAAGAGACCGGAAGCGAGGTTGTATTACTCGGGGCTCTTGGCCTTGCTCGAAGGCGATTGGGATAAGGTTGAAGAATGCAAGCAGCAGATGCGAAGCAAGGTGCTGCGGTCTGTTCTTGATGCGGAAGCGGCTTTCAAAAATGGCAGGTTAGATGATGCGATGAAGTATGGCGATCTCGCAATCGCCCATTCGGCGGGAATGCAGCGCTTTGTCCTGATTAAGATGCGGGAACGGCAGAAGAGAAATGAACAGCGTACAAGTTATTTTTAGAGGACAGCTTATGGCTGTCTTTTATCCATATAAGCGTACTATGTCAACTACTTTTTTACCGACTTTAGAGCACCTCAAACACACCTAACCGTCATATTTTACAAATTGTGGTTACCAACTGACGAAAAGCGGTGGACGAAAGGGGTATGTCTCGAACCT